>Ga0137358_10001871_pt1 | contig 11692 bp, 15 predicted proteins | sample Mad1_20_16metaG_FD_105551 | JGI IMG/M metagenome (GOLD analysis project Ga0137358, IMG submission 105551) | Vadose zone soil microbial communities from Angelo Coast Range Reserve, California, USA - Mad1_20_16 metaG | ecosystem: Environmental > Terrestrial > Soil > Vadose zone | place: USA... | reverse complement strand
CTTTCGCGACATCATTGATATTCTTTTGTGTAGTGACGATGTTTATAACGCCATCTGGAATGCCGGCTCTCCTCCCGAGCTGTGCTATTTGCGTTAAAAGAAATATAGTTATTCTGAGCAGGAACCAACTAACCTCCGCCAAAGCTAACGCACTAAAGGGAGTCTCAGCTGGAGGCTTGATTACGGTCGTACAACCAGCAGCAAGAGCGGCTCCTAATTTTCGAGTGATCATTGCAGACGGGAAATTCCAAGGGGTAAAGATGGATCTGTTTCCCAGGCTGTGAGAATCCCTCGAATTATGACATAAAATGGGGCTTACACCACGCCTAGACGAATTGATCATGTCAAACGGTGGACGTCGTAAAACAAGTAGAGGGCAATCACCAATAGGCTGCTTAATCACGACATTGCGAATGTTTTTGAAAGCCGAAGGGATATGCTCTAATCGCCAAGGTTTAAGGATAATGCAAACAACAGAAATGATCACTGACCGCCGTAAGTTCGGACAGCCTCCTCAGCTAACCCAACCGCACATAAGCTCGGCAAAAGCGGGCATCAGACAACCTACCGAACCACTATGGTGTTCAGACTTGGTAAGTCAGTGGGAAAAGTGGAAAATCTAATTACCTCAATGAAGGAAGCGCTGTATGCATTTTCGCCCTGATGATTGCCATTACATGGAGTATAAACTCTGAGCATCTGTTAGTACCCACCTTCGCTTCCGCCAATGCCTTGCCATTCTCGAGGGTCTGTGACCTAGAGTGTAAATTGTGACATGCTTCAACGACGGAAATATATGGACTGACAATTATGCGGGCAAGGTCATCTTCATGACTTTTCATTAGACCGTAAAACTTCATGAGAATGTCGTGGCGGTGCTACCCCAACCCCAGGTTAAGGAACAGTAAAGTACAAAATGACGGCCAGTCACCTTAGCGGTTGTCTTTCCCCATGTCACGAAGGCCTCCCTTGCGGCTTTTATGGCATCTTTTGTTTCCTCCATGCCCATCTCTGGAACCGTGCCGAGCTCCTCTTTAGTAGCTGGGTCTGAAGGGTGGTAGTAGTAAGCGAAGCGGTTATCCAGCTTGACGGAATCACAGACGCACTGAACACAGAGACGGTAGCTCCGCTTTTAGCGTCAACACGCTTTCCACCAATAAGCCCTTGATTATACACCAAAGACGACTCTCTGAGACCAAACTGCTAGATATTCAAGCGAAATCAGACAACACGACTGAATATGACTACTAACGGAATCAAAGCTGGCCATCCTGACAGATAACGAGAGGTTTAGATGACTTCGAGTGGCACGCATTCTGCCTGCTAAGGTGAGACAAGGCGACCCGTGCGGGAGTCGCATGCTGGTGGTTTTGTACTGCTAAAGACGTTGGCCAACACCACGTCAACGTCAACGGTCACGGCACCGGCGGTCCGGAATGATCTCCGTCACGGTTGGGCGTTGGTTGGGCATCGCTCACCGGTTGCCGCAGTGCACTTCAATAACGTCCAACATTCAGTTTTGAGCCAGCAATTCTTTCTTAACTGATTGCCGTGACTCTTGTTACCTGGACAATTCTACGCCTTTGCCATACATACAATCACCAGCACGTGCATGTCGCAGCTTGTCACTGTCTGGTCCCTGCGATGAAACTCAGCCCACTTTAAAAGTATCACGCCCCGGGTACATAGACATGGAAAATCGATGTATTGCTGTATTGGCACCTTCCAGAAAGTGATACTCATCAGTTTCGAGGGTTGGCCGTCTTTGTATTTCTGAATGCTATGCTTGATAAATGCAGGTGTCCTGGACTATCCGATCTATCCCTTCGTGCCCCTAGCTCGACTCTCCACTGCTACACATTTTGTTTCGATGAACCCACCGAGCTCAAGAGCGTCCCGTGCTGCCTGGTTAATGTGTTTGAACCGATCTGCACCTAGTAACGTGCCACCAAAATATCTAGTAACAACGACCAGCACATTCTTGACATCCTATAGATAGTATTCGAGCGGGATGATTAGCCAAAGCAGGTGATGACTCACTAATATCTGCAGCAAATGGGCGAGGCGGCCACCTGCCGCCGATTCACCGTCGTCATCGTTATCTGAGAGGACAGATCTCAGGCTAGATCGCTCAAGCAAAAACTAGAGATCGACGCCTACCTTGATAAAGTACACTGCCTACCTGACACCTCCAGGCGTTGATTATAGGGTGAGCTGCCTTGGCTATTCGTCGATCTGCCATGAGGAAAGCCAGGATTGGTGGTACCTGTCATCTCATTCAATGATGAGATAAGATCCACGGCATCTACTCACCTGGGCTGGGTCGGATATTCTACATGCCCGACCAATAAATGCGCTTTTGCGATCTACGATGGGCGCCGCCTCGAATAGCTTAATCCCTTCCGGTAATGCTATTGATTGCGTGTTGAGAGACACCGAGACTGACGTGCTTCCACTGGCTTCATGCTTCTCTGAATCTACCAGATGCGTGCTCGGGTGGCTTTGCTCCCGTAATGCTTCCCCTGCTCTCTTGGACTCGAGCCGTTGCTCATACCAATGGAGAACACGCTCAAGCACACTTTGTAAGCCATCAAAAACGCAGACCGCCCCTGGAGTCCACTCTACACCATTGGCGGACATGAACGTCTTGATTATCGAGCCGAAAAGGTCTGCGTCCACGCCGAAGGGCCCAATGTAGCGTGAAAGAAGCTGTAATTGAGGAGGGGACACTTCAGGGTACGAGGGAGCAAGAGAGACGAGGATCTGCAGAGATACGGCATCATGAGGAGGAAGGAGGCTGCTCTTTATGATGCCAGAAACTACAAACGTGAGATATCTACTTACTTCAATGATATCTGGTACCTGACCGTATCTGACGATATCGACCCGGACTGCGAACCGCTTCCCTCTATCGAAGAGGACGGATGCCAGTGGGAGATAGCCTGATCGCCATAGATTGACCGAAGTACTGTGCGAGGGTGAAGAGGATGAGAGGTATTATGACTGGCAGAAGGAGAGACCGAGGCACCATCCAACTCGGAGATAATTTCTTCTCTGCCAGTAATGTCAGGATGCTCCAGGGCTGTGCTGGGGCTCAAGACGCTCATCTGGCACTGGGAGCGTGATGGACTGAAGTAACTGTAGGTCGAGGTCGACACTCCGACTCCGGCCGCCGGCACGAATGCTGACGACGCCCATCTACGTACTCTAGTTGGGCGTCGATTCTCCGCTAGAGAAATACGTACTGTTTACTTCATACCCTCGCGGGTTTTACTGTTCATTAGATATGAGACGTCCCCGCGAAGGTTCTTCAAACACCGCCGTCCCATCCGGCAGCAACAACACATTTACAACACGTCCTCCTACTAAGCGTCCCAAGAGCAGCCAAGCTTGCGCCTCTTGCCGAAAACACAAGACTCGTTGCGAGTTGCTCGACTCTGCGAGCCACTCTCGGTGTCACCGTTGCAATGTCTTGTCCATTACTTGCTCGTTTGAAACCAACGCTCCCCCGATTCAAGCGACCGAGTACTCAGGCTCTCCGAGTCCCGCCGCGGTAGTCCGTCAACGCCTCCTCAACGCCATACTCTCCACCCCACAAAACAACTCGGATAAATGTCTCGAACAGACGCCATCCGACGCACTACCTTCACCCTCGCGGTCTACTGCTACATCTCCTTGGGAGTTTTTGAAGGTTCCCGGCATACCTGATTGGAGTGCTACTCCTATGCTAGCTATGCTCACTTTGTCAAAAATGGCCCGTACGGAGCAACCAATGATACAGCAAGCGTGTAATTTGACATTCACTGAGGTCTTGACTGTCGATCAAAGACAATATCTCCTTCGCCTGTGTGTAACAGTTATCGTGCAGTTTTTCCTGTTGGTACTCACATTCTACTAGTTTCGAGTCTCATTATGCGCCTTGGGTATCACTACCACCCAATGCTCTTGGAGACGATCCCGTCCTAAATCTCATCCGTTGCACAATAGCGAGCAGACACCTCGAGTCCTCAATACGTGCTGTCGTCTTCCCTACTCTGCGTCGACTCACCGAAGAGGCCATCGTGGAACATATATTTAATCCGTCACCCTCCCCTGCGACCATCCAATCCTTTGCCCTACTCGCTTTATGGTCACCGTTTGAGACCTCCTCTCCGACCTCAGAGACTCGAGACAGTCGTCTTATCGCCGCTGCTGCCATCAACATGTGCTCAACTCTACGCTGTGACCAAGCTGCCACCGATGAAGAGGTATTACAAGAACGACGCAAGCTCGGTGTAGAACTTACTTCCCAGGAAGCAGCACTGCTTACCACTGCCGAGCAGAAAAAGCTCTTGGTCAGTTCTCCAATGAGTTATTATTTGTTGCACAGCTCACCGAAAATTTCCCAGTGGATGTGTGTCCATAACATAGAGTCCATGTGAGTTCGTGTCAATTATACATCTCCTGTAGCTGTTTAACTTTGAGCAGAGTGTGCATCGGCACTGGTCGCGGAATATCTTCCAAGAATACAGTCTGTAGTCTCAGATCACTGTCCCCGCTCAACTTCTCGACACTGGAGGATGCACGCAGAACCAGAATGTTATTAGCCAACATGGTATTTGATCTCACAGAAACTGGATTGCGACTGGAAATTCCCGAGGACCATGGCAAATTCGAAACATTCTGTGACGAATCAGCTGATATTCTGTGGCGGTTTGATGGCATCCAAAGGGTGATCACACCCGTACATGGTAACTGTGATCATTATTTGCTATTGCCAAAGCTCACCTCCTCTCAGTGGTGGCGGACCTTGAAGTGTTCCATGCCCACATGCTTATCGTCTATTTCTACTTCTGTCGATTGGCATTCCTAGTTCACACACTACGCCATATGCGGATGCATATCCCCCCCGGCGTCGCGGAGCGTGCAGGTACCATGTTTTTCTCGTCCAAAATGACCACCCGCACCGGATGTGGGTTCGCCCTTACGTGTGCTCGCGATGCCCTCGCGTCAGCGGAAACACTCCTAACGACGATCCTCTCTGTAAAGGATAGGGAGCTTTTGGCGACTGCTCCGGATTCCGTTTTCGCCATGATTTCGTTTGCTGCAGCACATGTCACAACGTCAAGATTCTTAGTCCTTCAGTCAAGAGCTTTGCGACATTTCCCCGGTGCTAGTAGGGAACTCCTTGCGCGTACGGTCAAATGCCTACAGCGGGTTTCTCTATCCACGGACGACAACGCGAGTAGATGCGCACATGTGATATCCGGGTTTGTGGACATGTGGAGCGATAAGCAAGAGGCTCGTGGTCCCGAGGTTACGGGCGAGACCTGCAGTGAACTGAATAATTCTTCTCAAGCCGCGTTGTCGTCGTTATCTTCTGGCTCGAATCCGACACTCGGCGAATGTGCCAGTTCTGAGAGTACGATGGTGGGACGGTCAAACGAGACCACCCCTTCGACTGGCGGGTATGATTACATGTTCAATCTCGACCAAGATCCTCTATTGGGCCTGGACTTTTGGTCGTATCTCACAGAGATGCCCAATCTACAGTCTGAAATCAATGAAACCTGTGAGTCGCCTTGCTGCGATGAGAATTTGCCTGAGACCAACTTGAACAGACACCGAATAATAAAACATGACGCCAGGAGCATATGATTTTGACTGATGATGGGGTGTAATTTATCTGTCACGATGCGGTATACACGAACGCTGCCACAGTAGCCGCTATAGTAGTACGTAGTATAGTGGTTGTCGTCGTCACGCCAGGGCGGACCGTTGCCTTCCTGGTGACACCAGCCTCAGGCCTTTGCTTTTACTCCCAGAAGACTTCTTCACGCACTACGACCCGGAGGTAATAAACCCGACCGTTATATTGCATGCATGCAAGCGCAGCCTGTCCGAGTAATTGTGCGCTTGCCCTACAATCGACCTGAGCACCGCCAGTCTGATCCAGTCCCTGTGAGCCCTCCGGATAGCCAGCTGTCTAATCAAAGGCCAACGCACGTTCTTCCTTTCTCTAGGTATCATGGAACTCGGAGAAAGAGAACTACCTATGGGAAGTTGTAGCAAAGTCCCGTGGTTCCGAAGGCGGTGCGCCAGATTGTGAGTGTCGCATTGCCCTTCCCCTTGCTCTGGGCGTCCAACATTACACCAAATGGCTAGGGAAATTGCTTGCCGCACGCCTTGACGTTCCTCTTCCATACCTGCTTTACCGGGCCCAAGTACGGTATGAGCACGACCTACGCGGGCTTGAAGTCATCAAAGGCTCTTTGAGCCCACAAGCTGCACACGACAACCCACCGAATCCAGAAGCCCCACCAGACGATGCGGGGAGCCTTCCCAGCTTCCCTCGCAGAATCTCGGGTGAAGGACGCAGAGATAGCCTTACAAAGTTGTCTACATCTATCCGTCTGACAGCCCCCCTGGGCGTCCGAGCTCGCCTAAATTCACTGAGTAGTAATTCGCCTTCCCGAGCAAACCGACCCTCTTCCTCCTCTGTCCTGACTCTCCGAAGTCACAGGCGCGATCAGACCACGTTTCGGCCGGCCTCACCCCTCTCATCGGAGTCAGAGACGGATGGAGAGTACGAAAGAAGGGAAGAGGCCGAGCGACGGCTGGAGGAACAGGAGGTGCTGGACAAGAAACTGAAAACATTACAAAATCTCATGACGGGAGACAACGTTGGGCTCGTGAGTTCCATCAGCGAACACGGAAAAGCAAAAGAACGGGAGACCCCTGGCCGCTTCGCGCCGAGCCCGCCCCCGCAACGGGGACGCATGGATACTAGTGCCTCTAGCCGCAGTCAAAGCATCTCGAGCGCAAGTTCACCGCGCGGGTCTATTCCATCTATGCCCTCACTTCCTCCAGAAAGTCCACAGTCCCTAACAAGCAAACATTCCTCGCCTGCCAACGTCGCAGGCCCGTCCACTACAATCCCACAGGGCCAGACGAAGGCACAGCCAGTACTGCGATATGGGCCCTCGGTAAAAGCGACAACAAATTCTTCAACTTCAAGTTTCAGCGATTTGAGTGGTTCGTGGAGTTTCCTTCATTCTCGCTCTCGTGTGGGGATCGTGTCTCATCTGGTAACTCAACTAGAAACCAGTCTGAATTCTGAGCTTGAAAGTGCTTTTTCGTCGAACATTCGTGCAGGAGGTTCTCGCTTGTAAGTGTTTCTTGATCAATACGATTATTAACTCTCATGAACTCACGAAAACCCTCAAAAGGTTGCCCTTTTCACCCAGCCATATCATTGGGAGAGGCAGTGGTCGGATGTAAGGTTGACGTTAACCTCCCGTCTGTGCTATGATAGAATTTATTATTGTATCGGTGGCCTCATAAGTATATGAAAGCGAAAGTGAGAGTACTGTTGGCTGAGTCGGATGGCTCGCATGATCTCCGACCGCCGGAGCTGGTGGGCGCTACGGCAGTGACTCCCAATTCCGTGTACCATATTCACCATACTCACCCATGCGGCTAACTTTCGTGACAGATTTGGGGCAAACCTACACCGTCGAGATCGATCCCAAGATGGAACTCGAGAACGTAATGGCTTTGCTTGAGGCTGAAGTGAGTGACTCCAGAATAATGTATCACCTAAGCTCAGGTCTCTCCTTACGATAAGTCCGGTATCCCGGTCGCAGAACAGAGTATCTCGTATGACGGCCGGGAGTTGAGCAATGTGAAGGCCACCATGGAAGGGCTTGGCGTCTCTGACGACGCAATGCTCCCAATCCGAAGAAAGGTTAGCGTTGCGGGAAGGTGTGCCTCGTAGACTTGGTATATGATTTCGAGCGACCTGACACTCCTCCGATCACCAGGACAGCCGAACAGGACGCAGAGATGATGCGATTGCAGATTCTGGGAAACCCCCATTTGATGCGTGAGCTGCAACAAGTACTGCAGTCGTCTTCTTTTGCCCTTTCAACATTCCGGCTTACGTCTACATGCCATAGACTCAACCAGAACTTGCAGCTGCGGCTGTGTCAGATCCTCGAAGGTTTGCTGAAATCCTGAGAGAGTTGAGCTCACGCAGAGCCGATCAAGAGCGACAGAGGACGTTAGAGATAGAGAGACTCAATGCCAATCCGTTTGATGTCGAGGCACAACGGAGGATCGAAGAGGCGATACGTCAGGAGGCCGTTTTGGAGAATCTGGACCATGCCCTTGAATATTCTCCAGAAAGCTTCGGGCGGGTGACCATGCTCTAGTACGCAATGCCTTCCGCGTGCTTTAGGTCTTCGCTCACTAGTGGCAGCATCCCAGTTGAGGTAAATGGGCATCCAGTCAAGGCCTTTGTGGACAGTGGCGCGCAACAGACAATCAGTGAGCTCCCTTTTGACCATAATTCTAACACTGATCACGATCTCCAGTGAGCCCTGAATGTGCTGAAGCTTGCGGGTAAGGGCACGGAGGTCATTTCCTTTTCGCTGCAATAATTGATGATTGATCTATAGACTTATGCGACTTATCGACAAGAGATTTTCTGGTATCGCCCGCGGTGTTGGTACGGCCAAAATTCTTGGTCGTGTACACTCCGCGCAGTTAAATCTGTCGGGTCTATTTCTCCCTTGCTCTTTCACGATCATGGAGGTACGAATCATTTCTTTAAATAAAGCAAAGAGCATCTCGCTGGATACAATGCAGGGCCGAGACGTTGACCTCCTGTTTGGCCTGGACATGCTGAAAGCACATCAAGCATGCATCGATTTGGAGAAGAACGTCCTTCGCATTCAGGGTCGTGAGGTTTCCTTCCTTCCAGAACATGAACTTCCGGAGAAGGCTCGCATACAGGAGTTATCGGAAGCGCAAGCTACAGAAGCATCTTCCAGCCAGGAGCCTTCTGGGAATTTCCCCGGTTCGGGGCAGAAGCTGGGGTCAGCCAATGCGGCTGGTTCGTCACAATCGCATGGCCCTTCAAGGCCACTTTCAAACAACCGGTATCCGGAAAGTGCCATTCGAACAATAATGGATCTCGGCGGCGTCTCTCGAGAGGTAGCAATCAGTACACTAGATGCTGCAGGGGGGAATGTAGACGTAGCCGCGTCACTTTTGTTCTAGAGGGCTTTTCACAAAAATTTGCTTGTATGTCATGTACATGGATTTATACAATACAAAGCGGTGTACGAGGATACTGAAATGGAATCGAAAGATAAAGTACGGTATGAAGTTCAGATGAGGCTGACGCCAGTCCGAACCAAACCACCACGCCAGTTACGCATACCAGCGGATCTGCTCTGAGTCCAATCACCTTGCATACGGGCGAACGCATCTTGGATGTGGCTCGGTAGGAGGGGCGTCCTGGCTTCTGGAGGTTGAACAAACAACGAGCTCACGGGAAGCGGCATCTCAACGTCGTCCGTAGAGTTTTCGCGGCGGCGTTTGCTGTTGCTGGTATCAATTCCCGGATTGGGCTTGCGTTTACCCAGGAGAGGCGAAGCGGTGAGGTCCTCTCGAAAATACGACTCCTCGAGCGCCTTTTTGACGTCCAGTGCTGCGACCGTCAGAGAGCGAACCATCTCGAAAGCAAGAAAGCCGACGATATCGGTGGTATCATCATTGGACTTGAGGTCGAGATGTGACGGTAGATTAAGGAACTCCCTGAAACGTTTGGCTGCAGCACGATCATGTTCAGTGCCTGGGGAACTGTTGGGACATAGTATAATTGTGTGACCGACCTTTGCGATAGGAAAATGATGCTTGTCGACAGTCGGAATAATGTTGATACTCCTCGCGCGTCATTTGTTTTGTGACATCGTCGGCTTCCTAGCATTCGGGTTCAAGATGAGTGATTCCGGCCATACTCGGTAGGAGGTGTTACCTTCAGGCGTTCTAGCGACGCCTCCTGAGCTTCCAAGTCGTCCTCATCCTCTTCGTCATCTGATTGATGACCACTCTGTCTGAGGGCCTCAGAGTATATAGTGGTGACTTCCCAAGGCAACTTAATGGTTATCTTCTGAGCCTTGGCCGTCAACTTGTCTGTTCATAATCCCATGCGAGATTAATTCATGGAGAAGTCAAATAAAGGTAGATAAGTACCATCAGGCCCATCTTCAAGGGTCTCTACTTCAACACCTGCACCACCATCGGCGTTTGAGTCTTTGGCATGCTTCCGTACCTCCTTCCACGAGAGGTAGGTCCGTAACCGATTAACTTTAGCGCGGTCGTGGCGTATGAGAAAAATCAAATCTTCCGCACAAAGGTATCGCGCATTCCTTCTATTTGCCAGTGCACGCGCTTGTACAATCTAAAATGCAAATGTCAGCCGCCAGGCTGGGGAACATAAGGGTGTCGTACAAGCTCGACAAGTTGACTCCGGATGATATTCTCTACCAGATTTACTGTCTCAGTGAGTGGTTCTTGTATCTCACCAAAGACGAACATCTGGAGAAAACAACCAAAGTCAGTTGTAGAGAGACAGGGTGAAGACTGGGGCTGAGCCTTGCGTCTGGGTACTACGCACCATCTGGGAGATCTCTTGCTGGTACTTATATTCCTTCTTCTTCTCGCCTGCATCCGCTGGGGTGGTTGTGGTTTTCTTGGCTGGAGTCATAACTTATGGTCTCACTATGACGAGCGCAACTGTGGTAAGTGCTGACGGACTCGGACGTGGTTAGGGATTGGTGCCAGAGTACATGTCACGGTGAGTCCTCGTCCAGAGTCCTTATTTAGAAGGTTCTCACGCCAATTAAACTATCAAATGGTGGTGCCCATCGTCTTCCACATTCACACAGCCATTACAGTAAGTAGAGGATAGAATCGCTTAAAAACATAGCTATTCCTATCGATTTGAACATTATCCAGTAGACCTCTGATGTCAGTCAGCTGGGTAAAATAGCACCGGCTCACTGACACTGGGGGCTATTTTACCCAGCCTGACCGACTCTCATCGGCGATTAAAATCACGAGTAATCGAGGAATGATATTATCCTAGAGCTTCCTTCGCCAAAATTGTGACAAGGAGCACCCGCGAGGCTTGATGGACGGATAGGCTTTGGGGGAGGGGGAAAGGTCAGCAAGGATACTGTGCGAGGATCCTATGGGGCCTCGGTTGACCCGGAGTTGACAACCAAGATGATTTGTAGCCAATAAAGTTTATCGTCATCATTTCCCTCCAGGCTGTTCAGCGGATTCAGGAAAAAGAATGATCCCCGTCCTCAATCCGACTACCGAGGTCCCCGAGCATGACGACACAGTTGCTCACTTCAGAATGGGATGTTCGTCACCAAAATAATCTTGGAAAGGGGATCTCTCAGCCTTTTCTTTCGTACTACGGAATCTGGAATACTCACACTTGGACGGTATGACATGCATTGGGTCATTTTCGTAATGGTCTTCATAATAAGGGGTTCTCCAAGGAATCAGTGGGCCTTCTGGATCTCCTCACGCCGCCAGAGGCTCGGAATATCCATATACCAGCCTTAATCACAGACCCATACCTCATTGCGATGTTGATCCTGTGGAAAGCAATAAAGCTGTGTGATTGAGTTCCGAGGGATGCGATCAACTCAACCTCAGTGTGCGCTGTGGTGCCATTGGTCCAGAATGCAAAGGTTAAGTAAGGAACGACATGCTGAAATACGCCAGAAGAATGCCTAGCGTTGTCACTGCTCTGCCCGGGTTTATCAAGTTTGTGTGCGCTCACATCATTTCAACAGATTGGCTGGGCATGCGCAGTTGACATCACGTGTATGTGCACGTGCGGATGCCG
>Ga0137358_10001868_pt1 | contig 11697 bp, 8 predicted proteins | sample Mad1_20_16metaG_FD_105551 | JGI IMG/M metagenome (GOLD analysis project Ga0137358, IMG submission 105551) | Vadose zone soil microbial communities from Angelo Coast Range Reserve, California, USA - Mad1_20_16 metaG | ecosystem: Environmental > Terrestrial > Soil > Vadose zone | place: USA... | reverse complement strand
GCCCGTGACGAGTCCGGCGATGATCATGCCCTCGATCAGGAGATGCGGCAGATTGGTCATGATAAAGCGGTCCTTGATGGTGCCGGGCTCGCTTTCGTCGGCGTTGCAGACGACGTATTTGACAGGATCGGGCTGCTTGCGGACAAGGTCCCACTTCATGCTGGTAGGAAATCCGGCACCGCCCATGCCTTTAAGCTCGGCGGCTTTGAGTTGTATGAGGGTGTCGTCCCAAGCACGCGATTGAACGAGTTTGCGCACGACGCCGTACTTCTCGCCATCGCCATAGGGATCGGCTTTGCAAGGGACGCGCGTCTGCTCGGGATGCGGCTCGTGAATCTCATCGCCGCGCATGGCGCCGCGGGCGATTTGTTCGGCGTGCTCAGCGGTGACATCCGTGAAAATGTGATCGTTGACGGAAATTGCAGGAGCGCGATCGCAGCGTCCTAGGCACGAGACGTCGCGAATCTGCACCTCGTCAGCCCGCGAGTTCGCAAAGCGCCGCTCGAGATCGGCGCGTAATTCGCAAGCGCCGTTGAGATGGCAGCTCATGTCCGCGCAGACGCGAATCTCGGCTTTAGGAGGCTGCACCAGATGAAAATGGGGATAGAAACTCGCCACGCTGTGGATTTGGTACAGTGGCGTCTGGGTGCGTTGTGAGAGCTCCTCAAGCTTCGCTTTGGGCAGAAAGCCGTGGCGAAGCTGGATGGCCCGAAGGTCGTCGAAGATCACGGCGCCCCGTCTCGCAGAAAAGCGCCGGGCGTGATTCCTAAAGATGCGCGGCGCGAAGTGGCGTGCTGAATCCTTTGCATACTACTGGCAGGGAAGTCCGCTGTAAATAGCATGCGTTTGGCTTTTCGCGCCGCGGCGCGAAAAAGACAACGCGGCCCGTTGACTTCTCCGCAGCGCAAACGATATAAGCAAACAGACTCACCGGTACACCGAATGCGCAACACGACCAACCTCTTCAATCTTCGCGTGGTCATTTTCGCTTGGTTCATGGCCGTTCCGGCACTGCTTTCGGCGCAGAACGAACCTAGCAAGTACATTGGACCCGGTTCATGTGCGTCGACGAGTTGTCACGGGAGCGTGAAACCCATCGCGGGAAGCCGGATTTTGCAGAATGAATACTCGACTTGGATCATCCAGGACAAACACAGCCGCGCCTACCAGGCATTGACTGGAGACCTTGGCGAACGCATGGCGCGGATCTTGAAACTGGGCACGAAAGCGGAAGAAGCGTCGAAGTGCCTGGCATGCCACGCGCTGAGTCCGCCGCCGGAGCAGCGCGGCCGCGCATTTGAAATTTCAGAAGGCGTGTCCTGCGAAAATTGCCACGGGCCGGCCTCGGGCTGGCTGGGGCCGCACACGACAAGAACCTGGACGCACGAGAAATCCGCGGCGCTGGGAATGCTTGACACGCGAAACGTAATTCATCGCACCGAGAAATGCCTGGAATGCCACCTGGGGACGAAAAACAAATTCGTGGATCACCAGATGATCGCTGCAGGACATCCGGATTTGTATTTTGAACTGGACTCGTTTTCCGCGGTGATGCCGCGACACTGGAAGTTGCCGCGCGAATCGGAGCCGGGCAAACCTGCTGAAGATGCCGCGTGGGTTGGAGTGCGCGAGTGGAGCGCGGGTCAGGCGGTGCAGTTGCGCGCGGCGATGGAGCGGTTGACGTGGCGCGCGAAAAACGAGCGCTTCGACAAAAAGGATGTTTGGCCGGAATATTCCGAACTTTCCTGTTTTGCCTGCCACCACGCGCTGGGGCCCGCGAAAGACAGTTGGCGGCAGGAGCACGGTTACGTAGGGCGGCGCCCCGGCGAGCCGGTATGGAACAGTTCACGTTACGCGGTCTTCCGCCTGCTGGCGAAGCAGATTGACTCCGCGAACGCGCAGGAACTGGACCGTCAATTGGGGGCCGTTTTGAATGAAATGAGCAAGTTGAATCCGGATCGTAACGCGGTGGCATCGGCTGCGTCCGCGGCTGCGCCGCTGGCTCAGCAAATCGCCGAGCGATTGGCAACCATGCAATACGATCAGGCCATTGTCTTGCGGATATTGCAGCGCATCCCTGACGATGCGGAAACTATCGCTCTGTCCGACGAACGCGCTGCGGAACAAGCAGTCATGGCGCTCGATTCGCTCTATATTGCCTATAGCAAGGACGCAAAACCGGGCAATGCTCCCGAAGTCCGCGCCGCCATTAACGCCCTCTTCCAGCAACTCGAAAGTCCATCCGCTTACAACGCCGATCAATTCGCTTCTGCACTTCGCCGCATTCGCACTTTGCTTCAATAACTTACTTCGGTCACGATAGAATTGCTTGCCTTCGAATTCTATCGAGCTCTCAATGAATCGATACGAAACATGGTTCTGCGGAACGCGACTGTGGCGGTGGGTGACGCGGCGCCAAGTTTTGCCTTGGATTTTGCGAGGCTCGCAACTGGGCGAGCACGTGTTGGAGCTGGGCGCCGGGCCAGGCGCGGCGACGGAGGAGTTGGGGCGCCTCGCTGCTCGCGTGACCAGTCTCGAGTACGACCACGCGTTTGCGGCAAAGCTGGGCGCGCATTTGAATGGCTCGAATGCAGCAGTGATTCAAGGCGATGCGGCGACCTTGCCGTTTGCGGATGGGACTTTTTCCTCGGCGATTGCGATCCTGATGCTTCATCACTTGCGTTCGAACGCATTGCAGGATCGCGCTTTTGCGGAAACCTGGCGCGTGCTTCGGCCGGGCGGCGTGTTCCTCGCCTTTGAGATTCAGGATGGGTGGCTGCACCGCGTAGGACATATCAAGAGCACGTTTGTGCCTTTGGCACCGGCCTCCGCGTCTGCGAGATTGACGGCCGCGGGATTTTCAAAGGTGACTGTTGACATCCAGCGGGGCGCCTACCGAATCCGGGCGCTACGCTCGCTGGAATCCTGAACACTACACGCGCTGCGTGCGGACTAACTTTTCTCCCTCCGAAGAACGAATTACAACAAAAAACTGCCAGTGTAACGCGGCCGGCTACCTGCTTGTGGCCAGCGGGCCAAGTTCGGAGCGCGTCTGCACCACGCGCAGAATGGAATCGCGCGTGACAATGCCAACGATCTGCGGCGCGCCGTTTGTGACCCCGCTCACGACGGGCATCTGGTTGACATCGGCGCTCAGAAGCCGTTCGAGCAAACGGAGGAGAGGTTCTTCCGGCGAGGTCCAAAGGATTTTTTCCCGCGGAATCATGGCAGCTTGCACGGAGTTGTGGGCCCACTCATTTCGCGGGATGGAATTGAGGGCGTGAACATTCATCATCCCGACGAGGCGCTCGTCGCTGACCACGAGGTGGACGCGGCGGCCGGTGCGGAGGACCTCAGCGCTGTATTCTTCGAGAGTGATATGCCCGGGAGCAGTGGGGACTTCCTTGCTCATGACGTCGGCGGCGCTGAGGCCGGCGAGCGTTTCGCGGACGGCTACTTGAGCGACACTCTCCTGCGCGGCGTTTAGAATGAACCAGCCGATCAAAACCGTCCAGAGCATCTGTGTATTGCCGTGAACCACTTCCCACACACCCCAAAGAATCAACGCATAAGCGATCAATTTTCCGCTGGCGCCTGCGACACGCGTGGCTTTCTCGAAATCCCCGGTGGCTCCCCAGACCATCGCCCGGAAAATTCTTCCACCGTCCAGAGGAAATCCCGGCAAGAGGTTGAAAACAGCGAGCGAGAGATTGGTCCAACCGAGCCAAGTGGCAAGCGCTCCTACCGTCTGGCTGTAGGGGAAAAGGTGTGTTAATTCGAAGAATCCCGCAGAGAGGAAGCCGCTGGCGAGAGGCCCGGCGATAGCGATGTTGAATTCCTGAATGGCCTTGGAAGGTTCGCGCTCGATGCGCGCCAGGCCACCAAAGAGGAAGAGAGTGATAGAAACGACGCGAATTTTGTAATGCTGGGCCACTGCGCTATGGGCGAGTTCATGGAACAGCACCGAGGCGAAGAAGATGAGGCTGGTTAGCACTCCCACGGCATAGTGCTGGGTATCGGTCCAACTCGGATGGTCTCGCTTGTACTGCGAAGCAATGATCCAAGTGATGGCCGCAAAGATAAAGACCCAAGTGGAATGGAGATAGATGGGGATGCCGAGAATCTTGCCGATGCGTAAACCTGATGCGCGGTTCATGGGTCGTCTCATGGTTAGCGTACCACAAGAGTTTGACGGAAGTGGGGAGGGCCAGCCCGATGGGAGCCAACAAAAGCACCCTTGCGTGGGGGGGGACTGTGCGGAGGAACGAGTGGGTACACCCCCCCGGTGTTTTGAGATAAAGAGTGCGCAAGCGGTTGAAAAGAAAAGAGTTGAGTTTTTCCTGAGTGCAAAAAAGCGCAAAAGAGTGTGGAAGAATGTGAAAAGAAAAGGGATAGGTGGAAGGGAATAAGGGATTGGGAAATGTGCCCATGGTCGACGCTTCGAGTTCCGAATCGGGAAGAATTGGTATACACCCCGGCAGTATTCGTAAGAGTGGCAAGCAAAGGACTTGCGGGATACGGAACTTGGAAGAAGATACGGAAGATGGGAGATCAGCGATACGGAAATTAGGACATAGTGGATATGAGATGGAGACCTAAGGGAAGCGGAGCAGAAAAGACTGATAGCGCCGGACTTGCGGGGCTGGCGGTGAGTGGAGCGAAAGATCACAACCCATGCTAACATAAATCGCTAATTTTGTCAATAGTTAACGTAATGGTACTAGAGATGGCCTAAACACTAAGAGATCAAAATTCAGGGTGCGGTGCGAGGTGAGGCGAAACGAAGCAGGTTCCACCCTTACGAAAAACGAATTTGCAAGTGGTAGGCCGACCCGAATGGTGCTAGGGCGTTAAGGGTAATCCGCCATAGCAGATAGCTAAGGTGCCCAAGTTCTTCAGACTACGTCGAACCGGAAGGTGGCCGATTGTTTGGCTGGATTGGTGATCGTCAAGATCGACGTGAAGGCCTTCTCTCCCGTGAGAGTGGCGGTCACCAGCACCGTTGTTGAATCCTGAAATTCCAGTTTCGCCGGTGCTGGATTTCCACGCTCATCCGTTACCGTGGCGGCCGACCCGGACAGGAAGTTGGCACCACGAACCGTGAACGTGACCGGTTTCCCGATGCTAGCTTTAGGAGGATCGAGAGAAACGATACTCGGTGCTGTCTTATTGGACGAAGGTGGCGGGGTTGGCGGTGCGGTTCTTAGAAACTTGTTCTCGATCTGCGAGGCGACGCCGTCGAAGAGCCTCTCGGAAAAGCCGAAGAGTAAGGCAATGGCGAGAGTGGCCGGGTCATAGGGATTGCACCAATCTACATTCACGGCAGTGCCGAGAATATTGAATTTCAGCCCGAGAATGATGAGGAGAATGCCGCCCCAAGCCGATAAGGCCCCGCTGAGCGGACTGAGAAAGAGAGCTCCCCAGGACGCGCCGTAGTCGTTTGCCACTTCCGCGGAGCTGATGGTTCGGGCGAGGCGGCTAAGCAACCCGCCAACCGCCCCTAACAAGAGGAGGATGGCATTTTGCAAGGTTGCAGCCAAGGCAAAGATGAAAAGCAGTGCGCACCCCACCAGCCAAATCATCTTGCTATGCCAAGCGGCGAGCTGGAAATAGTCCGTGTCACCCCGCTCATAGATGAGACTCAGCGCCTCGGCTAGGAGCGCACGCCATCTCTCCAAAGGCACCGACGATGAAGCTCCACTTACTGCGTCGTGCAGGTGGTCGGCCAAAGATAAGGCACCCGGCGTGTTGAGCATTCTTAGTTGTTGTTCTGCGGTTTCCATACGAGCACGAACGCGCTCGGCAGAGAGAAGCGCAACAAGCTCTAGTTCGGCTTCATGTGCACAGCTCCAGCCTGCGAGTTCCTGACCGCGTGGCCAAAACAAAGCATTGAAGAGACGCGTGTACCAAGGAAACCATCCCGGCAGATAGGACTGTTCGTTCCCATCGTCCTTCTTGGCGACCGGGAAATGTTTGTTCTTAAAGGGGTAAAGCGCCCAATCGAGGAGATAATGAATGCGGTCGACTCTCCCGTCTAGTTCAGCCGACTTAGAAAGACCTGCGGTTTCGGCTATCAGGCGCGAACGGACCGCATTAATCTCTGTGACTAGTTGCGCCCGGGCAGGTTTGGCGATCATGTGCCAGCGCACGAGAACCAGCCCCAGGAAGTACAGCCCCGCGATGAGGACTACCAGCCAAACGCTCTGACTCCAGAACGACAGTGCAACAACATTGCACTGAGTTAACGCATTGCCTTGCAGCAAAACTACTCTTGGCAACTTGCCGATACTGGATTGGTCAGCTGTAACGGTCAGCGATCCGTTGGTGAAACCGGGGACCTTGGGCGAAAAGGCAACGGAGATCGCGCAGGATGCGCCGGGGGCGATCTTTTCGCATTTCACGTGATTCTCTGTGAAATCACCTGTGACCGAGACCGCGATGCCGGTCAGGGTGGACTCCGAATAGTTCGTCACGACGAGAGTGCGGGGAGCCCTCAGGGTGCCGACCAGATGGCCTTCAAAGTTAAGACTAGTGGGCGAGACCCCCAAATTCTGAGTCGCGGAGCCCATTAATTTGACGGTCTGTGGCGTGCCCCTGCCGTCAGAAATAACTAGCTGCACTTCTCTGCCCTCAGGTTTGGTGATGCTCAGAGGACTGAAGAAAACAGACACGTCACACTTGGAACCGAGCGGAAGATTGCTAAGACAGGCGCTGCTCCAAGAGAAGTCGTTAGGAGTTTTGCCTGACAACGTGATCGAAACGTCTGCAGGGGCGGCACCATTGTTCCTTACCACCAAAGTCTTCGGCGTCGTGGTGCCAATGTCGTGTGCGCCAAAGTCGCTGGCAGCGGGCTCGACGGTTAGGCTAGCGTTTTGGGCATCAGCGCTCAGGAAAGCACAGAAATCGCCCAGCACAATGGCGACGAGGATGCACGCACCGAACCTAATAAGTTTCATGCGACACTCCGGTTGTTATCGTGAAACCTCCATCCGTATTCAACGGAGCCCAAGCGTGTGCTAACTCTGCGGAGCACGCCCGGAACACCAAAGAAAACGATCCATCCGATGGTCACTGGTTTCATGATTCACCTCTGACTGATCACACACAATGCACGGCCTGAATGCCTCGGGAACCCAGTGCTCTTATTTCTGATCCACTAATTTAATTTCCTGAGAATTGTTGTCATTTGTTTCGTAAATCAGGCTAATTGTGAAAACCTTTGTGAAAGCGTAGACCGGGGGAAGGAAACCGCGTTCAAATCCGAGCTTCAAGCCAGGGCGGCCACTAAGAGGGCCACTCCCTATTGAGCCTCCCAGTATTTTCAGGGCAATCTGTGCCCAATACTTGTTTCCTGTGCCCGTAGATGAATAGGATTTTGTCTTGTCGTCATAGATGAGCTCTTTCTCAAAGAGATACCGATTTACGGCGCTAATCTCCAAGTCTAGGCGCGCGCCGGAATTGTCTGTCCGGTATGGAGACTGCGAGGACAGGATAAATGTTGCGCCAGATTTCAGACGCACCAAGGAGTAGTTTCCGGTTGGCGTCGTGCCACTTGGTGGAGGAGGGGCGGTGGAGGCGTTACTGGAAACATTGTAGCCAGCCTCGACTCCCACCGGCAACAGCCGGAAATTAAAGAATCCCGATTGTTTGGAGAGAGGCCGGGCGGCTGTGTTAACCCATATGTCTGCGTTGTATAGAACATTTCCTATGTTTCCGATACTGCCATGGCTGATATCTCCTTCGTAGCTCAGTCCGTTATCAAAGTAAATGGAACGAAAAAAACTTTTTTGGAGGTTGGCCATCGTAGTTAGGGCAGGGGCGTTAACACTGCCGGAGGTTGATTCGATTGCAGACAGTAAGTTGCTGAGGTCGCTTTTTTTCAGGTGAAGTAAGAATGTTTTGCGCGCCGTTATCCCTCCCGTGAAGTGCCGGGGGTCTGCATTGGTAGAGCTGCCTTTCTTGATTTCCAATCCAAATATTCCCTGACCCACTAACGGAAAGGCGAAGTTTTGGTTAAAATTAAGGTCTCCGCTCCCTTGTGTATCCCCGCCGCCAGAAGGAACACTGATACTAAGACCCGCAAAAATGTCTTTCTCGGCAGAGGTTTTTGGGGTGGAGACAACACTATTCAGAACTTTCTTAGAATCACTGACGAGGTCACTGATGTTCGCGTCGTTGTAGATCTTGCCGTCGCCGCAAAAGTTGTCCGCCGGGGGAGTTTTGCCTTTAAAAGTATAAGTAGTGAAACAGACTTTTACACCCGTGTCGCCTGGGGAAGTCACAGCATCGTCGGACAACTCAAATACGAGCACCTGATCTTGAAAGGCTGCTAAAAGTACACCATTCTTCGCGAGCTTGAGTGCCTTGTTGCTTGGTGTAGTTGTTGCGGCTGTATTCGAGGGGCTGAGCTCGGAGTCTTTACCAGCCGCGTGGGGGTCGCTGAATTCCACTCGTATAAAATGGCGGGATATGCTGTCCTCTGCAACCCATGGAACTCCCGTAGTGTTGGGCCCGTCTTGTACGGTAGTGCCGACCGTCTGAGGCCAGGTGGGCTCCGATGGGTCAGATTTGCCTGCGCCCGTAGCTTTGAAGGTCAAGCCGAGGGGGTTTGCGATCTTCGGCATGATCTGATCGCCGGGATTGTAGGCATGACCGGATTCCCAGTCTCGACAGGCCACCGCTATTCGCGCCGTGAAGCACAGAGGCGCTCTATTGATCATCCGCACAGCGACAATGCTGGAAGCCGCAGCAGTTTTCTGCGCCGATGCCGTAGTTCCCGCTAGCACCAAAATCGACAATCCCGCAAAGGCAAATCGCGAAATCCACCTTCCGCAATCCATCAATGGGCTCCTTTCTAGTCTGCAAGTCATTCAACCGTGTTGTGTTGTTCCAACCGGATTAGACCTGATCAAGAAGGGACTCAAGCAAGTTCACTATCAAACCAAGTTGCGTATCGGCGGTTAAGGCCATTTGCTGCAGATCTTGGGCGAATTGTGGAAACTGTTCTGTAAGTGACTCCAAAAAGGTCCCCGTATCGCTTACACCGATCTTGGCTAGTGAGAGCACAAAGAGATTGTCAGGACGAGTAGAAAGCGGATTGAAACTTACAATCGTCACTAAATTGCTGACGTGCGCGCACGCGGTTGCCACAGCTTTCGAAGCTACGTCTATGGTTGTTGCCATGTTTTGCTCCTTAGTCACGACCGAAATACAAGTCTGAGCCTGAAGCCCTAGCAGGTCCGGTAAACGCCTGTTGTCCACCATTGGAACTGGCGCTACAAGGAATTCCCGCACAGACGTCGGTTCTCCGTCAGAAAAGACGAAACCCGGCTGCAGCAAATCGAAGCGGACGTAACAGGTTAGGTTCCCGTCTTTGTGGCCTTGGCTCGCGGGTTGACACCCGGTGGGAGAGTTAAATGCCGAGGCTTGGAGCGAGAGAGTATACTGCATTCAAGTTGTGTCAAGTCAATTGTTGGGTAGGAATGAGGCGACGAATTGGCGAATCGATGATGGGTGGTACCCCGAGTGCTCGCGGTGGGGCCGCGTCCGGCGCGACACAACGTGTGCTTGTCACCACGGGTTCTAGGCAACTCCTCTCTGTAAGTTCTTTTTTATCAACAGATTGAGATCGGCGATGGCCGTGCGATTCCCCACAGCGCAAGTCGGGAGGCACGTCATGAACGCCATGCTGCAATTTACAACGCTTGTTATCACCACGATGTTTGCTGCGGCCCTTGCTGCTGGGCTGAATTGGTTGTGCTTGGAGGCGGCGTTTCGGATGATGCGGCCCGCCACGGCTCGAAGGATTCCTGCGCGGACAGAATTGGTGCGCGGGACAGCGCAACTGGCGCGGGCTTACTCGGCTTCGCGTTGACCTGGATCAAGTTGAGGAGCGGTCTCTATTTTTCCAGCGTGAACTGGGGCCTGTGCCACTGGGCTCCGTGGATGGAAGAAGGGGTAGTTCGATGTCAGCGTTGAAATGGCTGTTGATGCTTGTGGGCGCCGCAGTCTTCGGAAGCGCGGGGGCTCTCGTGGCTTACGATGTCTATCTCTCGGAACAACTGCGACGGCTTTTGTCCAGGAACAAAACGGACGAATCTGGTGCGGACTTGAAGGCCCGTGCTGAGCGGAGTCGCAACCGGAATCCTTTTTCATTGCGCGTAAATATTCTCGGCGGCAGCGCCGGACAAGTCTCCGCTAGCCAATACCCCTGTGGGTGGCCGGGGACGCGAAGTTGACGGGAGGAGAGATCATGCGCACAAAGGCAAGCACCGCCGCGCTTGACCCTTTTAGCCAGAGGCCGCTCCTCCTCCGGCGACGCGTTCCGCGCCACCCGGCTAGCGGTCAAGAATTGCAGAAAGGGATTCGAGACAGAGTTGGGACTTAAGTGGCCAGGGAAACGAACATGAGGACTGCGACAAGAATTACAAGCCAGGAATCCATCGGAAAGCCGACAAGAGACTTTTGCAGGCGGATTCTTGCAAGCACGCTGCTTGCGGCTTGTGTGCTGGTTGCGCCCGCGATCGCCTCAGTGATGCGCGCGCCGCTCAATAGAGTTCGCGTCCCTAGAATCGACTCGCGAGCGATCGAGAATCTGCAACGCTGGGCGGACGACGAGGAGGAATCATGGTCTGAGGAGCTCTAGCTCCCAGCTCAAGCAGCGAGCACGTATTAAGTTTAGCTCCCCCAGAAAAGGAAGAGGCACCGGCGTGTGCACGACTCCCTTCTCGTTTTTTTTTCGAATGATTTCGTGTTTTCGGCCTAGCCTCTATTCCTTCACCACGGGATACTTGGGCCGCGGGGGAAGGCCTTTGTAGTTCCTGAGGGCTTCCTTGGCAAGCTCAATGGCTTTTTCGAGTTGCGGGTCATGACCGCTGACTACAAGGTCAGGCCGCTGCGCCACAACGTAGTCGGGATCCACGCCGTGGTTTTCAACGATCCATTCGCCACCATTGTCTGCCGACCAGAATGCAAATTCCGGTGCGGTGACGTTGCCGCCGTCATGCAGTGGAATCCCGCGAGAAATGCCGACGAGTCCGCCCCACGTGCGCATGCCAACGATGGGCCCGATTTTCTGGCGGTGGAAGAACCACGGGAAGGCATCGCCGCCGGAGCCCGCAAGTTCGTTGACGATCATGACCTTCGGTCCGTAAATCGCCACTGGCGGCCACGGCGTATCCTTGCCTTCGCGGGGGGCGAGAGCGGAGAGAAGCTCACGGCGGAGCTTTTCCGTGTAGAAGTCAGGAATCTGCCCGCCGGAATTGTAGCGCTCGTCGACGATGATGCCGTCCTTATCGAGCTGCGCAGTGAACTGCTTGTCGAACGCGATGATGCCGGGGAAGGTGGTGTCCGGCACGTGCATATAGCCGACGCGGCCGCCGGTGGCTTCCGAGACCTTGCGGCGGTTTTCGTCCATCCAATCGAGATAGCGCGGACCGGCTTCGCCGTTCGCGGGTTTCACCGTGATTTCCCACGCGCCTTCGGGAGTGGATTTGGAATTGATTTTCAGCGCGACGAGTTTCCCGGCGAGATCCTGGAAATAGGAATAAACGTCTTGATTTGAACGCGCTTCCTGGCCGTCGACTGAGATCAGGTAGTCGCCCGCTTTTACTTTCAATCCCGGCTCGGTTAACGGAGAGCGCGTGGCATCATTCCAGTTTTCGCCAGGATAAATCTTCGAGATGCGGAAATAGCTGC
>Ga0137358_10001867_pt1 | contig 11702 bp, 7 predicted proteins | sample Mad1_20_16metaG_FD_105551 | JGI IMG/M metagenome (GOLD analysis project Ga0137358, IMG submission 105551) | Vadose zone soil microbial communities from Angelo Coast Range Reserve, California, USA - Mad1_20_16 metaG | ecosystem: Environmental > Terrestrial > Soil > Vadose zone | place: USA... | reverse complement strand
GATTCAGTTGAAACCCTATCACTCACATCGCGTTCATATGCCGAGGCTGTTCCGCCAGCTCTGCTAATCTCCGCCGCAACCGTTTCTGCTTGTGTCCGATCAATGTCCAAGAGGCACACTGAAGCGCCGTTTGCCGCGAACTTGTGGGCAATCGCTCGACCGATACCAGTGGCAGCACCCGTAACAACTGCCATGCGTCCATATAACATGAAGGTCTCCGCGTTTAATTCTTCAAGGCTCAGAGATCAGTTCTCCTATATCCCTTCAGTCGGAAGCCCCTGCTAATTCCTTCGTTCGACGGCAGTTGGCAAAGACGGCATTGAAGGCACGCCCGCACTGCTCAGAGCGATCACGGTATAGGTGTGCTTGGCGCCCAGTTCGGCGGACATATCAACGTGCCTCATCTGCGGGAGCGGTGCGAATGGCGTGTCGTGATATGAGAGCCCCTGGAAGAGTGGGCGTCCATACACCCCTTCTGGAGGTTGCGCCGGAAGCTTCGCTATCCCATGCCCATCTCGAAGCACAATGAAGCCACCGAGTCCACTGACGAGATCCGCCTCGGCTTCCCAGGTGATCTCATTGCCGTGATTTGCATGAGCGTTCGCTCGCACATTGACTGGAGTGGGAGGTGCGCCGGCGTCGGTTACGGTGCCGGTTTTAACATACTCCGTCCAGATTTTTGCTATGGCCTCGTTCGGCAACCACGCGGCCTTCCTAGGATCCCCTTTAAATTCCGCCGCAGGTGTGGCTGTATCCCCGAATGGCATTGCCAGCCATGCAGGACTCAGGTCCACTGGCCTTAGTATCTTGTCCCATTCCGTTACGCGCATTTGAAGACAAACTTCGAAGAACGGGATGGCGAGATACCGGGAATCCCCACAGAAGTGTCCTGTCCGTGGATCGGGAGCGAACCCAATGGGAGCGCCCTGGGTTCGATACTCCTGGAAAGTGGCAATAGAGCCGTCCCAGGGAAGATTTCCTCTCTCTCCTATGCCGAAGTTGACCATCGTGGGAATCTCATAGACAGCAGGCGAAACTTCAGGCTGAATGAACTCGTGCTTCGGACGAAACATAGCCGCAGTACCCGAACGAAGAAAAGCAGCCAGCACTCGGTCGGGGTGGAGAATGCTCATCACATTGGCCCATATCCCACCACCGGAGTGCCCCCAGAGACACCAGGGGACGGTAGCGATTTCCGTGTGGCCCGACTTCGTCGCAAACTCGTCGAGGGCCCGAAGAAAAACACGGTCAGAACCCTGTCTCGGGTCGAACCACAGCTCTGCGCCTCCTGGAGTTAAGTCAATCGCATCGTTCAGAACATGGTAGGAAGGTCCAAGAAGGACGCAGTTCCATTTCTTTGCCAGAGCTTGCCAGTGCAGATCGTAAGCAGAAGTCGCGCCCGCCTGAGCGGCTGGAATGCTTGCGCCGTGCTGGTGAACGATCACCGCCCTCACGGTTTTGATGTTGTCAGGAATCCAGAGGGTGTATACGACACCAATCTGCAGTTCCCCTTTGGTTGTGGACGGCGGGTAAGCAAGTTGGAGATATCGTCCTTCACCACTCGATGGAGTAAAAGGTCCCCACCCACTTTGGTCTGGAGGTAGCTGACTGCCAGCAGCCCCCGCCCGATGACTCTGAGTCTGAACAGTGCCAGCCGGAGTGAGCGAGGAAGAGGCAAGCGACGCGCCCAGGCCTGCCATCCCTTTCATAAGTAAGCGACGCGCCGGCGACTCCAGACCGGGCAGCCTTTGTGAGGCAATCGTCTCGCTTTGAGTAATCTCCTTCATTCTCTCTTGTCCCTATGTTGAAGTCGTCGGTCATCCTCAAGCAGAGATTGCTGTTCCAGTGCAATGCTCACCACGGACTCCCGCTGATACCGCAGGATTGTGATGCTCGCATGCATTCGGCGGCCAGCTTGCCGTGTGTAACACAAGAGATCCTGCGTGTATTCTCCAAATCGCGCACGCTCAAACGCGCGCATATGATTTTCCGCCCACCCAGGGGATCTTTTTCACTGTTTCGTCACCTGATTCTCTTCTCCTTTTGTCGGTTTGATTGTGCGGCGAACTTCTTTGAACAAGGCGAGGGTCTAAAGCGAAATCCTCCCGTCCTGGTATATCTCTACGTCAAATGTTGGAACATTTCTGCGGCTGATCGCCTCCCGTACTTTTGCGATCATCGTATCGAAGGAATATCTAGGTGGCGAGATAGGCGTGTTTGCCTTGAAATGGCCCCAGTCACCGTTGATGATCGTGGTGATCTGTCCCTGCAATCCTGACTGTGGGCCACCCGTAAACTTTCCGGTCCCGCCCACAGGAAGGAATCCGAAACCATCAATCATCTCCGCGCTGAAATCATTCTCGCCGGCGAAGACTTCGTAAAAATCGCTCACCTTTGGCAATATCCAGCTGTTGTAAGTGACTAATCGGTCGGGGTTCCCTTGCTTAGCTGCCGCCGTCATCTTCGCCCATGGCGCGTTGTACGGGTAATAGGTGAATGTTGCGTCGTCGAACCAATACCCAGCTATCGATGGGCCATATTGCTGGCCTATTTGACCTATAACTCTGCACCACCAGTCAAAATATTTGTCCTTATCATCATCGAAGTGTGTCCGTCGCCACCATTCAATGTCATCATGCCCGGGGTGGAAGTACAGTTCGAGTTTTATACCGTGTTTCGAGAGCGCCTGAGCAAGATCGCCGATCAGATCTCTGGAACAGGTACGCCCAGGAAGAATCTCATCAATTACTTTGTTGGGGCCCGGAAAATAAAACTCCGCGTGGGAAGTCGTAAATACGACATAGCCAGCACCCATTTCATCGAGCACATCGGCAAACTGGTGAACGTCAAAGTCACGTACGGCCTGACAATACGCCGATGGACTGCCCTGCTCTGGCTTGCTTTGGCTGGTCCAGTGCACCATCACGCCATACTTGGCCTGCACCATCCAGTCAGTAGGCGCTGCGCCCCGGGCGGCCTGATTGGCAAGTTCTACTTGCACCGCGGGCTTGACAATTTCTAGAGAGAACACCTTGGCGACCGGCGAGCTGCCGAGCGAGCGAAAGGTGAACCTTTGGATGGGAGCAGAGAGCTCGATTGTGCCAAGCTTTACCCTTTCCCACGCTGTCTTCAAGCAAGAAGCAGTCAGTGGCTTGGAGCTGATGGTGACTTCCACCGAACAGCCCCTACCACTGCCTTGAAGAATCGCAGATAGGGCATAGCTTCCGGGTGCCGTGACTTTGGTAGTCCATGAGAGTGAAGCCGAGGAATCCCACGATTCGACCCAGCCGACCTTTCCTGGACCCATATCACTGGTTTTGACAGATCCTTTGTGAACGGCATCAGCAGCCATCAGTACCGTTAGATCGTCGCGACGTATTGTTTGTGCATGAAACGTCCCCAATCCAAGAAAGAAAAAAAGGACGGTTCTCGCCGTCGAGACAAGAGCCGCTGGGACAAATCTCGATCGAAGGAGTCTCCTTACCGCGGGGCCGGATCGCACGGTTCTCTCCAGGCGTTGACTACCCTCCATTTGTTTGCTGTTTCCGTTAATTTCGTATATAAAACTGTATATGCGCCCACGAAAACAGAAAAACGCACGTTAAGCCAGCGTTTGCGCTTTGTCAAGATTTTTTTAAGTGCGATAGTATTTCAACGACCCGATTCGCGGCGGCAACAGAGCAGTGCGGCAAGAAGATTCGGTGAACCTATCAGGATCCTCGCCTTTTTTTGTTCACCCCGACCCAGTGGTTGGTTTCGACAATTTATGAAGAAGACAAAGACACCTAAAGCTTCCAGCCGGTACCCGACTCCGGCTCTTGAGAAAGGCTTGGATATATTGGAGCTGTTTGCCAGCGAGCCGTCGGGACTCACAAAAAGCGACGTGGCGCGCAGGCTCGGTCGCACGATTTCAGAGGTCTTTCGGATGTTGGTATGTCTCGAAGAACGCGCCTACATTGCGCAGAGCCCGGACAGCGATCGTTACCATCTCACCTTACACCTGTTTAGGCTCGCGCAAGAGCATCCGCCAATCAAACGCATGACTATGCAAGCCTTGCCGATTATGCAGCAAGTTGCGCACGAACTTAGTCAGTCTTGTCATTTGGGCGTGCTCAACGGGGGCCAGGTGGTGATTATCGCGCAGGTGGATTCGCCCGTGAGCCCGGGCTTCTATGTCAAGGCCGGTGCTGTTGTCGATCTCATGCATGCTGCCACAGGTCACGTCATCCTGGCGCACCAAACGCAAGAAGCTCGGGCACGTGCCATACAGACCTGGTGCAAACGCAACAAAACCGAGGCTCCGCGTGATTTGACTTCGCATCTTTCCGTCATTAAGGAGCGAGGCTATGAAGAGAAGGAAAGTTATGAAGTCGAGGGAGTCATCAACGTTACTTATCCCGTCCTGGACGAGCATGGGTATGCGGTTGCTGCTCTAACTGTTCCCTACATCCGCCGAATTGGAGATAACACCACGACCACGATCGTTCGCCAAACCTTGAAACGAGCGAGTTCTCAGCTTTCCCAGGAGATCGGTGGAATCTTGCGAGAGCGCCCGAAATTGGACACTTAAACCCGTTAGTCGCGCCAGCGGTGGCGGATTTTATAAATTTTAGCTTAGCGCCCTCGGCAGTGATTTTTATTGACAAATTTATTGTTTCAGGAATAGAAATGACGTTCTCGGCTGCCGTTGCGGGAAATTACCTTGTGGGCACCACGGTCTGCTTCGAGACCGCGTTAGCGGAGGAACATCTTGATTTCATTGTCGAGGGCTGGCCGCGACCGGAAAGCCCTCGGAAGGAGAGTTGATCCGTTTGAGCGACCCTAGAATCACAAATGTTCGCGTCCTCGATCTGCGATTTCCGACTTCACGCCACCAGATTGGTTCGGATGCGGTCAATACAGACCCCGATTACTCAGCGGCATATTGCATTCTGGAAACGGATGTGGGTGTCGAAGGATACGGCCTCGCGTTCACCTTGGGCCACGGAACAGAACTATGCGTGCTTGCGCTTGAGTATCTTTCGCGATTTCTCAAGGGTCGCAATTTATCTTCTGTGACAGACGACACCGTCGCCTTTTCCAGACAGCTCACGGAAGACAGTCAATTCCGCTGGCTCGGGCCTGAAAAAGGTGTCATCCACCTGGCTGCCGCGGCCCTCATCAATGCGGTCTGGGACCTTTATGCGCGAACGGAAGGCAAGCCACTTTGGAAGCTATTGGCAGATTTTGAACCCGAGCAGATTGTCCGTTCGATTGACTTTAAATATATCGAAGATGCCATTACTCCGGATGAAGCCCTTGATCTACTAAGGACGCGCACCGCATCTCAAGCGGAACGTTTAAGGAAGCTTGAACAGCATGGGTATCCAGCATACACGACATCCGCAGGTTGGTTCGGCTTTAGTGACGACAAGATTCGGCGCCTCTGCCGTGAATCTCTCAGCCAAGGATGGACGCATTTCAAGTTAAAAGTTGGTGGCAACCCGGCCGATGATCTTCGCCGTGCGCGGTTGGTTCGCGCAGAAATTGGGCCGCACAACAAGCTAATGATGGATGCAAATCAGAAGTGGGGGGTCATCGAGGCAATTCAACGCACAAGAGAGCTGGCTGAAGTGGACCCTTGGTGGATGGAGGAGCCGACCAGCCCCGACGACATTTTGGGCCACGCTCGCATTCGCCGAGAAGCTTCTCCCGTTCGCATCGCGACGGGTGAGCATTGCCACAATCGAGTCATGTTCAAGCAATTCATGCAGGCGGGCGCGATGGATGTCTGTCAGATTGACAGTTGCAGGGTTGCGGGCGTGAACGAGAATCTTGCGGTGCTGTTGATGGCCGCTAAATTCAACATTCCGGTCTGCCCTCACGCGGGCGGAGTCGGTTTGTGCGAATGCGTGCAGCACCTGGCGATCTTCGAGTATCTGCGTGTATCAGCGTCGCTCGAAAACCGTGTCACTGAATTTGTAGACCATCTGCATGAACATTTTGCCGATCCCGCTCGCATAGCCAACGGCCATTATCTGCTGCCTGAAAAGCCCGGATACAGCACCGAGATACTTCCCGAGACTTTGCTCGCATACCAGTACCCGGACGGTCCAGTGTGGAATGATCACCGGATTTCAGTTGTAACCTAGAAGAAATCTCGTCGTGCACCAAGAAACGTCTTCTTTCCCAGGAAATTTGTTTTGGACGAACAACTGCTGCCTCGATGAACTGGGTTGCCTCCAGTTCCTCCACATGGCCTTAACGAGCTCGGCCATGCTGTTTCTTTCCTCCGATCCGCTGGAAGCCGTGCGAGCACAATGCCGGGAACCCTGGGGAGGCCGCACCTCCTAACGGGGAGAGAGCTTCGCCCGCTATGTGTCACACGGGCAACGAACTGAACCGTGGACGGCCCCGGATGTGCAGGTCCGTTGCCGTAATCAATTTTGAGTCACCGTTGATCAAGCCGTCGGGCCCGCGAAAATCCATGGCTTGGCCCTCCTGAAACAATATCTTCTCCACTCCTTACAAAATGCTTGACAAGCGTGAACGGTCAAGCCTATAAGTGAGCGGTTTGATATGCGAATTAGTGGTTTCATGTATAAAACAACATTGAGTTCCGATGGTTTTGAGTCGCAAGTGCCGCTTTGGTAGTGACCGCACAGGAGTGTGGTGAGGTTATTGATCGCAACCTAATTGGAGTGGGGGGCGTTTATGGATAACCGTGCTTCTAGTTTTTTCGGTTTGCTTCGAGGATGCAAGGATTCGTCTGGCTTGCGTGAATTCGGATTCGGCCACCCCATCTCGTTGCTGTTCGTGGCGCTTGTCCTGATATTTGCGATCCCGCATAGCGCTTCAGCGCAGGCCACAGCCACTCTCAACGGAGTTGTTCGGGATTCGAGCGGTGCGGTAATTCCGCAGGCAACGGTGACTCTCCACAATATTGACACCAGCACGGAGAGAGAGAGTCTCACCAACGATTCCGGGCTGTATGTCTTCGTGAGCGTGCCACCCGGTGAATACGCTCTGAAAGTAACAAAAGATGGATTTACTACCGCGACACAGGCGGGACTTCATGTTCTCGTCAATCAGGCCAGCTCTCAGGACTTTACACTACGAGTAGGATCGACCCAGCAATCCGTCACGGTCGAGGCCTCCGCGGTCAACCTCGAAACCGGGAATGCAACGCTAGGCTCAGTGATAGAGTCCAAGCAAGTCAGGGACCTGCCGCTCAACGGACGAAATTTCACGCAACTCCTGTCCCTCACGCCGGGCGTGAGTCCGGTCAGCGTGGCGCAAAACTCGGGTGGCGCACAGGCTGCCCCGCTCGGCTCATTTGTCTTTCCCGCTGTCAGCGGGCAGTCGAATCGCAGCAACTACTTCCTGCTGGATGGGATCGACAATACCGATCAGGTCTTCACCACCTACGCGGTAGCGCCCATCCTTGAAGATATTCAAGAGTTCAAGGTCCAATCCCACAGTGATGAGGCGCAGTTCGGCGGCGTATTGGGTGGAATCGTCAACGTGGTCAGCAAGTCTGGCACGAACAATTTCCACGGGACTGCGTGGGAGTTCTTCCGCAACACTGTCCTGGATGCTAAGAACCCGCTGAAAGGCGTTGCTTCGAAATTAGAACAGAACCAGTTCGGCGCGAATTTTGGCGGTCCGGTGATTCTCCCGTTTTACAACGGCCATAATAAGACCTTCTTCTTTGGAAGCTATGAAGGGTTTCGCCGTGCGCAGCCTTCAACGGGTGCGTTTTACAATGTGCCTACACCGGCGCAACTTTCAGGCGACTTCAGCGCACTGTTGCAAGGTCCTAATCCCATACAGCTTTACAACCCGTTCACGACGCGGCCCGACCCTGCCAATCCCGGGTCATTTATCCGCGATCCCTTTCCGAACAACGACATCTCGAGCGTATTGAATCCAGGCGCCGTGACCCTTGCCCAAGCGGTGTTTCCCGCTCCGCAGCCAGTCGTAAACGGCTTCAATGGCTATGACCTTCGTTCCAATCTGACTCCTCAGAACCAATACAGTTTCAGAGTGGACCACAATTTCAACCCCTCTAACTCTGTCTTTTTTCGGTACACGAGTTCGGACCAGACGAGGGTGGGCACCGGTGGGATCGTTGGGGAGACTGCCACGGGCGAAACGTTCGGAAAGCAATACGTGTTGTCCTACTACCACCAGTTCAACCCGTCAACAATCCTGGATGCGCAATTCGGACATGTGGACCTCACGAATAACGTTGGCAACTCCTATGACAATCTAGACCCGTCAACGGTGGTCAATGACGCCGGCCTAGCACCCGGTTTCGCCTGTGGTTTCACGGGTACGGCTGCTTGCTCGATCCCAGGGCTGCAAATTCCGGCGTACGCGAATAGTGGTGCCACAAACCATGGCGGAACCAAGCTCACGGACATTTATCAGTGGAGAGCCAATTTTACGAAAGTTCTCCGCAAACACTCGTTTACCACTGGTTTCGATTTTGAGAGAAACTCATTTTTTGTACATGGCGGCGGTCCGGCTGAGGTTTTTGGTGCTGAGCAAACTGCCAATCCGGAAGCGCCGACCGGCACGGGCGATGCCGTGGCAGCGTTTCTTATCGGAACAGCCGCTAGCGCCTCGCGTCGAGATACTGTGGCGCCCGTGACCGGGCAGCGCAGTTACGGCTTCTATTTCATGGACAAATGGAAGGTGACAGACAAGCTAATTCTGAATATCGGGCTTCGGTATGACCTAATGCTTTGGCCGGGGTATGGGTCAGGTCCCCGCGATTCAACCAGCCAGGTCGGGAATATCGATTTCAACAATGGGACCTATGTCATTCAAACAAAGTCACCGGACTGCGCGAGTGCCGGCCAAGCTCCCTGCGTGCCTGGAGGTCTGCCGCAGCCTAACGTGGTTGTTTCCCGAAATAATCGCTTGTATTCGAATACTTATGACAATATCCAACCCCGGATCGGGATTGCCTATAGTCTTAGCGACAAAACGGTGGTGCGTGCCTCGTTCGGCATGTTCAATGACCTCTGGGCGGGCGTCATGCAAACCGTGCAGGGCATTGGTGGCGACTGGCCATCAGTAGCGCAAATACTCACTCCCGCACTGAATACGTCTAATCAAGTCGCCACGGTAAATTGGCAAGATCCGCTTGCAGGCTTGGGTTCGGCGGGTTTACCCGCTCCCACGCCATTCGGCCAAGTTGAGTGGTACCGGGATCCGAAGGCCAAGAATCCATATTCGGAGCAATGGAATTTTGGAGTCGAGCGGCAGTTGGGTCCGAACACTGTGATGACGGCGAACTACGTGGGTTCCCAAAGCCATCGCCTTACAGTTGGTGGCTTGTACAACGTTGCATTAACTCCGGGACCAGGGACGCCCGCCGAGGTTAAGGCTCGACAGCCATATCCGTATATCAGCCCGACTTTTTATGATAGAAGCATCGGTAATAGCTCCTACAACGGTCTCCAGTTGTCTGCCAACCACCATAGTTCGAACGGGCTTACTTATCTGGTTGCTTACACTTGGTCAAAGTCCATTGACGTCGGTTGCTCTGGGTTCTTCGGTATCGAAAGCTGCTCAATTCAGAACCCCTACAACATCAAGGCTGACCGCAGCGTGTCCGGCTTTGATTTGACGCATGTTCTCACGGCCATCGCGGTCGCCCCCCTGCCGTTCGGTAAGGGCAAGCGCTTCGCAAATTCCAGTGGTTTGGTTAACCATCTTATCGGAAACTGGCAGCTCAATGGCATCCTGACTCTCACTTCAGGCGTGCCCTACTATGTGTACATCTCCTCTGACGTCCCCAACATAGGGAATTTCGCCCCCGCTATCGCGGGGAATGGCAACGTTCGGGCGAATCTCGTTGGGGATCCTCACTTGTCAAGTCCGAGCACGCAGGAATGGTTTAACACCGCCGCTTTTGCCCCGCCAGCGCCTTTTACGTTTGGCAATTCCGGCAGGAATTCACTTCGAGCGAACTGGTTTAAGAATCTGGATCTATCACTGTTCAAAGATTTTCCCTTCGGCGAAAGAAGAAGTCTTCAATTCCGGGCGGAGGCGTTCAACGTTACAAATACGCCGACATGGGGCATTCCGGTCAACGATCTGAACAATCACGCACAGCTCGGATCGATAACCAGCACTCGCAGCACGGAGCGGCAACTGCAATTGTCGTTAAAACTTTACTTCTAACTGGGTTGCGCTGTGACTTCAGTGCACTGGGGCTAGCTGGCTGACGCCGGCCACTAGCGTTCGGTTCAGTGATCCGGCACGATCTGCTGTCTCCCGAAAACGCTTACGACATTTCTACGGTGGTGGTTGATCCGTATTCGCCCCGAAAGTTGGTCCGCTTCATAACGACCAGAGGTTCACCTGCGCCAAATCGGGTGATTGTGGCTACGATACCTGGGCACACGCACGATCTGCGTGGGGGGTAACACTTGAAAACGTCCTTTCAACCTCACACCCTCAGCAGAAAAAACTTTTTAAAAGGCATGATGAGTGGCGCGGCCGGCGTCCTTTCAACAGGTTTTGGTTCCCCGCTATCCCTTCGAGCTGCAGTTCCCCCGCAACAGAACCTCTCATCCGTGGACTCACACCATATATCCGTCTGTACGGAGCAACAGCGGCGAAGATCGCGGGCAACGCAAAACTGGACAATCTGAAGATCTCTGTGAACTGTAAGGATTCGAGCAGGATCAAGTGGAACGTTACCGCTGCGGAAGAAGGTGAGTACGACCTCTTCATTTCGTGTGCTGTTCCCGGCCCCCACTTTCACCTGGAAGTTAGCTCAGGCCCCAGTTCGGTTAAATCGGATCTGAAGATAACCGAAGGTGTGTATCACTCAACTGAGGACGGCTGGTTTTTTAATTTCGAAAGAAAGCGGCTCGATGGGAGATTGCACTTAACTCGGGGAATAAATCCAGTCACACTTCAAGTATCTGGAGCTGACAGGGACGCAGTCGTCCACTTCCGATGCCTTGAAGTTCTCCCTGCTTCGGCGAGTGATGAGATAACTGCCGCTGAAGCAAATGCGCGTGCTGATCGGGCGAGCACAGACTGGTTTGTCAAAGCGGGCTATGGGGCGATGTTTCATTGGACAGATTTCACGCAACCGCGAGATGGCATAAAGAAGTCGTATCCGGATGCCGTCGACGCTTTTGGCGTTAATGCTTTTGCCAGTCTTCTAGAAGAGATGGGTGCGGGTTACGTCATTTTCACGTTGAACCATGCCCATCCGCACTGCCCCGCTCCTATCCACTCGTGGGAAGCCGTCCATCCAGGATGGACAACGAGACGCGACTTGATCGGCGATATCGCCGGCGCTTTGGAGAAACGCAGAATCAGATTGATTCTTTATATCAACTCTCCTGTATTGACCAACTTTGGCAAGACCGGGGAAACCGGGCTCTACGAGCTGACCTTCAGCGAGGAGCAATTCACGGAAATTCACAAGAATGTTCTGAGCGAAATCGGATCTCGGTATGGCGAGAAACTGGCCGGCTATTGGTTTGATTCATGGTATCAATCGCTGGCTGCCTACCCCGATGTCCCAATTGAGGCAATCTACCGTTATTGCAAAGTGGGGAACCCAGACCGGATTACTGCCTTTAACTTCTGGATCTTTCCAGTCTTAACTCCCTGGGAGGATTACTGGGCAGGCGAGCTCAACGCTCTTCACAATCCTTTTGGGTCTCGTTACCTCCAGACGGGGGCTG
>Ga0137358_10001862_pt1 | contig 11709 bp, 16 predicted proteins | sample Mad1_20_16metaG_FD_105551 | JGI IMG/M metagenome (GOLD analysis project Ga0137358, IMG submission 105551) | Vadose zone soil microbial communities from Angelo Coast Range Reserve, California, USA - Mad1_20_16 metaG | ecosystem: Environmental > Terrestrial > Soil > Vadose zone | place: USA... | reverse complement strand
TCGTAATTTCCTTCGATAATTTGCTGAAGATCTTGCCGCGTTTCGCGTCGATCGCGCCCTTAAACCGTTTGACCTTCGACCACTTACTATGTCCCGCCATATGTGCGGATTCTGTGCAATTGCTGATTGAAACCTGCGAATTTCCGACAACACCTCGCCGAGAGAATGGCTAGCGAGAAGGGGAAACTAACGCGCAATATTCAATCGCAACGAGAAAGGTTTGTCAACATATTGCGGTGCGTTTCTCGTTGAGCGAAATAATCTCCAAATGAAAATTCTCCTCGGCGGCGTGCTCGGTGGACTCATCATGTTTATCTGGCCGTCTATCGCCCATATGGCGCTCCCTTTGGGCGAAGCCGGCATCCGAGAAATTGCAAATGAATCGGCTGTCCTCGGTGCGATGCATAGCACCATCGGCGAACAGACCGGTCTTTACATTTTTCCCGGTCCTGGCGTTGGGAAAAATGCAACTCGACAGGAAAAGAGCGAGGCGATGAAACGCATGAGTGAAAAAATCGCAGCCAACCCTTCCGGGATTCTGATGTATCACGCCCCCGGCCGTGCGTTTGCGTTGGGCAAATCGCTCGGGATCGAATTCGGCGCCGAACTGCTCGAGGCCGTTTTGGTGGTGTTTCTTTTGGCCCAAACGCGCATTGTGAGCTTTGCTGGCCGGCTCGGTTTTGTGGTGGTGGCCGGAATCCTGGCCGCGATCACAACCAACGTTTCCTATTGGAACTGGTACGGCTTCCCGTCTGCTTACACCGCCAGCTACATGCTCATCGAGATTGTCGGTTTCTTTCTTGTGGGAGTTACTGCAGGACTGCTGTTGCGAAGGCACGCTCCTGTAGCCTGAAGACTAATGACCGCTAAGGTTTCGCCGAGAATTCCCGCACCGTCAACGCAGGACGGCTGTTCACCTTCCCGTACGCTGCCTCAGCTTTGCCATCGCTCCGCGTAAAGCGGCGTTCAGTCCCCGCCTTATCCGACGCCCACGTGGCGCCGCCGGCGTTTGCCTTCAGGAATTTCGCGATCTCTTTTTCGGAAAGATCGGTGCCCTTAGTGTGGAAATAGCTTTCCGAAACGCTACGGCCATTAGCGAAGGTCACCTGATAAAGATAGCGATCCTTGTGATAAAGAACGCTCACTGTTCCGTCATCACGCAATTTTCGCTGCATAATATTGCCGTATAAGTCATCAACTCTGTCGTAGCCATCGCCCAGATTAGCCCAGCCGCACGTCATCGGTGTGAGGATGGCCAGGACAACGACAAAAATTTGTTTCATAGCTGTTAGCTTATCGCGACTTTTTCTCACCGCTGCACAATTCAGCAGTTGTTCCGGAAAGAGCAGATGCTCGTCAGTAATTTTAGTCAGCGATTGAGCGTCTCTCCATGTATCACTTTTCCGCCTACAATCGTGGTTTCCACTTTCACGTTGCGAATGGTCTCAGGTTTGAGGTCAAAGATGTTGTCGCTCAAAATGACGAGATCAGCCAGTTTGCCAGGTGTGATGGAGCCTTTCTCATGTTCCTGAAATTCGGCGAAGGCCGAGCCCAGAGTGTACGCTTCCACTGCCTCAGACAGCGTGATCTTCTCCTCCGGAATCCAGCCGTCGGGATTTTTACCATCCAGTGTGGCGCGGGTCACTGCAGCGTAAAGTCCCAGCAGCGGATTGAGTGGAGCAACAGGCCAATCCGTCCCGAAAGCGAGCGTCACGCCATGATCAAGGAAGCTGTGCCATGCGTAGCTAAACCGTGCCCGGCGGTGACCTAGACGCTTTTCCGCCCAGCGGCCATCGTCAACGGCGTGATAGGGCTGCATCGAAGCAATAACATGGAGTTTGGAAAATCGCGCAAAATCTTTCTCCGCCATGTGCTGCGCGTGCTCAATCGTAAAGCGCTGATCATGATAACCGTGCTCGGTTTCGATATCGCTGAAGATATCGAGAATCATAGAGATCGCGCGGTCGCCGATCGCATGTATGCGCAATTGCAATCCGGCGGCATCGGCCTGCATTAAACGAGCGCGCATGGCGCTCTCTGGATGCATTTCGTCGCTCAATAGGCCGCGGTTTGCCGGCTCATCTGCAAACGGCTCGAACATATAAGCCGTTCGCGAACCAAGTGAACCATCGGCGTAGCCTTTTACTGCACCGAGCCGCAAGTAAGTCGATCCCCAGGAATGACGAATACCAATCTTCGCCTGGTCCTGCCAACTCGTCTCTATCGGGACCGCGTAGATGCGCGTGGCGAGTTTCCCTTTTTCAGCGAGCTCTGAATAGGCCGCTACATCGGCAAACTCCGGGTTCATGTGCTGCACACTGGTCACGCCCAACGATCCTGCGTGCTCCACCGCCCGGCGAGCAGCGCGCATCCGCCGCTCGTGGGACATTGGTGGAATCGCCTTATTAATCAACTCCTGTGCTGCGTCCTTGAAAATACCAGTGGGATTCCCGCTCCCATCCCGCACGATTACTCCGCCGGGGACATCGGCAGTCTTCCCCGTGACGCCGGCGAGTTTCATGGCTGCCGCGTTGGCCAGCGCCTGGTGGCCGTCGTAGCGCTCTACGAAAATTGGTGTGTCACTCGTCACTGGGTCAACGAGTCCCTTGGTCGGAAGCTGCGGCTTGGGCCACTTGGTTTCGTCCCAACGGCCGCCCAAGACCCACTCACCTTTCGGAGTCTTGCTCGCCTGCGCCGCGATGCGCTTTGCAAACTCCTGCGGGTTTGCCGCATCGTTCAGGTTAACTTGATCCAGCTGTGCCCCACCCGAGACGAAATGCACGTGGGCGTCGTTGAAGCCGGGCAATACCAGCTTGCCGCGCGCGTCGATCATCTTGGTTTCCGGGCCGCGCCACAAATCAATTTCTGTGCTCGAACCCACGGCCACAATGCGATCGCGAATAACCGCCAGTGCTTCGGCCTTGGGACGCTCGTTATCTACCGTATAGATGACAGCATTGGTGATGATCAAAGTTGCGAAAGGCTTCGAGTGGGCGCTCGCGTTTATGCCGGTCACAATTACCAAAAAATAAATGGAAAGTTTGTATTTCATAGTTAGCTCACTGATCGGAAAGGATTTGTTCGGCGCGAATCTGATTGGTCAAGGCGAAATGAGGCGACTACACATTAACGACAAGATTAAAACCCGGGAATTTCGCGTCAGCGATTACGACGCGGCGCTTCAGCTTTGGCAACGCGTTGAAGGTCTCGAGATCGCCGAAGGTGACGACACAGAAGGCACCGCTCAATTTCTCGCGCGCAACCCAGGGTTGAGCAGGGTGGCGCTCGATGGATCAGCAATCGTCGGAGTTGTGTTGTGCGGGCACGATGGACGTCGCGGACATATTTACCCTCTGGCAGTTGATCCTGCCTACCAGAGATGCGGACTCGGTAAGCGTCTCCTCGATGAATGCCTCGATGGCCTGCGCAAAGCTAAGCTGAAACGCGTTATTATCATGGTGGCTGACGATAACCGGCGCGGTACGAGATTTTGGGAGGGTCGCGGCTGGGAGAAAATTCCTGGCGCGATCCCGATGGGAATTGATCTTTAGGAAACCCACGATCGATGAGCTAAAGATCTTGCAGAAGCTGATAACCACACCTTGTGAACGTCGGCGGCAGACATTTTCGAACGATTTGGCTAAAGCCGGACGATGAACGCGTCGTGCAGCTCATCGATCAGCGATTTTTGCCTCACCGCCTCGTGATCGAAGAAGTACGCGCAGTCCAGCAGATGGCCACGGCGATCCGTGAAATGCACGTTCGCGGGGCAGGATTGATCGGCGCCAGCGCAGGATACGGAATGTATCTTGCGGCAGTTGAAGCCGGGTCGCGTCCCGCGACGGCGGGATTTGATGATCACATCCTCTCCGCAGCAACACAACTCAAAGCAACAAGGCCGACAGCAGTGAATCTTTCCTGGGCAATCGAGCGCCAGTTAAAGAGTATTTCCAACGGGAAAACCGCCGGAGAGAAAGTCGCGCTCGCCCTTCGTACAGCCAATTTGATTGCAGATGAAGATGTGGAGCATTGCCGAATGATCGGGCAACACGGGTTGAAGCTCATTCGGGAAATCGCGCAGAAAAAAGCGGGAAAGCCGGTGAACGTGCTCACGCATTGCAACGCGGGATGGCTCGCGTTTGTTGATTACGGTTCAGCCGCAGCCCCGATTTATGCCGCGCACGACAACGGGTTGCCGGTCCACGTGTGGGTGGCTGAGACGAGACCGAGGAATCAAGGTTCCAAATTAACTGCCTGGGAATTGGGGGAGCACGGCGTTCCGCATACAGTGATTGCAGATAGTGCAGCAGGGCATTTGATGCAGCGTCAGGAAGTTGATCTGGTGCTCGTCGGAACCGATCGCACCACTTTTTCAGGAGATGTTGCAAACAAGATCGGGACATATCTCAAGGCGCTGGCGGCGAAGGATAATAATGTCCCCTTCTATGTTGCGCTGCCTTCCTCCTCTATTGATTGGAAGATGCGCGACGGGTTGAAACAAATTCCCATCGAACAGCGTGGTGCGGACGAAATAAAACACGTTGATGGATGGCTTGACGGGCGACAGGTCGAAGTGCGTATTGCGCCGGAGGAGAGCCCGGCCGCAAACTATGGATTCGATGTTACACCGAGACATTTGGTGACTGGCCTGATTACCGAGCGCGGCGTATGCGAGGCGAACGAGAAAAGCATCCGCACGCTGTTCCCCGAGCACGCGCCATGAGCGATTACATAAAATTCACGCACGAGCGCGCGACCGCCGACATCGCCCTGTTCAGCAAGTTTGGCGAATTAAATGCGTGCAGGCGAAAACTTCTCGAGCTGCGGCTGATCGGCGTGGACTCACATGGCACCAGCTTCGGCAACCTGAGCGTAAGAGACGGTGCGACCAGCAATTTTTATATTACCGGCTCCGCGACTGGCGATCTGACGGAGCTCACACCGGCGGATTGCACGAAAGTTGTGGCTTACGATTTCGAAAGGAATTGGCTCCAATACGAAGGAAGCGCAATTCCTTCATCCGAATCGTTGACGCATGCTGCGATTTACCAGTCCGATTCAACGGCGGGTGGGGTCATTCATTGTCACGAGTCAGCGTTGTGGACGGCCCTTCTAAATCGAGCCCCGACAAACTCGAAGCGAGTTAGTTTTGGCACTCCAGAGATGGCGTATGAAATAATGCGTCTGTTCAAGGTTGGCGACGTGCGACGCAGAAAGATTTTGGTCATGGCTGGACACGAAGGCGGTATTGCTACGTTTGGTAAAGATCTCGACGAGGCATTTGCAGTGCTCACGTTCGAACGCAAAGAATCGTCTCCTTGCGTTGGCAGCCCTTCTCATAAAGATACTTCTGCGCGTCATGACGAATGAACTTCCTGAAGCGAACCAAGGACGGAGCATTACGCGCCGCGCATTTATTGGGGTGAGCCTGGCAAGTGGAGCCGCGCTTTTGGCGGGAAAATCCGATGTAATCCTTGGAGCTGACACGTCAACATCATCGAACATGGCTACAAATCCGACTTTTACTCTCGGCGGCGATCTGACAGTCAATCGGCTCGGGTTTGGCGCGATGCGTATCACAGGGCAAGGCATTTGGGGATGGCCGCCGGATCGGCAGAACGCGCTCAAGATCCTCAGACGCGCAGTCGAGCTCGGTGTGAATTTGATCGACACGGCGGACGCGTACGGGCCGGATACGAGCGAACTGCTGATCGCGCAGGCGCTCCATCCATATCCGCCGGGACTCGTCATTGCGACGAAGGGTGGTCTGACGCGGCCGGGACCCGGCCAGTGGGTGCCAAACGGGCGACCTGAACACCTCAAACAAGCTGTCGACGGCAGCCTGAAGCGCCTACAGCTCGAGCGAATCGACTTGTATCAATTGCACACTGTCGATCCCAAGGTTCCTATTGAGGAATCGCTCGGCACGCTCAAGCAAATGCAGGATGCCGGAAAGATCCGGCACGTCGGACTTTCCAACGTGGAGCCGCACGAGATCGCGCGAGCGCGCAAGATTGTTCCCATCGTGAGTGTGCAGAACCGATACAACATTGAAGACCGCAAATCGGAAAATGTTCTGGTTTATTGCGAGAAGGAGAATCTTGGCTTTCTGCCATGGTTCCCAATCGGAGGAGGCGGTGGTCTGAAACCGGAGAACCCGCTGAATGCGGCGGCAAGGGCTCACGGTGTTAGCGTTGTCCAAATCGCGCTGGCCTGGCTTCTGGAGCGATCGCCCGTGATGCTGCCGATTCCAGGGACATCGTCTGTTGCGCACCTCGAAGAAAATGTCGCTGCCGCCAAACTCAAGTTAACTCCGGAAGACTGGAAAGCGATTGACGCTATTGGCGGCTAGGTCAGGACCAGGGTTAGAAGTCAACGGGCAAACGCTTACAGATCAAACTGAGAAAGATACTGCTCTTTCGCGACCGGTCCGAAGGCCTCTAAGGCGTTGGGGAAGCTATAGGAAAGATAGTCGGGGTAGGGCTGGCACCGGGCGTAGGACTAATGAATGGCGGTGTAGGACTGATGAATACAATGTTTGAGCCACCTCCGCCGCCCTCATTGGCCTCTTTTCTGTACGTGATGAAGAGCGTTGCACCGGTTACCGGCGCGACCGTCACTTGAGCCGGACCCGCGATTACCACGCGGTTACTAATTTCTGGGAAATTTAGCGAATTGGCACCAGTGCTAAGATCGATCCGGGTCGCGGTGAGAACATTGGCGGTCCCACTATCGTTTTCACCCATAAGCGTGACCGCAACGACGCCGCGATCAGTTCCTCCTTCCTGAGAAAAATTCGTGATTTTAAGGAAGTGATCATCAGGAACTGTGATCATCAAAGGCGAACTCGTGCCGGTGACAATCTTGCTCTTGAAAGGATTGGCAAACGCAAAGCTTGCGGCAGCCAGAATAAAGAGGCCAATCAAAGATCGAACGGCGAACATCTTCATGTTTGAAGTCATACACTTAGTTTCGGCCCTAGCCAAGTCGGATCGGTCTGTTCGACTACAACTTCACTCGACGGTGAGCGGTCCGTCAAACATTGTGAGGCTGATTACTTCTGTACGTGCAATGTGCGGACCGTGACGCGTGCCTTTCGGAGCAAAGAACAGCGCGCCAGCAGTGTAAATCGTGCCGGATTCCTCCCATTCGCCTGAGAGCACATACGCCCATTCATTCGCTTGCGGATGCGTATGCGCCGGGATGGTATGGCCGGCCCTGAATTTGCGGAGGACCACGAGGCCGCCCGTAATCTCATGTGTGTGCAGAATCATCAGCTCAACACCTGGGTACGGGCCAGGCTGCCAATCTTGGTCTTTGGTTAACGCAACGTATGGAAACATCAATTCATCGAAGCGGATTGCACTTAGATTGCAAGCGTGCGCGAGTGATTATCGAAATCCGCGACGCAGAGCAAATTTATGGTAAAATCAGATATGAGCACATTAACTAGTTACCTCAGCAGAGTCTTTCTCATTCTCGTCTTAATCGGTGCGTTCTCGGTGAAGAGCGCAACCGCTCAACCGGGTGGGCGTTTGGTCGTCCTCAGGTCGCCGAACTTTGGATGGAACCTGGCCTTCCATCTCCAGATCGATGGCAGGTCTGTCGCGAACGTCGTCCAGGGTCGCCACTATCACGCATGGTTGCCAGCAGGGCACCATGTCTTAACCGTCTACAAGGTGCCATATGTAGGCTATGTCGAGCCGACTTCGATAACAGTGAACATCCAGCCGGGATCGACTAATGTGTTTACGGCGACGTGGGACTCAGGTCTGATTTTTCTCCGCCCATCAGGCATGCCTTTGAGCCCTGGGGAATTTTGGCAACTACGCGGCGATCTGGGATAATTGACCCCGGCGAGCTTCGCAACTTAGACCTTGACGACAACTTTCTGATCTTGGCCGGAACGCGTCTGGAGCGTAGCATCGTGTCATGAAGGCAAGATACAATTCCGCCAGGAAACTCTTTTTGATTTTTGTTTTCGTTAGCGCTGTTGCGCTCGGAAGCGCCGTCGCCCAGTCGGCTGGGCGTGTCATTGTTTTAAGGGCTCCGAACTTTGGATGGAATTTGGCTCTCCATCTTCAGATCGATGGCAGGACGGTCGCCAATGTTGTGCAAGGACGGCGGTACGATCACTCTGTGCCACCGGGGCGTCACGTGCTGACAGTCTCGGCCGTACCAAACAACTACTTTAATCAGCCGACATCGACCGTGCTGAACGTGCGACCCGGGCAAACATACGTGTTCACCGCAGTATGGCAGGACTCGGATCGCGTTGTCCTCGTTCCATCAGCCCTGCCTCCGGGGCAGTCCTACTAATCGGCTTTAAGAGCACCTATTTGATTTTCGCGAGAATGTCTTCCATCTCATTCCGGCGGAAGGCGCGCAGGGTATGACTTTTGACGTTCCCCAGTGAGCCGACCTTGACCATGAAGGCGCTCATTGTCTCATCATTGGGCGCATCAACTACGACGACAGCGTCGTAAGCGCCCATCGTCCAAAATTCCTCCACGATCTTCATACCCATTTTCTCCGCTTCCGCCGCCGCAGCGTCGCCGCGTTTTACTGTGTCCTTGATGTTGCGAATACCTTGGTCTGTAAACTGAATCAGAATGACGTAAGTAGCCATCGTGTATTACTCCTTTCGTGTTGGTTGTGGGCGAAAGATTATTGAGACTTCCCATCTTTGCAAAGTGGCAGGTGGCGTGGCAGCCATCTGCAAAATAATTCTTCCGCAATTCGCCACGGAGTGTTGAAGTCATAACTCATGGAACCGGGTGAGGCTCTCAGCACAGCGGCGCAAATTGCTGTCGCGCTTGCCGGTTTTGCGGGCGTGGTGGTCGTTTTTCGCCGTGAATCCGTTCACGACTGGTCGACGGTCGACAAATTCCGACTGCGGCTTTTGCTTATGAACTCAGTGCTTCCACTTGCCCTTTGCATGCTTGGGCTGCTTTTCTTAACGATTAAACCGCCGCCCGTAGACATCTGGAAGTTGTGCAGCGGATTCGCATTTGTCGTTTCCGTCCTATTCGCGGTTACGAGCATAACGACCTTTCGTCACCTCGATCTGCGCGGATTACAAAGCTACGGGCGCGCTACGCACTTCGTGTTTTATCTGTTTGGAATGGTTGGAACCGCCGTGACGCTGTTGCAGCTTTACAATGCAATCATTCTCGGAATGTTTTGGCCCTTCTTCACTGGAATTGTCTTCCAACTTACGGCCGCCATGTTCCAGTTTATGCGAATAATTCTCAGCTCGCCGTAATGGCGCTGGCGGTTAACCTCTAGGATGACGAACGTCCCAGCGAGAGTCCCTATCCCACCGGTTCGGTGTCATGCAGGCGACCATAGTCGACACTGAGCCGTCCCGGTTCCAATTCGGTGTAGATATCAACGAAGCGTTCCCCGAAACGGATGTCGTGCCAGCTGTAGTCCTTCTGTATTTGAACCGGAGCGGCAATCACTGGATCGATTCCGACCACTGACACGAGAAACAGAACGCGACTGGCTTCAAGCGATTCAGGAGTCGCCCCGAAGAGCGGGCTCTTTTCATCGATTGTATGGCGCAGAGTCAATGCCGCAGGGAAGACCGTCAGTCGATCAAAATGCAATTTCAGAACATAAAAATATCTGAAGTCTCCACCTTCGAGCAATAGCTCATCGCGCGAAAACATGATTCGAAACTCGGCTTCGACCATGCTGTGTTGATTTTCGTTGCCAACACGCACCATCAGCGTGGGGCGGCCATTCAAGGGCGCGATCACGATTGATTGGCTAAAGACGACGCGCGCAATCGGTCGCGAGAAGCGGACAAAAATCAATCCGGTCATGACCGCGAGCAAAAACACGCCGGTCATGATTTCGATTGTGCTGATGATGTGACCGTAGAGCGTTTGCGGGTACATGTGCCCGTAGCCCACAGTGGCCAGCGTTTGGATGCTGCAGAAATAGCAATCGAAAAACCAATGCCCACCAGTGCTGCCAGCGATGCTGTCTTGCTGCAGACTGTAAAGAGAGGCGAAGAGCAGATTGAGCCCGATATAAACAATGGCCACGAACGCCGCGAATCGCGGCCAGCTTAATCCCAGCAGCCAGCGATAAACATCGCGCCATCTCCAGGCATCAGTATTAACTTTGACAAACTCGACCTGACCGGCCTGGATGGAAACGTGGCTGGGTTTTCTCCTCATCTTCATCTAATCTGCAGTCACGACAGCTCGTCAACAAACGCAGCGATCGCTTTGAGAATCTTTTGATCGATATCGCTCTGCGTTTCGCCTGCTCGCTCGAGCTCGCGTTTTGGGACCCGCAAAGAATGGTCTCCGCCTTCAACGAGATGCAAAACGCTTGGCGCTTTCATTTCAGTGCGAATTCGCTCCAGAAGATCCAACGGACAAAGCGAATCGCGTGTGCCTTGCATAAAAAGGACCGGTGTGGTGAGCGCGCGCAAAACTTCATCGCGGAGTTTTGTCCGGTCGCCCATCGCACAGAGGGGGTATCCAAGGCAAACCAATCCATCGACCTTTTCTTCAAGTGACACGTGACATCCAACGCGGCCACCCATGCTTTTGCCCACCAAAATTGTTGATTCAGGCCGATGTCGCTCGCGCGCGCGGTTTAATGCTTTTCGATGAGCGGCGATCAGTTGCGGCAAGGGATCAGGTCGTTTTCGCCGCTCGCGCATGTAGTCGTAATCGAACGTCTCGACGGCGCCGATGCCAGACAAACGCTTTTTCCAATCCTGCATCCAGGGATGCGACGAAGGCGCTCCTGCGCCTGGAGCAAACAAGAGCAATGATTTTATTCCTTGCAATCCGTCCCGCAAGCTACAAAGCCTACGCTCTACTCAGCGGCTCTGAAAGCTTTTCAAAGCTGCATGAAGCTTGGATCTTAAGAAAACAATTTGGGCAGCACATTGGCAACGAAGTCCACCAAGCCGTGACCGATCATATTGGCGACCAGATCACGACGCCATAGATAAAATCCCGTCAAGATTATGCCTGCCGCAAGCGCGATCAGAATATTTGCCGCGCCTCCGGACCAATGGCCAAGCGAGAAAATCACCAGCGGAATTGTGACGGACCAGAATCGCCCAAGCCCGAGCATCTGCAGCCGTTCGATTGCATAACCGCGATAAAATAATTCTTCTACTACTCCGGCTCGAAAAACGATCAGCGTGATTAGCCAGAGCGGCAGTTTCTCGAACGCAGCGGATCCCGGACCGTGGCCGTACCCAGTCAAGTAAGCCAGTCCGCCGACCACCGCCGCCGACACAACCGCGATTACGAACCCCCACAAAATCGAAACCCACCAGCGGGCGGTGCCGAGGCCAATAGAGCGCATCGGCAAACGTTCGCCGCGAAGGATAATGCCAACCAGCGCGGCTGCGCTCGCCCAGATCAGCGTTTCCTTTACAATTGCCGAGGCAAACGTGATTTCGGGCACAAAGAACGCGAACGCCTGGCGAATCACGACCATCGCAAATAATGAGAGGAAGAGTCCCATCCACGTGGCAGGCGAAACCTTCGCCGCCACGGCGTGCTCGTTCGTCATAACAAAAGATCCGGGTCGAATATTGTTTGTCTGCATAGGATTGCATTGAGATGCCGCAAATCACAGTTTGGATTCAAAGAATCGAGACGTCCCTCTCCGCGAGGTGCAGATTTCCAATAGGCAATCGCCTGTCGCCTTATTGCACCGTCACAAGGG
>Ga0137358_10001861_pt1 | contig 11709 bp, 11 predicted proteins | sample Mad1_20_16metaG_FD_105551 | JGI IMG/M metagenome (GOLD analysis project Ga0137358, IMG submission 105551) | Vadose zone soil microbial communities from Angelo Coast Range Reserve, California, USA - Mad1_20_16 metaG | ecosystem: Environmental > Terrestrial > Soil > Vadose zone | place: USA... | reverse complement strand
GGACTTAATATACCCCTGCAGCCCCGTACATAGTGGCTGAACGACGCTGACACCCTGTGACATCATACCATTGCAAACACTGATCGATGAAGCGCGCCCCGAGATACAATGCAAGTCAAGTTCAACGGAGTCTAGCGTGACAACGCGCCGAGGGACTACAGCGCATAAGCAGTTTTGTCAAATCATCCTGGGCGTGCGAAAATCTCGAAACGGTCCATCATTACCATAATCGGTGATTGCCTTCCTAAATCCGGAAATGCTGTTGTGTCCGACCACTTGGTCATGGATGCTACCTCAGCGCTTGGGATGCGTGCACGTTGTATTCCGGATAAGTGATACTCCTAAAGACATTTGTAAGGGGACGGGTACGATGTGGACCTTGCAACGGTTCATGCCCTGATCATAGTACTGACGAAGCTGACAATATATGCACAGTCAAATTCGTTTCCCTGGTTCGGAGATTGAGACCTACTAAGGACCCTTGCGCGTTCATACGTTCATACCCTGAAAATACATATTCACAAAGACTTCCGTTTGGCCATTGTACGATAATACCAACACAGACTGGGTCATCAAGACACTCGTAAACCGGAGTTTGACAAGACATACAGTGACGGTACTCCGAAGAGATACCTAGAGCAATTAACAAGTCACCGCATCGATGATGCAACACCATAGACGAGTATACATGGGCGCTTATCACATCTTTCGTAATATTCCGTCGTAACTACTTGTCTTTGAAATTTTATGGCACACCTTTAAGGCAGTTCCGATGGCCTGGGAGAGAAAGAACTAAAACTTAGGAATGGCCGTCTCTTGTTACATTTAAGTCGTTCGCTGGCTGTGTTCGCAATGGCATCGCCGCTTGTATAGACACAAGTCAGTGATTCTCGCCTGGGTAGAGCCACTTACTGCTAATTGTTTAGACTGAGGTCGACGTCTTCTTTACTCGTGGAGGGTTGTCTCACTCATGTCCATCTCGCACTTGGTTCGCATTTTATTTCGAAATACGCACACTGAACAGTAGTACGGTATCTATCCTCTGTCACGTATAATGTCAATACATTGGATATGTATGAGATTCTCGTGCTTACATATCCGTCAGAGAACCGGAATATGCTTCGCTTCGTATCAGCGCGTAGCACCATTCCCTACCAGACATGCTGCAACGTCGTGACTTCCATGCTGCAACGCGAGTTGCAATGGCGTCCTACCCTTGTTATCCTCGGCGTCTATAATCGCACCATGCTTGAGCAGCAGGCGCGTGCCTTCGTCTCCTGTCTTAAACCATGACAAGTAATGGAGTGGGGTGGAACCACTGTCATCCCGAGCATTGGGGTCTGCCCCATGTTCCAACAAGAATTGCATGCTATCGAAGTGATTGAGATCTGCTACTTGGTGCAATGGCACCTGTCCTTGCTCATCCCGGAGGTAAATATCGGCATTGTGTTCGATTAACGCCCGAATTATTTCGAAGCGCCCATTGCAGGCCGCGTTGTGAAGTGGAGTCCAGAGTTGGTCGTCCTGGGTATTCACATCCGCCCCGTGATTGAGCAGCCACTCCACAATGTCCAGAGTTCCAGTATAGCACGCCACTTCCAGTAACGTGAAGTTGAGCCCGCCTCGAACGTTGGCGTCCGCACCATGCCGATGTAGTAACTCCACGATCTTGAAATGTTTCCCGCGCAAGGCAGCCACAAATGGCGTCACCATCAGACCACCCCTTGCATTTACATGCTCCGGATGCTTGCCAACGAGGTGTTCTGCAAGGTCGTAGAACCCGCCAAGTGAGGCATAGTATAAGGGGAGTGCGTCATCTACTTGGTCTGTTGTGAACCAATCCTTCCACTCTTCGTCTATCCCTTGCACCCGGGACCAAGCTATCCAATGTGGTTTGTCCGCATCGAAAAAATATTTCATCGCATCTCGTATGTGTGATGCCACGTCCTCGAACCCTGCGTGGTCAAACAAGTGTCGAGAGGCGTATTTGGCAAGAGGAATGTCGCCGACATTATCCTCGTCAACGCCATCGTCCAAACGGAGAAGAACACCCAAGCACGCCTGGGCGACGATCGTGTGTGCAGGCCCGAGAGCGATGTGATAGCGGGAGACACCCCCACTTGAACGGGCCAGCCGATCCGACATGAGGAACTCCTTGACGGAAAAGTGAGAAAACTGCACCACTTGGTGATACCCATCCTCGACAATTGCAATCAGACTGGAGCACGTAGACAGTACCGCCTGGTGGTGATCCGTCCATCGCCAATTGCCGTTCAACTGCGGAATTCCTCCGTGCGCTGGCCCATTAAAATCAATCGCGAGGACCTCCGCAAGCTCTTCAACACGCAACGGCCGAAGCGCGACAGTGAGACACTGCAGGAGGCGATGGGCATACTCTCGGTTCGCCTTATTGATCTCCCTTAACACCCGTTCGTACGTCTCGTCAAGCGTTTCGGGCAATTCCTCAAGAATTCTCTGCACACTTGGGGGAAGACAGTGTCGTAGGGCTTCCAGCTGGCAGTACACCCAACGGAACCTATTTGACAACATCAGAATTTGTCGAGCCACACAAGATGCCTCACATTCCACCAGCCCTCTCGGAAAGCGTCTCTATGACAAGCTTCCTGTCCTCCTCGCGCCATCTCCGCATCTTCGTGTCCGAATAAACAACAGAGATGATGTAATCCACGATATCTTTCTTTTGTCCGCTTTGGTTATGCAGGGACACACGGAGAGATGTCAAAGGCTCGAGAGCACTTTGTATATCGATCTCGGGTCGACTAGTGACACAAATGTGAAGATTTGGGACGCTCAAGCTAACAAGAGCCTGGACAAGATCGAGGACCTCTTCTCTTGGGGTTGGCAGGCCGGAATTGTTGGGGCATTCATCAAGAGCGTCCACAACAAGGTAAATGGGGACTTGAACAGGAAGTGAGACCATCTCTGTCAGGCACCTTGTCAAGGTCTCGTCGCTGGGTTTTTGTGTGCCTTTGCCATGTTCCGAATAAATGCGAGAGAGTGTGTCGCAACAAAGATTTGACTGAGTGCACAACTGCGAGATGATGGAAAGGACGAGGTTACGGCAGCTCTGCTTATCTTCATCGCGGAAATCGCAGTAAAAGTAAGTCATGATCGCCGATCCTGCTTCGTGTCGTGATTTGATATCTTCAATTACCCCAGAGCTGGGCGGCGACTTGAGCCGATGTAGACACAATAGTAGAAGATAACGAACCATAAGACACTTTTGCCTGATCCCGCTACAAGGGCGGGAGTCAGAGGGCGTCGAGCAGGGAGGGAATAGAACGTACGTTTTCCATGGATCCATAAAAGAGAAGGAGATAGCCTCCACTCATCGAATATGCCGCCCTGGAAGAACCAGGATGTTGTCCCCTTATGGTGCGCCTTGCGTGCAATATTATGGTTTATCGACGGATCCGGAGGAGAGAGCCAATTTTGTAGCTTCTCTCGTAACTGGCTCTCTTTCACATCTAGCCATATCCACATTCAGGAATGCGCGGATGTCCAGAAATACGTATCTTGCCCACCGTCAATGAGCACCGCCACGTTGTCGTCCACCCTGTGAGTGACATTTAGGGTTTCCGCAATCGCCATCCGAGCCTCCTCCATGGTAAGTGCATCCAGCCGCTTTAGCGCATCTTCAATATCGTTCCGGCCGAGTAGCTTCTTCACAAATTTTTCTAAAACGGGCAAGTCAGGAGCAAATAGCATATCTAGATTGATCTACTCACTTGATCGCCCTTGCTTAATCTCCTTGGTGGCGATAGCGAGAAGGGAAAGTACTTCGATCATTATCTTCACAATCACATCAGTCATGGCGGTGGTTGGTGGTACTCTCGTGTATGATTCGAGACGCTTGAAAAAACCCTCGATGCGCACGAAGATGTTAATGAGCACATCTGAGCTTGCATCTACGTCTTTAGCCGCCTAACAAATAGCGGTGTCATGATAACTAGAACTCCGAGAGATCAGGGAAGATACCCACCGAAAGAAGGATGCCGATACCGGAAAAGACCACATGTGCGGGTGAAAGCACCTAAGAAATGACAATCGGATTACTGATTCTACGAAGATAGTCAATCAAGACTAACGAGACCAGCACCCTGACCAAGAAAAGCAGAGAATGCATATAGAACATTGACGGTAGGACTGAGCCAATTTATTAATCTCTGATCGCTACTGCGACGGCGATCAAATTTCTGGATCAGGTCTTGAAGGACAGATAAAATGGCGGTGGGGGAGTCGCAGGATTGTAGCTGGGCGGCAAGGGGATGAGCGAAAAGCTTGCATTTCGTCTTCTTCTCATATGTATCCAAGGCGGCATTGAAGAGAGATTGAAAATTGTTGTTCGAGGACGAATCGGAGTGAGTCTGGGACATTATACGTGTTGAGAGGGCGTGTTGAGAGGGCGAGAAGAGGCTGGTGGTCGAGAGGGAGCGCTGGTGTATATGGTTGACGTCCGCTGACATAATCTGTCTGACGTATGAACTTCTCGTCCAGATCAAGCTCGCGAGGCTCATCCCATTGTGCTTTTTCTTTTTTGTTTATTTCTTGGTGCTCTTGGTGCTGTTGCTTAATTGCATTTTTGGCTTTTATCCCCTATCGATGCTTGTCACTTCACTTCAATTGCTGCTCGGCCTAACCTGCACGTATTTAATTGTTCATATTTCTATTAGAGTTCAGACATGCTTTCTTCCTTACGCACTTGCTACCCTCCCCTCCTCCCCACCTCTACACCGCACCCCAACGAACACCACTAAAGTCATACAGTCATACTTACTGTCACATGTACTTTCCCCCTGCGCTTCCCTCCCCATCCCTTTCTCCTCCTCCATCCCTATCCTCTTCACGCTACGCTCGGCCCTTCTGTCTGAAATTGCTCATGACCAACCCTCACGTCTTGCAAAGCCCTCCTCTCTGTCCCTCACTGACAGATTGACGCATATCCTATCATGCTTTTCTTTCATTTGCATACGGGTTCCGGGTTCATTCGTTGAACTACGGATAAACTTGTGTTGTTCATCCCCTCGACCTTTAAATCACGAATAAAAAGTGGGTTTCCTATTGCCGATGAGTGGGATCGAAACCGCGGATATTCGTTCATACACGCTCCGAGAGGCTGAGCCCGCTAGACTCTACTGTGTAACGATTCCTACTAGTCCGAGATAGAACCTCACGGTCGACTGCCTCTCCAGGCTCTCCGCCCCCTACTAGATCAACCTGTGCTCCGACAGTGTAACGTGTCCCAACCGAATTCGTACTAGTTATGGTTTACATTACGTTTCGTGGGTTCGAGACTGACTCGGAGAAACTGGAATGGTGGATACGCACTACTGTACTGGCATGCTGCCGCTAGCTCTATTATTGAATGTTGTGGTATTTCCGATTGACAGAATTGACGCCCATAGTAACTCAGGTTCGATGATGAGTCGATGAGTGGCTATTCGTGTATTCTAACATACGTAGACACAATGAATGGACAAGGAGAAATGTCACGGTGGTATCTCTATCGACTTGAAATTGGAAACGTATAAGGTGTTTCTACTTGGCTACATGTTCTCGCAGTAATTTCACGACTTCGTCGTGTCCTCTCTCAGCCGCTTCCTGCAACGCGGTCTTGCCTATATTGCTCTTCACTTCTACGTCAGCACCATGCTCAAGCAGCAGGCGCGTTGCCCCCAGCGCCCCACTGAGCGAGGCCATGTGCAACGGAGTCCGGCCACTCGTTGTCCGCGCATTTACATTTGCACCATTCTCCAGCAGTAATCGAAGGACAGAGCCATCTTTGAAACGATGACGTTGTGATGCCCAATATAACGGGGTGCACCCGGTCTCATCCTCAGCATTGATGTCGGCATCGTACTCTATTAATTTCTGGACCACCTCGAAATTGTGGAGAGTGGCTGCAGAATGCAATGGAGTCCTCGTTCCAAAGCGGCCCCGGACATCCGGGTTTGCGCCGTTATGACGGAGTAAATCGGCTGTCTTAAAGTGTTCCCCTGCCAATGCTGCTACTAGTGGTCTCATATAGTAGCCCCCATCAGCGTTCACATCCTGCGGATACTTGATAATGAAGTGCTTTACGAGATCGTGGAATCCACAGAGTGCCGCGTAATAAAGGGGAGCCGCAGCAGATTTGGAGGTTGGTGCGAAAAAGTGAAAAGTTGAATCGGGGCGCGGCGAGGTGTCTATATCGTATATCGTGAGCCACACCCTAAAGTGTGGTTTGTCCGGGTCGAAGAGATATCCCATCCCTTTCCGCGAGCGTGACGACACCTCCCCGAATTGCGCATGAGTAGTCCAATGCTCGGCAGCGTATCGAGCCAGAGGATGGTCCTCGGGTGTATGCCCTTCAACGTTGTATTGTATTTGTAGTAAAACGCCGAGGCAAGCTTGCGCCAGGATCGAATGCGCAGGCTCCAAATCGATATGATAATTCGAGACTTGTCTACTTGGAATGGCGAGGCGAGATGATGTCAAGAATTCTTTGACGGAAAAATGCGAAAATTGAACAACCCGCGAGCGACCATCTTGGACAATTCCAATCAGACTTGAGCACGCCGACACAAGAGCCAGTTCTTCGTCCTCCCATCGCCAATCAGGTTTCAACCTCGGGACACCTTCCGCATTGTCGAAGTCAACTGCGAGAACTTCCGCAAGCTCGTCAACACGAAGGGGCTGGATAGCCACGACAAGGCATTGCAATACGCGTTGAGCGAGTCGCTTATTTGGCTTCTTGATTTCCCGAAGTATACGTTCATGTCATGTCCAACGATTCAGGCAATTCCCTAAGGGTTGGTTGGACACTTGGTGGAAGGCATTGACGTAGGGTTTCCAACTGACAAAAAACCCACCGAAACCTGTCCGACAGTTTACATAGGTGTTACGAAAGTGAAGTGATCGCTTACATTCCGTCAGCTCGTGTCGAGAGTGTTTCGATGACAAATTCCTTATCCTCCTTCCTCCACCTCCGCATGTATGGTTCCGAATCTGAGTAAACAATGGACCTAACATAATCGGCAATATCTTGTTTTTGACCGCTTTGATCATGGGGGGACACTCGGCGGGAGGTCAGAGGCTCAAGAACATCCCGTATATCGAATTCTGGGCGACTAGTGACACATATACGAAGGTGTGGAATCTGAAGGTTGACGAGTTCCTTCACAAGTTGAAGAATCCGATTGCGAGGTGATGGAACTTCCGAGGTGTCGGGACATTCATCAAGGGCATCCATTACTAGGTAAATCGGTCGGTCACCTCGGACTGTGAGTACATCTATCAGGCAACGTTTCAGAGCGTCATCGTTAGGCTGTTGCGTGCCATTGCCATGATCGGAATAGAGATGTGAGAGAATGCCACAACAGGGACCCGATTGTGCAGAAAGTTGGGTGAGGAGGGAGGGGACTAGATCGCGCCAGTGTTGTTTTTTGATGTCCCGGAAATCGGAATAGAAGTAAGCCATCGAGGCTTGACCGGCATCGCACATGATTTTCATGTCTTGGACGATTGTGGAGCTGGAAACGAGCGACTCAGCTCTCTTTGACAGAAATAGCAAAGGCTTTACGAACCAAAGTATGCTCTTGCCGGAGCCGGCTACAATAAGGGATGTCATTAGGTGGTGTCAGACGGCAGAATAGGACAGGGTCACACGTTTACCATGAATCCAAAGGAGCGAGTCGGAATATGTTGACTTCCATTCCTTGTACGTCCTGCCTTCGAAAAACCAGGTTGCCGTTCCCTTGTGATGGGCGTTACATGCGATAGTGTGGTTCGTCGATGGATCTGGTGGCGAGAGCCATCTACAGAGATCCTGTCGTAACTGGTTCCCTGTGAAGATGATTGAGCCTGCATGTCTAGCATGAATGCGGTTTAGAGACCACGGACGTTGCATGACTGCCCTAGCGTCTTTTTCACCTAGGTGAGTTATTGGTTAGACAATTCTATGATGATAGATAGAAGATGTATTGCGCACCATCCATAGCCGCCGTTACCTTGTCGTCGAGGCCCTGAATTTGGTTACTAACACCCCGAACTTGGTCACTGACACCATGAACTCGGTCACGGACATCCTGAACCTGGTCACTGACACCGGCCACTCTATTGTCGACGTCAAGCGCGATATCCGCAACTCCCATCACTCTGCCGGTGTCATCGACAGTATGCGTGGCCTTCAGGACTTGCGCAGCAGCCATTTGAGCCTCGGCTTGTGTCAACCTGTCTGATCTCTTCAACGCATCCTCGATTTCACTCGTATTATTAGTATTTCCGAATAGTTTCTTTAGATATTTCCCTGAAAATACTTCCGTCAGTAGTAGTATATTTATTTGTACAGCAAAGGCTTACTCATCTGGCCTTGTTTGATTTCATTTGTTGAAATGGCAAGGACATTGAGGACTTCGGCCATTATTTTCACGACGATATCCACCATTTTTTGATCCAGTGCCACTTCGGTGTAAATCTCCAGCCGTTGAAAGAAGACTTCTAGGCGCTCGAAGACCTCGAAAATAGCGTCTTCGCTTGCACGGACATTCTTAGCTGCCTGAGAGGTGAACGCGTTACGATGGGCCGCATGAACATATTAGAAAGGATACACACCAAAAGGAGGACCCCAACTGCAGTAAAGAAGGGTTTTGCCGGTGGAAATGCCTATCAAATGAGCATAAGAGCATGAATCTCAGACAAGTTCATGACCCGAGGCATACTGAGGTGACGCCTTCTCTGAGTGGTGTCTCCGAGAATGCATGAAGGACCTTCACAGTTGGATTCAGCCACCTCGTCCAGCTTTCATTTCGGCATTGAGACTGATTGAGGTCCTGGACTTGCTGTTGAAGCACGTCGAGAATGCTGCTAGGTGATTTGCAGTCCTGGAGTTGGGCAGCGAGTGGGTGGGTGAGAAGATCCTTCTTTGTGGATTTTTTGTACGCCTTCAAGGCATTATCAAAAATTAGTTCGAAGTTGGAGGATGAGGTGGAAGTAGGGTGAGTATGGGACATAAGGGAGGAAGAGGGAAATTGAGGGGAGGATAGCAGGGATCGTGGGTCGATGGGGAATAAGAGCGACACGCCTCATGACACTTATCCGAACTTAAAATGGCTTATCAAAAGTTAGATGGTGGGAAACCCATCAACCTTGATGCATCCATCGTAAATAGATGAATCCTGGCGGCTCTCCAAACGTACGTCTTGCGCGCCATGTCGTGCAGTGTCTTCGACTACTGCCGGCGCTGACTCTCTGCTCTATGCCACGAAGCAATCCACAAACTTCCTGACACTATTCTCTTATACATATTTGATCTCATTCGAACGAATGACTCTCCTCACCAGTGGCACCAGTGGTCGTGGCACAACCTGGTCCATGTTTGCCAAAGATGGCGATCCATTATCTTCACATCATCAAACATTCTCGATCTGAAACTCGTCTTCGAACCTGTTCCACGCATGGAGCTCCTAGATATCTGGCCACCCTCGTAAGGAACATCTATCATCCCCGCCGCAAGTCTGATTATGACTTCGATTCCGTACTCACGCATCGCGATATAATATGTACGATTCACCTCTGCTATTCAAGGAATTTCCAATTGGAACGATTAGCCTCGACGATGCAAGAGCAATTTCCGGCTCTGACATATCTAATGCTTCCTATTAACAACCATTCAATCACGGTGTAAGTATGGTACTTACGATGACTTCCATTCATCGCACCTTCCCCCGATCCTTCCATTCGATCACTCACAATTATCATATGTTTCTCCTCACACAGTATCACATGCCAGCCAAGACAACGAGTATATAGAGTAGCCCTTGGGGCAGAGATAGATAGATGGTCTCTGTCCCAAGAAAACCGTATGGTAGCGCTACGAGTATGAGGGGGGAACGCGGGGCAGAGATAGATAGATGGTCTCTGTCCCACGTTCCCCCCTCATACTCGTAGCGCTACCATACGGTTTTCCTATATCATCGGTTCCCACGTTTGCCCGTGTGATCTTAGTGTTGGCCGTCGTAACCAACGGCCTTCCACACGGCTCTTCCAGTTGAGTGCCTAAGCGGATCTGCCCCACGTCTGCAAACTCTCGAGTCGCGTTGCTTTCCATTTCCTGCGCTACCCAAACTCCTTTCGTCCGCGACCAACATTGTCCGTCTCACCCTTCGGTCGATGCCGGATTCCGGGTACATTTTACCCGAAGCGATGATCACGGGCCTGGTCGTGGGTCGCTCGTCTTTCCTTTCCAATCCCTGAGATCTCTCGCGACCGAAGAGACTAACGTCTATCTCCCTTGATATGCGATGTCCTCCTGTCCTCCTGGCTCTCAAGGTGTTTTATTCTGTTGGCGTTAGCGAATACTTGGAGGATGTCATTTCTCAGATCGACGCTCCCGTACTCCACACCTTTTATGTTTGTCTTTGACGTCCCATACCTCTCCCAAGTCATTTGGCGCGCCGAAAACCTAAAGCCATACAACCAAGTTTTAGTATTCTTTGGCGGCCGTGCCGTTTCCATCGCTCAGAGGACAGTTGGTTTTCGAAGGTCTCAAGCGGGGGGTAGTATCTGAATAGTCAGACTGGCAATTTTCGGCTCTAGAGCAGATTTGCAACAGCCAGGCTTCGCCCCTGGCACCTATCATCCCCGGTGTAGAACGGCTCGGTATCTGTGAGGTTGACTCGAGTCAAATGGGCAAGTTGACGTTAATACAGCGCAGTGGTCGGAGTTTCTCCGCCCGTTCATCGTTGTGGAAACCTCATGCCTGTCGAAGAGGCTGGTCCCATTCACAACGCCAATATTAACCGAGGAAATGCAAGTCATCGCAGAAATCTTACCCGTGCGACGCGATCTTTATTTAGAGGATTTCTGTCATTCCCCGAGTCGTTTATGCAGTAGTTCGGCTACATAGGGTATGCTATTCCTACTTATGCTCTCTTTAATTTATGTATCTCTGACAAGTGATGCGACAAAGTCCTCTTCTTGAATATCCATCCGCACAGGGTTTGAAAATCATGATGCCAATGCTTGAATATTCTGGTTCAAGTAATACTACATATCGTTGGACCTTCGAGAAAATGGGTCCAAAGGGTGACATGTTGCGAAGTTGACATGATAAGTCAGACAAAAGCTAGTTCGACCGAACCATGAAGGTCTGGGCGAGTCAAAGAACAAAAGCGAGCGAGCGAGAGATTCAAGATGAACGAATGTAGATTTGATAAATAATGTGTATTTGAGGAATTACAGGTCGTGCATGTACTGATACCGAATTATATGCATGGTGTTAAGTAAGTACGTGAGTCGAGTTAAGAGTTGGGTGCAGGTCACGTGGAGCTCAGGGCACAGTATGAGTCAGCAAACCATTAAACCGTGAGAAGAACGGTGCTCGTAGAAAATCTCCGCTTGCTCTCTTCCACACTGTTCTCTTGAGAGCTGAAAGGTTCCTGACTCTGGCTGAGCCACTGCTCGCCCTGCACGAACATGTCGCGGTCCGGGAACACTTCAACAATGTCGCACAAGAAGCCCTCCGTCGACAGCGTGTACCGGCGCCAGAGCACGCGCTTTCCGGCTTCGAACTTGCTGCCGCACTCGAGGAGTGCGAACTGGGGCGGGGTTTGCATCTTGCGGAACATCTGGCCGATGGCAAACTTCTCATCGAGGAAGAGTCTCTCGACTTGCGGTGTGGAGACAGTGACAGTGCTGGTCGCGATGCAG
>Ga0137358_10001858_pt1 | contig 11715 bp, 15 predicted proteins | sample Mad1_20_16metaG_FD_105551 | JGI IMG/M metagenome (GOLD analysis project Ga0137358, IMG submission 105551) | Vadose zone soil microbial communities from Angelo Coast Range Reserve, California, USA - Mad1_20_16 metaG | ecosystem: Environmental > Terrestrial > Soil > Vadose zone | place: USA... | reverse complement strand
CGGACGAACCCGGGATCCCCCCAACGGAATACGGCGCTCCCACGGAGGCCTCGCTTGCGAGTTGGCTTCCACTTACGACAATCTTTGACCGCCCGAATTCTTCACGAGGCTTAAATGCCTATCTTCGCGCCCACTTCCATGGCGCCGTCCCTGAGCGCGGCTTATAGATGCCCCACATAGTAATACTTCTTTTGGCTTGGGTCGCCTCATGTTTCTCCGGGCCTTCAAAAGAAGTTATGGGTATATAACCATCTCAGGAATTTCCGCAGCAGTCCGAAGAAAAAAAATCCCTCGTCTGATGCGACTTTGGGCGCTCTAGTCCTCCATCCAGTCTGAAGAGAGTTTATTACTGTAGGGAATATGCTTCTTTGCTGAAAAGAAATGAAGGTGCAAAAGCGGTGGGTGCCCCCCCACCCCCCGGGGTTTTATTGCGCTGTCGAAGCTTCGATGTTATCACGCTGACACTGAGCGTTATGGGCGTTTAGCATTTTAAACAGAAGTTTCTTGAATTATAAGGTGTTCCGAGTTTTTGAACCGTGACCAATGACCATTGCCCTAACTTACGACCGAGGCCCGCCAATCGCTACCTCTCGGCGTGCCCGAATTATCGTCGAATCGTTAGGTAACCGTGGTTTGGTTCCAACGGTGAGCAAAGTTCCCAGTGTTCGAACATACCACTGGCGTCTGCCCGCTTTATACAGCACCCCACTCGTTTCACGCACTGCATCTCCGATTCTACTTTCAGATGGACGTCAAGCGCCTTCAACGTTTAGGCATGATCATGACCTAGTAAAGTCTCAAAGATCCTGTCTCGTACCATGCTTCCAGTTCGTAGAAGACTATCACGCTTCCGTTCATTGATATGCAGCACTTCCGCGCCAAGTACAGAGGGCACATTGCTGGGAAACATGCTGGAGCCGATTTGGTAGCCCAATAGCATCTAAACTATTATGTTCTGATGAAGTCCTGAGCTCATTTTACATACCAGGTACTCGCGTGTGCGGGATTCCCGAGTTACGACGTTATCGTATCATTCCCTGGCCCACCTGTGCGGATAGTTCCGGGATGACTCTCCACTGGCGCTCATTATAACGACACCGCTTCTTGCTCCTTCGCTTCAATTTCGGCATTCCTGTCTCTTCTCTTCTTCCATCCCATTCCCTCCCAAATTACATTACACCACTCACCCCACCCAGACACACACATCTAATCAAGCCAATAACATGCCACTCGCGTACCTACTCCCAAGATCGGCCCCCGACGGAGCATGTAGTAAGTAATGTAATCTGTCCACGCCATGGACCGGGCGCATTCGGAACCCGAATCATGGCTAGAAACGTCAAGACGCGGATTGATGGTGGCTCAAGAACTCTGGCTGGAATTGTCATCTTCACGCGAGAGAAGGAGCGCACGGACCAGTGACCACCATCACCCTCATTTATCTCAAGACAGACGTAAGTGCAAGCCAAAGATCGTACCACCGCAAATGGCTCCACTGCCCAGTAGTACAGTAACTTAGTACAAGTTTCTTCTATTTTTTTTTGAAAAAGAATTCCCATAAAACGTAAAATAAAATGCTGTATGTGTCTGGGAGGCCAGTTGCGCTACAGTATCGTAATACTGTAGCGCCCGTGCCCAGTTTCTACCCCGCCCTTGAATACAATACAGATTGTGTCCCATCCAGCAGTACCAGCGCCAGCACCACCTAAAACAACAACAACAACAACGACAACACAGACAAGAACAAGAATCCATCAATCGATCAATCAATCAATCAATCAATCAATCAATCAATCCGAACCCTTGATCACGACGTCGATCGGCTCTCCTTAGCTCCTGTATCATCGGCGCCGAAAAATGTGATACGGGAGGTGGCCTTCACGGTCTTCTCGATATGTTTCACTTTGACTTTACCTGACCCTCACTGCACTTTGATAGTAGGACAATAAAGAAAAAAAAATAGGAAAAACAAAAAAAAGGGGTCCAATTAAATTGATCAATCCGACGAACGTGGATGATTCGCTCATGCAGCGTCAGGAAATTTTATTTCTCCCTCAACTCCAAAGAAAGTGACCAAACCGGACGCAATATGAAAAGCGACTTTTCAAACTTGATTGACGATTCCAGTCAAATCGTAGGTATCCGGATGTCAGTACACACCGTACATACACAATTTATGCACAGCAGAACAACAAAAGACTAGCAATAAAAAAAGGGACGTGCGAGAGCGGGAGAAAACGGAAGAGAGGGCGCGCAAAGCGAAAAGGATCGATCTGGGGAAATACAACATTCTGCATGTTGGTTAGGTGACTGATTGTGACGACAATGAGGGAATTGTGATGACAGACAGGATAGAAAAAGAACGTACACTTGGATGAAGTGAAAAGAGAGAGGAACAGTGAATAAAAACAATGCAATGGTGTAAACATGGCAACAAAATGATTGACGCGCGCATGACGGAACGCCGTACAGGTGAGACAATATGGTTACATAAGCAGAGACCAGAGGAGGTGATGCAAAGAGCTATTGGCGTTATGACCTGCCTTTGAGCGACTGTACCAGGGACCGGAACCCGAATTTATGCCCGTGACCATGGCCGTGATTGGGAGGCGTAGCTACACCTGTAGAGAGTACCTGCACTTCTGGCGCAAAGCCCATTTTCGCAAGCTTGTTTGCGCGTGAAACGGCCTGCGCGCGTTCATTACCACGCCGCGCCACGACATCCACTGGAGAAGGCGGGACATTGTTGAAAAGTGACGACTCCTGTGCTGGCGCGGTAGATATACGGCTAAGTGGTACACCATGTTCAAAACCGGGGTCCGGTGTGCGCGAGCGGGAAATATTAGGTGTCGGCGACGTGGTTGCCACAGGTGCGGATTTAATGCCAGGAGAAGGCGTTGTGGCCTCGGTGAGAGAGGGCTGATCTAAGGACGGCGCGCGCACGAGTCGAGGAGAATGGATGGGTGTGCGCACAGCGCTAGTCACATCACCTCCCTGCGCCGGCGCAGCCGAACGCGAACGGTGATGAACGACATGCATATCGGGGTCAGGATGAGGAACCAGGAGGCCTGCGAAAGTGAGCACACCTCATCAGGAGTGAGATTGAATGAATGAACTTACCATCATCACTACTGAGCGCACTCTCGTTCGTAATCGGCCGGCGTGAGCGACCTCTCCAGGAATGTCCGACCCGATAGTCCGGACTGAAATTCCTTTCCGCCGCTAGCGGACCCATACCAGACGTAGGTCGCCGCGCGAACGACGCACCTGCGCCGGCACTGGCACTAGCACTACGCGTCTTGCCATTGGACAAGTCTTGTTCCCACGGCTCCGCATCGGCCGTGTCAAGAGCAGTACCCTCACTCGCTCGACGCTCAATCGGCGATCCCGGAGTCAAGCTTTGTTTCGCCTCTTTGAATTTGCGCTCTAATCGCAGACTCTCGCCAAGAACGGCGAGCCGAGCACTGAGAGGGATGTCATCACCCTCTCTGGCAGTGAGAACTTGGCCCCGTGCATGGGCCACAAGAGCCTCAGCCTCCGCACGAGTAGATATGTTTGAGGTGGCCAGACCGGTAAGTGGGGGAGGCCGATGTCCGTGGGGGAAATGTTTCACGTCTTCACTGGCCGAGGGGAGGATAGCAGGTAGCGCAGAGGGCGTACGGAGGCTTGCGGTGGACGCGGTCGTTGCAGATAAATTAGTACTCAGCGAATCTCCGCGGCCGCGCACATCACTTAGCCCGGGCAACTCATCCTCGACAGGTACATCAATGCTGAAGGGAAAGCCTATGTCTTGCGTCGATGCATCGCCTGACATCATGCGGCTGCGCACTGCTTCAATGCCGTACTCCTCGTCCTCGTCTTCGCTCTCCTCGCTGAGACGCCCATCATGACCGGGGCTTGAACCTAAAGGCGCGCGACGCGGGCTCTTGCCACGGGAAGAGACATTTGGTTCGGACGAGTTGAACCGGAGGGTACGGGAGGATTGTGGATGTTGAGAAGCAGAAATTGAAACTGACTGAACAGCAGGACTTGATTCGGATGATACACCATTTGAGCGGAGCATGCTAGAGGGTGCAGGAGGACTGCTATCCTGACCCAAGCTGCCGAGTTCTAAGGCAAATGTCGAGGGTGAGGAAGAAAGGGGCGAGGTGGGTGAGGAGGCAGTGTTGCTAGTACCAGGGCCGATGATTACGTCAGGTGTCGCACCGCCAGGTGTGCTGTGTGTCGAGAGCATCTCTGTACTCGATTTTCTGAAGAGATTCAAAAGGGAATATTTAGATCCGAGGCGTCGCGAGTGATGGTGATGGGGGCGCTCAGCGCCGTTCCCCGCAGAACTCGGACGACTTGGACGTCCATACGAGAAACGGGTGGAAAGAGGCTCATCGGACTGCGGTAGGGAAGGGCGGCGAGAAGAGTCATGAGGAATGTCGAGTGATTCAGGTGGCCAAGTATCATCTGGGGTGGTACCATCTTGAGGTGAGGTACCTGGGCGAAAGAAATCGATCGAGCGCTTGATGCCGAGGCGATGGGTAATGTGAGCGGACATGCACTCAGGCCCCTCACATGTACACAAGGAACCATGACGTTCGTGGGATTGGGACATAGGCTCGGGGTCGTCCGGTGGGATACCACCGAGGAGAGTCTCGCGCTCGAGAAGGTCACGATCTTTGTTAGCAATCCAGTCGCGAATGGCGTCAGCACATGCGAGCCAACCATGCTGCCGGGCAAGAATTTCTGGGGTAACGCCGCGTTTGTCTGCACGGTCTGGGCGTGCGCCATGACGGAGGAGGGTGAGGACGACTTGGGTGTGACCATTTGCGGCGGCAAAGTGAAGAGGTGTTGAACCTGATGTTCCGATTATAGGAGTAGAGGGACAGCGTGTCTTGTCAGAAAAACGACGAGGTAATCTGGTAGATGTGAATCAGCGCTTAAGTCCCTTTGAAATTAATACAAGGGGATATGATGGCACGCTACACAGAAGGGGGCAGGCTGTAGCAAACGCGTGATGTGGCGGGCTGCCAAGGACGCAGCCACTCGAATGGGAAAAAAGGAGAAAGGCTGAGGGTAGGGAAGAAGACGGACCTTGGGGCGTTTACATCCGCACCATTATCTATGAGCAATCTGACTACCATGTCGCTTCCGCCGGAACAGGCGGCATGGAGAGGGAGTACACCGTCGATAACCGAGTTGATAGGCTGGCCGTGAGAGATGGCATATTTTGCGAGGCCAATGTTGCCAGTAGCGGCAGCGGCGTGGAGGCCCAGATGAGGGACTTTAAAAGGAGGTGGGTGAAGGGACGGGTGGGAGAGGGGAAGAAGACGGACACTCTGTGGCGACATTGAACTTTGCCTCTGCCTTGTGCTGCCTCGACGAGTGAGGCATGAGGGGGGGTGAGGGCAAGAGAGAAAGATAGAAAGAAAGAGGAGTGCGAAGACGAGTGAGGAACGGATTTCCCCCCGGCTTATCCCGTCCCGGTTCCTTTTTTTGGTTTAATCCTTTCTGCTTCCATTGCGATTTATTCTTATCCATCCGCATCCGCATCGCCCTCGGCCTCCCCGATTCCACACATCTACTCCACCTGTATTCCCCACTTCCCTACAACTACCTACCATTCAAAATCCTATTGATCATACACGATATCTCTGGTTCCTACCGTCGGCAGACCGCCTGTCCCGGCGCTGTATGTCATCTGACAGGCACAGCTCGAGGCCCTTTCCCCCACATGGGGCAGCTTTCTGCGGGCATTTCCATCATGTAAGCAGCGAACGCCGCACTCCAATCACAGCCCCTCCACGTCCTATAAATAATACAATAATACAACACTAGCGCCTGCTTGTGCTACGCACGTCTATGTGAAGAATTAGTATCTAATCGGCTTGCTTTATGAGAAACAGAGAATGCCCGCACTTGTGCTTGTGCTCATGCTTAGGCTCAGCCTGAGCCTGTGACCCAGGCTTATCACGCTCATGCTCGTCTCGTCCATGTGACTTGTCCATCACAACTATACCACTTGGGTTAATATCGTCCAATCGCCCGATATAGAGCGTGGGATACGACCGAATATGGTCTGTGAAACACTACCAAGTACTGTAGGACTCCCCAACTATGTCTGGTGTACTCCGCAGTCGCCACCTAACCACCCTATGCCTGGATACAATCACTTCCGGTCCTTCAAAATCCGGGCAATTGTACAGCGATCTTTCGTTGAACGCGCTACAATTATTTTTCCCCCTAAGGATCGCGTACCGCTCTAGCAAGGTTGCGCAGTCCAACCATCAGAATATCTCCGGAGAATACATTGCGGCTCGGTAGTAAATCCTCGTGATCATTCAAAACTGCATTCTGCATCGCCACGTCCTTTGATTGTTGAAACGGGGTGGATATAAGAGTAGACCTATTTGCGACAATGCCTTGTGGACTGTCGGGGGTAATTTTGATGGATTCTTGTTTGCGCCACCATCGTGAACAAGAAGCTGATGCAGTACCAAGACGGGTGTTGTATCCGTGAACAGCTTCAATTCTTCGGCTTCTGTTGTTCTCGTTCTACTTCCAACCCTTCTCACTTCTCACAAAGATATCATCGCCATGACAACCCGTCTTGTAGCATTCCTTCTGATGGGACTTGGGGCAACAACTATCTTTCGCTGTTTCAGCCGGTCGCAGTTTCGATCCCCCGCACACTTCTCAGAACTGTGTCCGTCATCATCGCGCGACCCGCCATCCATCGACACCAACCACCATGCAAGGCATTTTATTACAGCGTCCTCAGTATACCTTGCCGAACCCATCTGGCCATCCCATCCCAGTCGGCCCATCTAACTTTTCTCACCCCATGTATGACGTACAGTGTCTCCGTGGCCACCTATGATGAGGTCTACCTATTGTCAATCGAGGTTGCCTTCCTGGGATCAAAGTTCGTTGTATGTCCCAGCTTCCTGTATGTTGCTTATAATATCGTTATCTATTCACCTATGCCCTCGCCGCTCGACGAGCTTCTTGACGCTTGTGCGAGTGCGATGAACCTAGCAAATTGAGGTGGACTGAGCCCGTATCTCATTATGTGCACACAAGGGTTGCCATTATCTTCTAGGTTGTAGTTGACCATTTGTACTACCGATAGAGTTGCTACTACCTACGCGACGGACACAACTACTTCGGACACCACCACCCTACGCGATCGTCATCAGTCGGTTTTGACCGCACGTGGGCCGACTCGGACCAACCCGAACGTGAGCCGCTCATACACCACGCACTGTGGACATTTTACAGTGTAAACCAATTCAGTTGCTCTCGACCGACCAATCAGATTGCAGTATTTAGCTGACTGAACTGGTTTACACTGTAAAATGCCCACACTGTAATCAGTCCTAACCCCTGTCACCACGCACTGCTCTACTGGCAGACGAGACGATAATCGCAACACAAATTCATTCCTGGAAGCATGCACGAGGCAGGAAAGAACCAAACGGGAGACTAGACTGCGCATACTGTACTAAGTTACACTCGCCCTCCGTCCGGCCGGATTAGTTTGTCAGAACGCGCAAGACTCACTCAGCCTGAGCCTGGGGATTCCAGTTCTTTCTCTCTCTGTGTGCTTTATTGCGCACGCACTCCAGACAGAAAGCCAAAACGGACAGAAAAGAATGGATGATTAGGGAAAACGAAGACACGGACGGACCTTCAATCAATTGGATCCATCAAGTCATCGAATGGGGGTCCGGTATATCGGTGAATAGGACGCAGACGCCGACGCCGTCTGGGGGGAAATCGTTTGTGCCGCATCGGTGGCTGTACTGCATCGGGTATACAGTAATGAAACGCGGGAATTGAAGAACGAACTGTCGACGAACGATGATGATTGGTGGCGTGGGTGGCTAACCGCGCTAACCGCTGACGCGGGTCCGTCCGATCCGTCGCTCACCTCACACATCATTCGTTCGTGGAATCTTCCCGCTGATCGTCAATATCGAACCACGGCCACGGCCACGCGTACGGCAGGCCAGGGCCAGCATGTGCAATCAGTTCCGCTTGCGATTCCGGGTGTTTATATACGAGGAAGTGTATTGATTGATATTGATGATCCATTGCTCGGGCTTACTGGTGGATACTGTTCTTGTATCTCGAGTCCTCGACTCGACAAGCGGGCACGACTCGTCGCAAGTGTTGGCCCCGGGGCCCGGGCCCTGATGGTCTGATGCGACCACCTACTGTTACTCGAGTAGTACAGTACATCCCCACATCCCGCTCTCCGACTCGTCGCTCACCGGCAGCTGCTCAGTAGGGAACTGAAATCACGTCAACTAAAGGCCACGCACACGCACGCCCCGCTGTCCTCCTCGGTCTCGGTCTCGGTCAACAAACAAATTCACGAATTCCCTCCGCCCCAATTCTCCTGATCTGATGGAAACATACAACGGACGTACTGTTAAGTGACAAGGAACACATCAGATTTCCCCCCGTGTACTGCTGTTACAATAACTGTATAACACCGCGCTGAGAGATTCGATTCGATGAAACTCTCATGACATATGACGTTTGCCGTTCGTTGGATTTTGTATCGTGCGGCGTTTTCCCTATTGGATAACGGACTTTTGGCAATCACTGGCATGTGACCTGGGAATGACAACCTATGAGAGCGTAGAAGGAAGGAGCGAGAAGACACGATCTCGTGGCCAAATATTTTACCCCTCGTTTACAGTTTTTAAACCAACTTTGGGTGGGGCAAAGTTACCCGATCTGATCTGCGGTTGTGACGTTGACAGACAGGAATCTAGACATCCCGAAAAAACCCCCGATATCCTATACAGTACCGTTCTACCATGTGCCACCCAACGTCAAAGGGCCCTATCACACGGCGGCGGCTCTCGGATACAAAGGCGTGCTATTAGTGTATTACTACAGAGCTATGTCTGATTTGAAAGAAGTGGGAGGGAGGGTCCGCATTAATACAGAAATCAAATATAAAACAGGCATCCCCATCGACCGTCCAAACTACTGTAGTACTGTTGAAATCCGTCGGGAGATATACGGTGGGTGTGGTTTTTTTGCGGGGGGAAAGGAGACAACTAACAACAGGGGTGATGTGGGTGGCGATTTGCGATAATAGATAGGTAAGCAGGGGTCCCAACCAAAGTCCGGGTCAGCGTAAAAGCTCCGGGGTTTGTAAGTTGTCGCTGAGGATGCTATTACGGATCGCCACAAGAGTCGCTGCCATCGCTCGCGTGTCCTGAACGATAGACAACGATAAGTAGATTTAAAAAAAGACTTGTAGGAGTGGTGCTCACGATTGCGGTGGTCATAAAGCTATAAACGGCACGTGGTTCCGGTGAGTTTTTACGAGCGACTTCCAAAAATTGCTTGCGAAGGTCTGCACACCGACCAAAATAACAAAATATTTTTTATTATAGGTGAGTTTTGTACCATGAAATTTGAACGCACATCTGGATGCCGTTGGCATGTCGTTTTTACGGTCGCCGTATGTCGAGACATGTCGCTTTAATGGGATCCCACGGGCTAGCTTTCTCTCGAGGATGTCGCATTTGTTAAGGAAGAGGATCAATTGGACCTACTCGGCATGGCATGGCACGAGCCTATCAGCGATTGCAGTGGAAAACAAAAAGGCAACCAAAGGCAACGATGGAAATTCACCTTGCTGAGGAGCTTTGATTTGCAGATGGTGGTCCACAAGTTGATGCTGTCTTGTAATGAATTGATCCCCGAGTCTCCTTCGAGCTTTTCGTCAAAGACGGATATGGGGGCGAGGAAGATAATTGCCTTGACATCCATGAAATATGGATGCCATACACCTCGCTCCCGACAATTATCAGACTATGGCACAATCGTATATCTATGTGTCTGCTCACGTGCGACCGTGACCCTCCGACGTCGTAAAATATCCATTCGCGGCCTGCATTTCCACCTTTGATGCAACAGCCAATCACAAACCCATGTCCCTCAAATGTACCAAGACAGAGATACGCACCTGTCTCCAACAGGAAGCGATATTCCTGTACACCCGTCGTCCGTAATCGCGCACGAACGACGTCCTCATCAGTTGGCTCATAACCCCGATGTGCGATGCGATAGAGGTCATCCAAGAAGCTGTGCAGAACAAAAGAAAAAAAGGCTCAGGAAAGGAATCGAGAGAAAAAAGCAAGGACTCTTTGGACGCTCACAATCCGGACTGATCCTCCAGCCGCAAGCCACGCACTTCTAGAGCGGCACGAACGTCATCGTCTCCCCACAACGCGGCAATGTCATCGCGAGACATTAGAATGACCTCCAGTGCCTCTTCTGCAAGTGAGCGTTTACCCTGGTGGTTTATCTTCTGCCTGGAAAGACCGAGCGCAGCGGCCCACCCACACCGTGAACGCAGGGAGACCTCGGCGGGGAGCCAGAAGATCCCAGAGTCGGCGGCGGCATGCACCTCGTCGCGCCCTGCGAGCCCCAGATGCGTCTCGAGGTCGCACTGCACACGACGCAGCGGGCTGAGGCGCATCCGGAGCAGGTTCACCCGGCAGGCCGCCTCTGTCTCTGGGGCATTCTCCAGCGCGCCTAGGATCCTGTTCACGGAGCGGACGAGGTTGAGATGGATGACCGTGCGCCATGACATGCGTTCTGCCTCCCAGCCTTGCCGGGCAAGCAACATTTGGAAAACTGGTTGAGGGAAGAGGAAGGATAAGAGGAGATATGTTGGGATTGAGCATACAATCTTATGCGGGCGGAGGTGATGAGCGCGAAGAACCTTTTACAGTCGTCGACTTTCCTAGATACGAGGCGCAGAACACGGGTCGTGTTGGCATATGGGTAAAACGAGAGGATGAATGAATGGTGGTGGCGCACCGCTCTCCGCCTGGCCCAGCATGAGCACCTTCACTGGAGCCTTGCTGCGCGAGTTCGCCTGCTTGTCCGACTTGAGTAGTTCATCGATGCGGTCATTCACCCGCCGAGCTTCAGCTTCCCTCGCTTCGCGCGCAACGCGCTGTTCTGAGGTCTCGTTCGCCGGGGGCTCAAGTGCTCTGGACAGTGGATCTGTTGAGTCTTCTGAGAGAATTAGATTGAGCATCGAGCGGAATCAGAAATGTGGGGCTGTTGCGTCGGAGCACAGAATGGACCGTATGGTGGGCCGGAAGGGGTTCGGCTGGACGGGAGACTAGTCAGGAGGGTAGAAGCCCTGTCCGTTTTTGTGAGCATTTTATGTTCAGGCGACGGGGATCAATCATAGTCGTTCGCGAGCGCTTGTCGCGCCTCGGGGACCTCAACTGGGGAGCCACGGGGCACCCCAGTCCCGCAATGGAAAGCGTGCGGCTTCCATCCTTAGTAACGGCGAATTTACAGAGAGATTTATTGAGTAGGAACGCCATCTTTAATTTGCGCATCTGTCATTCATCCACGTATTATTATGCGGATATCGACCAAACTGCAGCTTGACACACACTGTGAGCGTTGGCCGTTACTGTACTACGTGGAGACCCCCCAAAAAGACACTATACGGTTTTGAGAAGGGGAAGCAGAGTGAATTACAAGTGTTACTGGCCTACCTGGCACTCTGGTGATGGATGCAATTTGGTCGGATGGTGAATTTCTACTTCAAGGACGTCAGGGCCCGGCAGTCACCGTGATACAGACAACTCGGCTATCCCAGGTTGGACCAGCCGAGGTTCTCTCATTAGGTCGCGTGCCTGCAGAGTGCTAGTTGGCCACCCCGGTCATTCG
>Ga0137358_10001857_pt1 | contig 11721 bp, 10 predicted proteins | sample Mad1_20_16metaG_FD_105551 | JGI IMG/M metagenome (GOLD analysis project Ga0137358, IMG submission 105551) | Vadose zone soil microbial communities from Angelo Coast Range Reserve, California, USA - Mad1_20_16 metaG | ecosystem: Environmental > Terrestrial > Soil > Vadose zone | place: USA... | reverse complement strand
TGAGCGCCGTTTTCTCAGCGTCCAGTTGATACACCGGTTAATCTGTGAGCGGCCGATTCCCCTTTTCTCCTCAAACATTTGATATTCCCCAGCCATAACATTTCACCTGGTCCTGATACGTTTTACAAGCATTACTAGTGGTTCCCTCGATTGGAACAGCCACTTCTGGAATGTTCCTTCCTCGGTATATGCACCAGGGTGCTTACGCTGTCTCCGACAATTGTTGCTATCAATTGTCGCTGTCTCCGACGATAGTCACTTAACATCGCGAGCGCGCGAGGGAGTGGTCGTACCTGTCCTTCGCTTCTAGACCATTTCAGAGCCAGTCAAAGATTCCATCGGACTACTGTACACACAGAAGCAATCCTCTCCCCTCTTCTCCAAACATCACCAGCCAATCATTGCCGCCTTACGGATTTCATGGGCTTATCGACCTGTTGTCAGTGGAGTGAGAGGGTGACATTGCTTCCCTCACATAATTGCCGCCCTCTTATGTTAGGCGCTTGCTATGTCATGCGCCATGCTACAATGACAAACAGGCTGGCGCTTGAATGAGTTTACCTCTCCACCGAGTTGACACACTTGTGATGATCAATAGCCCTCAATGCGTGCTATTTGCTAGTGAGGGAGAAACTCGGCATGAACGCCGAAGGCCGAAGGGCAGTGAAATCGGCACAGCACTCGGCCGATGAGGTGGCCTCCCCCCCGATTGCCTGCGGATGGTCCAACTGACCTGAAAGAACACTCAGGCCGTATCCACCTTCCACCGGATGAATCAGTGAGGTTACTGTAAGGCTATGCGATCTGTTAGCATCACTGAGTAAGCCAGTTCGGTCCGCAATGCTTCGAGTTCAAAGTGAAATGGAACAAAAAGAAATACGCCACAGGATTTTAACAAGTACGCAACAGTATTTGACACATGCCCAGAACGAATTAAGCAAGCAGAAGTGATTGCTGATGATAGCTGGAGTCTGCATCGTGTTGGAAAAAAAAAAGAAAACACTACATTGCGCTCATTTCGGACTGGAGACTATGAATGAGCGCCAGCCGAAGGCGATACGTGATAGAAACTGCAAACCGGTTGTAGTACATGAGGCAGCATGAATATTGAACAGGATCGCCGGGCGCCACCGCCACACTCATCTAGTCCACCGCAGTATGGAGCCGTAGTGTTGGCCCTATATCATGAAAATATAAGTACCGAACGCACCTCATGCACGAGAAAACGTGTGATGAGTGCGCCTCAACTAGTAATGGGGAGGTAAGATGATGCCGAGATGAAGCAAATAATAGAGGGAGTATGTAGGGAAGAGCCATTTCGCAGGTCTAGGGAGCTGCCAAGAGCTTCACCAAAGTGGTATCCTGTCACGGCTTCAGATCCGACGGCTAGAGTTCCCGTCTCAATAAGAGGCCATAATTCACTCTCTGAAAAAGTTCAGGACGGAGAAGCAGCTAGTATTATATGCAAGCCTGATCAGTGGGTGCATGGAGCTTTCCCAAGCAAGCAAGCGAGCTATTTCTAGAAATAGGAAGTGCGGCGGTGATAGATATATATGCGAAAATTGGCGCGCCAAGGTTGGCGTGGTGTGGTGGTGGAGGCGGTGTTGGGTGTCCAAAAACAGCCGAAAATTGATCATGTGAGCGGGTCAGATGTCCCATGAGGAGGCTGCAGCACATGGAGCAGTTCGAATGTAGCTCGCTCGGCTGGAGTGGTGATGCTGTGAGACCCGATACTGTACTCGAGTAATTTCAAGCTTCAAATACAAGCAGAGAGCCATGCCGTTTGAAGATCCGAGCCGGTGCACTTGCAACTTAGCACGTGACGTTACGTTAGAACTCCTCAAAAAGTGTCGAACCAGAATCAGAATCTTATCATGGCGGGATTCTCTTACCATAAAGGCTTAGGATCAGTCGAGAATTGGAATTGTCATTTTTTTTGGCAGGAGAGTCGACCGGAATCAGATTTTACAGACTCTAGTTCTACGGACCCTAACCTTCTCAGACGGCGCGTCAGGCGCGCTGACTCGGATCTGAATACCGTATCTCACTTAGACTGGAACTTCTAGCTCAGAGCTTTTAAGTCGCAAGATGCCATGCTTAACTCTCTCATTTATACCTCTCACCACCGAGGTGCCACTTCTCCATGCACCATTAATGGAGTTACCTTGTGGATAAGTTTTTTTGATCAAAATCAAATTCGACATGTGCATTTCCACGCACCGGGACGCCGACTTTATACAAATTTCGCAGCCCCTCACGGCCCCTGGAGTGTGTTTCAATCCATTTTCCTTGTGCAGTAATAACATAAAACAGTAGCAATCACGCAATCGCGCACAGTGTATTACGGTGAACCAGCCCCACAAGGGACCCCTCGTTTCACGCGACTCACAGATGGACGACTGCCATTAAAATTAAAATCAGACGTCCAGGCCATAACAATCAGAATATCAGAGGCCCTAGTAGGGATCAGATCACGGTATTGCGGCACCCCATTCTTCCGGCCCTTCCGTCCACACTTCGCGTAATTACATCTTCTAGACGCCTGGACCTTCGACTCTCAGTCCCTGTCATTCAACTGGGCAATTGGTACCATTCAGGACCTTCCAGTGGCGCCGTGTATGACGAAGATCGATCGTTCCGGACTGTATGTTACCCTTGGTTGATCGTGGGAACACGGTTGTTCCCGAGCCTGATACATGTTTCACAGATCTCACTACTTGACAGCCTTGAATTGTTGGCATGAGCGCATACAATCAATTACACTTCCCCGGCTTTCCCTCAGGTAGTCTGCGCAATCTCTTCGTGAGCTATGCATGCACGGGTGTTGTTTTATTCCAATTCGCCGTGACTCGGGAGTGACGGTGAGAAACGGATCTTTAGGTACGCATAATGACTACAATAGGCACCTTTAAAGACGGAATGCTGCAAGGCGTTTTCTCATTGGATGCCAGGTCCAAGACAGCTGGACTGCAAGAGTCCTGCGACCTCACACCGGCATCATCAAGTATCCGGATTTGCCTGATCCCGCGATGGCCACTCGCGGTACCATTCTCCGACTCGGACACTCATCGCACGTGCGACAGTCAGACACACCTGCTGGTGGGCTCCGAAGCATGTCAGTAATGGGCGCGTGCGCTTCCTTCCGAACAGCCGTACTCACGGTTTTATGGATTTCCACGTCTTTATTTCAATAGCTTCCGATTTTGTTTCGGGCCTGTCAGTGCTCCCGAAATTGAGCTTATCCGGCGCCGCCGCAAAGGGCGTAGCCGCCCGCAGGATCCACGTATCATACTGCGGATAATGTTCTTTCCCACCCCTCAATTGATATTGCACTGTACTGCTCAAAGTCCGTTCCCCAACTTATGGCGGTACATCTGGGCGCACATCTGGGCGCAACACGGGGCTAGGGATGCGGGCTCCCACGCTACGCTTGTACCCGTAGATTTCTAGCCCCTCATGCCTTACTGGTAATCCCAGACGGGTTCGGGGTAATCCTCACGATACTCTTATCAATTGCAGACTTGATGGGGTTGACTCTGCATATCTGTGAGTTTTTTCGTCTTTCTTTACAGGACTATGGAGCCAATTAACATTCATCGTTGGCATACTCACAATCGTATCCAAAAGTCCGTGATGGTGTCTAAACGCGTAGTGTTGCGCAGTTTGTGATCACAAGGAAGCCGTCTTTGTCCTTATTGTCCTGGCGTTGCGAATTCTCATCGCTTCCCGTGTTCGACCCTGAATGAGTCGCCAACAAGATACCATGCACGAGGAACATCTAGACCAGCTATTTGTTCTGCTGTGCTTACGGCTCAATGGTCCCCATCGTGATATTGGTACTACCTTCGCATGTTGAAGTGTCTGCCTTACGTGATTATCTCCTAACCCTAAGACTCGCTCCGAGAGCCGAGGTACATCCAGTATGTGCCTCGATATCCATAACCAATCATTTCTTCGACGTCAGTGCTCTTCGTTGGTTCTTTTAGTTGTGTTCTCCATAGAAGCAACAGGTGCTCACCACCATAGGCGCCGATCCCCCTAGTTTGGCCCTGCTCAACCTTCCGGACTTACGACCCTGTTTAGAACACTTCGGAGATTCAATCCACCGTCGTCCCGTTGACCGTACCATTTAGTCCCATCCTCGTTGTTGGCTGTGGCCATCACGGGAAGCATGGCACGATGTTTTTCAGGCGAGACACTCCTGTTATGGGTTGATCTCCGGCGAGAGTTACTTAGGCAGTTCTAGGTAGAGAAAGGCATCTGTGTCGATCGGATGTCACCATACTCGTACTCGGTAACTACCTCCTATTGCCAAACTAGTTCGTCCGGTTTGAGGGTACGATCCATTACAGTTTGAAGCATATTATGACGGCTTCGGGTTACTTTCTTGCTTCTCCCAGGCACCGGTCTTTGGTCTGTACGGCACGGTCTCCCGTATCGTAGGCTATTGGTGCATCACTCTGATCGTGTGAAGAGCAAGGCCGGCCAATCAAGTCGCTGGGGTATATCCTTTGCATCCAAGTAGAGCCACATAATCTTAACTGAGGGCCTCGGCGAACACTTGTCCACCTGGTCACCGCCATCAATGAAGATGGGTAGAACACGTGCCATGAGAGGACACAAAATAACTGCGATTAGGCCAGGGAATCGGTGTTGACGATGGTCGATAACAAAGTGTCAAGAAGCGCTCATCCAATCCCAAGACATATGTCGCCGCGATCACAATGCTGACTGTGTAGTACAGTAGCATACCATAGATGCCAATTGGATCAGGGTCGACGGACAATGTCTGTCAGTACATAAGCAACAGCGGCCACGTCTCAATAAGGATCTCAATTAACAGAGTCGGTGGAGCCCTGACGACCAGAATACCGGATCAGTTGGGCCGCAATGGGTTTTACATCTTCACCTCATCATTGGTGAGACCGTTAATCTCGGCACCACCCGTTATCTTTGACACTTTCTCCACACCTTGTTCTGATCTATCCTCATGGCATTTGTCTTTCTGAAATTTCCGCGTCTTCTTGTATGTCGGCGCTCGATGTAGAACAGCGTAACGTGAAGGAGTTGATATCTATGGTTGGTGGAACCTTGAACAAGGTGATTTCCATGTGCCAGGGATCTCAGTTCAAGTTTCGACCCACGCCGTTTGGCGACAGCAGTTGGTGAGTTCGAACCGAGTTCGATTTGCCAAGTACACGGAAAGGCGCCACGGCTCACGGCCCTGTATCCATGTTGCAGCGCGGAGATGAATGTACCGGTACTCACAAACATAGGATCACTCTACTCCTGGAAAGGCGTCACACATCTGGCTTATTCCCCGGCTGTTGAGGGGACATCGCTCGGAAGAATTCCACCATATTGGCGCGACAGATGCTCCCCAGATGCTTTTGATATTCTTATCCTTGATGACTGGTCGGGACATCTGCTTCTAGCAATTGACAATGTTTTCGTGAGTGTGGTTGGAAAGCTTGTCCATGAGCACAAAAAGCTCTCGCTTCCCACCCCACTGGCGGGTTTTCGGTAGTGTTAACGACGGCATACGAGGTGATCAGGAATGATTGGTTGCGACTGCTGTGGCAGTCATGATAAGGGAAAAGCCGGTGCAGGTGGTGCTTATGCGCCCCTGCAAACAACTGACGTCGACGTGTCGAAACATCGTGGTTTTAAGTAAAGAGGCGTGTAAGACTCTTCGTGATTGCTCTTTCATCACGTAGCGACAAGGATAAACTTCTCGATGAATTGGTGAACCACACACTGCTTACACCGTCATCAATGCTTCGCTGTCACCAGACATCCCTTTCATCCAAAGAGTGGGGATGTCTTTGGCACCGACTGTCGGTGCCGTGCTGGCACTAATGACGCCGTCCCATCACCCTGTGCGGCAACGGTGTATGAAGTCTGATTGTATGGGCCTATTCCGAAATGCACGTATCAGTTAATGAGAACAAATCCGCAATTTCCGTTTCCGGCCCGCCAACATTACCATATACATAAACTCCTTGTGGGGATACACAACTCCGTAGTGTATCCGAGTCGAAAGCTTCTGGCTCGGTGACTTTGTCAACGGACTGTATACCAGTGATAGGTCCCGGTGGTTCGCACGACAGTTCGGGAAGCTATCTGGATATTTGTTCCCATGTCATATCATCATCACCCGCGCGTGTTCACAATGTCGGATCTGATCGACTATTTCAAGTTTGTGAGCAACGGGCCCTTTGGGCACAGCGGTGATGATGGCAGGACAACGGGAAATATTGAACTTACCGGCGGTCGGGCGCCCCGAGAGCCGAAGTGCCAAAAAAGGAGAGTGGTTTGCATCACCGGACTCGTTCTGGCTGGCGAGCGGCGTCGCCTCCCGCGGTTGTCACGGTTCATGATGATGCTGTTCAGCCTGAGTGCTTCTAGGTCCTTGGCACGAGGCTGGAGCAGCCACGGTTGGCGGTTCCTCAGCTGTGAGTAATTTTATCTGCGCAGTCGAATAGCTTATTCGTTTGAACTGACTGGGACAGACAGCGGCACTCTGGCTAACCCTAGCCGTGTTCTCCCACTTGGTTTTGCGTTTGATATCGTTCGTAAACAGTGTTCATGCATTACGTCTCATGACGCAGCCCAGGATGGGGTCCTCCTGCACGGAGCACGTGTGCTTCCTGAAGCGAAGCGGGCTCTCTCAATATTAGAAGGCGATAACCCGCTCAACAGGTAAGTTCTATTCTAATTATTAAAGGACGTGACTTGATCATTCGCGAAGGAAGATACCATACATTCTGGTTTGTCCCCGCCCTATCGTCGTCCATCAGTTATCCGCAATCCATTTTCAGATGACCAATGGCGGTGGTGCCAGCGAAAAAGATCGGGCGAAGCGACTGACAGAACTGCTTGGTTTCGAGGTTGGTCCGATGACATCGTTGTTCCCGCGCTTATGCTACTCCAAGATTACTACCTCCAATTTTATGCAATCACATACCGTCATAAAGTCATCTGCGCACAAATACGCCAACAAACCGGTCCTAGTACTGGGTGGAAAGGGTGACGTGCTACGGAAAGTAGCTGAAAGGTGCAAAAGACATCACTCTGGTCTCGCTCGTGCTTAAAGGCGACTGGTATAAGTTACGGACTTCAACAGGTGTATACCACATTGGACGTTAAGGCATGGAATCCCGAGTGAGCCGCCGCCGCGTCAACCGACTCTCGCTTGACCGACTCGCTCATCTCACGCATCTACTAGTGTTTGGCCATTTCATGACCTCACCTCTGAGGAGAGGTCATCCGCCAAGGCTCGTTTGCTGTATTTGGATTGCACTTATACTAACTTGGGCCGCAGCCAATTGATTTTTCGACGACTCCAATATCTGCTGTCTTCGTTTTCCATGACCCACGCAACTGGGCGCTTGATATTCAAGTCATGATAGATGTCATACTGTCGCGAGGGATCATCGATCGCTCTCGTTGTGTTGACGGGTCTACACCGGTTGAACTCATCTTCTGTAACCCAGATCTTCTATGGCGATCTGAGTTCCCACGTCCCCGACTGGGACAGGGAGCATTTCGGGAGGCATTCCAAGCCGTGTTCAAGGTTTGCTGCTCCCCCTTTTCTTTTTGATTGCACGTCCGTGAAGTTAGTTTTATTTTTTTTACTCAGGCTCTCACCGGCGCACCGTACCCTCATGTTCAGTATGGCAAGCCAACAAAGGCAACGTATGACTTTGCGGAAAACATGCTGCGCGCACGCATGCAGGAGCTGCATGGCGAGTCTATTGGATCTGATATCCAACCACGTTTGTCAGTAGTAGTTTTCCTCTTTCCCGGTATCCCGCTCTGAACGTCCTGCGTACCCAGCTATATGGTTGGGGGTAAGTTCGCGTGTGTTTCTGGTGTAGATTTCTGCCTAACCGCCGTGCATAGACAATCCAGAGTCTGGTATGCAAATTCTTGTCTCGTTTTTAGCTTCCATATAGACCCTCACGTCCTATCTCGCGCCATTCCCCAATCATCCTCTGCAGACATCGCGGGCGCAAACGCGGCAGGTTGGTCATCAGTGCTCGTACGGACTGGTGTATACGACCCCGTAGATGGGCCACCCACTCATAATGCGACGCACGAGGCAGAAAACGTCGAAACTGCTGTACAATGGGCAATAGACCGCGAGGCCAAACGATCGGTGTGATATGTTAGGCGCTAGACTTTTGTCCGCAATCTCGATGGTGATGATAGATGCTATGTTTGTTTTATGCAGTCACAGTGCCATTTTGGTCGGACAATGCGGCCACGTGGGATCTTGAGCCTCGTGGCGTACATTGTGGTGGTAGATTTCACCACTCCACAAGGCCACAACCACAAACACTCCGCAAACGCTTTGTCCGCACGATTTTCGTGGAGCGCGGGTGGCCCCTCTGCTCATGAACTGCTCAGAAGTGATACGCCACTCGATATATAAAATGAAACCCCCTGTTCGTCGGGGCCCACATCACTGTCCCCAGACACGACTCCAGGAACGAACAACAACGACCCGATACCCTCAACTAGACCATATACCAATTGGCTTGTATACCTAAACGTTTACTATATCCGCATTTAATTTGCCAAGATGTTCCCTTTGCCGATGCTCAGGGCCTTTGAAGGGGATCAGGGCAGCATGGAGGGGAATCTGGACAGCATGGAGTGAGTACGGTCCATACTTTCCGGCAGGAATCCTCACTGTGACATCATATAGCGCTCGCTATGCAGTTCGGTACCACCTTGCCTTTATGAAGGTGCGTCCATGCGCTCTAACGATTGACGATATTTGTCGTGCTGATTAGCTCCAAAGAACACCATCTTACGAGCTCTGAATAATATTCATACCCTTGCACTCACCCTCCGGGGTGACGATCCACGTCTAACAGCATTCCTCGAATACATAGTGGGCTTTTGTGATGTTTTGGTGTTGCACATTGACAGTGAGCACACGATCCTTGAACTTGATTGTCAGGCACCCGCTTAATGAAATGTCGTGTACGCAGCGGACAAGGACCTTTTCCGTACTCCTGACATCGTAGGTGTTGCGCTGGAGAAGCTGTTGGGCGAAGGTTGTGTGCAGGACATGCGGAAGGTAGTGAAGGGGGCGAACAAGCTGAAGAAACTTGCCTGGAAATATGTCAAAGTCGGTGTTGCTTTCATGGTATTGACTCGGCGTATTTCTTGGTCAATGTTGACGCAAAGCAGAGACCAGGACGTTATGAAGGCAGCAAGATCATCGCACGTCTTTCGTTCGGCGAGGAATTTTCAGCACGGTCCTGGGCGCAGGTAAGTGAAGGGATAATTTTGATGTCGTGAGCCCATATGGTAGAAACTGATAAATGGGCGAGGCAGTTACATTCCATTGACGGAAGCTGTCTTGTGACGGCATACTCAGAAGAGGAGATGCGCCACGAGCTTCGACGTGAGTCAAGCACCTTGGATTAGACTAGACCCCTCCTGACTAATAGTAGGCATCATCACATCATTTTTGGAGAAGTCAGACGCTGCATTCCTGGTTCCGTGAGTGTCAAGAGACGTAATTCTTTCCCCGCGGTCAGAGCTCAATGGTACGGGGACTATAGGTTCATTCATTCGCATCACGACAAAAAGACATCGACATATTGGCCCCCAATCAGTTCCGAGGATCGCATGACGGTGCCCTGCTTGGTTAAGGTACATTCCAGGTAGGACCCGCTTAAACACTGCGCGATGTGATCATGATGTCCGATGTCGCGTTGCAGGTCCTGGGAGTTGGCTCCATTCGATGTATTCACTGGAAGAGAACGGAGATCTCAGAAAGCCAAGACCTACTCCAGAATAAGCACCCCGGCTTCTAACGCAGATATCATCAGCCAATTTTAGCGTATTTGCGGACCCCCTGCATCCTCGAGTGCCCTGGTTACGCGTCGGGTGGTGCGGGGAATGAATACGCTTAACGATCCCTATGGAGATTGAAAGGGGCCGCTGATATGTTCAGGCTGAGGTGCTGCGCAGTAGTTCTCTTGCATATTGTCTCGGGGTGCTATTTTTGGTCAAGAAGGTAATCTATATTCTCATTCGCAGAGAGAATGGATTGTCAGAGGCTACTGTAGTCACTGGGTACTATATCAGATATATCAGAGTCGTGCCTATCCGATTGGCAAGTCATTAGTACTATTCGTGACACCGCCTCGGCAGATGAGAATAGTTTTATTGTTAATTGGGTGTTCCAAGGAAATGTCAGCTGGAGATGATGGAAAACTGAAGAGAAAATAATAGACGCACAAAAAATTCTTGTGCTTCCTTTACGACGCCTGTCATCAGCCAGGCCAGCCGATCTGTCGCACGAACAAGAATACGCGCCCACAGATGGGCACACAGGGACTATAGAGACAAAGCAAGACAAAAGCTGTGTGAAACCGGGTTTTCGGTTCATGGGGTCCCAGCCAACTCGGACAAGCCCGAGAGTCGAGATCGTCAGTGAGGCTAGTGAGGCGACACTGAAGTCCGAAGACCCAGCGTGGCCGCTCCGACTTGGACTCACAGTCTCCATAGACAATATTGTAGGATCGAGAGAGTGGCTAGGTAGGGATCTACGAGCCTGAGGGCAGGTACATAGTCAAATGATCAGCTTAGCTATTCATTTGGCAACCACGTGGCGGCCGGGATCATTACTCAAATTGTTGCGACCCTGCATCTCATGAGTCACCTAAACCGTCAGCTCCAATTCTATCTACCGTAACTCATGTGCTGCATTGCGAATCATTCCAGGTACAGGGCCAGTGGTCTGAGGGATTCCAAATTGCCGCATGTCAGTTTTTTTTTTTCGATTGGAACGTTGCGCCATGCTCAGAACTTTCATTAGCATATACAGTAACTGCATGTCGCACCCGAGTTAACGGGTGATCATGGCTATCCTAGTGATGTCCGACTATCGCAGAAAAAAAAACGTGTAGTAAGTTTTCCTGTGTAGTCAAGCCACGGACTCGTATTTGGTCACCTTGATGTCCCTGACATTTATTTTCTTTCGTAGGTGGCCGCGCGCTTGACTCGCCACGGCTGAATTCTTTCGTACTGGAGATCCGCCGTGACTATGATACGTGGTGTGTGGGTTGCGCAGTCACTGGTACTTCTCGCCGATCACAACGATTCACTTGTCAGCCAACATGTGCTAGTAAAACTGCTCTACACATCAGGGGTTCTGGTCATCTTTCTGCGTCAAGGAAGTTACACACGAACCGCATCATGACACGGCTGGACTGTTAGGACACCGTCCTTCGGGTTCTATTTGACAGATCACCCCAAACCGATTACACGTATCCGTTAATTCGTCCTCGCGCTCGCGTGCTGTACTTCAAGTTCGTGGTTACCCCCAAGTATTTACGTACGTCACTTTGTGTACGTTCTCAATCCTCCGTAACATGTCTAACTGCAGCACACTACATCTTAGTCGCTTCTCAGCCTTTTATTCTTGACGATCCTCCGTTCACCGTCATCATCTTTCCCCTGTTCGGCGGCATTATGCACACATCATGTCCGTGTTGACGCCTCGACTTCCTCCGACGCGTCCTGGTAGTAGGCTCACTTGAGCTACAGTTATTCACAGACGGCTCTAGCGGCGCAAACTTATCCTTCACTTCAACATTGAACCGACGAACGTGCGGAGATTGACGGCCAGGGGTCTCCGCTGAAGGAGTTGAACGCCCCCGCAATCGTGAACAGCGTAGATCTGATGGGGCCTTG
>Ga0137358_10001855_pt1 | contig 11729 bp, 19 predicted proteins | sample Mad1_20_16metaG_FD_105551 | JGI IMG/M metagenome (GOLD analysis project Ga0137358, IMG submission 105551) | Vadose zone soil microbial communities from Angelo Coast Range Reserve, California, USA - Mad1_20_16 metaG | ecosystem: Environmental > Terrestrial > Soil > Vadose zone | place: USA... | reverse complement strand
GTCGCGAGTCCAGTAAACGCGCAAACGAAGGGGGGCGTGCTCCGGGTATTTCAGTACGACAGCCCGGCGAGCATGTCGATCCACGAGGAGGCGCTTAACTCGGCCCAGAACCCGATGATGGGGGTCTTTAATAACCTGGTCTTCTTTAAACAGGACGTGCCGCAGAACCGAATCGACTCGATTGTCCCTGACCTGGCGACAAAGTGGTCGTGGAATGCCGACACGACCGAGCTCACGTGTCAGCTTCGGCGCGGTGTCAGTTGGCATGACGGGAAGCCTTTCACTGCCGCCGATGTTAAGTGCACCTGGGACCTGATCTTGGGCAACGGTACGGAAAAGCTGCGTGCCAACCCGCGCAAGGCCTGGTACCGCAATCTGGAATCGGTCAGCACCAAAGGGGACACAGTCACATTCCATTTGAAACGGCCGCAACCCGCTTTTATCGCACTCCTTGCATCGGGGTACTCGCCCGTTTACCCCTGCCACATATCGCCACAAACAATGCGGCAGCGTCCCATCGGTACCGGGCCCTTCAAGTTCGTTTCCTACAAGCCAAACGAAGCGATCAAGCTGGTGCGCAATCCACAGTACTGGAAGCCGGGTCGTCCCTACCTGGATGGCATTGAATGGACAATAATTGCGAACCGCTCGACGGCCATTCTTGCCTTTGTCGCGGGCCAATTCGATCTCACGTTTCCGTTCGGGATTACCGTTCCTCTGATGAAGAACATAAGAGAGCAAGCGCCAAACGCGGTGTGTGAGGTAGCGCCGGCGAACCAGAGCACCAACTTGATCGTGAACAGGGATGCGCCTCCATTTGATAGTCGGGAGGTACGCCGAGCGATGGCTCTGGCGCTCGACCGCAAGAGCTTTATCGATATCCTGGCCGAAGGGCAGGGAGACGCTGGCGGTGCGATGCAGCCACCGCCACAAGGTGTGTGGGGCATACCGGGCGAGATGTTAAGCGAATTGCCCGGCTACAATCCTGATATTCGCAAGAACCGAGCCGCGGCTCACGAGATCATGGAAAAGGCTGGCTATGGCCCCAACAAACGGCTGGCGGTCAAGGTATCCGTTCGGAATACCCCGCCATTTCGGGATCCCGCGGTCATTCTGATCGACCAGCTCAAAGAGATTTACATCGACGGCGAACTCGACGTAATCGAAACTGCCAACTGGTTTCCTAGGGTTTACCGCAAAGACTACAAGGTCGGGCTGAATCTGACCGGCGCTGGGGTGGACGATCCCGACGCGCAGTTCTATGAGAATTATGTCTGCGGCTCAGACCGCAACTATACCGGCTATTGCAACCCCGAACTCGACAGGCTGATCGATCAGCAGTCAATGGAGCGAGATCAAGAAAAGCGACGGCACCTCGTCAGAGAAATTGATAAGAGCTTACAGGAGGACGGTGCCCGACCCATCCTTTTTCACAATCGTTTCGCAACCTGCTGGCAACCGCAGCTAAAGGGGTTGACGATCATGGTCAACAGCCTCTTTAACGGATGGCGCATGGAGGACGTTTGGCTGGACAAATAGGTTTCGGCTCAGTCCTCGCGTTCCAGAACATAGATGACGTGTAGCGGAGTGCTGACATGTGATAGAGCGAAGCGCAATGTAAGACGGATGTGGGCCGCACAAAGTCGCTCTCCCGCCGCATGGGGCGAAACCGGCAAAAAACCAGCATCTGTTCTGCTACACGCAACGGCAGGGTCGGGCGCTTCGTAAGTGAATGACCAAGTCGCTACTGTTCAGGCGGCTTTCGAGATGGAATACGCCGGTTCTGGTATGGCTGTCAGGGGACACGGAAAGCGGTTCCTTGGGAAAGGACGAATACAACTCAGCAGTAGCAGCGCCACCCAATAAGTGGCGCTTCGGCTCAGAACGGAGCTTCCTAGGATGTCACCTGTAAATTGGAAGTGAAACATGGTTATATCAGTTGTCGGTTCGCGCTTTCGCAGCAACCAGTACCCCATCCCCGAGCGCATGAAGGCGTGGGTGCTCGGCGGTCCGGAAGAGCTATCGCTCATCGAGAAGCCGGTGCCCGAGCCGGGCCGGGCCGAGGTGCTGGTGCGGATCGATGCGATCGCGGTGTGCGCGACGGACATCGAGATCATCCGCCACGGCGTGCCGGCGATGATTGATGGCGAGCTGCCATTCAATCGCGGCTTCACGCCGGGCCACGAATATATGGGCACGATCGTCAAGCTCGGCCCGACCGTCGACGAGTTTCAGGTCGGCGACCGCGTCACGGTCGAGGTGCATGCCGGGTGCGGCCGCTGTCAGCGCTGCCGTGAGGGTATGTATACCTCGTGCCTGAATTACGGCTATCGCGCGAAAGGGCACCGCGCCAACGGCTTCAGCACCGATGGCGGTTTTTGCCGAATACGCTGTCAACAACATCAATACCTTCGCTCATATCCCGGACGAGATGAGCGATGCGGAAGCGACGCTCGTCGTCACCGCCGGGACGGCGATGTACGGGCTGCATGTCATGGGCGGCGTCATCGCCGGCGAGGGAGTCGTCATCATTGGTCCAGGGCCGATAGGGCTCATGGGCGTCGGCGTAGCCAAGGCATTGGGCGCCCAGCCCGTCATCTTGACCGGCACCCGCGACGGACGCCTCGAGATGGGGAAAAAGCTCGGCGCCGACGCGGTCGTCAATGTCGGCCGCGAAGATCCGGTGGAAGCGGTGCAGCACCTGACCCAAGGGAAGGGCGTGCAGTATGTGCTCGAATGCTCGGGCGCGCCCAACGCGCTGAATGAGGCGGCACGCATGGTCAATCGTGGCGGGCAGATCTGCCTCGCGGCGTTCCCGGCGGAGCCGGTGCCGGTCGATCTGGCCTATCTTGTGCGCAACAACATCTACGTCTTTGGCATTCGCGGCGAAGGCAAGAGCGCGACGCACCGCGCCGCCGCGCTGATGGCGCAAAAGTGCTTCGATGCGAAGCTCATCCATACCCATACCTTCCCGCTCGCCAAGGTGCCGACCGCGATCCACTATGCGCGCGATCGTATCGAGGACGCGATCAAGGTGGTCGTGCAGATCCGCCAGACCTGAACTGCCCGCCGACTAGGGTCTGCGCGTCTCATATCCCCGCTTGGGCATTCCCCGGACGACGCTACTGGTCGGCTCTGGACGAAAGGCCTGCTGACGCCGTGACCTCGCGGTCCGCGCGCTTGCCAGAAGTCGACCGCTCAGCACCTTGCTTCGACTTCTAGCCGACGGCCGGCAACGGTTGGAAAGAGGCGCTGATCAGATGTCAACTCTAAACGAGCTCAACTTCCGCAAAGCGCAGTAAATCGGACCATAGGCGCGACGGCAACATGGTCTTCCGGGTTCGACCCAAACGGCAGTTCGGCTCGGTGCATCCGAACCGTGCCCGCCTGACTAGGGTCTGTACTCAATTCGGGGATTCCGCGTGAAGCGGTTTCGTGATTCAAGCTTCCTGTCGTGGGGAGGCTTGGATGGTGAAGCTGTATTGGTTGAGCGATGGGGAATGGGCGCGGATCGAGCCGTTGTTGCCGCGCGGTCGCCGCGGGGCGCACCGGGTCGACGACCGTCGGGTGATCAGCGGCATCATGCACATGCTGCATTCGGGGGCGCGCTGGCGGGATTGCCCTGCGGCCTATGGCCCGTACACGACAATCTACAACCGCTTCAACCGATGGAGCCGGCAAGGCATCTGGGCCGGCATGTTTTACGCCCTGACCGGCTCGACCGGGATGATGGGGACCGTGGCGGTCGATTCAACGCACATCAAGGCTCACCGTTCGGCGGCCGGCGCAAAAGGGGGGCCTTCAGTCATGCCATCGGGCGCTCGCGCGGCGGCCGGACGACCAAGATCCACGCCCTGAGCGACGATCAGGGGCGGCCCCTCGCCTTTCAGCTGACTGCCGGCAATACCCACGATCTCGACGGCGCCCGGGCGTTGCTCGCGATCGTGCCATGCCCCGCGCGGCTGCTCGCCGATCGCGCCTACGACGCGCGCAGCCTGCGCACCTGGCTCGCCGAACGCGGTTCCGAAGCGGTGATTCCGCCACAACCCACCCGCAAGCATCCCCACACCTACGATGCCAGCGCCTATAAAAGCCGCAACCTCATCGAACGGATGTTCTGCCGGCTCAAAGATTTCCGACGCATCGCCACGCGATACGACAAGCTCGCCAGAAATTTCCTCGCTGGCGTCCTTATCGCCGCAGCCATAACGTGGTGGGCAAATTGAGTCCGGACCCTAGACACCCAACGCGGTATACAGCTGCATGTCTTCCGGCAGACCTTTTCGGACGAGGCGCCCAAAAGCGCGAGGACGTAACCGGATTACTGGCAATCACAGCGCCCATGGCGGCCCCTCGCACCCCCAGCATCGTCCCCGGATCGCGAATGCCAACGATTGCCCGTAGAGAGCTGCAAATCGATGTCGGAAACTACACCCGACCCGCGGGATCTGCACCCGCATAAGACAAAGCACCACCCTCCATAGCGGGGCTCCCCGTTAGTACGGCTCCGTTTCCAGTTTGCGCGCGTATGCTCGCCGTATGAAAACAAACGACAGACGCAACAGCGAACGATCTGCACCGCGCCGCACCATCTGGATGGTATTCGGCACGTTTAACCGTCGGGTGGTTGGTTCAGGCTAAGTGCCAGAGTCGATATCCCGTTATGGACCGCTGTACGGCCACCACGGCGGCGCTGGCCATCGTCATCGCGATCGCTGCTGCCGACCCTGCATCGAGCCCCATAGGCCGCAAGTTATCCTCGTGGGCAAAATATCTGCGACACGATCCAGGTCGCCACGCCGGCCATGCTGACACTGAGCGCGGCCGGTAACGCATCGCCAAGGACGACTGCTTGCGCAACCCCGTCGGGTAACTGGATCGCGAGAATGACCAGAGTGGCACCCAAGGAAATTCCGGCGCTGGGACGTGAAATGTGCGACCAGAGTGCGTGCATCTGAATATTTTCTGCCAAACCCATCCGCGCGCGGCCAGTGGGAGGGCGCAACCGAGCGCAGTGGCAACCATAGCGTCCGACCGCGGCCACTCCCCGCCCGTCTGCGCCCGAAGTCATTTGCTTTAGCTTCGGAGCATATACACCAGCAGCGCGGCGAGAGTGATCAGTACGCTCGCGGCCATTATCAGTGTCGTCCGCTTGGGCGCTTCGGAGAATTCCAAGACCGGGCGTACGTTGTTGATGAACGGCAGATTATGATTTTTGCCGCGCCGGTTTTTTCGGCTCATTTGAACCGCTCCGAACACAAGAAAGTTGATGCAAGCTAAATTCGTTTCGCTTTCGGCGGCGCTTGGCCCCGCAAAACTACAGGTGGCTCACTCGCGACAGGTACAACCGCGTAAGCTATCGAGGACTGCGTTACCGGAGGCGTTGCGCGGGCGGCACTCGGCAGATCCGCGAGGCCGGACAATGCAACAGCGGCAGACACCGCTCCTAATGAGATGGCAGTCACGAACCAGAAAGAAGCCGGATCAATTAGCCGCCGGACCGGTAAAGCCGTCGGCCTTGTGATTCCGGAACCATTGCTCGCAGCGGATCGATCGGGAATCTCAAGAACTGGGTCCACCGGTGTCATCGTCGACTCCATAAGCTCAGCAGTTCTGGAGGGGAATCGGGCGCTGCTATTGAGAATCAAGCGCGAGGTCGCAGCCGGATGATGAGTGGGTTAACCCTAAAAAACCGTTAAAGCAGTGATGCCGCTGCACCAATTAGATGGAATCACGCTCTGACGTTTTGATCAGCTCAATGACGCCATCGCGGTATTCAAGGTCAGGCTGAAGGGCGTTCAGGATCTCTGATAATTCCTCGCGCGTGACTCGCAAGGCGTGATTGGGCGCGTAGTGGAGTTCAACAGCTTCCAACTTTTTCGGGTAAAACTGGCTCTCAGCTACTCCATAACCGTTGCTAACAGAACGACGAATAACTTTAACTTCCATCAGACGGGCCCCCCAGCATACATCGCCCCCAATGCATGAGTATGCGGCCACTGCTTTGGTCCGGCAATGTTAAATTCGTGACAACTTCTCACTAATGGGATTTCCGGAAGTAGCGTCCTCAACATCGCCTGCGCGCATTTTTTCCATCTGTATCCTCTATCTTGGACAAGCTGACCCTCTATTAGATCAGGCGAGAACTTCCCCATCATTCCCGCGGTTTAGGTGTTGGTTTCCTTCTGAAATCGCGAACGATAACCTGAACTTCGGCTGCCAATTTGAGTTTCATAGGGCTCTGAGCCAGGTCGGAAGCACCTCGCGGGTCATTCAAGTTTTCTGAAATCCTATCGATGGTCACTGGCTGAAGAGACGCCGCCGAGATGCGGGCTGCCCGATCTGTTCCGACCAGCGCCAGCCTCGCTAAGCGGGCAATCAAAGCAGCTTCTGCCCGCCGATATTCGATCCCGATAGCATCGACCGAGAAATCCGCATCCGGCAGATGTCCATCCCGCACGATTCGTTCCAGTCGTTCGCAATGGGCGGCAAGCGCGTAAGCACCGATTGTTGCGCTGCACGACTTCAATTCATGGCTCGCATGGTGCAGCGCGATGATGTCACGGTTTGTTATTGCCTCCTTCAGCCGAATCAGCAGGATCAGCGCTGTTTCCATAAACATAGTGATCATCCGAGCAACGAACTCGGCATCGTACTTACCTTGAAGCTGACCAAGAGCCTCGAGCACGGCTTCGTCGAGCACGGCAACACCGGTACCGGCTTTCTCTGTCATCAACTGCCCCGCTGACGTTGATTGATGGAAGCGATCAGCTGGTTCAGGCGGATTTGAGCGTCACAATTTCGGCGCTGCCAATGCCGAACTTGCGAACAAGGTTGTCAATTGCCTGCTCGAGAACCGTAAGCTCAGCTTCATCGACATCTAACGCGGTTAGCTCTTCAGCATGACGGACGAGGATTTCGGAACGACGAGCCTGAAGCTCCTGCTTCAGGCGTTCGATATCGGCGCGGGTCAATTCGCTCCACATGGTTGCAACCTCCGTGCAAATTGACCGCAATCATTACCCGTTAAGGTTAAAAAAACTCCAAAGGGTGTCCCAGTCATTTGCCCCAAATGTACCTGAAGAACGCAACTCAATTGCGTAAGTTTTTGGGCGGGAGTCGGTCCATGAGCAGGAAGGCATTCATCGCCGAACTTGCATCGACGATCGTGCCAAACCCAGGGTTGGGAGTTGGCAGTTCAACATCATCGCCGCCGAGAGATACCGGAATCGGTTGCGAAGGCTGCCGCCGTGTGCGGAACGCTGACGGCGCCGCCGGAAGGTCCGATTTCGGCGCTGAACTGCCGGTGACGCGACGCATGCGATCGTCATCCGGAGCAGCCAAATAGTCCCGCTCGGCGAGTGCCTGAACGCGATGCACGCCCGGCGCACGAGAACTGGCGCTCAAATGGATGGGCGAGGACACCCTCCGGATAAGCGGCGGCGTCAACGATGCGATAGCTGTCTACTTCGCAGATGCCGTGCTCGCGAACGTCTTTCTGGCTCGATGGTACACCGGCCAGAAGGCCGCGTCCGCTGATGGGCTATTTCGTTTGCGGGAGAGCGGGCCGACGGAGCGAGTGCCGCGTCTGGACCATACTTTCCCAATTTTCACAGTGACACTCGTCGACCGACGAGTGCGCCACCCATTCGGCGATGCGACTTGCGCCCGCAGATGCTCGCAAAGCTCGGACACTCGTCGGACACGGGCACATTCTGGAATTAAATTGGGTTCCTAGGGTGCGGACCCATAAACGGGATTCCCAACCAGCGCATTTTCTGATTCAAGGTCCCCGAAAGGGGGACCTGCAAAGGATAGAGATCATTTCTGGCTGAATGACGGTCAATTCGCGCGGCTTGCACCGCATCTGCCGACCGACACTCGCGGGAAACCGTGAGTGGATGAACGCCGGGTCATCAGCGGCATTGTGCATGTGCTGAAGTCCGGTTGCCGCTGGGCAGATTCACCGCTCGTCTATGGGCCACGCAAGACGCTGTACAACCGCTTCGTACGCTGTGCGGCCAAAGGGGTATGGCTCGACATTTTCCATGCGCTTGCCGCTGCCGGAGGCCCACCGGCTGAGGTGCTGATTGATTCCTCTGCCGTAGAAGCTCACCGCTGCGCATCGGGCGGAAAAGGGGGGAATGCAGTCAGACGCTCGGCCGCTCACGCGGCGGGTGGACTACAAAATCCATGGGCTGACCGACGCCTGCTGTCGGCCGATCGCATTTCTGCTGACCGGCGGCCAAGTGGCCGATTGCATCGCTGCAGATGAACTCCTCGACGGGCTGCTCACCGCGGAAATCCTGCACGGTGACAAGGGCTACGACAGCAACGCCTCCGTCGAAAGATCGAGAGCAAGGGCGTGGTCCCCAACATCCCACCCAAAAACGATCGACGCTGGAAGAACTGCTTCTCGCCGTGGCTCTCTCGGCACTGCAATGCGATCGAGCGCATGTTCGGACGCCTCAAGGACTTTCGTCGCATCGCAACCCGCGACGACCGACTCGCACGTAACCTCCTGGCCTCGGTCTGCCTCGCAGCCACGCTCTGCTACTCGTTATGGGTCTGGACCCTAAGTGTCTTTTTCATGGCAGGCGTACCCAGAACTCGAACCAGGGACCCGCTGATTAAGGCTCCGCGGAGACTCGTCTCATAGGTTTCGCAGGATGTGCGCTCCCCCGGGGCGGTCTACTGAGCCGACGACCGCCTGGCCACTGGTTGGCGTCTCAAAGTTCGGGGTCGATCCCTTGTTCCCGATCCATATGCCAACAGTGCCGGGGGAAGCTCATCGAACAAGCAGTGGCGCAAGATTTCACTCGCCCAGGAGAGGAGTTCGTCGCTGTCCAGATTGAGGAGCACGGTTCGGTGGAGAGACGCATTCAGCGTCACGCCAATCACAATTTGAAATCCCGCGCGTGCCCGGTAACGAAACGAATTGCTATGCGTTTGACCGCACTTGGCGGCGAGTAGTCCGACAAATGGTTCGACCGCGACCCGGCCCATTTCACGAAACGGGGTCCAGGCTTCTTCTACATGCAATGTCTTTTTCATCAACGTGCGTATGAAGCCACGATGACGCCGAAACGTCAGGATCCAAAAAGTGATGCACTCGGCGAGTACTAGTTCGACGGCGGCCTTTGAGAGGAGTTCGGCCGTGGCGAACTGCCTGGCATCGGCTGCAATATCGGCGAGAACAGTTTCGACCACAGCGGCAAAGAACGCCTCCTTGTCCGCGAAGCGCTGATAGAATGCACCGACCGAGCAATCTGCCACGTCGGCAATATCGCCGATCGATGTCGCTTCGAAAGCGCCTTGGTTCAAAAGCTTGCGGCCCGCTGCCAACAGGCGATCCCGCGTAAGACGGCTGCGCGCCTGCTTGGCAGGACGTATCAAATCGGCCATCTCGGATCCCCGTCATCCGCCCAGTCTCTCTTACAACAAGGTCCACCCTCCTGTGGGCGACGCCGGTCCGCAATGAGAGTCTTAACAGGCGAAGCCGTATTGACTATTATGAATTGTCATTCACATTATGATGCTACCGCTGGCGGAATGCTCTGTGTAGCGACCCGGCACTGAACCGCCCGCGTTGCAAAGAGCTGCCTGATCATTGACGACGACATCCCAGTTCGCCGACCTTCTGAAGGAATGCGCATCCCGCGATTGTCATGACGCAATCCCAGAGCGCAACGATGCACACGGCAAGCGATCGTTCTGGAGAAGCCCGGCGCGCCAGACAAAGTGATCGGCAAACTCGGAAGGGCCTTTGCCCGTTTCAGATGCGAGTGAGCGTTCGCTGTCGCTTCCATGGGCCGCAGCCGCCTTCGCGTAAGTACGCTAGCGCGTATCAAATCTGGATAGCCGGATCGGTTGTTGTAATCACAGCCGTTTCGACGCTCTCTTGGGCAGTTCTGGTTTTTACTCGCATAGCGAGCACGCGGTATCCTAGCTGTGCGGAATAGGAGGGCCAGGTTCGCCGCGCGGGAGAAAAAGGCGGACCGGCTGTCGCCGGGAGTGTCGATCATCGTTATCGCGGCTCTGGCAACTCTCGCATGGGCCGTGCTGATCGTACTCGCGACGAGCATCTACTCGCTGCTCTGATCAAACCTGAAAGCGGGTCCGGACGCGACGATTCACCACAGCGCGGCTTAGTTAACATAAGCTAAAGCGACTCGACTAACGCGTTCGTTCTTCATACGCTCTCTCCGTGCTTTAAACTAAATAATCAGATTGGAATAGGGATGCTGAAAAACACCGTGCTCGAGGAGCGGCGGGCGCTTGCGCACGGTCAACGTGCGAAGGATCGCAGCAAACGTATCAAGGAGGCGGCGATCGCTTGCGCGCTCATCGCCGTTACTCTGCCTCTTCTACTCATCATCGCGATCACTATCAGGATCGAAGGCCCCGGGCCGGTTTTGGTCCGTCAGCAGCGCGCCGCCACCGGCGGTCATCGAATGATGCTCGTCAGGTTCCGCACGAGCACGGATGCCTCGGAGCGGTGGGCCTGGCCGGGAGCCAGCAAAACGACCCGAATTGGTGAGCTGCTCCGATATAGCCGCCTCGACCGGTTGCCGCAGCTCTTGAATGTGCTCCGCGGTGAGTTGGCCTTCGCACGGCTGCTGGACTGAGTGAAGTTCGAGGACGCATCGCCATGGCCACGCCGGGTCGGTTAGCACGCCAGGAATGCTCTTGGACGGCGCCGCAGCATCTGAACTCAGGCTCTGGCCGAGCATCAGTGGCCTAGGTCTGCTCGAGTAATCGCTTTGGGGTGATGCAAATGCCCGGGTTCAACAGAACCGTGCTCGATTTGGCCGAGGCATTGGCCGCCGGGCGCACCAGCAGCCGCGAGCTGGTTGAAGCCGCGCTGGCGCGGGTGGCCGCGCCTGACGGTGAGGGCGCCCGCACCTTCGTCGCGGTGTACGCCGATAGCGCAATGGCCGCCGCCGACGCCCAGGACCGATTACGCAAGGCGGGCTATGTCGCCTCCCCGCTCGCCGGACTTCCGGTCTCGGTCAAGGACCTGTTCGATGTCGCCGGCGAACGGACCCTCGCCGGGTCGAAGGCGCTCGACGACTCGCCACCGGCCGCTCATGACGCGCCGACGATCGCGCGCCTGCGCGCTGCGGGCGCGGTGCTGATCGGCCGCACCAACATGACCGAGTTCGCCTTCTCCGGGGTCGGAATCAACCCCCACTACGGCACACCCGGCAATCCGTATGACCGCCGCCTGATCCCGGGCGGCTCCTCCTCCGGGGCGGCGGTGTCGGTAGCCGACGGCCAGGCGGTGGTGGGTATCGGCACGGATACCGGCGGGTCGGTGCGCATCCCGGCGGCGTTCTGCGGCATCGCCGGTTTCAAGCCGACGCAATACCGTATCCCGCGGGATGGAGTCATGCCGCTGTCCACAACACTGGATTCGATCGGCCCCCTTGCCATTAGCATTGCGTGCTGTGCCATCGTCGATGCGATAATGGCGGGCGAGCTGCCTGCCGTACCCGCGCCTATCCCCATTGAGGCGCTGCGCCTTGGTGTGCCGCAGACCTATGTTCTGGATGGGCTCGCGCCCGAGGTCGCCAATGCCTTTGCCGCGGCTTGCGCAAGCCTGTCGAGCGCCGGTGCCCGGGTGGTCGATATTCCGCTAACCGAACTCACCTCCCTCGCAGCGATCAATGCCGGAGGCGGCTTTGCGCCGATCGAGGCTTACGGTTGGCACCAGCCGCTTCTGGCTC
>Ga0137358_10001850_pt1 | contig 11736 bp, 8 predicted proteins | sample Mad1_20_16metaG_FD_105551 | JGI IMG/M metagenome (GOLD analysis project Ga0137358, IMG submission 105551) | Vadose zone soil microbial communities from Angelo Coast Range Reserve, California, USA - Mad1_20_16 metaG | ecosystem: Environmental > Terrestrial > Soil > Vadose zone | place: USA... | reverse complement strand
GCGTGGATAGTCACCGCGACCCTTGACCACATTGGCAAGGTTGTGAAGGCAACGCGCGATTGCCAACCGGTCCGACAGCATACGCCAGCACGCGAGGCTTCGCTCAAAATTGCCCTGCGCCGAGACGTAGTCACCCCGATCCCGCGCCGATACCGCCAGTGCATTCAAGGATGCGGCTATCCCCGGCTGATCGCCCAATTCTTCATAAAGCGAGAGGCTCTGCTGTAGAAAATCTTCGGCAGACGGATAGTCGCCCTGAGCCGTCGCCAGGGCGCCAAGAAAATGCGACACCCTAGCCCGTTCTTTTGAGCGCTCAGAGCCAGCTAGGCGCAGAACAGTCTCCAGCCGGCCACGACCCTCGATCAGGTGTTCCCGCATGTCCCAAAATCGAAATAGAGCCATGGACAGACGCAAAGCCCAGTCGACATCCGGCGCCTGAAACAGCCAGTCGAGAGCGAAACGGAAGTTCTCGATCTCAACGTCACATTGCTCCAGCCAGTGAGCCCGGTCTGTGGGACTCAGTTCTGGATTTCCTTCCTCCGCCAGGACAAGACAATAGGCGGCGTGTGCCCGCCTCGCAGCGGATTCCTCGCCGCTATCAATGAGGCGCTCGACGGCATACTCGCGAATCGTTTCCAACATGCCGAAACGCGGCTCGGCCTCGGCTCTGTCCAGGCGCTGGACCAAATTCTGACCCACCAAGGAGGACAGGCCTTCAAACAGGTCCATACCGAGGTCGTGACTTGTGTTGCAAACGGCCTCCGCCGCCTCCAACGTGCATCCCCCGACAAAGACAGAAAGCCGCCGAAACAGTTTCCGCTCGGCCTCATTCAAAAGATCATGACTCCAGTCAATCGTGTGGCGGAGCGTATGCTGCCGTTCGGGCAGGTCGAGGGCGCCACCGGTCAACAATTGCAGGCGGCTCTGGAGCCGATCCAGAATGGCGCTGGGCGAAAGCACCTTGGTTCGAGCAGCCGCCAGCTCAATCGCTAACGGCAGTCCATCCAGGCGAGAACAAATTCCCCGAATTGCGAGCGCGGTTTCTGAGGTCATTGCAAAACCTGGCCAGACGGCCGCCGCGCGTTGCACAAATAACTCGATTGCTGAATCCGGAGCAAGCGGCGTTGCGGGGAATTCCTGTTCGCCGTAGATATGCAGGCAGGCCCGACTGGTGACCAACATCTTGAGAGACGGGCAGGCTTCCAATATTTCGGCCACCACTTTGGCCGCCGAGAGAACCTGTTCGAAGTTATCCAAGAGGAGCAGAAAGGGTCCCGAGTTCTGCAGTTGGTCGCCGATCAGTTGCGGGACGGTGCGGTTGGCGACTCGCTGGATATCAAGCGCCTCTGCAATTGCGGTGGCTACCAGGTCCGGATGGGTGATCGAGGCTAAAGCGACAAATTGAGTTCCCCCGGTAAATGAATCTACAATGGCGGCGGCTACAGCGACTGCCAGGCGTGTTTTTCCAGCACCTCCTGGGCCGGTCATGGTCAATAGCCGAACGTCGCGCCGAAGTAGCAACTCGGCGGCTTCCGCCACCTGTTGTTCTCGTCCGATAAGTGAAGTACGCGGGCTGGGGAGACCGCGGTGCTTGCCGACAACTTTCGGAGAAGATTGCCCACGGCCTTCTGGCAAGGCGACGTAATCAGGGACAGGAAGATGATTCGACTTTGGTGGGCATTGGATCACCTGAGCCGCGAAGAGGTATCCACGGCGAGGCACAGTCTTCAGTAACTGTTGTGTGCGATCGTCTAGTGCGCGACGCAGTTCGACGGTACATTGCACCACCGAATCGTCGGTAACGAAGGCGTCGGGCCACACCGCCTGGATCAATTCCTGTTTGCCAATCAGCCGCCCAGGGTGTTCCACGAGGTACTTGAGGGTTTCATAGACCTTAGGGCGAAGCTTGATCTCCTCTCCGGCTTTGAGCACACATCCCCGGGCGACGTCCAGCGTGAACTCGCCGAATTGATAGCTTAGGGGACTAGTTTCCAATAGTGCTCCCGTTTCCGCAGAGCTTAGCCGCTCGTGCGTCGTGATTTTGGCTTTTCTTTGGCGTTGTTTCGTTACTTCCCGCCCTGCTGGTTGTTACCTTGCACTGGCTAGGCAAGACTCATGGGGGTCCGTTGCGCTTCCCCCGAGAGCAACGCAGGATGTGACGCTCTACAGAGCGGATTCTAGCAAAATGCGATTACCAAAGAATCCTCAACAGTAGCAGGGCTGGACGATGAGTACCGATCCGCAAAAGGAGAGAAATCCAATGAGTACAACGCAGATTCCCACTATCGACATGAAAGTCAGGCGATTCGCGATGCAAATCCAGTATTCCATGATCGCTCTCGTTCTGATGAGCGTTTTCCCCTTGCGCGCTCGGGCGCAAGATAGCCACTCGCACAAGACGACCCAAGACCAGAAGAGGAAGGGGGGCGAACTTGTCAAAATGGTCCGCGAATCGACCGAGCGCTTCAAAGACGTGGGAGAGGCTGAGAGAGAGCATTATTCCCTTATGTTCGGCTGCGTGAGTGGGCCCGACGCCGGGGCCATGGGGCTCCACTTCGTGAACGGGGACCTGCTGGACGAGGTGAACAAGAACGGCGTCTTCGACGCCACGCGTCCGCAGATCGTGCTCTACGAACCGACCTCAGATGGCAGTCTGCGACTGGTCGGCGCTGACTTTCTGGTTTTCGCGGACGCTTGGAATGCGAAGCATCCGAATAATCCGCCGCAGCTGATGGGACAGCTTTTCCATTTGTTCGAAAGTCCGAATCGCTTCGGCCTCCCGGCTTTCTACACGCTGCATGTCTGGGCGTGGAAGGAGAATCCCGAAGGTGCGTTCGTGAACTGGCACCCCACCGTTTCGTGCCAGACATTCGCCGGCCAAAACCCCTTTTGATCTGTTTGCCGCGCTGAAGAAACTGCGCGGCAATGCAGCAACGGTGATGAACACTGATTTGATAAAAAGGAGAACAGTCAAAATGAGTACAACGCAGGCTCCTGCTATTAACATGAACAAACTGAATGCTTTTATCGGGCAATTCGTGACCGATCTGGGCGCTGCAGTTCATGCCGGCATGGTCGTGATTGGGGAAAAGTTGGGACTCTACAAAGCCCTTGCCGGAGGTGCCATGAGTTCGGTCGAACTCGCAGCCAGGACGCAGACCGACGAGCGCTACTTGCGCGAGTGGCTGGCTTCACAAGCGGCGGGAGGCTACATCACCTACGATGAAAGAAGCAACAAGTTCAGCCTGAGTGAGGAACAGGTCTTTGCGATGGCGAATGAAGAAAGCCCGGCATATTTACCCGGAGCATTCGAATTAGCCTTGGGCTCGCTTGCGGCGGTTCCACGGATCGCGGAATCTTTCCGCACCGGCAACGGTATGGGTTGGCATGAACACGTTGACGGAGTCTTCCATGGCTGCGAAAAGTTCTTTCGTCCAGGTTATGCCGCCAACTTGGTGAGCTCCTGGATTCCCGCCTTAAAGGACGTCCCCAAAAAGCTCGAAGCAGGAGCACGAGTGGCAGATGTTGGGTGCGGGAAAGGAGCTTCCACTTTATTGATGGCAAAAGCATTCCCGAAGTCCCAATTCTTCGGATTCGACTACCACGCCCAGTCGATTGAAGGGGCTCGCGAGAACGCTCGGCGTGATGGGGTTGCCGACCGCGTTACGTTTGATGTGGCGAAAGCAAAGGAGTTTCCGGGCAAAGGCTACGACTTCGTGGCGGTCTTTGATTGCCTGCATGATATGGGCGATCCTCTCGGGGCCGCCGCGCACGTGCGGCAGTCGTTGGCGAAGGATGGCACATGGATGATCGTTGAGCCCTTTGCAAATGATCAGTTGAAGGACAACCTGAATCCTGTCGGTCGCGTTTATTACTCTTTTTCAACGCTGCTATGCACGCCTTGCTCGCGATCACAAGAAGTCGCGCTGTGCTTAGGTGCGCAGGCGGGCGAGGCACGAATTCGGGATGTTGTGACCTCGGCCGGATTCAACCGCTTTCGACGCGCCGCGGAAACATCCTTCAACATAGTGTACGAAGCTCGACCGTAATTTGGGTGGGCCTGGTCGTGCGAGCGTAACGGATCTCGACCCGCAAATCGTGCGGTCACGCTTGCACCAGCTCACGCTTTGGGAGTCAACTAGGGAGCGTTCAGGTGAGAGAATTGGGTCCTGGCAAGTTGAAAAGATAGTCAGCGTTGCCGATTTCCGCAACCTGATTAGCAGGTTCCGATGTTTGTGACTGGGTGTTTGCCAGAAAACGGAAGCCTGATCGCATCACCCGACTGGGCTCCAGCGGGATGTCCAGCACTGTAGGATATCGGGAAAAATCAGATTTCAGCAGGAAACGCCAAATGAACCCACCTAGGAACGCAGTCGTTTCCAAGGATCGCTCGGGCGGCGACGGCTTGCACGATGCAAGAAACATTACGTCCTCGTCTCAACCTGTCAAGTCCGTTCTTACCGAAGAGATGCTCGCGCGTTTTGCCTCGCGCGCCGCCTCGTACGACCGGGAAAACCGCTTCCTTGAGGAAGATTTCGAGGAACTCCGGACGACGAAGTATCTGCTTTCGCCTCTGCCGTCGGAATTTGGTGGCGCGGGCATGACACTTGCCGAAGTATGCCGGGAGCAACGCCTGTTGGCATATCATGCGCCCGCAACTGCACTTGCCGTAAACATGCATCTTTATTGGGTGGGCGTCGCAGCCGATCTTTGGCGCCGCGGAGATGCCTCACTGGAATGGCTCCTGCGTGAGGCAGCCGCCGCCGAGATCTTCGCGGCCGGCCATGCGGAAAGCGGCAACGATGTGCCGGTTTTGCTGTCGACCACGAAAGCAGAACGTGTCGAAGGTGGCTACAGATTCACGGGCCGGAAGCACTTTGGCAGCCTGACGCCCGTCTGGACACGGTTTGGCCTGCATGGAATGGACACCAGCACCCCTGGCCAACCAAAGATCGTTCACGCATTCTTGCCGCGCGATTCCGCAGGATACAAAATCAAGGAAACCTGGGATGTACTAGGCATGCGCGCAACCCGCAGCGATGACACTGTGCTGGAGAATGCGTTTGTTCCGGACCGCTATGTCGCACGCGTGGTGCCTGCAGGCGCGGCGGGAATCGATCCTTTCGTAATCGCGGTCTTTGCCTGGGCGTTGATGGGCTTTGGAAATGTTTACTACGGACTAGCCCAACGCGCGCTCGACCAGAGTATTACTGCTGTGAAGAGCAAAGGCTCACTAGCGCTCTCGCGTTCAATGGCGTATCACCCCGAGATCCAGCACGCCATTGCTGAGATGGTCATCGAACTTGAATCCATCGGACCGCATCTGGAAACGGTCGCCGAGGACTGGTCGAATGGCGTAGATCACGGCGCCCATTGGCCCTCCAAAATTTTTGCGGCCAAATACCGTGCGGTCGAAGGCTCTTGGCGCGTCGTGGATCTGGGCCTGGATGTGACCGGCGGCCTCGGGATTTTTCGATCGGCGGGTTACGAGCGATTGATCCGCGATGCGCGTCTGGGCCGAATCCATCCTGCTAACTCCTTCCTCACGCACGAAGTGGTGGCGAAAACGGCACTGGATATCAGCCTGGATGAACAACCCCGCTGGGGCTAGGGAATTGTACGTTGCGTTAGATGGGATGAGAAGGTCGATCCCCGATCACGGATGGCGATAAGCTACCAGTGATCAACGCACTCTACGGTGCAATCACAGTGGATAAGGATATCGACCTTGAAGAAGCCTAACAATTCTGCAGAGGAATGAACCAACATCGAGGCGGGCGAAGTCACCGGTCCCGGTGCAGCGGGATACGAAAGAAGTGCTGGCGGAACTGGTGGGAAGACTGAGGGAAAAGTTGGATCCGAAGGTGGCAGTAACGATTCCGATCCCGCGAAAGACACCAAGCTGAAACATCCTCAAGAAAACACGATGGTCGCTGGAATATCACTGGATATCTCAACACACTGCAGACCCTCGGCTATCCCTATCAGTCCAGCCCGTATCAAACTGCCAAGTCGGGGACACCGATCCTGTGCGCGGCATGGCACGCCAGCAACGCGCTCGGTGCCGCCGGCGTTGCCGGTATCAACCCGCTTACGATGGACATGCATATGCTGCAGGCTCCCGTGATCAACCCCGCCACCGGCACGAGCCTTGCTAATGCGACTCCATCATCAGGGATGCGGAAAATGGAGACACTCAGTGCGCATATTGCCATGGCGCGAAACCATACCAGTACGGCTCTGTCAGCCACCCGGTGACGCGCACATTCTCAGTGAAAGATGGCGCGTCCAAGACGTTCTCAGCCGCACAGCAGGTCAGCTGCTATGACTGCCACAACGTGCCAAAGGGTGGTTGATTCCGCTGGGTGGATGTCGATTTCTCCACTAGAAGCCGCCTGGCTCATCGTCCGATAGCCGGAGGGGCCATAGCTCGACGACAAGGAGAGCGTTTCGATCAATTTATTTTGACCGTCGGGCGTCGTCCGTAATCCAGGCCATCGCTCGGGTGGCGGCGGGCAGCCCCAAAGTGCTGATCGCAAGCACCGCAACGTGATCAATTTCCTCTGGCGTAATCCCCGCTTTGCGTGCGTTACGGACCGCCGAGTGCGTAGCGCCTTCTAGACTCGCTCCAATCGATAAGGCAAGTTTGACCAACCGGCGGCTCTTCTCATCCAGAGGGCCAGCTTCGTGACATTGCTCTCCTAGCTCGTTGAAGGCCTTCCACACTTTGGGATGACGTTTGCGGAGCTGATTCATAGCCTTAGGCAGTTGCTTGGACACGCAGGTTACCTCCTGCCGGGAGTTGACGCTACGAGTTTAGACGAGTCTTTGCCCGTTGCGTACTTGTGCTCGGAAGACGTGCTGAATAAGTTGGCAAGCTTTCTTAACCTCTGGCATCCCAGAGAAAAATAGACTTGCTTGCCCTCACGTCGCCTGACGACAACGCCGGCCCGATCTGAGCACCGTGGCGTGTTGTGAGAGGTTCGCCTTCGAGATTCTGAATCCTTCTGAATTTCAGCAGCCGACCGGTCGCGTTTGCCCAGAAGATCCAGGATGATGGAGACGAGTAGAGTTTGCGAAGGCTTTGCAGATCAGCACCTGTCGACCAAGGTCTCGTTCTCCAGGTCAGATTGCTTGCCGCCCTTCTTCATGGTTGATCCATCGGCCTTGGGGATGAGCTGTTGTCGCGAAGCCGCAGTCGCCATCAGGTTATCTCCCATTCCGCAAATCGCGAAATTCCCACCGACACTAATCTACGCACAAGATGCTTTTCCAGTCTTCTGCGTTCATCGATACTTGCACTTGCCCGTTCCTAGTCTTTACTGCATTGCGCTGATCTGTCCTGCGAACACAAAAATGTAGCGCAGCAGTAAACCGCCACCCAGAATGAACAGAGCGGTACTGGCCGCAAGGAGCCGGTGATAACGGAATTCACGGTTCGAGACAATCACCGGAACGAGTTCGTGGAGTTCAATCACCAGCGGTGTGAACAGGCCAAGCCCCAGGAAAAACACCCAAAACAACGCGCTGCATGGCCTACCCAGAATTCGTTGCAAGGAATCTTGCACCGCCTGGACGGGAAGCTCTCCGTGAATCAGGTACGGCAACAGGATGCAAAATTCCACGACTAGAAAACAGATGTCGAGGCCATAAAGCAACTTTTAATTCCTGGGCGGATTCCTCCCGGCCCGATAGTCCGAGAATTAGCGCTGCACACCCTGCTGATAACGCAGGAGGTCGCGGGTTCGAGCCCCGTCGCTCCCCCTAGACGTTTCAGTTGAAATCGTGAGCGTTTCAAGCAATACGGCGTTACCGCTGCACGAGTTTGTGCATCTCAGGCAGTCTGAGGTACAGTTTCAGAGAAGTGGTCCACAGAACCGCAACTTCGATAGCTCTCCTCACGGTCATGGTGGCCGGGATTTTTGCTCCGACCGGGCTCTGCGCAGTCATGTGTGAACGTCACTCCCAAGCGCAGAGCCCGCGCCATTGCATTCAGTCTTCGGACACGATGCCGGGAATGGCTCACGATCATTCCGCCATGAATCATCCAACTGTTCAGGCCATGAGTCTGGGGATGGTGTCGCATTCGTGTCAGTCGGATTGCGTCACAGCCGAACGTCTCAACGCTTCGAGAGGTGCTATTCCTCAAGTGACGGTAGTCGAGAGCGGCCCAGTCGTACTGGATACTACGGCCGAGTTTGCGACACCCGTTCCCGCAGCCGTGTGGAGTTCAGATAACAGCCCACCGTGCTCGCCCTCTGCATACCGCGCCTCTTTCAGCATTCTTCGCACCTGAGTTCTCTATTCTCGTTCTAGCAGCGATACAGCCAAAGCAGCGACCTGTGTCGAGTGCCTAGCTGCGCATTCGCTTCGATCGAATGTCCATCAAGTTCCTGAGGACAATTGGATCCGTCAACTTTTGAAGAGGAAGGACTATGAAGAACAGGCGTGATTTCCTTAGAGGTACTTTCGGTCTGGGCGCCGGTTTGGCGGCCGCCCCTCGCTTATTTGCGACCGCTGCGCAGGTGAGCGGAGGAGGCATGGACATGGAGCACATGGGCCACGCTAGTCAGCGCAGCAGCGGGATCGTTGCCGTGGAAACGCCGGACGTTCCGCAACTTTCCTGGCGGAGGTCTGGCGGGGCGAAAGAATTTCATTTGGTCGCCGAGCCGGTGAAACAGGAATTGATGCCCGGCAAGATCGTAAACCTGTGGGGCTACAACGGCAGCGCTCCGGGACCAACCATTCAGGTGAACCAGGGTGACCGGGTGAGGATCATCGTGGACAACCACCTTCCGGAGGCCACGTCGATGCACTGGCACGGATTTGAGATTCCGGTCGAGATGGATGGAGCACCGGGCAGCAGTCAGGACCCGATTCCGCCAGGCGGCCGTTTTGTTTACGAGTTCACGCTGCATCAGGCGGGGACCTTTTTCTATCACTCGCACATGGCGATGCAAGAGATGATGGGAATGATCGGGGCCTTCATCATGCACCCCGAGAAAGCCTACGATCCTCCAGTCGAAAAAGACTTCGCGATCGTCTTGCAAGAGTTCGCGATCCTTCCCAACAACCCGATTCCGAATTCCATGAATATGGAGTTCAACTGGCTGACGTTCAACGGCAAGGCTGGCCCCGCCACTACTCCCCTGATTGTGCGACTGAACGATCGGGTCCGCCTGCGCTTCATCAACCTGGGAATGGATCACCATCCTATTCATCTACACGGGCACACCTTTGTGGTCACAGGCACCGAGGGAGGACGCCAGCCCAAGACCACTTGGGGGCCCAAGAATACGGTGCTGGTCGGAGTCGCCGAGGCTGCTGATGTCGAGTTCGTCGCCGATAACCCCGGCGACTGGATGGTTCACTGTCACTTGCCGCACCACATGATGAACCAAATGTCGTCGGTGGTGGGCCCGATGACTCGAGGGAGTAAGAGTATGCCCGCAGGCTTGGGCATGGAAGAAGGTATGGGCATTTTGCGCCAGGGACATGCCACCTCGGAGGACAAAGGTCCAAGTTTGGGTCGCGGTCTTGGTGTGGGTTCAACTCGCGATCAAACCCTGGGCAATCGACCGCTTAGCGAACAGCAGGCCCGGCAGTCGATGGGCAACATGCCGGGAATGGAGCAGGTAAACATGACCGGCATGCAGCACGAAGGAATGCAGGGGGCAGCGCCTGAAGTGGCAGAAGACGCCAATTCGGTTCCGGGATTTCCGCAGGACGCTTTCATGGAAGGGCCAGCGATGGCGATGGACAAAATGGTGGAGAAACCGGAGAACTACGGGCTTCGTCTGGGCTGGAGCGGATTCATGCAAGGAATGATGACCTTCCTTCGAGTACTTCCGCCCGACTTGTACGACAAAGTCATAGCTTTGCGAGAGCAGCAGAAGGGCAAGCCCGAGTCCATGCCAGAAATGACCCACCCGCACCACGGCTAGCCGACGAGGAAGGCATGAAAGAGGAGAACGCTATGAACAGACAATTTTGCTTGGCGGCACTGGCCGTGCTCTTGGGGACGTTGATGGCCGGGCTGGTAGCGCCACCTTTGGGGTTCAGTCAAGAACCGTCGATGCCAGATATGCCAATGCCAAACACGCCGACTACGACTCCGCCGCAGGAAAAAGGCAGTGCCCAAGCTGGTCTCACTCTCAGTGAGTTGGAGCAGATGGCCCTGACTAGCAATCCCACCCTCGCCCAGGCGGCAGCTGAGATTCGTGCCGCTACCGGCCGGAAACTGCAAAGTGGGCTCTATCCCAATCCTACGGTCGGCTATCAGGGGGAACAAATCCGAGGCGGAGCCCAGGGCGGCGGGGAACAGGGCTTCTTCGTCAGCCAGGACATTGTGCTCGGCGGGAAGCTCGGTCTCAACCGCCAGGTGTTTGAACAGGAGAAAAAACAAGCGGAAGCCGAAGGAGAGGAGCAACGCCTGCGGGTCATCAACAGCGTGCGCCTGTTCTATTACCAAGCGCTGGCCGCACAAGAGATGGTGGGTCTGCGCCGGAAGCTCAGCAAGCTGGCCGAAGACGCGGCGAAGACCTCGCACCAGCTTGGCAACGTGGGACAGGCGGACCAACCTGACGTGTTGCAAGCCGAGGTCGAAGGGGATCAGGCGGAACTGGCGGTGGTGGCGGCGGAGCAGAAGCAGCTTCGGGTCTGGCGCGCCCTAGCGGCAACAGTGGGGAAACCCGAGCTGCCGCTCACGCATCTGGCTGGCAGTCTCTACGAATTGCCGGACGACAATCCTGACCAATGGTTGCAGGCGATCCTGCTGGACAGTCCCGCGGTAAAGATCGCACAGTTGGGGGTGCTCCGAGCAGACGCCTCTTTAGCTCGGGCGAAGCGTGAACCCATCCCGGATTTGCAGCTTCGCGGCGGGCTCCAGCAAAATCGGGAACTGGAGGCAACCACAAACCGGCCCATCGGTTTGCAGGGGTTCGCCGAAGTCGGCGTGCAAATTCCGATCTTCAACCGCACCCAGGGGAATGTGCAGGCGTTCCGCGCCGATGTTGAACGCGCAAAGCGGGAAGTCCAACGCGTCCAACTGGTGCTCCGCGAACGCGCGGCGGCGCTGGTGCAGAACTACGTGACCTCGCGCGCAACGGTAGAGAAATACCGGAACCGCATGATCCCACGCGCCCAGAAAGCCTACGACCTTTATATGAAGAGTTACGGCGCGATGGCGGCCGCGTATTCGCAGGTGCTGATCTCGCAAAGAACCTTGTTCCAGCTACAGAGCGACTACGTCGTAGCCCTGGAAACCCTTTGGGGTAATTCAATTGCGTTGCGAGGTTTCCTGTTGACGGATGGTCTCGAGGCTCCAAGCCGTCCGGGGGGAATGGATCAGCCGGTTCGCGAACTCAATGTCCCCTCGTCCACGTCTTCGACGCAGCCGCAATGAGGCGAGGGGGAGAGATGCCAAGAAAACGTGTTGTGTGGCTGCTGGTGTTCGCTGCCGTGATCCTGGTGATCGCGGCGGCCGTCAGTCTGGTACGCCGCGGTTTCAGCGCCCGTGAGCAGCCTTCGGCACTGGAGACCTACGTTGCCCGCACCGCGCGGAAGCTCGCGGTTCCATCGAAGGCCAGGAGCGAGAAGAACCCTTTCCCGCCGTCGCCCGAGTTGATCGCGGAAGCGAGGGCCCACTTTGCCGACCACTGTGCCATCTGCCACGCAAATAACGGAAGCGGGAATACGGAGATTGGACAGAACCTGTATCCGAAAGCGCCGGACATG
>Ga0137358_10001849_pt1 | contig 11736 bp, 11 predicted proteins | sample Mad1_20_16metaG_FD_105551 | JGI IMG/M metagenome (GOLD analysis project Ga0137358, IMG submission 105551) | Vadose zone soil microbial communities from Angelo Coast Range Reserve, California, USA - Mad1_20_16 metaG | ecosystem: Environmental > Terrestrial > Soil > Vadose zone | place: USA... | reverse complement strand
ACAAACGCATGAGGGCAGTCGTTGGTAGGGTGGGTCACTCCACCCTCGCCGAGTCGGGAGCGGAGTTGGACCTTGGGCGGGCGGAAGAGCGTTACCGGAAACCGATTGGTGGGTATGAGCCTGGACCTAACAACACCCATGGCTCATCAGTGGCTCGGCGGTCGCGGAGCGACCCGCCCTACCTTGTCGGCGGAACGCCGTATTTCACTAACGGTCACGCCACTAATGTATATTAATAAGTGAGTTACGATGATTATCATACAAAAACATAAATTAAAATTTGAGAGGTGTTCTCGATGACAGCGCAATCAAACGGATCTCTGCGCTCACAAGCCTGGTTCGGCGGGACCAGCCGCGATGTGTTCATTCATCGTAGTTGGATGCGGAATCAGGGATTGCCAGATGACGTTTTCGACGGACGGCCGGTGATTGGCATTTGTAATACTTTTTCGGAGCTCACTCCATGCAATGCTCATTTTCGCGGGCTGGCCGACAAAGTGAAGCAGGGAGTCCTCCAAGCGGGCGGGGTAGCATTCGAGTTTCCCGTGATGTCGCTGGGCGAATCAAACCTCCGGCCTACCGCCATGCTATTTCGGAACTTGGTGAGCATGGATGTGGAGGAGTCGATTCGGGGCAATCCGATTGACGGAGTGGTTCTGCTTACCGGTTGCGACAAAACCACGCCCGCATTGCTGATGGGAGCGGCCAGTTGCGATCTTCCGAGCATCGTTGTGTCGGGCGGACCGATGCTGAACGGCCGATTCAAGGGTCAAACCATCGGATCCGGAACGAGCGTTTGGCAATTCTCGGAGGCGGTTCGCGCCGGAAAAATGACAATGTGCGAATTTTCGGAAGCGGAGGCCTGCATGTCCCGAAGCGCCGGCCACTGCATGACCATGGGGACAGCTTCCACTATGGCGTCGATGGTCGAGGCGCTCGGCGTGGCCCTGCCTCACAACGCCGCGATCCCTGCCGTCGATTCCAGACGGGGCGTCCTGGCACAAATGGCAGGGCGCCGCATCGTCGAGATGGTGCGGGAGGATCTGCGACTCTCCAAAGTTCTCATCCGCGAAGCCTTTGAGAACGCGATTCGTGTGAACGGAGCAGTAGGTGGATCAACCAACGGTGTGATTCATCTCCTGGCGATCGCGGGGAGAGTGGGCATCGAAGTAACCCTTGATGACTGGGACAAACTCGGTCGAGAGGTTCCGACCATCGTGGATTTGATGCCTTCCGGGCGTTTCCTCATGGAAGATTTCTATTACGCGGGAGGTCTTCCGGTAGTCATGCGCAGGCTGGCTGAGGCCGGACTCTTGCAGACTTCGATCAAAACCGTAAGCGGCAATACCGTTTGGGAGAACGTTCGGAATGCCGAATGCTACGATTCCGAAGTGATTCGGCCATTATCCAAGCCGTTGGTTCGTTCCGGCGGCGTCGCGGTATTGCGAGGTAATCTAGCGCCGGACGGGGCAGTCGTTAAACCGTCAGCTGCTAGTCCGCATCTCCTCAAGCATACGGGTAAAGCAATCGTCTTCGAGAACATTGAACATTATCATGAGCGAATCAACGACCCTAATCTGGAGGCCGATGAAAGCTCGATCCTTGTGCTAAAGAATTGTGGGCCGCGGGGTTATCCGGGAATGGCGGAGGTGGGCAACATGGGATTACCGCCAGCGCTACTAAAGCGTGGAATTACCGACATGATCCGGATATCAGATGCGCGCATGAGCGGGACCGCTTACGGAACCGTGATTCTACACTGTGCACCGGAAGCGGCAGTGGGAGGGCCACTCGCTCTCGTGCAGGATGGTGATACCATCGAGGTAGACGTTGAGAATCGGATTCTCCATTTGCGGGTAGAGGAGGGGGAGCTGGAACGACGCCAGCGCGCATGGGTTGCGCCGGAGCTACCGTCCGGCGGTTATCAGCGTTTGTACTGCGAACGTGTGATGCAAGCTAATCTCGGCGCCGATTTCGATTTTCTGATTGGTACCCGTGGCCATGAAGTGCCGCGACCGTCGCATTAAAGCGCTGGGAACATTGGGAATGGCGTCGGAGGGTAATCGGTAATCACTAATCAGTGGAAAATCATATCACAAGGAAATTTTTGTACAGATGAAGACGAGACCTCGGCCGAATACATGGAGCCACTTTCCTCAACCTGTTCACGAGGAGTCGTCCTGAACCATCAATGAACCGATCACAGAAAACTGATTACTGATTACCGATTACGATCCGCCATGCTTCTCTACCGAACCACTAAAGGCTTTTTGCTGAAATCGGACGGTCAGTACTTCACCGTCCATGGGACCGATTTCGATGAGCTCTTGAACCTGCCGAACCTACACGATCATTTGCGTGAGGTTTCGCGCCGGGGACCAGCGGCGGAGCCACCGGCTCCTGAAGATATCCTGGCGCCGGTTGGTTCTCAGGAGATCTGGGCAGCCGGCGTGACCTACGAACGGAGCCGTGAAGGGCGCCGAGAAGAATCTAAGGAGAGCGGAGCAGCAGTATTTTACTCTAACGTTTACGAGGCTGCACGCCCTGAGCTTTTTTTCAAGGCGCCCGGATGGAGAGCAATCGGACCAGATGCGAAGATCCGTGTTCGCAAAGATGCCAACTGGAACGTTCCGGAGCCGGAGTTGGTGTTGGTCATTAATACCGATCGACAAATCATCGGATATACTTTGGGCAACGATGTTTCGTCTCGCGATATCGAAGGCGAAAATCCGCTATACTTGCCGCAGGCCAAAGTGTACGACGGCAGTTGCTCGATCGGGCCCGCCATTTGGGTCGGCAATCAGTCATTTGATCGCAACTCGGAAATCACACTAGCGGTTGAACGTGCGGGCAAACCTATTTTCGAAGGCACTGTGTCGTTGCTGCGCATTCGTCGCGAGTTCAATGAGCTGGTGGAATATTTGTATCGAGAGCTCAGTTTTCCAGTTGGCGCCTTTTTATTTACTGGTACCGGGATAGTTCCACCGAACGATTTCACGTTGATATCGGGAGATTTGGTCAGGATCGGGGCCGCACCGATTGGCGAACTCGTAAATTAAGTTGAGTAGAGAACCACGAATGGACGCTAAGATTGAACCGCGAATTAGGGCGAGGCTCCTGCCGAGCCGATTTTGGACCCGTCGGTCTTTGACGGTAGAACCGTTTTGCGAGACTAAGCAGGTCCTGCGAAAGCGAAACTTGCAATCGATCGTCGGGCTTTGCGTAACTTTGTCCTCTGTTTAAATTAAACGCCCATATTCGCGTCCATTTGTGGTTAAAAAGTCTTTTTTATGATGTCGCTCTGTCCATTCATAGTTGAAAGACCTTCTTTGTGATCTTCGCGTCCTTCTGTGCAAAAATTGATTATGAAAGATTCCTTAGCCGCTCATTTGGATCTGGTTGCTGGATTTCGTCCGTCTGGTGCCAAGGAACGTGCGACGTTTCTTCGTCGGATTGGAGAACAGATCGAGACGCTGGGAGACGAATTAATTCAGGTTTGCCACGAGGAATCTAGGCTCACGGTTGATCGCCTGCGGGGAGAACGAGTACGCACCATCAATCAGCTCGTGATGTTTGCCGATCTAATTGAGGAAGGATCGTGGGTCGATGCGCGTATTGATACTGCCCAACCTGAACGTAAACCAATTCCAAAACCAGATCTTCGTCGGATGCTGATACCGCTCGGACCGGTTGCGGTTTTCAGCGCCAGCAATTTTCCGCTGGCATTTTCGGTAGCTGGCGGCGATACGGCTTCGGCTTTTGCTGCAGGCTGTCCAGTCGTGGTGAAAGGACATCCGGCTCATCCGCGCACCTCGGCTTTGGTGGGAGATGCCATTAACCGCTCGGTGACGGATACGGGCATGCCGCCGGCAATTTTTAATTTGATCACGGACCCTTCGATCGAGATTGGGACGAACCTAGTAACCCATCCAGTAATTCGAGCGGTCGGGTTCACTGGATCAACCCAAGCCGGACGCAACCTCTTCAACCTCGCAACGGCACGGCCCGACCCGATTCCAGTTTTTGCCGAAATGAGTTCTCTGAATCCCGTTCTGATCATGCCTGGAGCTTTGCGAGAACGTCGGGCAGAGATTGTAAAAGGCCTGACTGGTTCGGTGACGCTCGGTGTCGGCCAATTCTGTACGAAACCAGGTGTAGTTCTGGGCTTGCGCGGATCGGATTTTGAAGAGTTTACCAGCGCACTTGGTGATGCACTGGCCAAGGTGGAGGCCGCGCCAATGCTGTATCCGGGAATCGAGGAGCGCCTAAAGAAATCGCTGCAAAAGACGCAGCCCTATCTTCGGGTAAGCCAGGCAGCTCATCTGTTGGTCGCAAAGGCGAAAGAATTTCGAGAGAACCATCTGCTTCAAGAAGAAATCTTTGGCCCAGCGACTTTGCTGGTCGAATGCGAAAATGAGGCGGAGGTATTAAAAACGATCGAATCGTTACCAGGACAGTTGACCGCTACGGTGCATCTCACGCCGGACGAAGAAGAATCGAGTCGAGCATTTCTCGAAGCGTTCACTGAAAAGGCGGGGCGCGTGCTTCTCAACGGTTATCCTACCGGAGTCGAAGTCTGCCCGTCCATGCAGCATGGCGGTCCTTATCCGGCGACAATCGACTCCCGTTTTACCTCGGTCGGCACCGCAGCAATTCTCCGTTTTGCTCGACCTGTATGTTTCCAAAATTTTGCGGAGAAGCTATTGCCGGCCGAACTGCAGAATGCAAACAAGCTGCGGATCTGGCGACAGATCAATGGGCGGCTTACGAAGGATGATGTGGGGCGTGTCTAACGAGCCAGGGACTTGTCCATGGTGGGAGCCTAACGAGGTAGGGCGGGTCGCTCCGCGACCGACGGGTCACCGATGCGCCATCACCTTTGTTAGGCCTCAGAAAATGAACGCGCATAAATCTCCAGTAGGGGTCTTCTTCCGGAGAGGGTGCAATTCCGTCCTCGATTTGGCGGTTGCGGAGCAACGCGCCCTACCTCGTTTAGGGGGTGCCATGGATGGTCAGCTACGCTCCTTCGAGCATCCAATGCCACGGTTCATAGATAAAGCCGTGCGGATTATCGTGGGTGTACGGCATAACAAATGCAAAATTTCCTGCACAAGAAGTGAGCCAATGAAACGTGGCGGTGTTTTCGAAGCCCTTCATCAGGTTCGGATGACCCGGGCTACCTATGTCGAGAGCCAGTCCGGTGTGATGTTGGCTGAATCCAGGTGCAGCGTTTACGGTTAGAATCGTATTTAGATTCATGCCCCTTCTGAGCTTGTCTTCAATGATTTCTCGTTGACGATCAACGCTGCGAAAGCCGGAAATAAGCACTAATTCAATGCCCTCGTCGGCAGCAGCTCTCTTCATCGCGTGCCATCGGAGCGCAGCCTGGGGGGCAAGGTGGTGTTGCCGCTCGTGTCCCTCGACCGGAACCAGATCAGATGCTTCGAGGTATGGAATAAGCCTTCGAAGTGCGCCGTAGTTGGCTGGAATGTGGAGCGCCAGATGAATCGACTCGATACGGCGAAGGTAATCTTCGGGAAGTTTGCAAACCATTTCCTAAGCTATCCCAATTTTCTTTGTGCGATAAAGGGAAGCATCGTATTAAAACACCTTGTTAGGGTTGATGTGAGCCTCCCAGGCTCACAGTTCCTGCTTTCGCCGGACCTATATCGCCCTACCAGCGTTGGTGGACTAACGGACGAACCTGATCTTCATAGATGCGCGTGAGTGCGTCCATTTGAGCGGACGTTAGGGTCGGTAGTCCCGCAGCCTTAATATTCTCGAGCACTTGATGGTCATTTCTTGCTCCGGGAATCACGCAGCTGACTTCGCTAAATTCGAGAATCCAGCGCAGCGCGAAACTGGCCATATTCACATTCGGCGGAACGATCTGACGCACTTTCTCAACTGCATCCAAAGCCACATCGAGATCGACACCGGAAAAGGTCTCCCCGCGATCGAATTGTTCACCATGTCGATTGTAACTGCGGTGATCATCGGCCGCAAACTGGGTCGCCTTGGTTATTTTTCCGCCAAGTAAACCACTCGCCAGGGGAAGCCTAACCAGGATTCCGACATCACGCTTTTGCGCCAGTGGAAAAAACAGCTCTTTGGGCCGTTGTCTGAAAATGTTGAAGATGATCTGAACGCTGGCTATACCTGTAAACTCGGTTGCCTTGATCGCTTCTTCGATCTTTTCCACACTAACGCCATAATGCAGTATTTTACCGGACTGCTTGAGCGCATCGAGTGCGTCGAATACCTCCGGACGATAGTAAACATCTGTCGGCGGACAATGGAGTTGCACTAAATCCAGCGTTTCGCGTTTCAGATTGGTCAAACTTCGTTCAACGAATGAGGTAAGGTTCTCCTTGTTGTACCCATCTGCCGTATGGGGTTGAAGTCGTCTGCCTGCCTTAGTCGCGACGTACACTTTTTCACGGCGTTCGCCCAGCACTCCTGCAATCAGCCGCTCGCTTCTGCCATCACCGTATACATCTGCCGTATCAAAAAAGTTGATTCCATTGTCGATTGCAGTGTGCAGCAGTCCGATCGCGTCCTTCTCGGAGACTGATCCCCACGATGCCCCAATCTGCCAGGTGCCCAAACTTACTTCTGAAACTTCAAAGCCGGTTTTGCCAAGTTTACGGTATTTCATTGGTATCGATAATAATAGAGAGATATTCGTTGGGAGTGTTGTTCCGCACTGTCATTCGTTGCCGTTAGCTGTCGATCGCTGACGTTCGCTGTCGTTCGTTGACTCAGTGATCGATGATCTTCTGGAACATCGGCCAGTGCAAAAAGTAAAGTGTACGAGCGTAAATGCGCAATTTGTCGCAAAATGCGCACTCGGAGCCAGCGGCAACTCTCACAAGCAGGAAGGATGATTCGCTATATCGGTGTCCCTTCCGGTCAATTCGCAGCTTGTCCAGCATCGGTTGGTCGGTGCGGCTTACTTCGCTTGAGCGCAGCAGAGGCGAATCCACTTGCAGTTCAGCCCATAATCTCCCGGATGACTCCCGAGGCGAGGAACCCTCCATCCACCGCGATACATTGGCCCGTAACATAAGCGGCCGCGGGAAGGCAGAGGAATGCAACCAACCCGGCCACCTCTTTTGGTTCTCCAACCCGGCCAAGAGGCGTTTGACGGACGATGCTGCTTCTGGTGCGTTTATTCGCTAAAAGGCTCTTAGTCAGATCCGTTTTGATGAACCATGGAGCGACTAAATTCACCCGGATTTGGTCCGGAGCCCATTCCACCGCAAGGATTCTCGTCAACTGGGAAAGAGCGGCCTTCAGAGAACCATATATCGCTCCGGTTCCGACCGCGACCTCACCCGCTACCGAACCGATATTGACGATCGAGGATCCGTGCGCAGCCTTCAGGCAAGGATGGAGAATGCGCGTGAGTTGCCAGATTGAGCCGAAATTCGTCCGCATGAGGTAGTCAAATTCCGCGGAATCGTAATCGACGGCTTTTTTGCGAATATTGGTTCCAACGTTATTCACCAAAATATGCAACGGGGCAGATCGATTGTCCGCCCACCGTTTGATCCTACGAAATCCTGCGGGCGTGCTCACATCCGCGGCAATACCATCTAATTTGCGGTTCTTCCGGGCTGCGTCTCGCTGAAACCGTTCAATATCATTCTTTTGCCGAGCGACGATGGCAACCGTGGCCCCTAGTTCCATCAGTTCTTCGGCTACGGCGCGGCCGATTCCACGGGTTCCTCCGATTACGATTGCATGGCGGTCTTTCAATTTCCAACGCTCGCTCATAAACTAGGCTCTCTTTTTCCTGAGTATTTCGTCAGTTTCCCAACAGAAGCATTAAACGATCTATGCCTAAATCACTTACCGACCTCGACGAGCGTGAAGTTCTCGCTTTGGCCATCTCCCTAGAAGAAGAGGATAGCCGAATTTACCGAGATTTTACGGAGAGAATGAAAGAGAAAAATCCTGAGATCGCTTCAATTCTACAGTCCATGTATGAAGAGGAGTCGTCTCATCATGAACGATTGGCGGAACTATATCAGCTGAGATTTGGCGGTCACATTCCGCTCGTGCGGAGACAAGACGTGAAAGGTTTTATCAAACGAAAACCAATTTGGCTTAACCGAATGTTGCGACCGCGCCGGGTGATCGGCGAAGTCATGGGGATGGAAGCAGAGACATGGCGCTTTTATCGGGATGCATTTAATAAAGTAAAGTCGGCCGAAATCCGCAAGCTGCTGGGCGAGCTAGCAGATGCCGAAGAGGATCATCGGGATCTTTTGGTAGGAAAGTGGAAAGAGAAAAAGAAGACGGACGTTCCTTCCGAAGAACAACAGCCCAAATAAAATAGGCGATAGCCAGTAGCGAAGAAGGCGCTCTCCCATTATGGATTACGCGATTGGTGAAGAAAATCGTGCCGCTACCAGCTGATGACCACGGAATCAGGCCCGGACCCTGCCGGGAACGGTGCATCGACCACCGGGGTCAAGGCGCCGTTTTCATCGACCTGGTAGCCCGAGACATTGTGAGTGAACTTGTTCGCGGTGTAGGCGAACCGGCCGGTTGGATCTATGGCGATGGAGACGGGCTCGACGCCGGTCCGGAATGGTGAACCCGAGATCGGCGCTAGGGTTCCGTCGAAACCGATCCGATATGCCGAAATGCTATTGCTGACCTGATTTGTTACATAGCAGAAGTTGCCGATGGGATGCACAGCGATCGAAACCGGTTCAGTTTCGGTAGGAAACGGGGAACCGGCGACTGCCGTTAAGGTGCCGTCGGAATTGATTTGGTAAGCAGAGACGCTGTTCCCGCCCTCGTTTACCGCGTAAAGGAATTTATTCGTACGATCCACCGCTACCGCGAAGGGCCCAATCCCTGCGCCGAACGGTGAACCCGGGACTAGCGCCAGGCCGCCATCCGAATCGATACGGTAAACGGAGATGGCATTGTCTACCTCGTTCGCCACATAGATGAACTTAGCCTCGGAATCCACGGCCAAAGAACGGGGAAATCTTCCTGCGTTAAATGGCGAGCCGCGGATTGGGGTAAGGCTACCGTCCGGATTGATGCGGCAAGCGGAAACATCGTTGTCCGCCGCATTGACGACGTAGGCGAATTTGCCCGCGGGGCCTATCACCATTTGGTGGGGATCGCTCCCCACTGGGAAAGGTGAGTCCGGAACGGGATTCAATGCCCCGCTCGAATCGATTTTGTACCCGGAGACGTCGCTACTGCTTTCATTCACTATATAGACGAACCCGCCACTGCGGTCGATTGCTACTGAAGAAGGTAGATTCCCGGCGGGGAACGGCGAGCCAGCGACGGCGATCAAGCTGCCGTTCAATCCGATTTTGTAAGCCGAGACATTGTTGCTACCACCGCCGTTGGCCACGTAAACGAACTGGCCACGTAGCGACGGAGCCAGCCAGATAAAACTGGACACCAGCACCAGCAAGGCATTACCGCAACCCTTAGACGCTGACGACGATCTTCCCAAGGTGTTCGTTTGACTCCATATACCGATGCGCCTCGACAATCTGATCAAGCCTAAAAGTCTTGGCGATGATCGGCTTGAAAGTGCCGTCAGCCAGTTTGTCGATAATGAACTTTTTCGCCCGACCCTGACGTTCCGGATCCGTGTTGATTTCGAATAACGTGTATCCCCGAATGTTGAGTCCTTTTTCGATCGCTGCGAATAACGGGTAGGGTGTCGGTTCGGGAGCCAAGGCGCCATATTCGATGATCATCGCACCTTTCCCAGCAGCTTTCGCCAACGTTTGAAGGCCGGGACCCGCCACCGGATCGAAAGCGAGCGGAAATCCTTTTCCGCTGGTGATTTCGTGGACCCGCTGGATGAGATCTTCGCTACTGGTGTTGACCACAAAATCTGCGCCCACGTCTGACAAAGCGGAAGCTTTGGCTTTATTGCGGGTTGTGGCAATAGAAATGGCGCCAACCGCCTTGGCGGTCTGGATCGCTGCCAATCCTACACTGCTTGCCGCAGCGGTAATGAGTAAATGCTGGCCCTCTTTCAAGCCGCCAAATTCAACTACGCCGTAAGCGGTGAGGTACTGCATCCAGATCGCTGCCCCTTCCACCGGCGATAGATTGGCCGGATAGGGCGCCAACGCGTACGCCGGCAAAACGGCGTATTCACCGTAAGTGCCGTACTTGGCCATTGAGAACGAGGGAATCGAACTGACTCGATCACCGGGTTTCAGCCCAGTTACTCCTGGTCCGACTGCCTCAACGATGCCGGATGCTTCGTAGCCGATCAATGAGGGGAAATTTGGCTGATACAAGTATTTACCCGAACGGAACATGACCTCGGCGCGATTCAAACCGATGGCCTCGACTTTCAACAGGACCTCTCCTTCTTTAGGCTGCGGCTTCGGTAGCTCGTCTAGTTTCAACACACTGGCATCACCGACTTGGTGGAAGCGAACTATCTTAGGCATGCGGAGAATGACGGATAGCAAATAGCAAAAGGCAAATAGCAAAGTAGCCGCGGCTGCGCGTAGACGCACCTTCTAGGTGCGGAACGCGGCGCTTGCGGGATACGCGTTAAAACCTCAGCTTGCGAAAGACGGCTTTTAGCTCCGAGGTTACGACGTTTCGCACCTGGAAGGTGCGTCTACTTTACTCGCGGAGCAGCTGGCTTCGATACTTTACAAATCCTTTTTTGAGATTTGACGAGAATCCCTGTTTTTCGAAGAAGCCGTGTGCCTCAGAGCGGATGCTGTTGCTGAGCAACATAATTTTCGAGCAATCCGCCTCGACGCAGAAATGTTCCACGCACCGCATCAGCATCTTTCCGTAGCTTTTGCCTTGCTGCCCCTCATCGATCACGAAATTTTCGAGGATCGCATATGGTTGATACCGATACAGCGGATCCAAGCAGAGAGTCAAAAGCGCAGTCCCGCAGATCCGATCGTTTATTTCCAGGACAAACAGAAAATTATGAGGATCAGCTCGTATTTCGTCGATGCGATCTTCTCTGACATCTATCGCCGTATCTGGAGCAACTGAACTAACGAATTGACGGTAAAGATCAGATAGCGCGGAAACGTCCTTAGCTTCGGCTTGGCGAATCATATAGCGGAATACAGAACACGGAACCCGCAATACAGGAAGCGGGATCCAGCAGCTACAACTTGCAACATGTAACCGGCAACCTGTAACTTGTAACCGAGCAAGTGAAACCAAGTGAACAGATTCATGAGGCCGCGATGAGTTGGGCCGGCGTCACCGCTCAGCCGCACCGCTTTGGTGGCACCGAATATCGTTTCGGGGCTAGAGAGATCGGTCACATCCATGGAGACCATCTGCTAGATATTCCTTTTCCAAAGAGCGTCCGGAACGAATTGGTAGCCGCGGGCTTAGCCGAGCCACACCACATTCTGCCGAATAGCGGCTGGATAAGCTTCTACATCAAACGCATCGATCAGGTAGAGTCAGCAATCGCTTTGCTGCGGAGGTCGTATGATTTGGCGAGTGCGGGCAAGGGTGCGCGCTAGCAGGGAGGGGCGTTGCTTCCTCCTTCGCCAAGGCTTTGGCGGGAAAGTGCGACGCCTGCGAATGATCCACCGACCAATGCTCGGAGGGTGCGCTGCTTGCAGTGCCCGGGAGCTATCCAGTGCGCACCGAGGAATCGAGCCCTAACGATCCGGGAGGGTTATGACGTCAGAGCTGATGCCCGGAAGCCGCCAGCGGTTCCCCTCCGACCTTTAGGAACGCCTT
>Ga0137358_10001848_pt1 | contig 11741 bp, 18 predicted proteins | sample Mad1_20_16metaG_FD_105551 | JGI IMG/M metagenome (GOLD analysis project Ga0137358, IMG submission 105551) | Vadose zone soil microbial communities from Angelo Coast Range Reserve, California, USA - Mad1_20_16 metaG | ecosystem: Environmental > Terrestrial > Soil > Vadose zone | place: USA... | reverse complement strand
ACATTTGGCAATATACCTTCTGGAAGTGCTCGAAACCGTATATGTCGAGGACACCGATGAACATCTCAGCGCGTTTCTCCGCCTCGCCGTTCTCTCCAGCCAAGCTCTCATTGACAATGGCAACGAGCCATTCAAAAAGACAAACATACACAAATTTCGCCACGGAGTCGCGAACAACAGTTGCCTGTGCACCATTGAGAGTTGTGATGATCTTCTCCGAGCGTGTAATGATTTGCTTTTTGATGGTCCATTTCTTGAACTCTGCCTTGTCAATACCTAGAAAGCGCGTGGCCAGCAGAAGTGCTGTGTCGTTGTCATCTATGGCGGCGTCCGATCGTGTCTGCGAGATCTTGACATTGCCGAGGTGAAGCAGTGCAGCCAGAAGACGGAAGACCGCCCATTGCTGTTCGACGGAGATACCGATTGTTGAGAGAGCATGCTGGGTTGTTCGAAACTCCTCTGAATCGTCGACACCGAGAATAGGAGTAGAATGAAGACCACCCTGCCTCAGGTAATGAAACTTGGTAATATCAGTATCTAGGCCTAGATCCTTGCGCTCCTTGAGAGGTGCACCAGCGCAGAGTTGGTAAAAAATATGATAGTTGCGTTCCGTCAATGGCTGGAACACAATGCGGGAACGTTCCAGAAGATAAGTACGAATCCTTGCACCAACAATCTCTTGTCTTCCGTCAAAGAGAATCTATAAGGAAAAGTTTATATGTAATGCAGACCAATTCCGTATGGGACGCACCTGGATATACTTGCCAAACCGAGAGGAGTTATCATTACGTGTAGTCTTTGCATTACCAAACGCCTCCAGGACGGGATTAGTAGCCAAAATCTGCCGCTCTACTTCACTTGATTCGTCTAGGGAAAGCTTTGTTCTAGTCTTTGCGTTCGAATCAGGAGGATTGATAGATGCAAGGTAGCGCATTATGTATTTCGCCTTCACGAGACTGAGTGCCCTGTCGTGAGAAAATCATACAGGACACTCACAGATTCAGTCTTCCCTGCACCACTAGATTACTCTGGTCAACAGGACTTCTATTCGAGATGTTGCCTCGTACCTTTCTCCAGAAACGATAATTGTTTGACCAACTCCCTCTTTCCTCATAGCAGTATACGCATCCTCGGCAATAGCAAACAAGTGCGGCTCGAGATCCCCTCGCCTTCGTCCGCTGTACGCCTGAATGATCTCCGGACCATATTGGGTAACGCGTTGAAAAGGGTTCATCGCAATCAAAACGATGCCACTATAGGTGTAGATACTATGCTGCGCATAGCGGTTCCGGACGGTGTGGAGAACTGGGCAGAAATTGAAGGAAGGATGTATTATCTGGATGGACAAAGCGCACCTGAAGGCTCATTAAGATGGGATAGCGTGGCGAGGTCATCAGCGGTCTCCAGTAAAGGAGGATTTCGTAAAGGCGGTAGGTCATCTTGGCCCTCTTTGACAGCTCTGACAGTAGTATCGACAAGGATTTCCTGGAATGAAAGGTTCGAGTGGGGTAGTGGTCAGAGGTTGCGCCAGTGATAAATGATAAAAAGAGACGCGTGGACTAACCTTGCCCCGGTCGTCGACAAAGGTAAGCTTGATTTTGTCGTCCGAGCGCCTGAGAATATTTGTAACCTCAGCGGAAATCCATCCCTGTTCTTTATCTGTGAACCAGACCCTGGTTCCCTTGGAGTAAATGTTCTCTGCCATGGGCCAGGCGGAGTCGTCGTGATGATAACTTGGCGCTCCTTGTCTTCCCTTAATTACCGCTTTTCACACGGCCACCTGATCCGCTCAATCCGGGACCACAAAATCCGAAAAAAAAAATTGACGGGCGCTTATCATGCCCCACACTGTCCACCAGGTTTTAAATTTCTTTACTCGACGTGTACTTGCTCGTTTGCTTTCAACTTTCCTATGCTGCTCTTTTGTCGTCGTCAAACCCTGGTCCCGATTCGGAGGTCCAGTCGCCTTCTTGCTGCTCACGCTTAAGGAACTCGTTTTTTCCGCCCAAGAGACGCTTGCACAACATTTGGAGGCCACGATTCTCAACATAACTGGCGCGTTTTTCGGCATCGGTCTCTCTACTTTGGCAAAATACATCGCTTCTTTACGGCAGGACCTTCCTGCGTTATCCAGGGGGATCCCTGCTGTTTTCCTCTTTTCTATTACCTTCCTCGGTGTGTAACGCCACACATTTCATGTTGCTCCACCTACTTATGTGCTGTAGCTGGCTGGGTTAAAAGTCGGTTACCTCGTCTACAACTGTCCGCTCGTATATCATGTTTTGTATCCATTTGGCTTCTTACCACTAATGTGGGTGTATCGAGTGTTAGTGTTTTCCGATCTTGACGTACGGAGTTGTATGCTGAACACAATAACGTCAGGGCTCAGTTCATGCTGCTACTTACTTTATCTGGATGACGTTGTCGGCTGCATTGATATGCCTCATCAGTAACATGCTGCTCCTGCGCTGGTTTTCGACCCACTTTGCTAGAACCGTTGCCAATGCCTTTTCTAACCTCCATGAATGCCTTTCTATAGCCATGAATGAGTCTTTCATTCTCGATGGAACAAATCAGTGTCTAAACATCGCCTCCCGACACAAGCGTCTTCTTGATGAGCTGCTTGCGGAATCTATCCAACTGGACTTGGCTTATTCAATTGCCGCTTTCGAACTCCGGCTTGGTCGACTAAGTGGTGGGGGCTTCTGTGCTTCAATTACTAAAGACTTTCTAAGCACTTCTTTAGTCGAACCCATCAAGCCGCTCATCGCAGTAGTAGAAAATACTCGCAGAGAATTGTCGTGGGGTAGTTTACGTGTGAAAGCACTTCGCGGGGAGAAACGTGTTTATCCAATGATGACGCCAGCAGTGAACCTCGGGCAGGCAATTCTGGCATCGATGAAACATGTCGAGGCTACACTGTTGTTTGTATTCGAGCATACTGCAGACACGTCGGGGCCAAAACCATCGGAGTCATCAACTCAATTACTTCATCAACTCGATCAAGCACGTGATGTTGCGAAAGAGGTGTTTGCAGGTCTACATCGGGGTATGAGTGAGGATGCCAAAGAAATTGAAAAGGTGGGGTTACCCCCAGATGCTTCCGACCACTTCCTCTTCCTTGTCTCGCTCATAGAGGTGTGTATTGGATCTACCTTCCGAAAAACATACGCTAATGAAAATACCGGTTGTTCAGATGGCCAATGAAATGCGCCGGGCCTTGCGTGTCGCCGATAGGGTTGTTGATCTCCACAATAACTCTCATACTCGTGTGTGGTACCCGCGCCTTTCCTGGGCGTGGTTAGGCCTTGCTCCTCTCACCGTTATCGGCGATGATCGCGAGCACGTGAAGTCTGACGATCACGACCCAGTGCGCTTTGAAGATGAACACAGATTGAGCGTGACTGAAGCTCGGCAAGGTCTCTCAGAGTTGGCTAGATGGAGGGAAGCCAACTTATCCAGACCATTACCCACATCTCTTGGCTCCAAGTTTGCCAGCAGAGAATCCTTGCGGCTCCGCGGTATCATCTACGGGCCAAGAATGACCCGCTTTCGTCTTCTATTTGCCGCGTGCATCCGAGCTATTAGGCACTCTAGCCACCTGCAACACGCGGTGAAGAATTCGATTGGCGTGATGTTACTGAGTCTACCAGCTTTCCTGTCGAGAGGTAGTCCAGGTGAGGTTTGAATCTTCCGCAAGACAACTTACCACTTAATTAGCGTACAAAGGTGAAAGATGGTTTGACAATGCGCGTGGACAATGGATGATCATTAGCTATGTCTGGGTGCTAGAAACGAATACAGGAGCAACTTGGCGGGTGTCTTCCCTTCGTATCGTACGTCTAGACCCCAAAAGTTGTTGAGTCTCTTTCGCTCATATTATTGTCTAGGCTGGCACATTATTGGGGGCTTTGTATGGGTACATCGTGAGTGATGTAGAATTTTTCCCACTCAAGCTGTCATTTGTGCTTTCTAGACCTACCTGATTTCTCACACGAACCCATATGGTCTTGTGGTGATGGTAACGGTTCGTGTGAATTTGGTAAATTTGAAGGCACGTTTTGAAAATGGCCGTAGCTCGCCGACCTTCCGATTAGTTGGCTGATTACGAGGACGGAGGTGTCTTCCTTGGGTGTGGTCGCGTCAGCATGCTCCCTGTGTTGCATAGCCCTCGAAGTCTGACCTAGTATAATGTAGGTCAATAACGTTGCCTCCGATAGTGTTTTCCGGTTATCTTAACCCCACCACCAACACCCCGATCACCGGTAAGCATAGGCACTAGTGCACCGTTCACTTTGTAATGCTTAGTCTGACGCCGAGCTCAGTATTAGCAGGATGGAGAGCGGCTATGATTACTGCTGGTGTCTTGGCGGCTCTCCTGATGAACACACTCGTCTTCCCAAAACATTGCAGGGTATAAACACCGATCAAAATTGAAGTGATCGCAGTGTCCGGCTCACCACGTTCCTCTCAGATGCTATTCCTGCGAAATTCGAGCCGTACTCTCGGCTTGTTGAGTCAGCTGTACCTGACGCTCAGCAGGTACTCTTCACATCCCAATTTGATAGGTTCTTTCTGATTGTGGCCCTAGGGAACTATTCAAATGTGATCGGGCATTTACGCTAACCGACAGGAGACGAACTCTGAAGCTCGAGCTCGAAACGCGCAACTCCCTGATTCGTCTTTCGCGCCTTATCGTTGCGCTTCGCGATGAAATGAGTTTGTTGCCGGTACGTACGATCGAACCATTCAATCACGCCATCCATTTCCTTATGGAAGCCGTCATGAAATTTGAATTTCCCCCGCAGAAACCCATGATGCAGTATCGCAATGCCATTGGCTCCATGCAGGCGTTACTCGACATCTTGGCTGGCCTGCGCAAAATAAGAGAGCATATACCTGTAAGAGAAGCTGTATCTGGAGTCGTTCATGAACGGCGCGAGCTTGTACGCGGCTGTCCATCCCACGGTCCAACATCAGTACGTCTGATGCATGAGGCCACACATGTCATAGGTATCTTGTGTATGCATCTCGTTGTATGCCTGTGAACACGCTTTTCGGGCGCGCCAGCCGCTGCCGCAGTTCCTCCCATCTGCCCAGCACGCGCATGCCACGCTCATCTCACGCCTCGAACAGTCTATGCACAATTCGCAGCGGGAGCTCGGGCTGTCGCGCTTGTATTTGGCTGCGGAGGGCGAGGTATTGTCATACCTTGTCGATACGCTTGAGAATATGCTCAGTATCGGACGCACACTATTCGGTACCGCCGAGTGGCTGACGGGGGGGGCGCTTTCGGTCCACTTAGAGATGGACCCTGATGATGACCCCGAGGGGCATCATGAGTGGCACGGCGTAGAGTGAAAAAAGGGCTAAATTGGGGTGGCCACGAGGGGAGGGATTGTATGTTTCAGCTTCGGGCTGCCATAATGCGCGCTCGACCTCTTTTTACATGTAATCGTTTTTTTCTGTACATGATATAGATAGATTTAGTCCTTTCCGCATAGACCTAGATGTGATGTTCTAGCAATAGTTGGATTCGGGGATCAGTGTGTATGAATGACACATCAATATCGAGTCATCGAACAGCCTCTCGGAATTCCTACACGAGCGCTCCAGGGTCGGAAAACTTAAAGAGGTTCTTGAAGGGTAATCTCCACACACCGGACAGTAGGAAGAGCAAAAAATTTCTTACACCTTCACGTTATGATCACTGATCTTGCCACCACAGATTAATATGGAATGGTGTTACGTGCTTGACATGCCTGACACCTGATAACCGCCCGTGGAACCAACGTGAACGTACGCCTGAGACGGAATAATTGCAAACCCACTTTTCAATAACGTTTACGTCTTCTGTATATGGAACGCGAAGCTGATAATCTAGAGTTCAAATTGGAGACGAGCGTGGCAGGTGTCATCATCCTTCGTTTTCACCGGTTATTTTTGGCGTGCGACGAGGATGAGGTTTGATGGCGTGGGAGGGGGATCGTCTTAAACCGGATACCCCATAACCGCCATTACCGAGATGGGGCGCTCGAGAAGCGATAATGCACACAGGAGTGTGGGATGCAATATAGAACCAAGGACCGGGACTTGCTCAATATCGGATGTGGATGGCGATGAGGTCAGGACCCATCAAAGGATTCAATCAACGCTGGTCGCAATCCAGTCTGGGAGGGGATAAATGAATAAAAGCCGGCTGAGCCGAACCCTACTACTGGCCGGCAACAGGCTTATAAGGCACCGGTCTCTTATGCGATATTATGTGGCTGGATGTCGGACCGTTGGCCCACTATCCCTTTGTAGGCATTTGGCGTTGGATGAAGTAAGCTCCCATTGTGTGCGCAGATCGACAATGTGGAGTGGCGGCTGAATGAGTTTTTTTACCCCGGTGGGCGGAATGGCTGTTTGGCAGTAGTGGACGGATCGGGGAACAAATGGATTGGTGTAATGAGCCGGGATCTCATCTCACCGCGGCATGGCGAGTCGCGGGCCGCGGACTCGAGGTGGGACCGGGAGTCATTGTGATGACTAGTAAGGATGCGGCAACCGGGAGAGAAAGGGACGAAGCTTGGGAGTGAGAAAGCCAACGTTGGGAGAGGAGGGAGGTTGTGCGGGGCAGGGATGGAAGAGAGTTGTGGAGCCGAAAGGGGAGCCGGCCGGCAACTTGAAAGGGAAATTCGCCGGATGGTAGCGCTTGTTGGTGTGCCCTCCGCTTACTTCTCGCTCTTGGCTCTGAACTGCCGCTGCCGCTCCCCATCAGCCCTTCCGTCCTTTTCTTGCCGGCTGTCTTTCTCTCTCCCGGTCGCACCAAATGGATTCCCCCCAAGATACTCCCTCCGTTGACCATCACGATGATCAGCAATCAAAGTCATCGTATGTCGCGCATATATTTCCGTCCCCATTCCGCCCCTTCCTTAGCCTTCTCCCTCTACGCCCTAGCGGAAAGACTCCCGTCGTCAGAGGTGCCCGGGCTTGCACAGTATGCCGCGCTGCTAAAGTTTGCATCTCCGCTGTCCGACACCGAATACCCGTTCCTCATCATCCACTGCATAGATGAAATGTGTCGGTGCAGAAGACGGTTCTCAACCGTGTCAAAGGTGTAGGCGCACCGGTGTCGAGTATGTACACATCCAATATCCTCGCTATCCCTCCTCTCACTCATCCGTCCAGGTGTGTGTTCGAGCGACACAGACGCGGCCGAAAGCCAGGCTCAAAGTTCGTTTGATTTTGTCTTTCACCTATCGTCTTTCAATTGGATATAGATTATCCGAGGCTTCCAAAATGTTGAGGCGCCTCGAAAAGGGCCTCAATAATGCCAAACTAAAATCTCAGACCCTCGAGACCTCCACCTCCACGTCCCCAACGGACTGGCGTATGCGTCGTGGAGAATCTCGTACACGTTCTCCCGGACGTTATTCAAATGACCTTCCTCGTCTCAACCTACCTACATCCTTTGATGGAGATGACCGGACTGACCCCAAATTGCGATCAGCCACGGATGACGAGGAGAACGATAGCGAAGGAAAACAAGACGGCATGTTCCCCGCGGATCTCATACGCCGGGAGAATCAACGTCATTCCTTCTTCAAGACCATCCTTAATCCCTCACACGAGAACCCTGCTACCTCCCTTCGATCGGATCGGTCTAATTCAACGACCTCCTCCCAAACAACCTCTCCCACAGTTCATACTATTAAAGACCCCGTTTCTGCGGGCATCATAGATGAATCTAATGCCAAGGTCTTGTTTGATCTAGTGTTCTTGCGACTCAACCCCTTCGTGAACCTCTTTGACCCCACTTTGCATACCCCCGATTACGTTCGCTCTAAATCCCCGTTTCTCTTCACCATTCTAATCATGGCTGGCTGCAAATTTTTCAAGCCCGAGTCGTTCAAACCATGTCAGAAGCTAGCTCATGAATTTGCTGTGCGTGCCTTTGCGGAAAACTGGAAAACTGTTGAGGTGGTCCAAGCCTTCGCTTGCCTAACCTACTGGAAAGAACCGGAGGATACAGTATGTTCCTCAACGCATGTAAATTGATCTTTGGCTTACATTGTCACAGCGAACATGGATGTACATTGGCATGGTGCGTGATCTCTGCGGTAATGAGGCCTTACTGTTGATATAATTTATGCAGGCTTGCCGTATGTCCGTTGAATTGGGGCTCAATCGGTATGTGTCACCGCCACCTCCGAATGAGACCGAGTTGCAACTCCGGGAGCGTCGCAATCGGGAACGCACCTACCTCGTACTGTTTGTGCATGACCGGAGCCTGAGCATGCAAACCGGACGTCAATGGATGCTTCCGGAGGTGGGGTTCTCTGCACTTCGGATCGGTATTGTCTCACGGTTCCCATCAGGATGACTTGGTCCGGCATTCGGCTAATTGGCATGAAGAGGGAGGGACTCCACTTCGTCCGGAGGACGTGATTGTCGCTGCGTTTGTCCAATTGCGTCGAATTGCCGTGTGTAACAACAACTGTCACTTGGTTCCACTGATTTTGATTTCTCTTGACAGGCGGAGACGACTGATGTCTTCTATTTACACAAGGGCATCCCCGGTGCCGCCCACACGGATGTCAATAAAGAGGTGCTGCTGCGTAACTGTAACGGCAAGCTAACCCAGTGGATGGACACATGGCACCATGAAATGCGGCGCGCCAACGGCGAATCCTTTCACATGTCATTCCTCAGCTTCTTCCGGTTGCATGTACGGTTGTTCTTGAACAGTTTCGGCATACAGGCTGCCATGCACCCCGTAAGTTTCCGGTCTCCACGGTCCTGTGATCCGAATACTGACCGAGAACAGTCAAGCCGCACAACGCCCAGCGTTCAGGCCTTGTCAGCGTGCTACACGAGTGCCAAGGAAAATTTACACATCGTCTCGGACGATTTTGCCTCTATGAGCATGCTTGTAAGCCATTTTCCGCACTATATTGGTTGTCTGGACTACACGTTCACACTGTACCAGCGTTACGGGCAGGATTCTATTACGGTCATGACGGCATATGCTGCCGTTTTCCTGTTGAAGGTGGGGTGATGATCCCGGTACTTCTCCGGGTGGGTTTGTAGTCTGATTCAGATGTCGTCAGCTCCTTCGTAGCTCAAAGACGTTGGCGGAACTTCACGAGGGGGCCACTGGCGAAATTCACGCAATCATATCAAAAGCGGCTGATGCATACGAAGAGGTGTCGCATTTATCGCTAGCATGCACTGGTGCTGCTTATCATGCACGCTTCTTGAGGGAGTTAGTTGCGCAAGACATATTTAGATCCAAACAACAAAAAGCCTGGGAAGACGGACATTCCCGATGTGAGTTTCGTCCCGTATGCCGTGTGATGGATGGCGCCGCTGATGAGATTTTCCCAATGGTAGTGCGTCGAGACTCAACACTATCTGCTAGTCAGCAGGCGACGCAGCCATCTGTGTATCCACAACAGATGCTTGATGATGCCCAGAACACCGCAAACATGCATCACTCTTACTCTTACCCGATTTCCCCCACGCAGTCTAACGTAGCCGCGTCCTCCCAAGAGCCAATGCAGGTGGACGCAACGCGGAGCGCCTCGGTACAGCAGGCTACAACAAGTGCGCAAACGTATGGCAACAGCGCTTACGTTCAGTCTCCACCAGTGGCTCAAGCTTCTCAGCCACCACAACCAACACAATCAGATGACTTACGATATTGGAATAATATGTTCCGGGATCTTGGCTTTGGCGAGGCTGTTGATCAGAATTTCCCTGCACAGAACATGTCGTCGAGTGCACCTGCGCCGTCTTCTCATCAGTCTCTTCCGATGACATCGTCGCACCACCAGAGCTATGGGAATGGACGCAGTGCTGGGCCTCCCCATCAGCCCTATGCGTATCACCATATGCACTCGAATGCTCCGGGGTACGGATTATAGATGACGTTTCACCTCGCTATTTCCCTCTCACTCGACGCATAATATATACTCATTACCCTCACTCATCTCGATGTTTTGCACACGTGAACGTAAAAACTCAGCATCTTACGTCTAGTCTCTGCAAAGCCCCAGCCACTAACTTCCCTTGTCCGGCGTGTTTTCGTGTTCTGTAAGTTATCAATGTAGAACCTATTTTACCCTGTCGTACAATTTGATAACCACCCTACTGCATCTCATTCCACCACAACTGTGGCCTTTTATGCATATGCTAGACTGTTGTAATACCGCCAGACAGGACATTATAGTTTTTGACATACCAGCCCTTGTCACGCAGCACATGAAGGTGTATAAATCAGCAGAAATCACAGTCAGATTATACAAGCACTAGAAGCACTAGATAAATAAGGATGTGGGTTATTTTTCGCGTTTTCTCACTCCAAGCCGATATAAAATACGATAAGTTCGTGTCCTACCGCAGCAGCGATCCGCGGTATCCCCTTGAGCGACATAAAGTCAAAGTCACGCACGTATAACGGGCGCGGTGCGAGCGTGAACGTGGTCGGCTCGACATGACTATGGGCGTGCAAGGCGCTGTGAACGTGTATCGTCGCGCCCCGCGCCCCGGGGTTGCGCGTCGAGATGGCAAAGTATTCTGGGTAGGTTGGACACCATCGGAAACGATGTGCGCCTTCGGGGAAGGAGGCACCGCTTAGCGTTGGCTTGCCACCGTGCAATTTGGAGAGATCCCAGAGGTAAAATCGGGACCGATGTACGGCGCCGATACTAGAGAAGAAGAAAAAAAAACAGGCGTGAGGTGTGAGCGTGACGTCGATCAGAGTAAGGGGGATAACAAATACGCAACGAGAGAGGGGAACGGGGAGGGGGGACGTACATGTCGGGATTGGATTGCTGCCAGGCAGCGGAGGCCGGGAACGCGCCCGCACCGCCAGCGATGGAGCGCGGTGCTGCAAACTCGATTACGCGTGGGTGATGCCATGCGGCATCTGCTTGGGCATACGAAGGATCTGAACGCCAGTCGATGAGTGCGAGCGAACCGCGCACGTCGGCGACGAGGAGGTCCTTTGTTGTCGAAGCGTGGGCACAGACGGAGCTTAGCGCGTGCGGGAATGATATCACGTAGGCGGTTGGTTGTGGGCGCGTGCTGCCGGATACAGTGTTACCTGTGCTCGTGCCGGCGGATGGGGAGGAGGGTGAGAGAGAACGCGAGCGCGAGCGCGATTGGGGTCTTGAGGGGATGTCCACGTTTGGGCGAAGGTCCCAGACCATAAGCATTTTGTCATCTTTTTGTTGTTCGTTGTTGGTGTTGTTGGTGTTATTTGTGGTTGGTGTTGTTGGTGTTATTTGTGGTTGGGAGGTGCAAGGGTATGGGTTTAGTGAGGGGAGAGAGGTAAATAAATATCAATGGGTGGGTCAAGGACCATACGCACCTGAAACAGTTGCGACGTAACGCGCAGTGTCGTCCGTTGGACCACCGCAGAACGTCATATCACTCACTAGAGCGTGGTGGCCGCTCAATCCACCACCAAAGGGAAAGATATCTTCATCAGCATCGGGTGTTTTAGTGAGTAAGTGTAGCCCAAAGTTTGAGGATGCGGCTGTGAGCCTGTGAACGGAATTAGAACGCGAGTTGCTCATAATATGACAGGTTATTTATTTACTCGATGAACCATTGGTCGGATGAGGAGGGAGAAACGGCGCGTGGGGACCAAGCTAGGGTGGTGATACGGCAACCTATAGGGAAGGAGGCGACTAGGTCTGCAGACGTGTCGGTCTGGAATACGCGTCGAGGGTGAACTTAGACACGGGTGT
>Ga0137358_10001842_pt1 | contig 11755 bp, 8 predicted proteins | sample Mad1_20_16metaG_FD_105551 | JGI IMG/M metagenome (GOLD analysis project Ga0137358, IMG submission 105551) | Vadose zone soil microbial communities from Angelo Coast Range Reserve, California, USA - Mad1_20_16 metaG | ecosystem: Environmental > Terrestrial > Soil > Vadose zone | place: USA... | reverse complement strand
TCTCTGGCACCTTTTGCCCAGGTCATGTCGAAAGTATGCTTACACTAAAGGTCCTGTCGGCCCATCGATAGCAGAATAGTCTCGCTCTCCATCCAGATAAATTTTTATATGGTGCATATAAGTTTCCCAATCAATTTCGGTATCTGAAATGTGTATCTGGTGAGAGATTACGACAGGCAGGTAATGGGGATTTCATACATGGAACAAAACGGATAACAAGCTGTGTAAGTGCTACATCTGCGATGACAACTAGACTTGCGAGGGTCCAAAAGAGATTGGAATCGAATAGCAGTCGCTTTGATAGATTTAGGACAGAGGCGACGGTGATGGATGAGAGTCCGAAGCGCGTAAGGCCAGGACGGCCAGGGGAGGAGTCGGGAGTAGTACTTGAGCTTCCCAGCTTGACTGATCAGATCAACGTCACGATGAACGTTGCAGGAGAGGTCACTGACAACTGGGATTGGAGGCGCTGAGATTGATTGCAATTGCAATAGACGACCGTCAGCCTTCTCACGAGCCAACGCTATACACACCCCCGAGCTCAGAGGGATCGGGCCTTCTGGCACCCGCATGCGCCAGTGGCGTTCCCGACCGCTCACGGAGGCACACCCTGAGCTCCTAGTGATAAACACACCGGGTTTATGTCGCGAGTATCGCGTCGAAAACGGGCACCCGTCACGTACTCGACAAGGACGCCTCGCACCATGGATTTCATGGCTTGACGTATTCTCAGTGATACTTGTTGGGTTGTTATGGCCTTCAGTGCGTTCTTGTCAGAATTTTACCTCAACTCACTCTTGGTGGCTAATGACATCTGCTAGTTGGGGGGGAATGCGGTCCTAATGATCGTAACCGGAGTAGGGCTCAGCCTCCTTATATATTGGAAGGTTACACAGGTCCTTTGGGGTGCGCGTCCTGGCGAGTCGACTGTCATTCGGGCTGATGTCCTCCAGAGTCCATCCTTGTTCTTCCCCCTTATGGCCTTCAGCTCGAAACACATCGCGGGCTCCCTTCTCTGCCAATCTTTGTGTCAAGGAAATTTATCCCTTTGACCGAGGTGCAGGATGTGCTGATCAACGAAGGACTGCGGAGATGGGACGTGCGGTACTACCTTGCAGTCCTTTACTCTCCTCGTCAAGGAGAACCGCGCCTGGAGGTTGCCTATGAGGTAGATTGAGACTTGTTCCTATTTCTTCTCGACACTCGCTCATTGCTTTGCTAGAATATCTTACCCCGGTTTCCGGTTTTGAATAAGGTATACCACGACATACATGAATGTCTACAACACGGCATAGGAGACGTCCATATATCCTAAACATGTGAGACCGACCACCGCGCAGCACTTGTCATGAGTACGTCTGGGTTATCAATAACCCAGATGCACGATGTGCGACACTGTCTTCACTCTCATACGCGCTTAATAACTCGTCGTACCCTTCATCGTCGCCCTCCTCAGCGCCACTATCAACACGCTTGGTTGACCTGCCTTCCGAGACCTTCCGTGTTCTCGGGGAGTGACTGCTAGATGAGATCTTTCGAGTACGGGGCTCGGACGTGTCCCCATGTGCCTTGCGACTCTCGCTCGACAGTTTTCTTGTCCTAATAAGTGGTGGTACCGGGGAATTCGGAGACGCGGAAGGCGTGGAATTCTCACTGTGCCGTTGAAATGCAGTTGCGCGTGGGGTCACGACATTATCATGATCGACGAACTCCGGCAGGGTTAAAGTATTCGATACACCGCTGTCCTCGGTGGACTTGTCCTTTTGAACATGTATTGTCTCAAGGGTGTGCGCGGCACGTTTGGGTCGCTGGCGCGGGCTCCGCGGAGGTGCATCTAGCGCGGCAGACGAATCTGAATTATAATCCACCTTAGATGGCGGAGGCGTTTTTTTCCGCGCCAGTTTCCTTGCCTGAGGTGGTGCTTCTAAGACGCGAATATTTGGCTCTGAGATTACTAAGGAGCCACGCTGAGTGTTTGCGCCCGACACTGCGGCGTGACTTGAACTGGCGCTTGGGGGTGGTGGTGTATGCAGGGGAGGTGAAGCAGGAAGCGTTGCAGGGGAATCTAGCACCTCGACCCTACTCCAGCCCCGACTTGCCGATCCATCGCTGCGTCCAGAAGGTGAATTTAGCTCCCGGTTCAAAAACAAATCTTGTCCATTGGCGCCCCTCTCAGACGAAGAAGATGGTGGTCGACCATGTACTGTGCGGTATTGCGGTGCCATGGGAGATACTGAGCGGCGATTTAGGGGGACAATGCGACTTTCTAGGACATCAGACTCCCATTCCGAATGGCTGTCATGTCGTCGGGCCTTTTTTACACCATCGGACGCCGTTGCGACAGATGATAGCGAGTCACCCCTCAAACGCGAAGGAGGGGTGCGCACAAGCGGGGAAGACGTCGGTCTTGTGACTAAAGAGGATGAATTGAGCAGGAGCGGCTTAGGAGCAGATTTTGGAGAAGGCTTTGACGGTGTCGTTGCCGTCATTCCCGCAAGAGATGCAATCGAGACCCTAAGACTTTTCGCTTGCGTTGAAGGGGTGTCGTCGACCGAATCTGGTGATGCTGGAGAGGACAAGTCAATCCTTCTAGGCTGCGGAAGCATGCTATCACGCGGGGAACGGAAGTAAGCTGGGCGAGGGGGCGGAGAGTAAGTTTCACTGTGAAAGTCGCCAGAGGAAGATCTTTCGCGGTGAGCGTTGAAAGATCCTTCCGAGGAAGGACGTCTCGCTGGGTCAGTTTCACGCCTGACATGCGAAGGATCTGAATCACTAGCAGTGGGTGGTGTGGATGTCTTATTCCACGCTTGTATCGCTTTAACTTTCCAATTCGTGCTGACCTTCGAAAAGGAGGCAGCGGCGTCCGAGTCCCTGAGTTTTTCGGCATAACTCCACAAAGATGAAGTAGCAGATGATAAAGGGGTTGGCGAAATCGGAGAATCAGGTGGCAGCGGTGAAGGCGGTGAAGGCGGAGGCAGGGGTGAGACGGGAGAAGATGGGCGTGATGGTGACGCCGGGGAAGAGGGGAGAGGGGACACGGGAGATGGAGGAGCTTCCATGGCACTTTGATTTGTTATCCCCAGCCAGACAACGTTGGCTAATCGCGACGCAAGACCTGGTGCAGAGGAAGAAGCACCGACAGACGGTGTCTCGGTTTCTTCGCCCTCGTCTGGTGGTGGCTCATCTGACCTCTCAGACATCTCTGGCGAGGTAAGGGGCGAAGTATCCTGGTCAGTGATACCTTTCCAGAACGTGTCACGTAGGCGAGAACCCAGCGTGGTGTTGGCTTTCACCGCTTTTGACTCGTCCTCCCTTCGTCTTCTGAGCTCCACCGCAGTTTGGAGGATGCTATCAATGCCACCTGCAGACTCTAAGGGGTACGCCTGGAGAAGGCTCATGCCCTCAGGGAAGGCATCATTAAGTTCCCACGCTCGCAATGGCGATGGCGGGCCTAGTAACAAGTTTTCCTCGGCCCAAAGGCTTGGTGCATGCCGCACTGTCTTCCCGAGGCTGAGATACAGTCAGCGAGAGACAAAAAAAGTGATCAGTGGCATACCGAAAAAGTGGACCCCTTACACGGATTAACATACTCGTGCAAATATCAACTAGGGCCTCAAGTTTGGCTGACGAAGTTCGTGTTGTCATAGGGCAAGCGAACAACGCATCCCATACGGACAGAACGGACGGGAGCGGCAGCGTGTGCGTGAGCAGAGGTGCCAGCCATCGGCTACATAAGTAAGGTTAGCGAATTGTCAACCGGTCAACCAAACTCGTACTAAGAGTAGTGGGGAAGTCCTGGATCAAGACCCTTTTGCCACTTTAAAACAGAAAGTCAGTATGCCTCTTTCTACCCAATGTGAGACTTACGAGATCTGCAGATAATTCTGGATCCGCCCACTGAAGACGATTGCTAAAATAGCGCATCCATTTATTTCCACCATCCTCATCCTCAAGCTCTGCAAACTCCCCTACCATCGCTTCGAAGAGCCAGAACGTGTCTGCTTCAACATGGGCAACATCAAGAAACTCCACCTCTTGATGGAGCACAGAGTATAGAGGAATTAGCAAGGAGGCCATATGCGGGGAATGATTGGCCGGATTCAAGCACGAGTGGATGTACAAGAGACGTATGAGGGCAGAAGCGTGTATAGGATGTGCGTTCCCAGTATTGAAAGGATGCGAAGGAAAGAGGGTCCGGCTCGAGCCCGGAGAAGTCACAGATATATTAGGGACCATATCTGCGTCATCGTCCAAATGAATTTCGGGGAGACCTTGGGAACTGTTACCGTCTTGGTTGATTGCCCTGAGACGGATGTCCAAATTGGCAGAACAGCATATTTTTACACTCTCGTCGGCTGAGGGATCTAAAGGACAATCGTCAAAGCTTTCCGGCTCCTCCTGCAGACCAGAAAAGAGAGTAGCCGGAACGCGAAATAGATCCTTGATGGCACTAGTAAGAGCCGCGTCAAGAGGAGCTAGAGGCGATGTGGGAGGAGGAAGGTTGGAAAATGGCTCAAGCAAGCGGCGCACGAGATCCTATAAAGAGGGTCATAATGTAAGGGCGACATCAACAACCAAATGAAAGTAGACGAGGCGAACGTAATAGTTTTCCCTGTGTTTTCGAGCCTCCGTCTCCCACGACGACTTGTGAGTTGGTAGAGTCCCTAACAATAACCTGATGACGTCTGTTATTGGGAAACAAACCACCCCCGCAGGTTCTCACCTCCAAATCCGAGGACGCAACCAGGAAGGAGAATCTGGAATTCCTACAAATAGTTGAGTAAAGGGCAAAGGGGCTGCGGTCAGACTATACCGTAGGCACAAAGCTTGCACAGTTGAGACAAGTCAACCGTGGGCGTGTCATTCGATCTATCTAAGATCTCTGAAAGGGCACCTAGGCTAATAGAGCATCAGAAAAGTACCATTTTCCTGGTGGGGTGACTCACATGTCACTCGACCGATATTCAGGGGTCCATTGAACATTATATGAGCGTGCGATGCCCGCAAGGTACGTGTGCATGTCCGCGGCTGAGATAGGAGGCGAGGACAGTGCTCGAACAACCTTCGGTGCAAATTTGCAGTTAGCCAACACGTAGCCCGGAGGTTGTAGTTCTTACAGACCTGTGCGGATACATAATGATCCTTGTTCGTGCTAGCGGTTTGAAGGAAATGTGGTCCTAGGCGAACCCCGAGCAACTCGCGGCAAGATAGCAAGTCTAAAATACTAGATGTCAGATACAGTCTAAGTAGAGTGAAGCGTCATGCCTTTGGAATCGACCTGGGGTGCAGCGAAGATGACAGTAGACGCGGCTTCTACGACCGGGGGGCTCAAACTGCCGCTGGAAAAACTCGAAGTTATGTAGGGCGAAGACTGAAATGGTGGTATACGTGCCTTTCCAACTCTGAAAAATGCTCGAGAAGAACACCAATTTGCATCTGCAAGCTCTGTAGCAGGTCCCCCATGATTTCATCCTGTATCAGCCTCTGTGCCTTTGCGCGGGCCAACGTTTCATTTCCTTGCTGAAGAAGGATGGATATGTCCCTCCCAATGACTTGCCCTTGTGCATCTTTGCGATTTCGAAGCTGGCCTAACCGCTGGGCGGTAAGGCGGAGCTGAGCCTGGAAGGCTATATGGTAGTCCTCCGAAGACAGTCTTCACAAGCGCAAAAGTCCCGCGTACCTTCGCATTCGTTGGATCCCAGGTGATCATCTCGCAACTGAGTGCTGTGAGAACTATAGTAGAGGCCTAAGGAGCGGAAGAGATCATGCACGGGAGTGAAGGCACATGCGGTGTTACAGATCAGCGCTCAATAACCACCTGTCACACGGGCGTTAAGAATTAAACTGTACGCGGAATGGCCGAATATGCGGCAAACATCGTCACCAAAAAGCCGCTGCCCCTGGTAGCGCGGGTTCCCGGCGGTCACGGAACTGCACAACCAACCGCGTGGCAAAACCACACTCACGGCAGCGTAGCGCTAATATTACCATAGCAAACTGTACTGTACAAGTGAAATACGCCGTGACAGCCAATGGTCTCTCAGAAAATGCGCTGCTTTTCTAACCGACTTTTCCGCCCAGACTCCCGGCGCGGATCAAGCACACTGGTACTAGGAGGTGATAACATGAGCTCTGATAGATGTCGCGTCGAGGAGGAATCCCAAGTCTCGGTAACGGGATCTCTCAGTAAGCTGGGCTGTATGCCTCTAGATGTTTCCTCTGGGTCATCTGCCAAGTATTGCGTTGGGTTACTGGCGTAGCGCCATGCGTACGTCGCAAGACCAATCCCATAGAGTATGACTTGAGAAATAGTTGTTAGGTGTAATCGAGCATTCAGAGAGTTGAGCTCACGCGGTAATGGAGGAACCCAGCTTGCCACGATGATATAGACGTTGAGAAGCCGACAGATGCGACTGTCGGGTGCTTGGATATCTATGAGAAGGAATGTATCACTGTAGTAGCAGAGGGACCCACTATCACCGGGGCAAGAAATCGTTGGATTCCAGATAACGAAGGATGCGGCTATGCCGATGTGACAAACCAGCAAGAGAAGGAGACGTGCAGCATCCAGCCAAGTCCTAAACTTCACGAGTAATCTGGATAATTCTCCATCAGTCGATGACTAGGATATGCGAAATAGAAGGACACGGACAGGATAGGTAACATGACCACAGTAAGAGTATCGGTCCCCAGAAAAAGGAAGAGGAAAGATCCTGTGTTTGCGTTTGTCAGAAATGCCACAGACTGTGTCACCATAGAACTAGTCACGTTCGGACAAACTAGAGACATCCCATCGAAGGAACAAGATGCAAGACAACAAAATAACCAAGATAAGACATATGAAGCTCGTCAAGGCTGTCAAGTAGGCCTAGGAATGAGCACGCAGGGCCAAGAATCAATTACCGACGTACAGAACATGATTAGCCGTAGCTTTAAAAATAAAGGCGAGTGTTGCATATTGTGCCGACCAAACGCAGCAGGGCCGGTGCAGAGTGCACAGCTGAGGTGACTCGGTCGAGATGTCGTCCGTACAGTGCTGGCCAGCCAGTACCGACCGGACTCTACGAATAAGGAGACCTGATAAAGGAGAACGGGAGAGTGTGATTGCTTGGACCCCACATAAGGACAATAGAGGTGTGAATGGTGTCCATAAGTACAAAAGGAACAGTGAAGAGAACAGACACTTTTGTTCCCACGTGAGAATTTGATGGCCCTCGCGCAATCTGGACATGGACAACTCAATGATACAGTGCACCTTAATATTATTCGCTACTATGATACAGATTACTGAAAAGGCTAGGTATCACGAAACGAGACACGGAGGAGGACAGAATGAACTTGCTAGGAATGTGAAATCAGTTACCAGGTCGTCTGACTCAGGTGACCGTAACAATCTCGCCCTTCCCATCTTTGAGTATGACCAATTCACAGTCCAGCTTCTCACCAGTATCGAGGCATACTATGTCCGTGGGATCAATGGGGTTCGTCTTGATCTGTCGCTTTTCCATGAAAGAACGCCCCAAGACTACATCAAAGTGCGACTCTTCAGACAGATAGACCACATGTGTGGTTTTAGTCTTGCCAACGGTGATTGGCAACTTTCCGATACTTACAATGCGACAAAAAAATCGACGATGAATAGCATGGACAGAACAAACACCAAAAAGACTCACTTGACTAGCCCACTATATCCATAGTGCCCCGGTGCGGCATCCTGTGGGATGAAGCCGTGCCTCATGGCAAACTTTCGGGACGTATAAACGTGGCGATATCCAGTCTTGAGCAGCATGCGCACTGGATCCTATAATCAGGACAACATTATAGAAGAGGTCATTGTCCTCGTACCATTCTTTACAGGACCAATATCACCAGTAATGGTGCGAACCCCATTGCTAGTATGAAAGTCCTCAAACTCTTTCTTGTGCTTCGGGACACCGCCATGTGGAGAACTGCGTTTCTTGCTGCGTGCGGAAGGGGAGGCGGATCGGGGCCCGGTTTGGACTGGCACGGTATGATCTGGGTGGAAGAGATAGAAAGATGGATTTCGGTATGATGACTGAGATGGCAGGGGCTCAGAGGGGTCTTTTAGGTAGACAGTCGGAGGGTCTGTGCTTCCGTTTTGTCTCCACTGGAAGATAGAATAATCCCCATCTGTCGAGGGCTCCTTGACTGTCACCAGATGAACAGACACCGAAACGCACCATCATCTAGATTCCAAACTGAACCGCTCCATTCATATTTCAGCCACCCGGGGCCCACACGTTTCCCGTAAAATTCAGTGTTTCTCTTTCTACTGAGCTTATCGAAGAGCAGCGTCAGGGGTTCGGTAGTAACTGGTGAGTGTATGAGATGGACTTGTATGCGGCACTTGTGAAAGATAAACGATCACACCGGAGTGAACAAGAGCTAGGGAAGAGGAGGGCGTATGGATACTAATAACGGCAGGGGGTTTGTCTGAAGCCATTCTGGGTATGGCGAAGTGGAACACGGAAGAGACGTATGGCTTGGTCAGCAGTTGTCCCGACTCTCTCATCATCCGACCAAGGATCGACCAGGCGTGAGGTCACCCCAAAAACAAAAACAGTCGTTCGAGATGTCTGATCCCACAACCCGAGGAAAAGCATGGCCCCTTGCGGATGCCCAATTGAATAATCAGGTGCAAATTGGCCTCTGTCTGTTGAACACCGTCCTTTCTGACCGTATTATGTTCAGATTCTCGATCTTGTGCAGCAGGCTTCAACCTACAAACAGCTCAAAAAAGGGGCAAATGAAGGTACGCTGGGTAACTCCTGGTGATAGATCACAAGCGGAATGCTTTCGTTCGCAGCAACGAAAACCCTCAATCGTGGCATTGCCGAGTTCATCATTTTGACGGCCGACACGGAGCCGCTGGAAATTCTCCTCCACCTTCCACTACTTTGTGAGGAGAAGGTAAGTTTACTCTGCCGCATTAATTAGAGCATGTGCATATGCTGACGGATCCCTTGCAGAACGTGCAGTACATATTCATCGAGTCCAAGGCAGCCCTCGGACGTGCATGCGGAGTCACGCGGCCTGTCATCGCTGCCAGTGTCACCACGAATGAGTCGCGGGAGCTACAGAGTCAGATACAAACGATCAAAAAGGCTATTGACAGGCTCATGGTATAGGACGCATCTCCTTTACACAGCAAATAGTGCAATCTAGTCTTTCTCTGATCTCTATCTCCCGGCATCGCGTATTCATAAAAATCCCATTACGCTAGGAGATGATTACAAGGATAGTGTGGGCATATGAACATGGTCCAACAGATAGACCAAAATGAATAGGTGAGATTGAGCAGCCTGGGGCTACTTTGGAACATTCTCACGGGCCTGCTGTCGAATCCTACGCCTGGAATCCGAGGTTTCTCGTTAGCCCACATAGAATCTCGACTACAGACCGAGAACATACTCATAAGCTACCTTGTCATTCCTACCAAAAAGGTTAATGATCTCTAAGCAGCAATAGAAGAACGGGACTCACTTGAACATGGTATAAGCCTCGCTCTGAGCAGGATCATTTACATTTGGATCATTCAGCAGAGCCTGGACACCCAACACAATCTAGAAAAGAGAATTCGGATATCGCCATCAGGGGTTCATTTCCGAACACCCACCTGTTTGATAGTAATAGCAGGCTTCCATGATTTCTCCTCGTCAAGTATAGATAGACAAACAGTCCCCGAAGGGTATACATTTGGATGAAACAGTGGCGGCACGAATTTACCTGGATAATGATACATAAGTTCAGGTAGAAGTCTTACTTGAACTTCACGCCTACATTTAGGTGGCTTGGATGGATAGTCTGATTTGTAGATTCAGTGGCATGATCCGAAGTCCTTTGTGAATTATCCACGTACCTTCAGGGAAGGTCATGCTCAATTTATAAAGCCCACCTTCCCATGGGGTCTAGAAGAGGTTAACTCGTATAGGGATCAGCAAAGGCACACCTCAACACGCGCTCACCCCCTCCTTCCCTGGTATTCCAACCTCCCAATCCATTAGATTCATGGTCCCATCCGGAGCCTTTGTAGGCTTCGCGTAGAATCCCTATAAATCGACCGATTAATGTTTGCAATGCGCCGCAGACAGATCCACACACGAATGGATGGTCCTTCCGCCATTGCTTCCTTTCTTCAGCGAGTCGGGGACGACAGATGCCGGACATGTGAATGAGGGTACAGAGTTATTCGTAGATTCGATCAGAGCGTCTGTGGGTCAAATGTGGCCAAACAAAGAGGACGCGCATGGGCTGACGCGGCGCTGGCAGCTTCTTAATCGTAACAAGCACAGAATGAACGCGCTCGTTAGCAAGTTCTCGACAACCGATGCAGACAGCGAGATCAGGACGGCAATGGACATTGCTGAAAATGATGGTCTCACAGATGCTATGTGGGGCTCACAAGCCGGGTTCGGCCACTTGGCAAAAGGACATGCCTTCAATATCCCTCCTGTGCCGGATGTACGTTTTTGTGAACGCCCTCTCCTGTCGACGGGCACCTCATAGCACATCATGTGTTCCATTCTAGCCCACAGCATTCCTGAGGCTTCACACCGATGACCATGCTGACCCCAACTGCAAGATCAAGATTCAACACGGCACTACCACCCTTGCTTTCCGGTTTCAAGGCGGGGTCATCGTGGCTGTTGACTCTCGTGCTACTGCAGGAAGCTACATAGGTAAATTTCTCATCAATATGGGTTGATTCGTGCTTATCCTTTACCCAGCGTCTGGCACCGTGAAGAAGGTTATCGAGATCAATCCATACCTCTTGGGAACGATGGCAGGTGGTGCCGGTGTGTCCTCATGTGCACTCCATGTGGAAATGTGGAAGATTTATACCTGTGCGCAGCTGACTGTCAATACTGGGAAACGTATCTTGGCATCCAGTGCCGCTTGCACGAGTTAAGGAACCGGGAACGGATATCTGTTGCAGCCGCTTCCAAGTATCTCAGCAACCTCGTCTACAGCTATAAAGGCATGGGTCTTAGCATGGTGTGCTTCAACCCCTTCTTATGGTAAACAATTGTGATCCATATCTTTCCAGGGTACCATGATTTGTGGCTGGGATAAAACAGGTCCTACCATCTTCTACGTCGATTCGGATGGCTCTCGTCTTAAAGGCGATTTGTTTTCTGTGGGCTCAGGTAGTACATTTGCGTATGGTGTCCTCGACCAGGGCTACAGCTGGGACTTGACGGATGAGGAAGCTCAGGAGCTTGGACGGAGAAGCATCTATGCTGCGGGCCACCGTGATGCATTTTCCGGTAACACCTGCAACTTGTCTCATGTGAAAGAGGACGGCTGGAAGTTCGTTGGTACGTCGTCGCTGCTATTGTGACTCGCTGCGTATCCTCACCAGTTTCTAGGCAACTACGATATCACGAAAATGCACTACGATGGACCTGGTGCGGTTCCAGGTTCGCTAGGTAGTGGGTATGGATATGATGTCCGCACTAATAACCGGCTTGCTGTCCTCTCCAAGCCAGTTTCAGCATAGATACAATACGGTTTGTACTGTAGTAGTGCACTTTTGTATTTCATTGCGCAATCCAGAGACTTCCTATTTTGGACGAGGTTGACCACAATACTGCTCGGGTTCGTTCATACGCACTAGTACAGTAACTCATGAAGCGCTTTTTCTCCAAGTCGTCGAAGAACCAACCTTCAACTTCCGCCGTATCACCTCACAATGATCTAGTCCGTACGCCCGAACTACCTCCCAAATTTATTG
>Ga0137358_10001841_pt1 | contig 11755 bp, 15 predicted proteins | sample Mad1_20_16metaG_FD_105551 | JGI IMG/M metagenome (GOLD analysis project Ga0137358, IMG submission 105551) | Vadose zone soil microbial communities from Angelo Coast Range Reserve, California, USA - Mad1_20_16 metaG | ecosystem: Environmental > Terrestrial > Soil > Vadose zone | place: USA... | reverse complement strand
CTCACTATGCAAAACAACAGGAGGAAATAAGTTAAGGTCTAGTCTGGCGCCCAGTAAAGTAATCCCTGTGTATGGTTCCAGTCCAAAGTCTACTTGCGTCCGTTATTTTACTTTGTTGTTGGCATTGCCTTAGAACTGGACTACCGGCTCTGTTCCTGCTAGGTTGTGTATGTGTGATAGTTGGATTAAGGCGACCTGGGCCATTTCACTATAGAAGTCTAGGCTATCCAATTCCATTTACCCTTGGCTCTTGCATCGAACCACCTCACGAGCACGACGCATACCCCCGCTGCCATCAGCAGCGCCGCATCATATCCAGCTACTTTATCGAAGCTCTTCATCAGCTGTGCTGGCGGTTCCAGGAGCTGGCCTTGTCCCGGGTGGGCACCCAACAGGGCGCCTGCGATAGGCGCCCCCACTACCGCACCAAGGCCACGTACGAAGTAGATGGCGGCGTTCGCAGAGGAGTAATGTTCTTTCCCATAAAGTTCCGCAATAGTGGTAGGCAAAAGTGCGCTGTAGCCTCCGGAGGCCATACCATAGAGGACGATGAAGGCGAGGAATCGCGGTCGTGACGCATGAATCCAGAGTGTGATTGCCGAGACAGCAGAGAAGACGACCTATACGTAGTAGGCGATTAAGCGTTAGAAAAGTTATTTAATTATAGGAAGAAGGAATATCCGAACGTACACAGCCCACCAGGGTGTTCTGCCGTCCGGCATAGTCAGCTATTAAACCCATAGTGACACGTGATACGCTGTTGACACCATTGTTCACGGCCAAGAGCATGCTGGCCATGGTAGGTGAGAAGCCGAGCACATAAACCGAGTATGTGGTCAGATAATATAAAGGTATAATGTTTCCAGCGGCCTGAAAGAACGACGCCAATAACTGGAGAGATCTTGAGTGATCGGGCGGGGGTTGAGGATATACGCGCAGAATGTACATACCTGCAAAATGAATGTTCCTTTTTTGGCGAGTGCAAGAGAGGGCTTTATCGGTTTATACGCCGGATGGGGCCGAATAACGAAAGAGAGAGAGACGCAGATCACAAAGTTCCACACCCCAAGAATACGTAGTGTCACAGGTGCACCATAACGGTCGAGCAATGACTGGGTGACAGGAGCGAAAACCAGTCCACCTGCGCCAGACCCGGACATAACGATGCCCATCGCAAACCCCCGGTGTCGGTCGAAAAACACAGGAGTCAGTGATATGACGGGGTAATACAGCATTGATGAGCCGATGCCGACGAGAACAGCTTGAGTGAGGAAGAGATGCCACAGCTGATAGTAATAAAAATATCAGCCGTGGGCAGGAACTACGGTGATGCTTGTAAATACCTTCGTGGAGAGGCTCGCGAGGATGAACCCTAAGCTCATGATAGCTGATCCGGAGAGGCACATTAGGGACATATCGCATCCTCTTGAGATGAGAATGCCAACAAAAACGCTCCCGCTCCATGTAAGACCACCTCCTATCGTGCCGATGAGGGACGTCATGGCATATCGACCAGGACCATCAAGGATGTTGCTCTCTGATGATGTGTAGAAATCCTGTTCGAAAAACCATTCGCATATAAGACTCTGGAGATATTCGTGGCAGCGACATGGCTAGGAGACTTGCCTGAAAGATTCCATAGGTTTGGTTCAGACCAATCGTCTGAAAGGTCGCGAAGAACCCAGCAAAAACCAACGCGCATTGAAACAAGCGCGATGGTCGTGGGTACTCTGTCTCCGACAAACTTTCTTCCGACAAGCTTTCAGTATCTATTGAGGCGCGCTCTTTGGTGTACCAGTCATAGCGTAGTGGTGTAGGTACCAGAGTAATCGCATATCGCTTGTAATCCCCTTCTTCAGATTTCGAGTCCATCATGGAGAACGATAGCAGAAGGTGAAACGGTGCTCGCGTCTGGCGTGAGCAGGGACTTGATTAAATGCCGAAGGGAATGAATCGAATATAAATCCCTTCAGTCTCGTGCCTTCTAGGGGAAAAGACAAGGCCTAAGCCCTCCGGGTGCGCTGTAGAAACGGGATCGGTGCGAGGCGAAGGTGAATTGGCCATGTGCAAGTCTTTCAGTCCTTTATATCGCGAGCGATTCGATTTTCAGATGACCTGGAACCTACCGCAACGCACCCAAGTCCTGGCGGATCAGCCCCGGTTGAAAGGAGGCCTCCCCGCTTATGGCACCACGTCACTTTGCATGCAGCGGTCCTGTAGAAACCAAAGTGGTGCGAGTTTAACGAGATCCCCTGCTGGCAGATCTAGCAATCTCGGTTGCCAGAGATCTCGTGATGTCGAGAAGGGGGGCAACTCCGTAACTGTACCCCCATTTACACGACCCCGAGAAGCAGCCAACCACGGTTACCCCATGGCAGAAGCGATGAGGGTCCAGAGAGGACATTCCCGCCAGTTCTGACCCGGAGTCGCAGTAATCCCGGGAGAAAACTTGGCTACGTGCCACTGGCCGCCATTGGTTGGAGGGAAGTGAGAATAGTAAGGGTGTTTACAATCACCAGTGCCATATACGAACAATGACGCAGACCCTCAGACCCTAGGATCTGGCTTGCTATGGACACCTATATCGACCCGTAGTGCGTTGAGGGAAATGAAATGAATATTTTCAATAAACGTCGCATTGGAAACCTTACCAGGATACACCGAGGGATACACCGTTCTTGCGCGCGTGAGTTGCCCGATCATGAACGCGGGCAGTTGTGTCACTTGAGCGCTTGAGCCTGCTAACATTAGCGCTCACATAAAAAGAACGGCAGTAAGTTACATTAATATAATCAGCTCGCTTTACGAGAAACAGAAAAAGCCTGCAATTACAACCCAATTAAGACTGTGGGACATGACTGAATTTAGGGGATTTGGCCAGACTTTCAAACATTCTTTTTTTTTATTCTTTTCTTTTTGCTCTTATAATAAATACAAATACAAAATAAAATAGATTATATATATATTTTAAACTATCTAATCTCAATCGATCTATGGTTTCCCTCAAGTGGGGGCGGAGGAGAGAACTTGTGTATAGTGTGGCCCAAATGTAAATGGGGCTACACTAGAGTTATGCACTATAATGTGGGGGCCCAGCTCAAGTGTAAAGCCCTAGGAAGTGAGGCGGTATAGCGGCAAGGGAGGGAGTACAGATAGATGGCAAGTATGATAAAGAGGACAGGTGGTCACTCAAATTTCAAAAACTGATAATTGTGCACAGCTTCCAAATTTAATACCAACTTCACTGTATAATTGTCTAGTAGGCTCTGCAGGAGCCCGCGGTGGTTGTTGAGCGAACTATCTTAACCGGGTTAACAAGCAGGAACCGGATCCGGCACCGCCGCCGCGGTACAAATACGTCCGTTCGATTGAAAAACGGTACAAAATCACAGACTTGAACTCGAACTCGATCGCAGTTGCCTCTGTAATCAACAAATAATCATCCAAGCGAGCACATGTCGCCAAAGGTCGTCTTGGTGACGGGTTGTTCCGAAGGAGGGATAGGATTTCATTTGTAAGTCAGCCCTTCTGAGAGAAGAGAGGGCAACGTAGCCGCATAATCAATTCTTGATAGGGCCAAAGAATTCGCTTCGTGTGCCTGCAAAGTTTATGCAACCGCCAGGAACATAGAGCGGATGCAAGCTTTACATCATCCACGCATCGAACTTCTCTCCCTTGACGTTACAGATGACTCCGCCGTCAAACTCGCCATCGACGTTATCATAGCAAACGAAGGAAAGATAGACATTGTCGTGAATAATGCCGGAATAGGTTGCTATGGTGTGTGATGCCTCGGAAAACTTCTCCACATTTTCATCCGTCTAATATCCCCAAGGGCCGACGCTGGAATTACCCCTCGAACAAGTCCAGACTGCCTTTGACACGAATGTTTTTTCGCTTCTCCGCATAAATCGTGCAGTGCTCCCTCACATGGCCGCTCGCAAGCAAGGAATGTTCATCACTATCGGCTCCGTCGTCGCGCAGTGGTACGTGCATCTCGACGTCTCGTTATTCCACCGAAAACCGAAAACTGAACTGCCTGCTATGTAGCCCGCTGCCGTGGGGTGGTATATACGCTGCTACGAAGTCAGCAGTACACGCGATTACCGATGCGTTGGAGATGGAGTGCCGGCCTTTCAACATCAAAGTCCTGCTCGTCGCCCCTGGTGGTGTCAAGTCTAATATAGCTGCAAATCAGACTTACGACCCGCCTCCGGACACCCTTTATGCGGAGTACATGGAAAGAATTCTGTCCCGACGGGATATAAGCCAGTCCTCGCCAATGCCTACTGACGTCTTTGCAAGGCGGGTGGTAACACAAGCTCTGGCACCGAGTCCACCAAGTTTCATGACGCTAGGTAAAAATGCGATACTTTTCTGGCTTGTTGCATTATTACCCCGCCATTGGCTCTTGTCCTTCTTATGGAAGCGTTTTGGTGATATTTCGTAGACAAGGGATCCAATTGTTCTTATGTTTTATCGATGAGAGACGCTGCAATTGACGATAGATAGCCATGGCCCGTGTAGCTAATGGTCTAGTACCATTGTTGGACAGTATACAAATAGAATATTCTCTTGCACTGGTTTTCGCTTCGTCGCTATCCCGAGGAGATATTTTCAGTTCTTTCGGATGACCCCGATGGATTCGATACTTGTGCAGTGTGCACAGAATTTCGATGCGAAGTGAGACGCAAAACGTTCCGCAAAACGTTCGGGAACCCCAGACAATTAATTATGCATTAATTACGTGTTCTTTTTCATTCACATTTACCTAAAAAGTACTTAGGTTAGTCCTATTAAGCTTCAAGTTTTCAGTCTTTGTTGAATTTGAATGTACAGTCGTAGTTAATGAGCCAAAAATTCTATTTACAGCATATACTAGTGGCGATATGGTCAACCAGGGGCCGCTTGCTAGAAGTTCGAATGACGTGGGACGAAATTGCGAGCACAAGGGCAGTGACCATATGCTGTCAGCCGACAATGAAGTTTGGCCAACCACGCGTGTATCAGGGTTTTAGGGTTTGAAAATCGAATCCAGCAAGTTCGTGGGCCCTTTCGTGTCTGAGACAATACGTGCTGCATACCTTTGTGAGCAGCAACGATTAAAAAAAGCATACGATGCCGGCCTATCATTGTATGCTATCTCATCCAGGAGAAGAGTTCAGTCGTGTTTGCGGCTGAAGCCTCCAAGTCTGGGCCAGTGGGATGCGGAGGCCAAATTTAGTCTGCACCCGCGAGCAATGTTTTTCTGTATCCACAGGCCGCGATCCGCGCCATATTCTGCCTCATGCAGCCACGTCATAACCCAGGGTCGTTCACAAAAGATGCTGTTTACGCGACTGGATTCGGGTGACACATTCGTGTATCCAGTCAGACGACAACCCTGGACGAACTAGTCCAGCAATTTGGCGGAGCACGCCACTTTGCGCGCAGTCATCATGGTATTCAGCACCATGGGTACCCTCGGCATGTCGTCAGACACGCGCAGATTTCATAACATTAACCGCCTCAGTGCGACAATCGCACTGGACTACGTGATTTTTGTCGGGGTGGTCGCGCTAAGTGCTCCGGTCAGTCACGTATCCCTGAACAAACCTGCAACCCTTTTACGTTACCTGGGTTTCCTGTTGAGGAACACATTCATCCTCGATGCCTGAAATGGAGTGCAGAACGGGAGGATTGCTGAATACTGCACTCGTCATTTCCAGGAAGGCGATCTGGATACATTTCGAATCCGACACGAGGAAACGGCACTAAGGGTGGAACTTCCCTAGACCGTCGAGACTCCTAGTCAATCGAACCTCACCCCGCGGTGCTGTCCGGACATTTTGCGATCGACTATAAGGGTTGAAATTTTCACAACCACGCCCTCTTCAGAAGTTCAGCTAATGTCAGGAGATCCTCAGAAAGGAGTTTGGACGGGCGGATGCACGAAGTGCGGGGCTGGTGAGGGAAAACCCAGATAAGCAGCCCTTATGTTGAATTGGACGATGGGTCGGAGATAGGCGCCACTATGTGGAAAAAGCACATCTTTATACGTTGGTGGTCCAGAACCTCACTGAATTCACGTAAATGGAACATGGACAAGGACGGGAAGGCCGGCCACGTTAGGAGGTCGGTAAGCACCAGGCCGTAAACCGCGAGAACCAATCTCATTGTTCAGGATTAGGGTGACGTTGTCATTTAGTTCCCTGCGCAAAATAGAGTATGTCAGCGAGGATGGTCTCATCCACAGTGGGCATTTTACAATGTAATCCAATTCAGTCGGCTCCATGCTACAATCTGATTGGTCGTTCATGATCCTTGATCCTTAGGCTTGATGAGGTCGACGACATACGAGTCATCCCAGGTGGTGTATAGACAGCATTATTTGTCGTAGCTTTCAGAGAGAGCAGAGTATATGTTGTCATGTGTGAAATGGAACGGCTGTCGAGCCACAATTGAACGACGCAACACAAACGCCACACAAATTTGCGGCGTTGAGGGTGAGCTCTGATTGCCAAATATGGAAGTGTTCCCGGCCTAGCCAGGTGTTGTACTGTATCCTTGCACCAACTAACTCGCAATGTCGCACTACCCGACTCACCTCTCACCAAACGTCACCCCCACAAAACCTGGAAAGGCCCAGAAATCGCGGGCGCGCCGTGAGCCCTCGGGTGTCTTCTCTCTCTTTCAGCCGCAGCAAATCCAACAATTCAAGGAAGCCTTTTCCCTCATCGACCAAGACAGGGACGGTCTAGTTGGAGAACAGGACCTAAATGACACGTTTACCAGCTTAGGTGCACGCACAAAAACTACAGACACCTCAGAACATATCGCACTCACCCCTCTTCTCCCACCCCAACTTAGGAATTGTGCCGTCCCCAGAGATGATGGAAGAGCTGCTCACATCACGTCCGGGCGAACGTGGCTCGCAGCAGACTCTTAACGAAGACCCGCGCGATCGCGGGATCAACTTTGCCATGTTCTTGACCATGATGAGCGAGCATCTGTTCGAGTTTGACGCAGAGGCGGAGCTGCTTGATGCATTCTCGTCCTTTGACGAGTCCGACTCTGGAATAGTCAGGGGCGATGAGATTAGAAAGTGGCTGAGCGAAACAGGCGACAGGATGAGCCAGGGGGAGGTATGTGTCCCATTGTCGTCCTGGTCACCCGGGGCGGCTGGCCCTAAAGGTTGATCCCTGACTGCGTTTACACAGATCGATAGGTTTTTGAAAGGCTCGTTTGCCGACCGTCAAGGAAATTTCAACTATAGAGAATGGGTGAAGGTGCTTAGAGTAAATGAAGACGATAACGATACAGAATCACAGGTGTAAGACGAAGTTCATGTATTTGTCTTGTATCTAGGTTCCCGATATGTGTACATTCTAACGGTTCGTTTCAAAGTTCATCGCTCAATCTTGATGCAATTCTGATATTCAATTGGCAGACTTAACGCTTTACCTTACGTCCTAGCAATACCACAGTTAGATGCCCTCTTACTCCTGTCAGATCCAGTGCCCTTTGAGTGTCTGTGGGTGCAATACGAAGTCAGCCACGTACTGATAGTCGCACTGACCGTACTCACTCGGGGCAGTGCCTGGGCATAGACGCAGGCGGCCATGCGACTGTTCACAAGCACTCTCAATAGGGTGTATTCGCACCGTGCTTTGAATTTTCGCACCGCATGACTGCCAGATACCTTGCTCACCGTCCACGCAAAATTTCGCTCACGTGAACGAAACAAAGAAGTTCCCGCCAAATTCTCGCGTGCAAATACACTCTACCTCGTCAATGCAGTCTTTACTTCATGCGCAGGTTTTTTTTGAAAGCAGAGTCATTGAATGCGTCCATTTCTTATTAACTGAAGCGAGTTCAGGTACTTTCCAGGCCCTAATGCTAGCATTCTATGAAGTCATCGGTATAAATGGGCTCCAATGGTGATTTCCTGTTGTTGTCGTTCTGGGGACGTAAGTCCATTTTGATCGGATTTCCGAAATGGGTGGGAGGGTTTGGAAGGCCTTTTTTTGGGACCCCAAGAGCTCAATCTTCCATGTCACCCATGCTCGTGTCCTGGCCCGCAACAACGGCTCTGCCATTGCCCCCTTCGAAGATGTCATGATCCAGTCCGGATACTCTACATTGCTTGATCGGGGAGAGCCCGACGTGCTAACCCCGGAGAGGGTGCGAGCGGAATATCTCATGTGTGGTTCTCTGGTTCTCTGCTAGAAAGTTGCTCTTTTTCAAATTCCCAATCTGCACGACGGCGTCAAGCCGCGGTGCCGACATAACAATTGCATGGGCACCTCAGCCTGCCATACGACTCCGGTGTTGCGCACTTAGCCCCAGTAGTCTGGGTTGCCGTCACGTTCTCATGTATGCTGCACGGATGTTCACTTCAGGCCTTGGTTGAAGAATATTCAATCCCTTCTTCACCAAGACCAAGTCATGTCCATCTGCTCTCACTGTAATCCAAAATAATTTCTCTGCCGGCCACCGAGTATCCATAGATCACTGGCAAGGATCCTTTTCTCCGAGGCGTGGAGTCAAATCACATGGAATACTGTATTGTGTCGTGTGAGCAATAATTGCTTCTGAACTTGAACTTACCACTCATCCGCGTCGGGACCCGGATCATCGTATATTTTCCGTCTCCCCGAGGAAATCTAAAAGTAGCAACGCTAAAAAGGCGGGGGAATCTTTATCGTTTTGAACTTTTTTCTATTCGGGGCTATTAGTGGTGCGATAGCCGGGATTCTACTCTGCTCCTCTCATTCCCACCCTTCCTTTCGAAGGCCGCTTCCCGAAGGCTTCCCCGCTTCTTCCTTGATTGTCGGTGCCCCACTTCCTGTGGTACGCTGACCATCTCTTACTAACTTTAAAGTTAGCACAACACAGACAGCGGAGAATGACTGTTCAAAGATACAGTATAGGGTATATCATTTCCTTTTCCCGTTCGTGCATGTTTGTGCATGTTTGACTTTTCTCCAATCGCCCTTACCCCGTTGAATGACCAGAAAATCGGTAGTATACTGCCCCATGTTTAATTTTACCTACGATCCTTTGCTTCCATGCCCGCCATAAAATTTTTATATGTCTAGTGTATGGCCGACTCGAAATTTTGTGCAAGTGTGCCCTTCGAGTATGATCCTATAAAAAGTAAAATATTTATCGTAGGGGCCGACTCAAGGCAAATACAGCGACGGTAATATACACTGGCATGTCACGGTATGGGTGTGCAATGCGAGTGTACTGTATGAGAGCTATCATAGTTCTCGCCAGGCAACCGAACAATTACGATGAGGGCAGGCGCGCTGCTTCATGTGTCACACGAGGCTCTAACAAGATCCACGATATACTCCCAGAGCTCGCGTTGATGCCCCATCGCCCCCTCTGAAGTTCACGTACAAACCATGGTGTACATCAACTCGTGGCAACAGTATCAAGAAGCCGCCGAAAACCTGTACGCCAACTCACCCACAAAGGTATAGTACCCTCTCCATTCCTTCCCCCACCAGTGTGCCGTGCCGCCTAGCCTATTCTAGCCCCATCACGGTTAGACGCGCACGCGCGCAAACGAATGAAAATGGATCTCTGAACTGACGGATTGCGAAAGACTCGGTACAGCGTCAAGTGGAGATCTTCGGAGGGGAAACTCGTCCTCAAGATCACCGACGACGTGACGGTGCGTACCCTACCTTTAAGAACCGTAGTGTTGACCGACACCGGAATATGATGCAGTGTCTGAAATTCAAAACTCATTCGTCCATCTTCCTCGGCCGATTTGAAGCACTCAATCGCTCTCTGATTCAAAAGATGATGAACGTCCGTCCTCCGCCGACCGCTGCTTTGCAAGCAGCTCCGCCGGCCGTTTCAACTTCTCAGCCGCAAGCTGCGACCGGTTCTAAACTGTCTAGTATACCCGCTGCTTCGACAGGAGGAGGGACGAAAAAGAAGAAGGGCAAGAAGAAGTGACAGTGTGGGTGTTTATAATCTGGTGGGCCGGACGGATGACGTGCAGGATAGCGGGTCATTTGTTGTACGTCTATCAAAGTGTATGTGCCCGACTCAAACATCTATTCCTCTCAAACCTGTCGCATACCACTTCCGGGACTTTTGATTACAGGTCGCTCAGTACACAATAACGACTATTTGTCGGCAACTGAGAACGGAAGCCATCGTTTAATCAGTTGTGAAAGCCTTCATAGAAGTACTCCGGATGGCATCCGGTCCAAGAACGTATTCGAAATCCCGTCGTAGATCGGACGACCGCGAAGTATCGTCTGCTCCACCCATCCAGAGAGCACCAGGCCTTCGTATGGAGTGACCTTGTTCTTGAATTGAACCATTTCCTTCGTAATCTGGTCCCACAATTAGTTAACCGTCTTTGAAAGATCAGATGGCGGAAACGGCGCGCACAGTATATTGGGCGTTTGGGTCCCAAATGATCAAGTCCGCGTCGTACCCTACTGCGATTTTGCCCTTCCTGTCGCCAAGGCCAGCATGGCTCGCTGTATTCTCGCTCGCCCATCGCAGGATCGTCCCAATGGGCACGTTGCGTTTCCGTCCCTCGGTCCATAACAGACTTAGCCCAAACCCGAGAGTGCTTATGCCACCCCAAGCACCCATGATATCACCCTGGTCAAGCCTTTTCAGCTCCGCAACACAAGGGCTATGATCTGAGACGACGCAGTCGATCGTGCTATCCAGCAAGGCCGCCCACAACGCCTCGCGATTCGCGGTGTCCCGGATCGGCGGGCAGCATTTGAATTCAGGACGTCCGTCGGGGATCGAGTCCGATGCTAGGCAAAGGTAATGGAAGCATGTTTCGACTGTGAGTTTGTGCCCGGCCGCTTTGGCGATGCGGATAATCGGAAGAGCCTGCGCGGCTGAGAGATGTACAATATGGCAGCGAAGGGTGGGGAAGTCCTTCTGCAGATTGATAATCCGTGAGATGGCGTCGACCTCGAACCTTTCTGGACGTGAGTTCAGAAAAGTGCTGTAGACCGTGGGATCCTCTGACTTGACAGTCGGCGTCGGATAGTCGTCACGGTCATCCACCTCTGCGTGGAACAAGAGAGTGAATTCCTTGTCCTGGGCCTTGTCAGTGTACTGGGCGTGAGCGAGCAACGGGCAGACATCTTATACCTTGAGCGCAGACATGGCCGGTCGCAGATCGCTTTCGGAAACACATGGAAATTCCTACATGGATCATCACTAGAGACCGTGAGTGAAGATAGAGCGATTCCAACCTCGACACCACTTTCGATCATGAAACATTTGAATCCCTTGACACCAGCATCGACCAAAGGACCTAATTGACCCTAGAGCAGACATAGTCAGTCGACCTCAGCCAAATAAACTAGTATGGAAATGAATGAAAATGCGCACTTGGTTGCCTGGGATAACGCCGCCCCAGAATGCAACGTCTGTCCAGCACTGCTCGTGTGCCGCACTACGTTTGGCGGCAAGGTTCTCCACCGTGGTCGTCGGCGGGATAGAGTTGAGCGGCATGTCCACGACGGTGGTGATGCCTCCGGACGCAGCCGCACGAGTGCCGGTCCAGAAGCCCTCCCACTCCGTCCGCCCAGGTTCGTTGAGGTGCACATGCGCACTGGAGACACACGAGGACAGCGTTGACCTGCTAAACTACGGCACGTGGGGTGCAATAAGGGCCACACGTACTCGACGAGTCCTGGAAGTAGATATTTGTCGCCGACGTCTATCCAGCGACCGTCGTCCGAGTCGCCGCTAGCGATCATGTCCGCGAAGTCCG
>Ga0137358_10001839_pt1 | contig 11761 bp, 24 predicted proteins | sample Mad1_20_16metaG_FD_105551 | JGI IMG/M metagenome (GOLD analysis project Ga0137358, IMG submission 105551) | Vadose zone soil microbial communities from Angelo Coast Range Reserve, California, USA - Mad1_20_16 metaG | ecosystem: Environmental > Terrestrial > Soil > Vadose zone | place: USA... | reverse complement strand
TTTCGCTCGCGAGCAATGCCCGGCAGCAGTGCCGAATCATGTAGTCGAGGAACTCGAGCGCCATCGCGCGGGTGTCGCTATGAATTTCAGGCATCATGTCGGCCCCTTCTGACGCCGATTACCGGATTGGTGGGATTGCGCACCGACAACTTGACGCGTAGGGTCATTCTGTCGAGGTGTATGCTGTAACGTGTTGCAGGACAACAGAAAAGGACCTTTATGCCCTACCTCTACGCCCTCGAATTGCTCGCCCTCGTCTTCTTCGCCTGGCAGATCAGCCGCGCCCTCGGGCGGATCGCGCACGAGCTGTACGTGCTGCGCGGGGGCGATACGCGAGCGGATAAGATCGATGCGAAGGGGCCGCCGGAGCAAGCCGACTTGGATTGAGGCGGTCACGTAACGGTGGCGGATTGCCGCGGTGGATTAGCGGCGGCGAGCTTCTCGAACGTTAGGGTTTTTCCCCGCGCTTTCGCTGCGACAATCACTGAAGCCCAGGCTTCAGAAGGTATCCTTTCGCGTTGAGACCACTTCGCAACCTGTTGATATGGCAAATCCAAATCGCGTGCCATGTCCGCTAATGAGTCCCAAATCCCAAATATGTCTTGAAGCGCTGGCATTTCGTACTTTTATCATGGACGATTTATCCATGCAAGCGTGGACTACAAGTCAACTGACGGGCGAGGAGCGCCGCTCCACACTACCGGGAGTGACAAAGCCTTATACACCGACGACTTATCGCCGCGCCTTCGTGCAACGCGTGAGAGCCGCAAGGACGCTCGCTTCCAAAAATCCCCTAGAGATGGCGCAACTTTTAGGGGTACCCAAGGACACATACCATCGGTATGAGACGCGTACTCTCCTCCCCCATCACTTGATTGAACTTTTCTGTCAGCTCACCGGCGCGGATCTATTTTGGCTGGTCACGGGCCGACTTCATCGCCCCAGCCTACAGACCGAAACTCAGGCTCCTCGTAAGCTCGCCTGATACATAACCTGCTGCGCCGCAGCGATATGTAATGCGCCGCGTGTGGACAAATGATCCTTGACAATGTGGACGATTGGTCCATAGACTACGCTCCACAGTCACTTGAGGAGCGAGACCCCGATGCCCACCCCCGAGCTGGATTACGACGACCTGACGCAACTCGACATCGACGAGCGCGAGGCGGAGAGGCGCGACGATCTCGAGGTGACGATCCCCGCGATTATCGTGCGCACCGACGATGAGCGCATTGTCGAGTTGAAAGCGCTGCTGGCCGACATCGCCCTGGGCGCCGACATGATGCTGGAGCCCGCGCTTGGGCTACGCGGTGCGATGCTCGGGTACGTGCGCGAAGTGCGGCGCGTGGCGAGCGCGGGACGGGGCATATGAACGAGCCCATCGTAATGAAGTGCGGCTGCACGTCGCCGTTCTGATGCCCTCGAATTGGCTGCGTGACTTCGCCAATCGAGATGACCATGAGTGAGACTGAGACTCTCTTGCGCGCGAGCATCGAACTCGCCAAGGCCAGTCCCGACCTGCGTCGGCATGTTCACCAACTCACCGCCGAGAACGCGCGCTTGCGCTCGCAGCTCGCCGATCGGGCGCAGTTCGATCTGAGCGCGGACTCGACCCCGATGCTGTTGCGCAAGCAGGCCGGCTGATGACCGCCACCGAACTTGATGCCGAGATGATCCGCCAACGCGCGCTCTACGAGTACTGGAAGCGTTGGGCGATCGAAGAAGGGCTGCTCAACCAAACGAAACCTGGAGATGAACATGCAACTATTCCAAGCGGCTGACGTGGGCCACAGCCACCTCAAGGCCGGAATCATGGGCCTTGCCGGCTCAGGTAAGACCTATACCGCGGCGTCCATTGCCATTGGGCTCGTGGGCTACATGAAACAAAAAGGCGGCCAGATCAAGAACAAGGTCGCTTTCATCGACACGGAGAACGGGGCCGCTTGGGTCTCGCCGCGCTTCAAAAAGGCCGGGATCGAATTGGTCGTCGCTCGCACGCGGGCCCTCACGGATCTTCGGGATGCCCTCCTATGGGCGGAAGCGAACGCCGATGCGCTGATCATCGATTCGATCACCCACTTCTGGACAATCTTTTGCGATGAGTACGCGGTGAAGAAGAACCGCAAGCGGGGCCTTGAGTTCTCCGACTGGAATGCGGTCAAGCGTGAGTGGCGGCAGAACTTCACGGACCTCTATCTCAACACGCATTTGCACATCGTCATGTGCGGCCGGCAGGGCTACGAATACGACATGCAGGTCAACGACGCGGGCAAAAAGGAACTCGTCAAGACGGGCGTCAAGATGAAGGCCGAGGGCGAGACGGGTTTTGAACCCTCACTCCTCATGCAGATGGAGCAGGAGCAGACTTTGAAAGATGGCTCTGTGGTCGGGATCGACCGCGTTGCTATCGTCCTCAAAGATCGCTCGACGATGCTCGATGGCCAAAGCATCCACAATCCGAAGTTCGCGGACTTCCTGCCGCACATCGAAATCTTAGACATCGGAGGCGCCGGCGTCTCGGTCGACACGACCCGCCACAGTGGGGAGCTGCTAACCGATGACGGCGATACGCAGTGGAAACACCGCGAGACGCAGCGGACGATTGCCCTCGAAGAAATCGAGGCCGAGTTGGTCAAGATGTGGCCCGGTCAGGACAAAGAAGGCAAGACAGCGAAAGCCGACATGATCGAAAAACTATTCGGCACCCGATCCTGGCGCGCGGTCGAAGTCAAGCACCTGGACGAACTGAAGGCGGCGCGGAACAAGCTGTGGCTTCAATCACGCGGCCACGAATATGGCTTTGCACCGCCCATGGATCTAGAGGATATGCCGCCCCGGGATGAAGTGGCGTGAAACAGTCGTTTCTCCTGCCCCGGCTGATGTCACGCGATCAAGTGATCTGCCGCATCGTCGATGTGCTCGAAGATCTGCCGGCGGATCAAGGGTATCGCGTCGAACTGCACGAGCATCGGGCCACGAGAAGCGATTTGCAGAATCGAACCCTCTGGTGGATCTACGGCAACATTTTGGAACTCGGCGGTGAGACGATGGGCGGCTGGACAAAAGACGATTTGCACGAGTTCTTTCTGTGCGAGCACTTCGGTGCTGTCGTCAAAGTGCTATTCGGTCGAAAGCGTCGCGTCCCGATTCGCCGAAGTAGTCGACTGAGCAAGATTGAGTTCGCGAAGTTCGTCGATTTCATCTACGGATTCATGGCAAATGAAGGCGTTGTGTTGCCGCTGCCCGATCCCGATCATGCGATCGAACGGGAAGAGCAAGCCGCATGATCCGTCTCGGCCCCACCCGCGATGAGAAGCGTTACGCCGCGTTGCGCAGGATCGGTTGCCTGCCTTGTGTTCTCGACGGTCAGTCTTGTTACTGCGGACCCATTGAGATTCACCACATCGTGGATAACGGATATCGACGCTTAAGCGGGGGCAATGCGAGCACCTTGCCCTTGGGTCGCTATCACCATCAAGGAACGCCGTTCATGGATCGCACGGTCACTTGGATGCGCAATAGGTACGGCCCTTCCCTCGCGCTCGAATCGAAGGCATTTGCTGAGCGATATGGCAGTCAGCGGGAGTTGCTGGCGAAGGTCAACGAGATGCTGTCAGAAGGGAAAAGACTGTGAGTGAACCCATGCACGTCGTCGCACTCTCTGGTGGGAAAGACTCCACCGCAATGGCTCTGCGCCTGCGGGAAGTCGAGCCGCGAGAGTATGTCTACGTCTGTACCCCTACGGGCAATGAACTGCCTGAGATGTTCGCCCATTGGCGCCGGCTGGGTGAACTACTAGAGACGCCCATCACGCCGATCATTGGCGGAACGCTCGAAAGCATTATTGCCGAGCAAGGCATGATCCCAAACTTCCGCGCCCGTTTCTGCACGCGGCTGCTCAAGATCGTACCCTTCGCTGGTTTCATGATGGCCCAGGACCGGCCGGTCATCAGCTATGTGGGCATCAGGGCCGATGAGCCAGCACGGGAGGCCGGTGACTACGCCAAGGTGCCTAGGGCCATCGTGCGCTTCCCTATGCGCGAATGGGGATGGGGGCTGTCCCACGTCCTCGCCTACCTGGCCGAGAAAGGCGTATCGATCCCGATTCGGACCGACTGCGCCTGGTGCTTCTGGCAGACCTTGGGCCAGTGGTGGAATTTGTGGCGGGACAATCTCGCGAGCTACTTGGAAGGTGAGGCCATCGAGGCGCGAATGGGTCACACGTTCCGTAGCCCCGGCCGTGACACGTGGCCGGTGGGACTCAAGGAATTGCGCGAACGATTCGAGCGCGGAGACATCCCGCGAGGGGCCGATATGCAATCCGACCTGTTCAGTAACCAGCAATGCCGGGTGTGCCGTGCGTGACTGCGTGTGCCCGATTGGACCCTACCCAGCGCTGGTGGACTGGCTCGTATGCGCAGTTGCCTGCTTGGTAATTATCGGTGTCGCGGCTTGGACCGTGCACCGTTCGACACAGTCTGCAAAGGCAGGTGATGCGCCATGACGGAAGCTGTCATTGGTCAGTTCTATCGAGTGCCGGCTGTGCGCGTCAAAAACTGGTGCGGCTTCAGCGGGTGGCTGCCTGTCATTGGGCCGAAGCACTCGGACGCGGAGATCGTCAAATTCCCGTGGCCACATTGGCACATTGATTGGCGGTTCGCTCCGACCAAGGCATGGAATTACGCATCTGCTGTTCGCGACCCCGGATACGTCTATGGCCGGCCGATTCAATGCCCCAACAATCGCAATGAGGTGGTAGTTCAGGAAGGGCCTGCGGACCGTCTCATGAAGTGCAAACGGCCGCTTCCGCCGTACATAAAATCGCCGAGCAGTTGGAAGGAAGATTGGATCAAAGAACTCCGCAAGGCATTCTGCGATTCCAAGATCACCAACGGGCTGTGCCCACATCGAGGCATTCCAGCGTCGGCCATGATCCGCGAAGGCAACATCCTGACGTGCCCTGGTCATGGTCTTCAATTCGATGCCGGTACAGGCTTCGCACTGCAAAGAGTTTCAAAGCATGAATGAATTTCTACTGCAATTAATAGACATCCTCAAGAGGGGTTCGTCACTCACAGAACACGGTGACCGGGTGGAACCTGGCTATGTAATGTTGATCGAGTTGGAAGAGTTAGCAGCAAAGATAAGAGAAACGAAGTGACCATCCAAACCTGCAACACCTGCCGCCATGTCGCCGAATTGGTCGATAGGCCCGACCCGGCGAGTCAAGTCCAATGCGTGCGCTATCCAAAACCATATGGGCCGATCAGTCGGCGGTACTGGTGCGGAGAGTGGAAGAAGCGCCTAGCGTGGCAAAGAGAAACGAAGTGACTGACAAAGTTCAAGCGTTTGGTGTCGAGCGGGCCAATAACACCCGCCGCGATGCGGTATGGAAATCAGACTTCGATGCTGTCGTGGCCGAGTTGGCCGATCAAATGCGAGTGCACATGCTCGACGTTGACCGCATCCGCGCGCTAGAGGCCGACCGCGACCAGATCAGCCTCACTCTCGCTGTCGCCAAAGCGGACCGGGATAAGTGGTTTGACCGGGCGAGGGTTTTGGAATCGGCGCTGGCTCAATGGCGCCGAGGCTGCACCGGAAAGCACGGTTCGCAAGACCCGTGCGTGGTCGCCAATATCGATTTGCCACAGTCGGAAACGAAACCGCGCTGCATCCATGGATTTCATCGGCATGATGAATGCGGCTTCGGTATGGAAACGCCAGTACCCGACGAGGATGGCCGCTGCACGCGCTGTGGCTGCGAGTTCGAGGACCCGAAGGAAACGACGCACGAGTGTCCGCCGGGATTCACGAAGGAAACGGATGTGAAGTCATGAGTACGCATACAGTCGATCTCAGTCTCACTGGCAACGTCGATAACAAAGGCGTCAGCTTGCGAGGGCGCTATTTCCTGCACACGACAAAGCCCTGGCGGGTCGCGCGTAACCGGCACCGAAACTGTAACGGTACCGATTGGGGCTGGATCGAGGGCGCACCCGGCGACGATACGTGGTCCGATGACAAAGGCTTCAACTCGCAAGCTGCGGCTCTGGTGGTTTCCATGCACAACAATTGGCTAGAGGCACAGAAGCCGTTGTCACTCAAACTGATCGATGCCAATGCCGCCCTGTCCAAAGCCGCACATCGCCTTGCGGAGGCGAATCATGAACTGCACCTTGCCGAGGTCGCGCACCGACTTGCATCCGAAGCGGTCGATGCGCTTGAAGGTCCTCAGTCTGACCGGGCAGGTGTCAAACCGTGAAAGGATGGGTTGACGGCCTGGCTGAGTGGACGGAAGGCGAAACAGCCTATCTGTCGATCGCGTTCACGTGGAAGCTACGCGAGGCCCGCGATCGCGCCCGAAGCTATCGGGCACTCGGCTACCAAGTCATCGTCGGAGGCCCGGCGCTGTTCCTGCCATCCTGGCGCGAGTACATCAAGGCCGACGTGGATTGCATTGGCGAGGTCTATCCAGAGGTCGTTACCAAGCATCACGCCATGGGTACGATCGCCAGCCGTGGTTGTCCGGTGGGCTGCTGGTTCTGCACGGTGCCGAAGATGTGGGGGACCGAGTTCACGCTGATACCAGACTTCGCGGTGCGGCCAGTCCTCTGCGACGACAATCTGTCCGCGCTTCCGGTCAAATACCAGGAGTACATTATCGAGCGATACGTCGCCGAGGATGTCCCGCTGCTCGATGCAAACTCTGGTTTCGAGCCTCAGTCGTTCGATGGTGGCACGCACGAGCGATGGTCGAAGATCATGCGCGGCCCGTGGCGCTTCGGTTATGACGAATTGAAGGAACGACACGAGGTCAAGGGCATGATGGCGCTATTGCGCCATAGAGGCGTCAGCCCGAAGAAAATGCAGGTCTATTGCATGATCGGCCACGAACCAATGGCCGCCTGCTTGCAGCGGATCGAGGAAATCATCGCTTGGGGCGGCGAGCCCTATGTACAGCGCAATATGAAGCTCAACGCACCAGAGAAAATCCCATGGGTGCGCCACGATTGGACTGTCGAACGGCTGGCGGCAATGGCACGCTGGGCCAACCGGCGAATCTGGCGCTATGCGAAATTCAGCGAGTACGACGCCAATGCCAAAACATCACGGCGCGAGCAGTCTCTCGCGCTCTCATTTGAGTGAGGGAGGTGTCAAATGACTGAACATTGTGGTGAATGCGGATCGCGTAAATGCAACCACGGCGCATGTCCTGAATGCAATCCCTGTCGCCACTGTAATGGCGGCGATCGACAGGACAAATTCTTCGGCTACGACGACGAGCGAACCGATGATGGCTTTCGGAGATTCGGTACCAACCTTGATGAAGACTGCGGTTGAGGAATGTAAGCCGTGAGCAACGTGGTGAAACTCAAGCCCAGGCCAGTGTGCACGAATATTTGGAGCACATGCACTCATGATGATTGCCCGCTCAAAGCGCTGCGGGAACGGCTTGGTGAGACTGCGTATCTCGGTAATTGCGCCGGTTACGTTGACTCGCTAATTCGATCCAATCAACTGCATCGAATCGGGTGAGGAATCAGAGCATGGATGAGAAAACGCTAATCGCCCTCCAAGGCTCTATCGCCAAATGGGAAGGCATCGTCGCTGGCACCGTCCAGGATGACGGCGCGCTGAATTGCCCTCTGTGCCAGATGTTCTCTCATTGGGTAAATCCGACCGTGCCGAAGGGGTGCAAAGGATGTCCGGTAAGCGAACGAATGGAGATGCCACATTGCGAGGGCACGCCCTACTACGAGTACACCGACGCTGACGAGAGCGGTGAAGCCTCGGAGGAGGAAATGAAGGAGTGCGCTCAACACGAGGTCGATTTTCTCAAGTCGCTTTTACCGTCCGATTCGGGTGACGAAGTAGAGCCATGAAGTGCTACAAACATCCGACCGTTGAAATGGATATCCCGACGGACTGCCATGTCTGTCACGGCGATGGTGTCATCGAGGTAGACGACTACGGCGAGTGGCATACCGAACGCTGTTGGTCGTGCCATGGAAGCGGCGCAGGATACCCCGATTGCTCGGCATGCATCGAAGAGTACGAGATGGAAAACGAAGCATGAATTTTCAAATAGTTTCGCTAAATATCGGCGGACATCAGGCACTTGCGCTCGCATGCTCTGCTTCGCGAATTTACGTCGGCGATGGGCGCATAGTATTGGAATCCTCTGAAATTACAGGGGATTTCGATGGACAAGTCTGCATGGATCAGCGTCACCGACCCGGCCGAGAGTAGAAATGCAAAAACCAGAAATTGAAAGATGGAAAAATTATCCGATCGCCGAGCATTTACCTGGCTGAAACAGGAGCTAAATGATGGACGCTGATGCCGAGATAAACGCGATCGAAGCCATTTACAAGGTCATGGGGTCGATGGACCGGGATACACAGCGACGCATTATCGCGTGGCTAGAGGCGCGTTTTGAGGACGACCAACGAAAGCGCATTGCTCCCGACACAGGAGAGAAGCGTGGATAGCGATAGAACGTGTGTTCACGGAGTATCGGAATGGGATTACTGCATCGATTGCGATATTGAGCGCAACGATACGCACTTCCGGGGCGCGAGCACCGACGATGAGGAATTTGGCACGGCAGAGTGGAGGCGCGACAACGCTGCCGATGGAACATGTGACGATGTCCAGCGTTAATATCCTGACCGACACGCACATCGGGAAAGAGGTTCCCGACGAACTGGCGTTCCCTGCTCTGCTTCAGGAACTTCTAAGGCGAAGCAAGCGCACGTCCACAGGTTGCCTTGAATGGACCGGCTGGCGCACGGCTACCGGCTACGGCGTCAGGGCTTTCCGTGGCCGTGGCCAGAACACGCATCGGCTGATGTACATGGCCGTCATCGGTGCGATCCCGGATGGCATGCAGATTCTGCACTCCTGCGACAATCCGCCCTGCATGAATCCGCGCCACTTGTCGCTCGGCACTGGCCAGAAGAACATGCAGGAGTCGGTCGAAAGAGGCCGCCATTACGAGGCGGTAAAGCCCAACTGCGACCGCGGCCACCCTCTCTCGGGGGCCAATCTGTACGTCTGCAAGGACGAACGACGCCACTGCAGGACGTGCCAGCGGGCCAGGCAACGTATGCGCCTGGGATGGCCAGAAGACCTCGCCTATAGCGTTCCGCGCAAGCAGGGTTGGCCTCCTAAAGACCTGGTGAGGATCGAGCCCAAAAAGACACGCAAGCAGCTGTCTGCTCACTGTTCCAAGGGCCATGAACTATCCGGCCGGAATCGATATGTGACGCCGAAGGGCAATGTCGAGTGTCGGACATGTCGGCAGCTCGCCAGGAACAGATACGGCGAAAAGCAAAAACGTCATTTCAGCGGAGAGGGAAAGGGATGATCTGCGTTTACTGCAAGCAGCCTATGGAGATGACGCCCGCTGGTATGTGGTCGCACTCAAATAATCGTCGACCTGGCGCCGTAGTGCCAGCATGCATGGATACATTGCCCGGTGAAAGATCCGGGATAAGCCCTAGCGCCGAGGCTCGGATACGCCCAAATATCGGTCGCTCTAACGGTGAAGGAACAGAGCATGGATGAGCTTTTCCGCGAGGCGCTTGCATTGCTCCGTGAGTGGGGCACCGCCTATGACGATCCGAGATACGCTGGATTACCTGATTTCGGGCAGCGCATTCGCGAGTTCCTTGAGCGAGTGGACGCCCCCTGTATCGATCATGACTATTCTGGCCGCTGCAACAACATTGACGGCAGCGAACAGATCTTTTGCAGGAAGTGCGGGCGCAATCCGCCATCACAATCTGATAGGGGCGCGGAATGATCCACGATTGGCAGCCGATTGAAGATATGGACGGCATGAAGTGCGACTGTTGTGGTGAGACTCGCCACGCCGAAACGCAGTGGCCGCCAGATGACGCGGACAATCAGTGCAACGGGTGCAAGCCCCAAAGCTTCGAACGTGATGCCGGAGAGAAGCAGCCGTGACCGTGAGAGATAACACGTACCCATTGTGGTATCGCCAGATACGAACCCACCGTCACGCCAGAGATAGACGCGAGTTCGAACGATTATCTGCGGTGCGTAACGCGGACGAGACAGCCAAGGCTTTGGAATGCGCCCAGCACGTCTATATTTTTGCAGCCAGGGAGTACATCAAAGTTGGAATAACGAACGATCCAGTAGGCCGCTGGCAGCAAATACGATGCGGCAACCCATTATTGGAACGACCCTTCCATGTCACGCAGAAAAAGTATCCCTACGCTTACAAATTGGAGCGCGCAATTCATGAGGCTTTGAAGGCTTATCGTGTCGCGCGCACCGAATGGTTTAAGTGCAACAGATATCTGGCCTTGGAGATTACGAGGCTTATCGAGGAGTCATGGGAATGAGCGCATCATCGAAGATCGGGCGCCCTCCCCGCCTATCACACGCCGACGAATTCGAACTCTATTGCTACCGCAAATCCGGCTTGTCGATAAAAACTTGCGCCTCGATGTGGCGCGTGTCGGTGCCCACCGCGAACCGCATCATCGCGAAGTTTCGCGATTATGACGAGCACATCGAGCCATCTGCCCGAGAGTTTCGAGAACGTATCAATTCTCTAAGAGATTCTACTTGAACAAAATCTTGTAGCGTTTTGATACACATCGCCAATTTGCCAGTCTATACATTATGCGAAGTAAATCAATGGGTAACATGGATATGTGGCACGACCTTCTGATCCATTGTACTCAATAACTATCAAAGAGATAGCGCGGATATGCCATGTCGATTTGACGACCGCGCGGCGTTGGAAACGCGGAGCCAGATGCCCGCCGAAAAGCGCGCTCCTTTTGATAGGTGCGGACCTCGGTTGCTTCAGCGCCGAGTGGTCAGGCTGGCGCTTGAACGGTCAGGATTTGATCTCGCCGGAGGGCTGGCGGATCGCCCGTGGACAAGTGATGATCGTTCCCCTCATGCGCCAGCAGATGGCCGCCTACGAGGTCGAATTGAAGCGTCTGCGCGCGGAGGCCCTTTTGATACAAGAGCAGCCCCTACCTGAAGCATGGTCGGAAGAAGTGCTCAAGCAGTTCGCTTAAGAGGTTAAAATAAACTTCTGGATATATCAAAATTCACTGCACCCAGTTATTCGCCGCCGTCCCCTGCCACACCTCCACCGCGTGAACCGTCATCGGGCTCGGATCACCGGTGCTCAAGATCGGCGCGTAATGACGTGTCTCAGCCACGGCAAACGCGCTGGTGCCGTCCTGTGGCGGCGGCAATAGTGTCGCGTCGTAGGGCAGCCATGTCTTTGCTGGCCCTTGCTGCACGCCGTTGAGGTACCACCGCGCTTCGCCGGGAGTCGTCGGAGTCGCCGGCAGGATCCGAAACCCGACTCGAAAGGGTTTATCGAAAGTCCACGGTGCGATGTTCGATACCGGCTGCAAGGTATGGACTTGCAGCCCACCGCCGCGCGGCCCGTACCAGTGGTGCATTCCCATCCCGTAGGAGGCCATCGAGACTTGCTGCTCCAGGAAATCGAGCTCGACGGCGGTCAGATATCCCGGTGCCTGCCCGACCCACTGATCGCCGCTCCCGGCGGTTGCGTTGACGGTTGACATGCCCTCGATGTCGTTCGACCAAAACGACGGCCACGCCCGCACACCGATCGCGGCGATGGCGGGGATGAAGGAGATCAGGGCTTCGATGTAGAACGGCGGTTTGAAGGCCCTCCCCTGCCAGGTGCCGAGCTTGCCGTTCACCTGGCGCGCGGTGCAGATGCCGTAGCCGTTAC
>Ga0137358_10001838_pt1 | contig 11770 bp, 13 predicted proteins | sample Mad1_20_16metaG_FD_105551 | JGI IMG/M metagenome (GOLD analysis project Ga0137358, IMG submission 105551) | Vadose zone soil microbial communities from Angelo Coast Range Reserve, California, USA - Mad1_20_16 metaG | ecosystem: Environmental > Terrestrial > Soil > Vadose zone | place: USA... | reverse complement strand
TGGACTGGCCAACTTCGACGTTTCTCGTCGCCTCGTAATCAGCGGTATTTGGAAGTTGCCGCTGGATCTTCCTTTCAGAAACGGGAACGGCTTCGCTCGCCGGCTGGCGGAAGGGTGGGAAGTAAGTGGAATCGCCAGCTTCCAAACCGGAACACCATTTACGATATTCTCGAGTTCCGGTTCAAGTGGAGAGAACATTTTCCTGCAGCGGGCTGACCTGATCGGGCCGCTTCACACCTTCGATCCACGTTCGCTGCATAGCTTCGATCCCTCGACCGCCGACTGTCTGCCAGCAGCTGTATCCAATGCCCAGTTCTATTTCGATCCCACGGCATTCGACTGCAACAATGCAATGTTCAGCTTCGGGAATTCGGGTAGGAACACTCTCCGCGGCCCAGGGCGCAACAACTTCGATCTGACTATCGGGCGGACCTTCAAACTGGCCGAGAGCAAGAGTATTGAATTCCGCACGGAGTTCTTCAATGCCTTCAATCACGCTCAGTTTTTTAATCCGGACCACTCCGGGTTTGACAGCAATTTCGGGCAAATCACACAGGCGCGAGCGCCACGTATCATCCAGTTTGCCCTGAAGTTCTATTTCTGACGATTGGCGCCGGCAAGCCAATGTCCAGTCATCGCATCCAGACAGCCCCGGCCGCGTCAGGAAGGTGTGCGGATATGAATACAACACGAAGGGCGTGATCGGCAGGGCTTTGTGTTTTTTCCCTTCCGCGTTCGCGGTTCGGAATGCTCTGGCATGCTGCTTTTTGAGGCTGGAATGGTCCACGTGCCCACTTCGGGTAGGAGCGGGCCACACCCCAACCAGCTTCCTGTCTGGCTGCCTTTTTGGTGGCCTGAAAGGGTGCGATTATCTAAATCTGCCAGTCAGCCGTGCTCAGGTGCCGCGCCACCACGATTCCCGCGACAATCCCACTACTCGTTTGCGTTCCTCGTCCATGGGGTGATGTTGCAGGTTCGCCTTTTGTCCGTCTGCAGCCCTTACCTCGTCACGTTTCGGAGCATAATTCGAGTGGTGTTGACTTGCGAGCGAAATCGCCTGGAGCGACTCAGCTCACGCGGATCAGACCATCCAAATGTTGCCCGGCGCATTGCGATGGCGGTAGCGCAGGAGTTTGGCCATGAACCGGTCACGCTGATCGTCTTTTGGGGACACCCGGGTTCCCGCTCGCGGTAAGGTTACTGGTGCGGCTTCACAATCGTCCTGCTGCACTGTCCACTAGCGCTTTGATCTTCTCCATCGGTATCCGATTTTTGCTGAGGGTTGCGGCCGAAACCATCGTGCCTTTTGTATCGGTAAGACATGATGTGGTCGCGGGCATGTCTTGCTTTCCTGCCGGTGAAGTGTAGAGGTTACAAAATACGTGGCCGAAGTCCTTTTTCTCTTCCGTCCAACCCTGGGCTTTGAGGAGCGCGTACGTTTTATTGAGTTCGGCCAAGACAGCGTCGCGCGACATGCCCGGAGGCATCTTGGCCAGCGACACGTGAAGCCCGCCGTCTGGCAAGCGCCAAGAGCATAGTTTCTTTGTGTCGCCTTTGGTTGGTCCGTTGCTGATCGGCATCTCACCCGGAATCCCCTGCCCAGTCGCTCCGACAGCACTGACATCGCTCGCGGTCAACAATGAGCAGACCGGCTTCCCTTGCGCCCAGACGTTAGTGACCGCGAGCGTCAGAAACAGGCCCAACAGCGTCGCGATATTTCGCATGGGACTTACCTCCAAAGCACCACGCCTATACCACGCGTGAGAATGTTTGTCGAGGCAGAAATCTACGCCAGAAATCTACGCCCGCCCATCCCCCACGTAGCGGCTGACCATCCCAATGTGCCTTTCGGGGAGTTTGAAGATTTCGCGCGGGCGTGCGAGCGGAGACACAACAACAATCCCCGTTGTGAAAAACGAGCGCAAGAAAGCGGTCTGGGTCAGCAACCTATTTCAGCCAGTATCATCGCCAGAAGAGGACCGGCGAGCATGTCGGGTCGTGTCGCCGTCGCGGCGCGCTATTCCGGCTTCGGCTGTTCAGGTCGCAGAGTGCCAGCGACTAGGCGGGTGCGGTGGAATCCTAATCATGCGTTGGTGACTAACCAGCCTTCGCAGCTTTGGCCCTAGGATGCTTGGCACAATCGTGAGCCGCAAACTGTTCGGAGAGTTGGACGTCGAGAGTCAGCATCCATTCATTTAATGACACACCAACGGGCGGCGAGTGAGTGGGAATGAACACCCAAGCGCATTCAGAGCAACCCTCCCATCCATCGGCACCCTGTCCTTCGACCCATACCAATTTGCGGGACGAACTTTCACGCATACGGCCCTCACAAGCGGACACGAAGATACTACGCCAAACGAACTTACACTTGAAAACGTTGTGCTCAATCATTTGCGGGGACTTCGTCTTGTTAGCCACTCCGTAAAGTCTGCAACCCAGCCCGCGCAATGATCGGCTGTCCTTGAACTGTCCAGGGCACCAACAACCCATAGAAGACCGCTTATTCAAAGTGCCTTGAACCCGCGGGTCAGCAACCTAAGGATGGGTCGCCCGCCGGCAATCTTTATCATGCGCATGCCTCGATTCCTCGCTACGACCAAACCTCGCTACGCCCAAGCCAGACTACGAGCACGCTATGCTGTAGCCGGGCTCGTCCTGCTATGGGGCGGTCATGCAGGCCGGAATTTCAATACTGGCCGGACCTGTGAGTTGGCTGTAGTTCATCTGAATACCGTTACCGCTATTGGGATCGCTCATCTCGATCCGCAGCGGCATGCCGGTATCCTTGGACACGAACAGGTGCACGGTGCCTTGGGTCTTCTCGTTATCGTAGGAATAAAACTCGTATCCATCCGCCATGGTGGCATTCACGCTCTGGTCCCCGATGGGGTGCAGGTCGGTGAGCTGGGTCGTGGATTGCCCACCCGGTCCGCCGCTCTGCGAGGCGTCACTGCACTTCCAGGAAAACATCTGCCTCTGCTTCTTCAGCATTTTGGGCACTTCCACATGCATGTGCGGTCTGTGCGGCGGTCATTCCGGCGCCGATCGCACCCATGGGTCCATTCGCCGCGGCGTGAGCGATCGCGTTCGCGGCCATGCGGTCTAACTCCGCCATTTGTTGGGCTGCCCTTTCCTCGCTGAGTGTTAACAATCGAGGCACCGCAGGCGAAGTAATGAGGCGCGCTGCTCGGCCGTTTTGCGCAACCGCCCGAATCTCCCAATCATCGACCGTTCCCGGCTGGTCCGTGGCGCGCATTTTGTAGTGCATTACGTATTGCCGCGTATTTCCCTGGGCTATTAATTCCGCCGGGCTGAATATGTTCTGGGCGAGCTGCGCCATTCTGGGATCGCTGGTCTGCATGGTCATGACCATGCGATAGGCGGGATGGGTCTCCAGCCGTGCGAAAGAGGTATAGAGCGGGCTATCCAGTGGAACCGGCACACCGGCATGAGGGGGAATGGCTCGAGCTGCCGGACCGCCCATCCCGACTCTTCCTGCAGTGTTCCGTTTGGCCATGGAGGCTTGCATGCGAGCCCGCATTTCAGGAGGCATGTTGGCCATCATTTGCGCCATCGAGTCCGATGACATTCCAGGCGGCATCATCCCTTGGGGGCTCATGCCCGACGATGCATCCGGGGTAGAACTCTGCGGGGTGGTCGCATCCTGCGCCGGGGTCGAATTCTCCGCCGCGGCAGCAGCATCTTTCTTCTTCGACTCCGCCGCCAGCATGGCTCGGATCACTTTGCTGCTGACACCCGCCTGGTTCAGTGCCTGCAAGCCGCTGGAAGAAAGATCGAACTGCGTGTCATTGGCAGCGATGGCGGCCGAAATCGTGGTTTCCGCCAGCCCTGCCTTTACCATTTTTATGACGTCGGCGTTGGTCAGAGGGTTTTTCTGCGGAGCGGTCAGGGCGCTGACGGAGAGAACGACGACACCCAATAGTTTCAATCGCATAACACCTCCACTTGAGCCATCAGCCTAACGGGCTGCTTTAACCGAGATTTCCTTTTTGACCTTGAAAACGGGGAGCATTCTACTCCCGTCTCGCCCTCTCTGTGCGTTGCTTAAACGGGTTTCAATCCAGGCCGTCCCCATCCGCGATCCGCAACACCGCGCCCGAAATGGTCCCAGATTCTAGCCCACCTTTGCAACACCTCTCCTCCTCCCAACCCTCGCTAGACACATTCCGCTGCCGACGTGGCCGCCGCACCCCCTCTGTTCCCGTCGGTACCGGCAGCAGCGCGATCCGACCCAGCATCGCCCCGAACCGTTGGCGGGTGAGAGGCCTTCCGCCAACAGCAGTCACCGAAGGCGCTCGGCCCCCGTCCAACATCGAACACTAAGGAAATGTGTTCGGCACGGTTTAGGAGGACAGTCTTAGCCGACAACATCCTTAATCAGCTTTAGCTCGTCTCGTATCAGTCTCGGCAACAGAAACTCGGTCCGGATTTTGGCCTGCCCAGCCCGCCCGAAGGCCTCCGCGATATTTGGATTTTCCAGTAGGAAGAGGACTCGTTTCGCACAGTCTTCCGCGCTCTCAACCAAATAGTCTTCATACCCGGCGGGAAACTGCATTGGGATCCCGCCCGCACGACCGGCAACCACCGCCTTTGTCTTCCAGAACGCCTCTGCCACCACCAGACCGAAGCCCTCTCGAATCGACTTCTGAAGAACCACGTTGGCGCTGCGTTGGAAGGCATTGACCTCCATGTTGCCAACGCCGGTCATATTGGTGAAAACGTAGAGATCGGAATCCTTTGCCGCCTCCTCGTTGATCTTCTCCAATATTTCCCAGCCCTGGGGATCGTCTCCCGCCATGGCACCCACCATAGCAAGTTGAATCTCGGGCATCTTTTCCTTTGCCAGCTGGTACGCGCGGATGACGCCCAACGGATCTTTCCAGGGATCAAAGCGTGAAACTTGCAGCAGCAATGGCCGCCGCAGATCGATGCCCATTTCCCCGATGGCATGGCGATAGACCTCGGGAGGCAATTCCATATTCTTGGTTGACACCGGGTCTATCGCTGGAGGAATAAAGATCACTTCGCTCAATTCGAGGTCAGCAGGAACGAAAGCCTTCATCGTAAAAACCGCTGCATCGTACTCCTGGACGAACGGTCGTAAGAATTCCCAGACTTCCGCGTTGGGTTGAGAACTATCGATATGGCAGCGCCATATCCACTTGCGTGCGCGCTGCAGGTCTTTGAAATGTCGCAGCGCCAGGGGTTGGGGATCGTGCACAATGAAGACGTCGTAGTCATCCGGTAGCATCTCCGCGCTCATCCGGTTGCGTTCAAGGTACGCCCGTTTTGCCTCCGCCGTGAGGTTCAGCTCGCCACCTTGCAGTGCGTTATGGAAGCTCTTGGTAATCGCAAAGAAGTCTTTATCGCCGTAGATCAAACGCCAGTCGGTTTTAATGCCGAGGTTCAGATGGACGGGGATGAGCCGGCTCAACAGCTCCGCAACTCCGCCCCCAGCTGCGGTAGCGTTTATCTGACAAATCCGCAGCCCTTGCAAACTCTTACTGAGCGCGCGGATCTCGTCGATCAGTTGGTCTCCAACCCACGATCGATAGTTCTCCAAGTTGATGGATTCCGAGGAGCTGTGCCGTCCCAAAGCGACCTTCGGAAGCAGATTTGGCTCAGTGACCATCAGCCGTGGCCCCCCGTGAATCAAGACCGCCATATTCTTCTTCTGACTTGCGACCCGACGGTTGTGGGGGTCGCCGGGTGAGCGGAGGTAATTTAGGGGGCTTGGGACCGTGGCGCACCGCGTTCGCCAGTGGCAAATAGGTGAGCTGCACGCCGGACTGCACGCACCGTAGCATGAGACCGCCACGACTCATGTCTCCGCGGCCCGCGAATTCAGCGGGAAAGAACAGCCGTTCCCCAAAAAGGCCGAGCAGAGGCTCCACGTATTTTGAGGTCGCAATGCTGCCCAGCAGAACGATCTGGGCTGCCGCCCCGGACAACTCTGAAAGGATCCGCGAATCCCGTTGAAGAGGAGCGAGGTAGGAGGCGTCGGTAGGATCGATATCGATTGACGAAATTTCTTTCAATCGGTCCAGGGTTACCAGGGTCTCCGGGGGCACTAGCCCGCCGCGGGCGGTGATTACAAACACACTGGGACCAAGGTACGGGACCTCGGCGAACTTCTGCGCGTAAGCCCATTTGCCGCGAAAATAAAGTCCGCTGATGAAACTAAATACCTCGCCCAGTGGCGCACCCTTCCCACGCAAACGCCGGGCTAACTCGGAGTCTGCGGAGTCATGTATGATTCGCGCAGCTCGAATTCCCGCGATATCGGCCGGCGAGAGAAGAAAAATCCGCGCCGACGCGGAACTAGCCCGTAGCTTCTGGTCTTTCATGTGCATTCGTAGCCCGAAACTGGGATGAAGAACATTTGTTTGCGAAGTGCGTATTTCTAGTTTAGATGTTTTGCCGGCTTTGGCAGCAAGAACTCTAGCTGTCCCTTCGGAATACGGCAAACACTCAGCAAGATTACAGAATATGTCCGATTCCTTACCACGAGGTCAGGGCTTACACTCCGTCGAGAACTTTGTACGCCTAAGAGCGAAACTTTAGCCTTCACCCTCGTCGAACAGTCTGGTGGTGATTGGCGAGCATAATCGTTAGGAGGTCCCTTTGAGTACCGTTCAAGGTGAAATTGCTGCGCTCGAAGAACGTTTGCGGCTAGCCGAACTGGGTCCTGACCCAAACTTTTTCGAGGAAGTGCTGGCTGACGATGCGGTGCTCGTCTCTCAGGGCGGCCAACCCTTGTTTGCCAAATCGAAAGTCGTCGAAGCTCATCAGCCCGGGAAGGGGCCGAAGTTTACTCGGGTTGAGATGAGCGACATGAGGATCCTCGATCACGGCGTCGCAGCCATCGTGACCTGCCAGGGAACTTATGAAGGTCCCCAGTCCAGCGCCACGCTAAAGTTCATGCGCGTCTGGCTGAAAAAGAACAATCGCTGGCAGATCGTCGCTGCCTCGGTCTCCAACTGAACCGGGTTCCATTTCCGGTCGTGTCCGGCAGTGTTGGATGAACCATGCAATTCTCCGACAACAACGTCTTGATTGTTGGCGGTGTATTGCTGGTCCACCCTTCCCCGTGTGCTGTCACTATCGCAAGATGCCCCATGCTCCGACTCGTCTTCACCTTATTTTTCTGTGCCGTTCCTCTGGCTGCCCAGACCATGCCGCCGGAAGCGGACAAGCAACTCGCCTACGATATCTACAAGGAATTTGTCGAAATTCGGTCCGGCTTCACCACCGGCTCGACCACTCCAGTCGCCGAGGCAGCGGCAGCTCGCTTACGAGCTGCTGGATTTCCCGACGCGGACATCTTTGTGGGCGGAGCAAATCCAAACAAGGCGAATCTCGTGGTCCGCTATCACGGAACGGGCAGCCGCAAGCCGCTCCTGCTTCTCGCCCACACCGATGTTGTGGAAGCCAAGCGCGAAGATTGGAGCATGGACCCGTTTCAGCTGATTGAGCGCGATGGTTTCTTTTATGGGCGCGGCACCAGCGACGACAAGGCGCAAGCTGCGGTTTGGATCGCGAGCCTGATTCGTTACCGGCGAGAGGGCTTCAAGCCCCACCGCGATATCATCGTGGCGCTCACAGCGGACGAAGAAGGCGGTGGCCCTTACAACGGCGTTGATTGGCTGATCAAGAACCATCGCGAACTGATCGATGCAGAGTTGGCTCTGAAACGACGGCGGCTGGGGCGAATCCGACGCGGGCAGGAAGATCTCAAACGACCTGCAGGTCAGCGAGAAATACGTCATCAATTTCCGCTTTGAAGTGCGCAATAAAGGCGGCCACAGTTCGCTCCCTGTGCCGGACAATGCCAAATACCATCTCGCCGGCGCTCTGGAGCGGCTCTCGCACTTCGGTTTCCCGTTAAAGACGAACGAGGTAACGGCGGCATATTTCCAGAAAATGGCAAAGATTGAAACCGGTCCGGTGAGCGAGGATCTGGCGAAGGTTGCCGAGGGATCGCCGGAAGCCATGCAGCGAGTGGCGGCCGCGTCTCCGGCGTGGAACGCCACGCTTCGCACCACTTGCGTAGCGACGCAACTGGAAGGCGGTCACGCGATGAATGCCTTGCCGCAGCTCGCGGCCGCGAACGTGAACGTGAACTGCCGGGTACTGCCTGAAGACTCGCTTGAATACGTGCGGAACGCATTACAAAAAGTGATGGCGGACGACCAGGTCACGGTTAGGGTGGTTGGCGACCCGAGCAAAGGACCTGCTTCCCCGATGCGCCCGGATGTACTCAACACCATAAGCCACGTCACGAGCCAGCTCTGGCCGGGCGTGCCGGTGGTTCCAACCATGGTCATGGGCGCAACCGACGGAAAATCGTTGCGGGCTGCAGGCATTCCGACTTACGGCGTCCAGGGCTTCTTCATGGACCGGAACGACCTTCGCTTCCATGGACGGGATGAACGCATGAGCGTGCAATCGTTTTATGAAGGCCAGACGTTGTTGTATGAGTTAGTAAAGATTCTGTCTAAGGCCGGCGAATCGATCGCCGCGCTCCCCCCCGGCGGCAGCCAGGATCTAGCCGAAGCGGCTGTCGGCGGGACGTCGGAACGCGCCCATAAAATCGTCCAAATCCTGTAATGAAAAAGGCTTACGCAGAACCGGAGATCCCGTGACAACGGCATAGTGTTGTCGAGGATTCTTCTGCAACAGATCTTCAACGAATTTGGCGCCACCCGCCCCGGAACCGCGCATGAATTTCATCGCTATCAGAACCACATCGTAAGGCCCGTCGTCGCAATAACTGCGGAACGCCTCATCGCATTTCGATGTCAGCGCGACCTTGTAGCCCAGCCGGTTGAGCATGACGCCCATAACGTTCCGGACAGTTTCTTCCGCCTCAACGACCAGAATTTTCATGGTCCCTCTCGCTGGCGTCCTTCTTTCGCTCCCCCACCGCCTCTCTCACATTTTATCGAGAGTCGAGACTAGGGCAACGCCCCGGCGTCACCACCCCAGATGACTATAGTCATCTTGTTCAAGCGCGCATCCTGCTTCAATCTAGTGGAGGCATAACCAAAGTTTCCGCGGAACATTTGCAATCTTATGGGCGACTCCAAGTATTCCGGCACAGGTGCGGATTGGACGCAGCTGTTGACCGATCCTTCCCTGGTAAGTCATCTCGGAGAGTTGCTCCAGGTTTATCGCGAAGCTGCGCCTGACAAACGTGACCAGGCCCTGCTGGAAGCGATGCGCAACATCAGAGGCGAGGCGGCAAAAATGCCCGCTGTCTCTAAAGCCCTCGGAACTCAGGCGGTGACGCCGGCGGCCCCGGTCGTTCAGTCGGCGCCCGCTCCGCCGGTGGCGATCAGCCCGGCGGCCAGCCCACCTTTCGAACCAGACATATTTACGCCTGCCTCAAACCAGGACCGTCGCCGCCACACCCGCATGAAGTGCTTTGTAGCGGTCGAACTACGTCTGAGTAACTCGGCCGTCCCGGTCTGGGGAAATCTAACCAACACCGGACTCGGCGGATGCTTCGTCGAGACTGCCACGCCCGTGCCTTCCGGAGTAGGCGTAGAAATCGGTCTCTGGCTGGCCAATGGAAAGATCTGGATCAAGGGCCTGATTCTAACCGGAATCGTTACCAAGAGCAGTCCATCGTTCGGCGTTCGTATTAAATTCTCCGAGCTTGAGCCCACGGAACGCGAAAACCTGCGCCACTTTCTCAAATTCGTCGAAAGCACCACCAGGGGCTACAACACCGATAACGGCTATCTGGCGCAAATGAAACGTTAGACTCGTTTCGACCATCTAATTAAACAATATTAAACACATCCATCAAAAGCTTTTGGGAATGCTGTTGTCACCCTGAGCGGGTTGCTGCTTCGCTTCGCGGAGCAGCCGCGCAGGCCACCGGACTCCTATGAGCCAAATTGGCGGCCGGCTGCGAAGCTTCCGCTTCCCAGCTTACCTAGGTTGCTTCGGAAAGATTACTTCCGTGGAAATGAAAGCGTTGCCGTCTGGTGAGGCCCTCCGATTCGCCGAAAATGGCAATTGCAAACCTCAAAATGGAACAAGTCCCACGCAAACGGGGGGACAAGACGTTACCGGCGACACGGCTCGGGAGAAATTGATAGACTGGTAAAGGGCGGTACGGGAACTTCCCGTTCCTCAAAACGCTATTAAGCAAGCTTGCACTTTCATCCGGGCGAGTGAATTGACATACCCTCGAAAAGGCAGGGGGCTTCCATGGCAGTGAGTGAGCAAACTTTGGCGACCGGCAAGCAATTGGAAATGCTGTGCATTAACACCATCCGCACCTTGGCGATGGATGCGGTGCAGCAGGCAAACTCGGGACATCCGGGAGCGCCCATGGCACTGGCGCCGGTGGCCTACTGCTTGTGGCAGCAATTCCTGCGCTACGATCCGGCGGATCCGGTTTGGCCCAACCGCGATCGTTTTGTGCTATCGAACGGCCACGCCTCCATGCTGCTATACGCCATGCTGTACCTGGCGGAAGTACGCGGCGTGAATCCCGAGTACGAACGCCTCAGTGAATTCGCCGTCACGCTGGATGAGATCAAGGAATTTCGCCAGCTCGACAGCAAGACCCCAGGACATCCCGAGTACCGGTGGACCGCAGGTGTAGAAACCACGACCGGCCCTCTCGGCCAGGGGGTAGGGAACAGTGTCGGCATGGCCATTGCGGCAAAGTGGCTGGCAGCACACTACAACCAATCTGGATTTGAGATCTTCAACTACAACGTCTATGCCGTCTGCGGGGATGGCGACATGATGGAAGGTGTTGCCAGCGAGGCAGCATCGCTGGCGGGCCATCTCAAGTTGTCCAACCTCTGCTGGATTTACGACGAAAACCACGTCACGCTGGATGGTCTTGCAAACGTCTCATTCACTGAGGATGTAGGAGAACGTTTCGCAGCCTACGGCTGGAACGTAGAGCATGTCACCGACGCGAATGATCTGCAAATGCTGGCCCAGGCTTATCAAGGTTTCCTTCAGACCAACGACCGGCCGACTCTGATCCGAGTCAACAGCCACATCGGGTATGGCTCGCCCCATAAACAGGACACCAGCGCGGCTCACGGCGAGCCCCTGGGCGAAGAAGAGGTCCGGCTGGTAAAGAAGTTCTACGGCTGGCCCGAAGACGCGAAATTCCTGGTGCCTGACGGAGTGCTGGAAACCTTCCGCAACGGAATTGGCAAGCGGGGCGGTGAGCTACGCCAGAAGTGGGAAACACTGTTCACCGACTACGGAAAGAAGTTTCCCCAGCTGGCCGACCAAATCAAACTTATGCAGCACCGCGAGCTTCCCGATGGGTGGGACAAGAGTTTGCCAACGTTCCCAGCCGACGCCAAAGGCCTCGCCACTCGCGAAAGTTCGGGAAAAGTCTTGAATGCAGTTGCGGAGAATTTGCCCTGGATGGTGGGCGGCTCGGCCGATCTGGCAGGCTCCGACAGGACCCGCCTCAAGTTTGACGGCGCCGGAGACTTCCAGGGCGGCAGCTACGGTGGACGCAACTTGCACTTCGGAGTGCGTGAGCATGGTATGGCCGCGGCTTTGAACGGCATGGCAGTGTCCAAAATACGGGCCTTCGGCGGCACGTTTTTTAATTTCAGCGATTACATGCGCCCCTCGATCCGCTTGGCCGCGCTGATGGAACTTCCCACCATTTACGTCTTCACCCACGATTCCATTGGTCTGGGAGAAGACGGTCCTACGCACCAACCAATCGAGCAATTGGCGTCACTGCGTG
>Ga0137358_10001835_pt1 | contig 11778 bp, 10 predicted proteins | sample Mad1_20_16metaG_FD_105551 | JGI IMG/M metagenome (GOLD analysis project Ga0137358, IMG submission 105551) | Vadose zone soil microbial communities from Angelo Coast Range Reserve, California, USA - Mad1_20_16 metaG | ecosystem: Environmental > Terrestrial > Soil > Vadose zone | place: USA... | reverse complement strand
GTTCGGAAAAGACCAGGCCTTTGTATTCGATTTCAACATCAAGCTGACTGAGAACGGGCACTTCACGTAGCTCGAATTCTCGGAGTATACATCGCTCATAGATGCTCTCGATCAGACCTGCTCCCTTGAGCGTATGGACCTCGATCGCAGCACCAATTACGACTTTGGACCACGCATTTGCCCTCTGGAATTTTGGGTTCATACCTGTCTCTCCTTTGCTCGCCTTATACCAACACTATATACAATAATCTTTTATGTTGTCTATAGTTCGATTTGAGAGATTTGTGTTTCGCCTCGGAACTTGACAGGCGCATCAGGCAGAGATCTTTAAACAGAAGGAAGCAAAGTTAGCAAAGTTTAAGACTTCTGCGTAAAACGGATGGCGAGGATCCGACCTCGCCAATATATGCAGAGCCATCGATCACAATGGGCCAAAAGTTGTGTCAGACAAGCTGGGGATCCTTCCCGTGCTTTAGCCGGAACTTGCAAGCCAATCCTTGGTCTGTGCTAGCAAAAGCAGGATAATCGTTTTCGCGTCCTGGATGCGTCCATTATCAATCCAGTCAAGAGCTTCATCCAATCGAAGCTCTACCACTTCAATAGTCTCACCCTCCTCATTGTTGCCGGCAACCTCACCGGCTGGCGAATCGTATTCCGCAATAAAAAAGAAGAGTTTTTCCGTCAGTGAAGAGATAGACCGGCTTGCCGGTGGAACGCGCTAAGCTGACCATTTCGTCCGCGCCGATGGACGGACCGCCAATCCTCAGCACCGCATCAACCTGCGCCACCAGCCTTCGCCCAACCGGATGAAAGATCTCATTCCAGACCGCATCACCGATTGTCTGAGATCCGGCCACTTCGATCAGCGGCAGAGCGATTGCCTCGCCAGTGAGTGGCAGATGTCCCATTCGGAAGATCTCCAAGGCGACCTCGTTCATGCGTCGATCGTTCGCGTACATGAGTAGAGGATCGTCGTCGGAAGTTTGGAAACGTTCGCTGCGACTCATCTGGCCAGCCTGATGGCCAGTTACCATAAAATTGAACCGCAGCCGGCATTTACGATCACTAGCCGAAGCTCGCATTCTCTCGTGCAGATGTTGCAGGGGAACGAGTTAGATATTGCGTTTGTCTCCTACCCAGCTTCGGCAGAACCCCTTCGAACAGAACTCACGTTCAAAGAGGAACTGGCTTTATTCGCTCCCACAAACGGAGATGATAAGTTTGATCCCAAGCGCTGGCGCACGAACTCCGATTTGCCGTTGATCGTCCAGCGCCAGGCCTGTTCATATTCAGAACTGTTTCTGTCGTATTTGACCAACCACGATTTGCGAGTTCCGCGTACGATCGAAGCTGGATCGATCGCAGCCCTTCTGGGCCGGTCGAACAAGGCTTTGGGTTTGCGATTGCGCCACGTAGTCTGATGAGTGGCTCTGGCCGTCGAATCAGGATCGTACCGCTAACGCCTTTGGGGTCCCACCGCTGGGTTGCGCGTTATTCATTCGGCGCTAGCTCGCAGCGACAACCGGGTTCGTCAGCGTGCCGATCTTTTCCACCGAGATCGAGACGGTATCTCCCGGCCGCAGATAACGCGGTGGCTTAGCCGCCATGCCAACTCCATGGGGTGTGCCGGTAAGAATTACTGTTCCTGGGATCAAGGTGGTATCCTGGCTGAGAAACGAAATAAGGGTTGGAACATCAAAGATCATGTCGTTGGTATTCCAATCCTGAACAATGTCGCTGTTCAAAATCGTCTGGATCTTCAAGTCGTTCGGATTGGGAATTTCGTCGGCAGTGACAAGTACCGGGCCAAGCGGACAAAAGGTATCGAAACTCTTGCCGCGGCACCATTGGCCGCCGCCCCATTTCAGTTGCCAGTCTCGTGCACTGACGTCGTTTGCGCAGGTGTAACCAAGTACATACTCCAGCGATCTTTCTAGTGAAACGCTCCGACAGCTCTGACCGATCACGACGCCCAATTCACATTCGTAATCGACTTCTTGACTGGACCCAGGAAGCACGATCGGGTCTCCGGGATTCTGCAAACTGTTCGGTAATTTGATGAACACAATTGGTCGTTCCGGAATTTTGGCACCGCTTTCTTCGGCGTGGCGCCGATAGTTAAGACCGATGCCAATCAAATTGGTCGAAGCTACGGGCGCGACTCTCCTCTTCACTTCGGCTGCCTTTCCCGTCGATTTCAAAGAACCAAAAAGATCACCGCTGAGTTCAAGTACCTTTCCGTCTGATTGTTCGTTGCCATATCGGAATGCGCCGGACGGATCTTCGTATCGAATGATTTTCATGTTTTCGTTGGCAGAAACTATTCAACTCCGGTCCGTCGTCGACGCGATTAATTTTCTTTCGAGCACTGATTTTTCTTCCCGCGCAGGCTCCGGAATTTTAGTCCTTAAAGACAACATCTCGGCCAGGCAAAGCCCGGCTACAATCGAAGCTCGATCAAGTGCATCGGCTGCCGCCGCCGGTTGGCCGCTCTGTAATCGCGAGATTCCTAGATTGAGATGGCGGATAACTGAATGGAACCACTGCAGCGCCAGATTGAATTGCTCAGCCGGTGGCAAATTGTCCGCTTTTTCCAATCGCTCGACCTTCGCGACGAAAGCACCATGGAGAGAAACCATGCAGCACCGGCAAAAGAGTAAAAGAAATTCCTGAGTTTCAGTATTGGTCAGCGCTCGGGCATTGGCCAGCCCCACAACGAACCAGAGAATCGGTTTGCCGTAATAAGCGAAATAGATCTCGATCGCGCTACGACAATCTGCCCCCTTCAGCTCGCCCCGCGCCGCTGCGTCGGACTTGAATGATCGGAGAGATCGGTGCAGCGTAAGCCGGAGGTTATCGGTAGACGCGGCCAAGATATCGTCGAGTTCGGATTTGCCTTCGGGGATCATCCCTCCTCGGGTAACGACACCATCGACGAATAAGATCGGACTTCTTTCGTGGAGCTGCCGATCCGGTTGCCAGCAGTAGCCGAAAAAAACGCGACCCTCAATAAAATGGGCCAGCGTTTTAATGAACGCATCGCAGCAGATATCAACCGTAAACGCTGGGGTCGAATGTTTTAAAAATAAATTAACCGCTGCGGCCAGTTGCCGGGCGTCTAGCGCTTGCTCTTTCGAGGAACTACCACTCATATCAATCCATCGCCTGTCGGATGTTTGTTCCATTCTTCCGGCCTTTTGACAACATTGAACCATCATCCCTGCGCCTGCTCGGGTTAAAGTCATCAGGGGCGATGCGGCTCCAAGCGAAGAACACGCTGGCCAATAACGCGGCTGCAGCCTATCAAAACGCATGTCGAGGAACGCTGCAAAATATTGGCCGGTGGACGACCGCTCGAACGAAATGCTCGCCATCGGGTGCTTGGACGGATCGACGCTTCAGTCGACCAGATTCAGCCTCGCGCTTTGACCTGTCGCTAAACTCGCCCTCTCTCAGCCTATTCAACTAAAACCAACAGGTACTGTGTTCCAATACTTTCCGATACCAGAACTAACCAAGGCTGTACTCACGTCGCTGGTTGGAGTCCTGACGCTTATCGGCATCATGACGCGCCCTTTTCGGTGGAATGAAGCAATGATCGCCATCGGCGGCGCCACCGTCCTGCTTCTCCTCGGTCTAATCAGCCCAGCCGATGCCTTTTTAACCTTGGTTCGGGATTGGAATACGTTTCTGTTCTTTTTAGGCATGATGGCGCTTTCGACCCTGGCTGAGGCCGCTGGCTTGTTTGATTGGTTAGCAGCGCAGGCTGCTCGCTTAGCCGGAAAAAGCGCGGCCCGGCTTTTTCTCAATGTTTTCCTGCTGGGGACTCTTATCTCGATGGTACTCTCTAACGACGCGACCGCTCTGATCTTAACGCCAATTGTTTACGTTCTTGTTACCAAGCTTCGATTACCTGTTCTTCCATATCTGTTCGCTTGCACCTTTATTGCCGACACTGCCTCTTTCCTGCTGCCCGTCAGCAATCCGATCAATGTCATCATTATTTCGCGGTTCCCACTCGACCTATGGACCTTTGTGCGTCTCCTCTTTCTACCAAGCCTGGTGGTGATTGGCCTCAATATTGGCCTATTTTTTCTGCTCTACCGTAACCAACTCAAAGGAAGCTTTGATATCGAGCGATTGCCCTCGGCCGACCAGGCAATAAAACACCGGCCGTATTTTCGGTACACTTGTTGCGTGCTTGCCGTGGTCGCCTTTGCCTATGTGATGGCCTCCGCCGTCCAATTGCCACTTTCGCTGGTCGCGTTGAGCGGAGCGGTCCTGCTGCTCATCGGCGCCATTGGCTGGAAGCAAATCTCTCTGCGTCAGACCGCAAAACGCATCTCCTGGTCGATCTTCGGTTTTATCGCAGGCATGTTTATTGTGGTCCGAGCGATCGAGGATACGGGACTCACTGCCAGGTTCGGAAACTGGCTCATCCACCTCTCCGGAGGGACAAACTTTGGTGCGGTCATGGTAGGAACAGTAGGGGCCGCCTTGGGAACAAACCTGATTAACAACGTGCCGATGGCTGTCGTGATGATCTCCGCATTGGGCGGTATCCGACACGCAGGGCCGGCTCTTCAGCACGGTTTCGTGGCGGCTACTATCTTTGGCTGCGATCTCGGGCCGAATCTGACGACCGTTGGTTCACTAGCAACGGTACTATGGCTACTGATCCTGCGTCAGCGGGACGTTGATGTATCAGGCCTCGATTACTTTAAGGTTGGTGTGGTGGTGACACCGCTGATGTTACTGGCCGGAGCTTTGACTATATGGTTACTTCTTTAGAATGAGATAGTGAAGGAGCCGATCTATGCGTGTCCTATGTTGTCTTGACGGTACGAACGTTGAGCACGTCAGCAGGGCAACAGAAATGCTCTCGACATCGCGGCCGCTCACTTTGGCTATACTCTATGTCACCGATACCCGCCCTCGACACGATATCGAACTCCTTCGCGAGCGTTTCTTGCGGCCGCCAGCCCCCCCGCCACCGCGAGAGGAAGAGATACGGCAGGCCGAGAAAACGTCTGCTCAAGCTATCCTCAATGAAGGGCTCCGTTACTTTCCTGCTGCGGAAACGTTACAAAGGCAGGGACGACCAGAGCGCGAAATTGTTAACACTGCAGCCGAATGGCAAGCAGACCTGGTGATTGTTTGCCCTCGCGCCGAATACGGTGGTAAACACGCGATTGGACCTAAATCGGTCGGACATGTCGCGCGATTCGTAGCTGATCATGCTCCTTGTCCCGTACTTCTGGTTCGGCCGCTCGTCCGAGAGCAATTTCCTATTCCGAGGTGACTGCATCTGTCCAACGGCCCGGCCTGGGCTTTGCTCCGCGCAGACAATCGATTCCTGACATCCCAGGCATTTCAGCTCAAGAAAAGCAACGGCGGGGTGGCCGACGGGGCTCGAACCCGCAACAGCCGGAACCACAATCCGGGGCTCTACCATTGAGCTACGGCCACCGCAATTAAGCGAGTCACTATCCTAGCCCATCTTCTCGGTTCGCCAAGCCGATTTTCGACAAGTCCCAGACCGAGGAAACAGCGGTCGAGTCAAGGGGGATCCGACTTGCAAGGTGCAATTTGTTTCGATTTTCTGCGACCGTGTGGTAAGAAACGGTTTTGCGATCCACGAAAGCTTTAGCATCGGGGACGCCGCATCATTTTCAGTGAATTGTCCAAGAAACATCTGCTGTCCCGGCTTTCGCCGCGTCCTAATCGCAGCCCTGGCTATCAGCTTCCCCTCTTTTTCGGCCTTAGGTCAATTCCTAACCCAGGACCATCCGGTTGATCAGAATGAGATCAGGATCGGGATGGTTAATGCGCAGACCGGCATTTCCAACCACATCGGTTTGGAGCTTAAGGAAGGGTATCTCGCTTACTTTCTTCGAGTCAATCGAGAGGGAGGAATCTTTGGACGGCAGATTCGGTCCATTGACTTCGATGATCACTTTGAGCCGTTAGAAACCATCTTTTATACAGAAAGACTCATAAATACAAACCGGGTATTTGCTCTGGTCGGCTATGTCGGTACCGCCAACTCGATGACCGCCCTTTCCATGATCAATGAGGCGCACCTGATTTTTCTGGGGCCGATGACCGGAGCGGAAAGTCTAAGACATCCCGTTTTACCTCTCGTATTCAACGTACGCGCCAGCTACGCAGAAGAGATTGAATCGCTCTTAGGCTACCTGGTAAATAACCTAGGAAACAAAAGGATTGCCGTTGTCCGCCAGAATGACAGCTTCGGCGATGATGGCTTCAAGAGCTTGACTCGTTCACTGCAGAGTCGTCATGTTGAGCCGGTCGCCGACTGTAAGTTCGTCCGCAACTCAGTGGATATGCAACCGGCGCTCGACCAGATCGTGTCTACTCGTCCTGATGCGGTCATAATTTTGGGAACTCTCCGCCCGATAGTCTCGCTTCTCGATCGCGCCAAGTCGACCGATCTACGCCATACCAGATTCTGCACTCTGTCCACGATTTCGGCTCATATGCTCATCAAGGCGGCGGGACCAACGTGTGAAGGGATGATTCTCTCCCAAATAGTTCCCTCGCCGGACGACACATCCATGCCGCTAGCCAGAAGCTTTCAGGCCGACATGCGAGCAAGCGGAACAAACAACTTCTCCAGCGTCAGCCTCGAAGGATATGTGGGAGCGAGACTACTCGTGGATGGAATTCGTCGGGCCGGCCCCAATTTGACCGAGCAACGCTGCATCGATTCCTTGAATCACACCGATCTCGACCTGCAACCGCTACGGATCGTCTGGAACAACAGTGACCACTCGGGTAGCCACGCCGTTTTTCTCAGTCAGATAAAGAACGGGAAATTGGAATCGCTCCAGAACCCTCAGCGCACAACCGACCATTACTAATCAGGTCGATGACCAATGATCGGAGCACATGGGAATAGTAAGTCAGGGACGTTAGGCACCCTTGCGCGCGGCCTGGGAATTCGGGACAAACTGCTCGTTTTCACCCTGACGATTGCGTTCGCAATCATATTTGGTCTTGCTTCGACCGCCTTTTTCCTGACGGCGGAAGCGTTGCGCAAGGTGCGCTTGGACGGATTTCGTTCTCTCAGACAATCACTGTCGGAAGTAATCACGCGCTTTCTGGCTGACCACCGGCGAGATATCGCTACTCAAGCGGAGAGTCAGACCTTTCGTTATGCTGCCGCCGAGTTGTCGGCCGGCTACAAGAACCTGGTTAGCGATCTTCAAGATGCCGGACTGGAGATAAATGCTCAGTTTATTGAAAATCTTCGTGAACAACTTCGAGACGGCTACCGGCGATCTTTCCGGCCCGAGTCGGGGGCCAGTCGCGCCACGCCGGTGCCGGGGATTGAAGCCATCGATCAGCTAAGCTGGGAGGGTGTTCTTGTTCAGTATATTTATCTTTTGCACAATCCGTCTCCGATCTCAGCCAAAGAGGAGAACAACCTCTCGACCGAAATCGCGATCAATCCCACGCTCGAACCGAAGATTCGAGCGGCTTTTGTAAAGACCATGTTTGCCGAAGTCATGGATCGGTACCATCCAGCAATCCAGGCGGTGGTGCGACGGAACGAGTATAGCGATCTTCTGTTGATCGATAACGCCGGCAATGTCATGTACACCTACCACAAGCGCTGGGACTTGGGGACGAACGTGTTCCATGGTTGGCAGGCTACCGGAGCCCTCAAGAAGGCTTATCTTGGAGCGTGGTATTCTCCTACTCCGGACGATCGGCCCGATGGAGTGGACCGAGTCATGATTACGGATCTGGAGCGGTATACGGGTGCCTACAATCTTCCGGTCCTGTTCATGAGTTGTGCGATCGCCGACCGTCTTGGTAGCCGCCAAGCGGTTTTAGTCCACGAGATAGCTAGTCAAGAGCTGACCGATATCATCACCTTCGAGAAACACTGGCCGGAGGTCGGATTGGGCAATACCGGTCAAGCTTACATCATCGGACCAGACCACCTGCTTAGGACGGAGTCTCGATTCCTCGACCAACTACCGGACACGGCTACCGTACCGACCAGCAATCTGGATGGAACACCCGGACCTCGGAGCTCGGTCTTGGCCGCGCCATTACACAATTTGGCAACGGATCGATTGTTCTCGGATGATGCCAACGTGAACTCCGGAGAGGTGACTTTCCTCGACGAACGGCGACACGAAGCCCTCGGCTTATTCGCTCCAATCGCCATCCCGGAATTGGACTGGGGCCTAGTGATTCGAATCGATACGAGCGAGGCCTTCCAACCCGCGTCCGATCTCGCGCGATCGGTAGCCACAGTCGGGTTGGTTATTTTAGTGGTCGGCGTCTGCGGTACTCTGATTTTTGCTCACTTTCTGCTAAAGCCAATCGGAAAACTGGTGACAACGGCCGAGCAGATCGGCTCTGGGAATCTTAGCGCTCGAGCTCCAGTCATTACCACCGACGAAGTTGGCTTCCTCGCAACCCGGTTCAATTACATGATCGACCAGGTCGAGGAGCGAAATCAGCAGGTAAGAAAGATTCTCGAAACGGTCAACGAAGGCTTACTGCTAATCGGGCCCGACCTCATTATTCAGCCTAGCTATTCTCGGGCGACTACTACCATTTTTCGACGAGAGCTCGCTGGGCTCCACTTTCTTGAGCTGTTTAATCCTTCTGCGAATTGGCAACTGGAACCAGTGGTAACTCCTGATATCCTCGAGGCGACGGCTGGCTATCTCGACTTGCTCTTTAGTCCTAAGGTCAAAGACAAATTGATCCAGCAAACCAATCCACTGACCGAGGTCGAGTATAACGTACGCGAGGAAAACTCACGATCACCAGTCAAGATTGTCGAGTTTCAATTTAACCGTGTTTTTGATCAGGGAAAGATCACGCAGATAATGGTGACGGTCCTAGATTCAACGACCGAGACACTTCTCAGCCGCCAGATTCGGGACAACGAAGCCAAAGCGAGATCGCTAATCGAGATGCTTTTTGGCATTATTCACATCGATGCGACGATTTTGGCCGAGTTCCTCGACCATACTGAAGAGCAAATCGGCGAACTACTGCGGGCTTTGGAGTCGGAACAGTATGCGAGCAGGGCGGAAGAGTCGAGCGCCGATCGTTCCTCCCGGTACAAGCGGCTATTGGAAAAACTGTCCAGGTCAATTCATCTCCTCAAGGGCAATGCCTCGATGATTCATCTCAGCTACTTTGAAAAGCTGACCAGCGACCTTGAAGACAAGATTGCGGCGGTCCGTACTGGGAAAACGATCTCTGGTGAAGAATTTCTACCCATTACCTCCGGGCTGGCCTCGATTGTTGATCAGGTTAACATGACCCGTGACTTGGTTCAGCGGCTGATCGCCATGCAAACCACTTTTGGTAAAAGAGAAATAGAGGAGAAAAAGGCAGAGCAATACGAGTTTTCCCAAACGGTATCCTCGCTCGTCGATCAAGTCGCCATGAACCGCGACCTGATCCAAAGGTTAGTTGCCATGCAGACCACCTTTGGCCGAAAGCGGAAAGTTGCGAGCCGGTTCGACCAATTAGCGGAATTCGCCCGGACGATCGCTGAACGGAACGATAAGCAAGTCGACGTTGTTCTCGAAATATCTTTGAACGGTGAAGATATTCCGCAGGGTCTAATTGATCCGGTACAGAATATTCTTACCCAATTTGTGCGAAACGCGGTAACCCATGGCATAGAATCGCCAAAGGAACGATTGGCCAAAATGAAGCCGCCAGTAGGAAAGTTGAGGATTTCGGCCAGCCGCGGTAACGACGGGTCTCTCTCCTTCAGTGTATGGGACGATGGAAAGGGCCTAAATTCCCAGGAGATTAAGGAGCGGGCGGTAAAGCTGGCGTACGCCTCTACCGACACAATTCAAGATTGGACCAGCGAAGAGCTAAAGGAATTGCTATTCCGGTCCGGCTTTACTACGCTTGATTACCCTACTCGCGACGGAGGTCGGGGCGTCGGTCTGGATGCGGTTCGCGACCTTGCGACTCAGATCGGCGGTTCAGTCACCGTGAGTACGCAACAGGATGTTTACTGTGAGTTTCGGCTGAGGATTCCTGGGACATGAAATTGCTGATCGTTGATGACTCAAGCGTGATACGGCGAGCAATCGAACGCGGGATCGAATCAGGGGAAATCACCGAGGTCGATCAAGCGGAAGATGGAGAGCAGGCCATTCAGTTGTACGCCGAAAAGCAACACGACATCATTACGTTAGACATAACAATGCCGAAGATGGACGGATTGACTTGCCTGGACCGATTGATGCAGATCAATCCCGAGGCAAAGGTCCTTATAATTTCCGCATTGCGCGATCGAACGACCGCGATTCGCGCCATTAAACAAGGCGCGAGCGGCTTTCTTTGCAAACCAATCAATCCGGATGAACTCCGCGAGGCATTTCAACTTTTGCTCAGCGACTAGACGAAAATGAATGATCAAGATATTAACGTCTTCATTTCTACTGCTAGACGCTACTTCGCTTCGTTGGAGGAACGACCCTCCCTGGTCATTGAGCCGCCATTCGTGCGGGAAAAACTGGGGCCATTTCTGGAATATACCGGAATAATTGGCGTTTCGGGTAGGTCTCGAGGGGTTATCTGTTTTACCGCCACGGGTAAAATGCTCGGTGAAATCCTCGGTTTACTCAAGGAATCCCGGATCGATGAGGATGCGAAAAGGGATTTGGTAGGTGAAATCGCAAACACGTTGAGCGGCAATGCTCGAGAAGAGTTCGGGAGCGAGTTCCAGATTTCAGTACCGACCGTCGTGGTCGGAGCCGGACCCCACCTAAGCCAACGAAATGGCTCAAGGAATTATGCTATTCCGCTCAATTGGCACTCGGAGACCGCCTACCTCCTCGTCGCATTGGAGTAGCCGCAAACAGAGTTTGCAGGAGACCGCAAAGAAAGATTCCTAAACAGAGAGAGCGCAAAGACCTCAGAGGGTGACTTCGGTTTTCTTACTAAAGCCCTCTGATTCTGCAAAAGTGACGGCCTCGTATTCTCGATAGTCTACTCCTCTTCTGGGATCTCCGTTCTACTGTCATTGAACTTCGCGCATTTTCGCGAGGATTCCTCTCGGGCGACCGAGGCTTTACCACGTCGTTTTCGCCGACACGCCCATACGCCGGCACGCCGATTCGATCGCCATCTGTGGTTGCGGCATGCGGCGCTGAGATCTCCTTTTCAAAAATTTGTCTTGGCACCCTTTTATGGCGTCTGTTTCCGCCAGGTGTGATCTCAAAAAAGCGCAAATCGTGCCCCGGAACCGCAAAACTCTTCAAGAAAAAAACAAATTTTGAACGACTCGCTTCTCCTGCCTGTCTATTTCTACGGTTAAGGCGATTCGGGTTTGCGCACGATTTCTCTCGACTTCTACTCCTTGGCGTGCGCAACCCGGATCATTTTTTTGCCCTCGCTTGATCGAACGAACGCTATTCGGTAGGCTCGCGCTCCAATGCGGGAGACTATTCTCGTCGTCGATGATGAAGCGGATGTCGTTGATTTAGTCCGATACCACCTTAATCGCGCCGGATTTGATGTCGACGTCGCTTCCAGTGGAATGGCCGCCTTACACACGGCTCGGCAACGCCGGCCAGACGCTATTGTTCTGGACATCATGTTGCCCCAAATGAGCGGTACGGAGGTGCTGCAAAAACTAAAACTGGAAATCGACACCGCTACGATCCCGGTGTTGATCCTAACGGCAAAGGGCCTGCTCTCGGAGCGTATCGCGGGCTTGGAACTCGGTGTTGACGATTATATCACCAAGCCTTT
>Ga0137358_10001830_pt1 | contig 11781 bp, 14 predicted proteins | sample Mad1_20_16metaG_FD_105551 | JGI IMG/M metagenome (GOLD analysis project Ga0137358, IMG submission 105551) | Vadose zone soil microbial communities from Angelo Coast Range Reserve, California, USA - Mad1_20_16 metaG | ecosystem: Environmental > Terrestrial > Soil > Vadose zone | place: USA... | reverse complement strand
CGTAACATGTCGTTTACACGTGATCTGACCCGTTCCCGTTCCACTACTACACCATGTCTTCACGGCACGACTACAGGCGGCGCGACAGGAGCTGGGAACGAGACGACAGGGACAAAGACAGGGATAGAGAAAGAGAAAGAGGTTATTCGCGCCGCAAGAGCAGTCGCTCCCGCAGCCCTAGACGGTCTGGCACAGACTCGAGACGATCAGGTATGTGCTATCAATCTACGACTTTTTCATGGCGGCTAAACATGATTGTAGATAGACGTGACTATGGAAGGGATAGGGAGGACGACAGGCGAGATAGGGATTCCCGGGACTCACGTCGCCGCAATGAACGAGAGCGACGAGACGCACCTCGGAGAGACGGAGAAAAAGACCGGGATCGGCACGAGCGGGACAAGAGGGATGTCGAGAAGGGTCCGGATGCAGAGCACGGTGCAGAGGGGGTTGGTGAGCGGGGTGTGCAGGTGGATCCAGAGTCCCGGCAGACAGGGAAACCCACAGAATCGCAATCACACGGTGCGTACTTATTCCCTAGGTCAATAACTGACTGGTATCAATGCGATATGCCCGGCCTTTTATAGCACAATCGTCAATCTCCTCTCCCCATGCCCATGCTGACGCGGGCGAACCTGAAGAGGGCGAGGCCATGGAGGTTGAGAATGAGGATGACGAGGACATGATGGCCATGATGGGTTTGACAGGTTTCGGATCCACAAAGGTATTATTAGTCTCCACATTTACTGCTATGTTTTTCTCATATCATTCCCTTTGCCAGGGTCAGCACGTCATTGGAAACCAAGACGGTGCCTCCAATGTCAAGAAACCGCGAACATGGAGACAATACATGAACAGGTATGTTTTTCTAAATATGGCCAGTCTTGTGCGTGACGTTGCACTCTGTCTAGACGTGGGGGATTCAATAGGCCTCTGGATAGAATCAAGTAGTTTGTATTCCCACCATCCCCACCGTCAAATGTTATACAGATTCTGCTCTCTCCATCGTAGGGCTATTTAGCCTCTGCCTGCCTAACAGTTGTCGTTACAACAGCCTAGCATTGTTCGGCTACAGCGCCTCATTTGAGATGTGCAGCACAAAATTCTAAATCATAACAACAGAAGACTCGCCGATAGTAGTACACACCATCAAACTGAGAAAGTGACAGCGACGGAAAGTGTAAAAAAGAACAAAAAAAACATCGCAGTAGTATAGAAAGTCGTGCACATGACGGAGCTCATGTCACATTCAGCCAGAACAAAGGCAAAATGTATCATTGGCTCTGCATTTAGAACCCATGCAGCTTGATCGAGGCGCGGGGAATACCATTCTCCGTGAGGAAGGAGAATATCTTCGCCCGCTGGTCGCCTTGAAGCTGGAGCACTTGTCCCATCTCTTCGTCGTCCACTAGGGTGCCGTTGCAGGCAAATTCCTACAAATCAAACATGTTGATGAACGAGTAGCCCCAAAAGTCTGGCATACATACCTTCTTGAAAGCCTTCAGGATCTTCTTGGCATCGTACTCTGCGATTGAGCGTGAGCATCGCCATCAGTCCAGGAGAAATGATGACTCACCCTTCGGCAAACCTTGCAACGTTGTCAGTGTCTTGCGCCCATTTCGCTGTTGAATGCGGATGTGGATATAACTCTGCCTCCCGGGTTCCTCGGCAGCAAGCGGGTCGGCAGCGTCAGCGAAGGGATCTTGGGACAGGTCAGGCGACAAGAACAATAAATGGGGAGGGGGAACACGAACCGAAAGTGTTGAGGTTCTGCACGTTCATGCGATGAGAGAAAGCAGACAGCAAAGAATTGAGTTGGGGTTGACTATTTCTGTTGATGAGTGACAAGATGGCGGTTGAGGAAGGGAGAAAAGTGCACCGCTTGTGGGATTTATGCGGCGCCACTCGAATATTTCAATTACGTCAGCGTAAAGATTATCCCGATACACCACCGATTTCGGGCCCAGGCTCTTGCTCATGATGAGACATCCTCCGTCATTTCATCACCTCCCAAAGGCGCGAGGTCAGTGCAACGTGTCATGCTGCACTTGTTATCACGTCTGCTCAAAGTTCACCTGTAGCAAAGAAGCTGAAAAGTAACTGGATTGCTAAACAAAAGACCAAAAGCAAGTGGAAGACGCAGAAACGCAGGGAAGGCATTGTCACCCAGCGTGATGCTTTGTCTCGCGCGGCCACCCTCAGTGATCCTCATAATGCCCCCCAATCGTCGGTGGGCCGCAAAGAGCAAGGCGTGCCCGTCGACGAAGGAGACAGCGACCAGCAGGACGACGAATCACAGAACAGGTCTGAGGACGAACCAGCGCCGACAACCAAGCAGAAATTGCGTGGTCAGGAAGAGGGCTCCATGAGCGCTGGGCCGTCCTTGCGAGAGCTCCAGAAACAGGCGTATTCTCCGGCGACACTTCATCACTACAAATCACGTCCCCTGCACCACTCGAAGGGTCACCTGGCCCCGCAGGGCATGAGGACCCCTGGGTCTTCACGAAAAAGAGATATTGAGGGGGGTTCGCGGAATCTTAGTGGGCGAAGGGGGCAACCTGATATGCGCTTGCGCATGTCTGCCATGTTGGAGAAGATCAAACGTGACTATTCATGACCGAAGAAGCGTATGCTCCACTACACCTCTGCAAGTGCCTCAAAGGAAGTTGGTTAATTCATACGCGACCACAACAGCCTGGTAGAAAAATAGACCAGAACAGCGCCAGATGTGACACGATCAACTATTGACCCGGTTAACTTTTATTTTCCTTGTCACCATCTCGCTCGTCCAACAGAGAGTCTGTTGAATGATCCTCCTCCTCCCTCTGTCTTTTCATCTCTGATTCCCCCTCTCCTTCATTGTCGGATGCTCGAACAAATCGGTCTTCGAGACTGATGACGCCCGAGCTCCCCCCGATGCTCGTCACGGAAGTTAACGCAGTCGGCCGGTCACTGAGGTGTCCAGGGTTCGGGTCATCAAGCTCGTCTACAAGTCCCAGCTCCCTGGTCCCCATACTCAGTGCTTCTGCGTTCAGAGAAACGCTTGCACTGGCCTCAGTGCCGTTGAGGTTCAAGGGTGACGGTGGTGGGCTGCGCGAGTGAGAGCGCCGTGCGTCATCATGTAGGAACGAAATTGGTGAGAATAGCGGTGTGTTCGGGGCTGGTGAAGACGAAAGGCCGACTCGTGCGGCCACGAAGGCCATGCTGTCCAACGGCTGCAATGGCAGAGCTGGGAAGGAGTCCCAAGTAGACGTCACGTATAGTGTCTTCTCTAATGCACGACAATATTTCCCAAGCGCTGTGTAGTTTTCCCTGGGCCTCGCACAGAGATCCGCGAGGCGCTGGATCGTGAAGGGGGCGCTGTGCATAATCCATGAGGGGTCATCAACATATACGGACGAGAGACACACGCGTCAAAGTCATCCAGCTGTGTGAAGAGTGTGTTCTTCACAGTAGCAGCTTCCTCCGGCACGAAGTGTGCCTTTGGGGCTTCGTTAGGATTTGATTCATCACGCTCCCGCGAAGGGAATGGAGGTAATTTTAGACCTCCATTCGTCGAAGGACGCGGTGAGAATGGCGGAACGTAAATAGAGGTCGATTTGTGGGCCTGAGCATCAGCGAGAAATGCGGCAATATTCTAGCAAAGCCGTGTGAGACCGTGTCCGGCACTGTGGCCCTGAGGAGGTACCTCGTTGATTTTATATTTGATGATGTTGCGCAGCTTAGGCCACTCCATGCTGTGATAGCATAATATCAATTGGTGCGTCCGGACTTATGATGAACCTCGCACTCTACCAGATCAGTCGAAGAGATGCGTTCGAGGGTATTGTCATACTCTATGCGCCCAGTGATACGGGATGGATGTTGGGCTCACTACGGAGAGCACATGAGGGGCTTACAGTGCCTTACCTTGGGACCACTGAAAATCTGAGGATGAGGACATGATAATCGCCGCAGGCAGTGAAGACGCGGGTCAATCGGGCGACTCGGGCGACTCGGGCTGTCAAGACCCCGGCCCGGGATAGTGTCAATTGCCGATCCCGCGGCATTTAATCGAGGCTTCATTGAGGCTTTGCCGAACACCTTTTTCCCTTGACCATGTTCTCCTTCAGAAATCTAACTGGATCCCGTCGTATTCCACCGTACGTTGCGGATAAGAAACTGATATTCTCTTATGCTTTTGATTGGTGCGTCTCTCGCTGGAGGTTTTTTTTCCTTGCGATTGAAGAATGATTAACCTGTCTCGGTCAGGGTACTCACCATCACATTAGCGTATGTGTCTCCATACATCCGACGTAGGTTTCGTACACCTAAGGGGCATCACCAGTGCAGCGTTCTTTCTTCTTGACAAGGTAGATGGATACAAGCGAGATTTCTCGTTAGCAGATACTTCGTGCGTAATACCATTTCCTTTCCATCGGACTATGCTGACCGTAGACTACTAGGTTACGTCACTCGTAAGTCGTCTTTTTAGCAGCGCTAAACCGCATGCGATAAGTAAACCTGTTTCCTAGGTTTGCTGTACACGAGAGGGTACCTGTACGTGAGGGACAAGTTTTGATGGCCTGCCCACGCTCATTATCGTATCCTTACCATGGCAGGATCTCGCCCTCTACATCATCGCATTCGTAGTCCCGTTATTCTTGCAAGGGTTAGTTAACCTTGCTACGGTACGTTCCTGGTGGGACGCACATATCAGTGCGCTTGGCCGTAAGACCACAAGATACTCTCAAGACGTTTATGTACTTATCACGATGTCAATTATTCAGTTGTCCTATCACTTAGTCTTGCTGGATCCTTTACGCAAGTTATCAAAGTCACCGTGGGGCGTCCACGTCCGGGTAAGATCCGAACACCTCTAATTTGTACTACGTTCTTGGGCAACTGATCAGCTCTACTTAGATGTCATCAGTCGCTGCAATCCGGACCCGGGGACAGTCGACCCTACCTTTGGTCTTTCTAGCGCGGCAATATGTCACCAATCTGACCGCCACATACTTAACGATGGCTTCAGAAGCTTTCCAAGCGGTCATTCAAGCTGTGCGATACACCTCGAACCTCCAAAGAGAATGTACTGACTTTATCTCCAGTGTCCTTTGCCGGACTGACCTTTTTATCCTTATACATCGCCGGAAAGTTGTATTTGTTTGACACACGGGGACACACGGTATGTTTACAGCAAAAAGAGAAATGGCTGAAGTTGCTGTGCTGATACTTGATATTTGCATCAGGCCAAGGCTTGGCTTTCTTTTTTGCCATTGTTTGGAGCAGCACTCGTCGCTGTATCGCGTACCATGGATTATCGACGTTAGTGCCTCCTCTTCCTAATCCAAGTCAGACAGCTGATGTATGTTTCCCTATTGCCAGATCATTGGCATGACGTCTTCGCTGGTTCAATTCTTGGCATCGTCATGGCCCACTTTGCGTACAGACAATATTTCCATGCTCTAACATCTGGTGTCTCCCACCTCCCTTATCACCCGCGGACTCAGCGTCCTGAGGGTGCTCATGATCATCCTGCACCTGCCCTGCCACGATATCAAAGACCGACGGACAGGGAGGACGATGAAGGGGAGGTGGAACTCATTAGTAGTGATGTGGTGAGGGGCGAACCTGGGCAACTAGAGCGAGGCTGGGAGAGGGGCCCTAGTCTGGAGGGCGGATTCCCCCACAGTTGAGGGAGATATTTCTCGCGATTTCTCATTCAATATCATGATTTCCTGTATGTTCCCTTTACTATGGACGCGTGTGTGCGGATTGCCACAAAAAGAGCAGTCATAGAAGTGTCACAGTTCGCGTCACGTCTCACGCTCTTCTCTTTCTGTCTCATGTTGGCCAGGACGCGCCTTATTCGACAAACACCACGGGCTGTCTGTGCACGCACGCTTGCACAAAAGGCCGCGTCTGATGCACCCAAGGCTGTCCCAGAACGAGTAACTGCAGCTGGACCACTCCCGGGAGGTGAGTAAAGAAACGCACATCGTGACACCCTGGCACGCTCTCTGTACCCAAAACACGCACGTAGCTCACAATCTTGGCAAGCGCAGGCGCACAGTCCTCATGTCCTCCAAACACCGTCCTCATCGGAATGAACTACCTCAAGGACCAGCCTCTCGTCCTCGCTCTTCCCGACGAGGAGTACCCTGCCTGGCTGTGGAAGTTGCTCGACAAGTCCGAGTTGCCGGATGACGGCCCTGGTGGGAAAGCGGAAAAGCGCCGTATGAGGAAGGAGAATAGACAGCGTATACGGGACCAAAATTTCATGAAGACTCAGTGATGGTGCGCTGTCGGACAAAGCAAGTCAAAAACGTTAGGTTGGTCGTCGCTTCCATATCACCTTGATTGTTTTCATCGACGTGCTAACAGTTCCAAGTTGGTACCAGTACAATAACATTTGCGTCTCAATACCATAACGTACGGTCGGCTTTGTCTCATTCAGATATAAATTTTGGGTCATGCCGGCACGTATCCAACCGTCGACTTCTAATGATGCCTTCAGTTTCCATGCCGGCCCTATTTGGTTCGACCGGTTATGGCAAGAAGCTCTGCGAACCGAAGGGCTTGCCCCCTACAAAGTGGTCTTATGGCATAACCTCGGAGCGCCTGCACCTCTAGGCTTGCAACAATGTCAATGGATTGCTGGTTTCTCTCACTGCATGTCATCGCACCAGGAGGTTATGTGGACAACTAGCACCCTCGTACGGTTTTTGCACGGGTTGTGCTGAATTTCCAGTAATATATAGATACAATGAACAAATCCATCCCGAAGCGATATACAAAGAGTTCGTCTCCCTCACTGGATGAACGAATAAAAACGATGTGATAACACAGAAGCGAATGAGAGCACATAGTCCAGCATGCATCCATGAAATACAGTAAGGCTCATTCACTCAGTTGATCAGCTCAAATTGCAACTTCTGTTCGGCTTGTTTCACCGACTTTCCACGATACATGCGGCGTAGAGTGACGATGACGGCCTATAATGGTGAACAATGACATGAATGGTGTCCACGATGGGAAAATATATGTCTCCTTACGGAAAGTCGACCAGCAGCAGTCTTGAGTCTCTGTCGTCTAAGAATGGACTCTGCCGTGCTGGTGGATGCCACCGATTTGTTTTCGGCTTTGCCATTGTCTTCTGGGAATATAGTGGGCGGCTAAACCGAGCCATTCTATATCAAAAACACGAGGACGGCGGTAGGCTTCCTTACCGGAATTGATGCCACGCCTCGAACAGGGCCCATAGAAGGCTCTGGAAAATGATAGTCGACAGTGGTCTAATCGGGGTTGTTGAGGTTGAACAGGGTTGCAGAACAGGTGACAAGCGTACCATAAGCCGTTCTTGGTGTAAGGAAGGGTGGGCGCGAGAGTACGGGTGAAAACGAACGACGTGGGAGGTACGATAGACAGGAAGCCGCATATTGTCGTTAGCGGCGAACGGTGCGAATGGTGCGGAGGACAGGACCATAGTGAAGGAAGGATAGGGCTGGGGGAGAAGCGGCATACAAACAAGCGAATGATATAAGTAGGTGTATAAGGTAGACGATTTTAAGAGAAGAAACGAGCGTGTTATTGTAAGGAGAGGAAGTGAGAAGGTGGGCAGGCCCAAGGAGGCCCCTTTTTAAAAAGAACAACAAAAGGACGTTAAGTAAAAAGAATTCCGTTTATCGCGCCTCCTGACATGAAAATTGCAAAGTCGCCGCCGCGGATTCTTCATTGATTGATTTATGGCCTTTGTCTTTAGGCGCCCGGGACGACAGGGGATCAGCACTCCGTTTCAGTTCGACCGGCATAGAAAAAGACCCTGACATCGTCTCAGCCTTGCCGTGTAAATGACGGACGGACAAGCCTGAAGACCCGTCAAGTGGTCAAGTGTTTGTTGGTCGATGTCCCAGCCAGCCAGCAAGTCATTAGGCAGAGAACGCCTCATCCTCCGTGGAATAAGCAAACGCGGCGCGTGTTGCCAAGTCGCTCAGAATCGAGACTCAGAGTCATACAGCGATAGCTTCCAAGGTCAGAAAAAAGAAAACCGGTGCCCGCCATGCACGATGCACGATGCCAAGATGCCCGATGCCCGCAAATCGAAGATGGAGATGTCCCCCGATCTGGGATAAGCTACAAGGACTATAGAAGTGTGCCGCCGGCCTCGGGCACGCATACATGAGATGAAAGACATGGACAGGAAAATCCTGGACCTCCTTAGTAGTTTGCTGTAATCCCCTCGAAACACGGAGACAAGGATGCTCGGATTATCCCTTCGAGGCATAGGATTGCCCGGTATGGTATGCTTGCCTGGTCATTTCCATAGTTTACCTTCATTAAAGATTGGAATCGCCGTTTCCAATTGGCCGCATACACGTCCTTGGCCTTGAGAGCCGAGTGATGTCCGTGACGCCGTGTCACACGTTACGTGGCGGGCACCTGACTCTGACAGAAATCGGTCTACCAGCCCGGTAGAGTGGGCGGCTCAGGATATCTGGCGAACACCTGCCTGACGGTGTATTGGAAGATTGTTCACCCCGACTACTTCTGAAGAACACAAGGGTATTTTCATCAAGTGGGGAAAGTTCGAACGACCGCGAAGATGAATCTCACGCGCTATACCGAGCTATCGGAGGTGACACATACCCACGCATCACATTGCGTGTTACGAATGGGAAGAAGCCCTTTGGCGACCGCAGGAGCAGCATGTCAGACATCCCTTTCAAGTTAACGCACAGGCGGCGAACTCGATTTTCTTCGACCCGCTCCTCTGTGACTCCAAAGAACAGAACGGCCACCGTCCCGCGGTGCTTGCTTCTTCTTCAATCGCAATTTAGCATTGTCTCTGCAGAGGCCAAGATTGGCCTGTCCACCTTGTTGTGAAATGTGAAGGCATTCAACCCGGAGAAGAACAGCTCCGCAAGTTCTGTCCTCTCAGTGACTTTCTTATCGAAAACCCCACTCTTCCTCGACTGTTTGTGGAGGTTAATTCCACATCAGGGAATTCATGACCTATGGACCTTATCTGGACGCTTTTAATGGGGGCCTTCATCGTTCGTTTCGCGAACAGATTCGTGAGCGCATTCCGCCAGGAGAAGAATTTCGTCCTCCGCGCTATCTTTATCTGGGACGATGGCCATCCAACTCGCTACACTCTATATCAGTAGCAGGGCGACTACCCTAAGGATAGGGTAAGTTGTGCTTTGAAATAAACAATCTGCAGGCTCACCCGCCATAGGTTTTTCACAACACAAAGTTACTTACGTCAAATAACACGGTTGGTTGTGTCGAGTTTGCACGCCATTTGTACAACCTTCTTTGCGTAGAGGTAGACCAAGACACGAGGAACGCAATTCTCGAGCTTAATGTTAGGATCTCGAAACACGAATTGAAGTCGTTCTACACCAAGGGCGCGACCGGTAACACCGGTAGGAAGCGGACTCGCACAGATGGCGGTGGCGATGCAGGCGGAGGGGGCGGAAGTGACCACGCACAGCTCAGAGCACATGGCTGAGGTGAAACAGGAAGTCATCTTGGATGATTAAGGTGTCGGATTTGAGCCACTTTTCGAGATCTGGCAACCTTTCCCAGTTTATTATTTGCCGTGCTGACGCTCGACCCCAGAAGCCGTCTCGTATTCTCACTGTGCATCGACGGTTGGACTTGAACAAGGAATTCATCGCGAAGAAAGTTCGGGAGGAATCGAACCAGCTTGAGATCCCCGAAGTGACGACGTCACTACTCGAACACGATACATATCATATAATGAGGTAGATGACAATATCGGCGTGTATCGGCGTGCGGACGAGCAACTCTTCTCTTGGAGATTAAGAGCGGACAAAATACCTGCCCATACTACGGAGAGCACGGAGCTCTGAACTGGCGCACTTCTCAAAGTCGCGAAGTGACGTAAGTGGCTACCACCGCAATTTCTCGATTGAAATCGAACCTGTGACCTCCCATTGTAGCGCCGTTCTTGATAGGGACCTCAGGACGAAAGGGACGTCATCTGATCAATTTCAAGGCGCAGGGCAATCTCCTGTCGACGGCTCCGAAGAGACCTCTTCGTCCTCAGAAACCAATACCTGGATCATGGGATTCTGGCGTTTTGGTAACGGGCGTGTCGGTCGCCGTAAGCGGGACGAGGGTCCGTCCCTATTCGCGTCGTCTTCGGAATCTGAGGACGTGGATGAGGACGTGGATGTGGATGTGGAATCCGAAGCTGATAGAGTGGACGACGAGTCCGAGTCGCTTGTCACGCGACCTAGGTTTCCAGAGAAGGGCGATTCAGAGTGTGAGGATGAGCTGGAGACTGAATATCTTCTCGCTGGCCGTTGTTCAAAGACCCCCAGCCCCAAGTTCTATATTATATTTCATTATTATATGGTTGTTGCTTGCCCAGTCAGCAGGCCAGAAGTGTGATTATTGAATTTTTTGGTGGACTTGCCATTTCGACAACGCGCTCGTCAGTCTCTTCAATGTGTTCGATATCGATGCTCCGAGGATCCCTTTGCAATAATTCCACGTTGGATCGCTCGATTTGGGGAAGGAATTCCTGGACTCTCGCAAGCACTATTGCCGTGATGTGTTAGCTAGCCAGCTGGAGATGATGTCGAGTGGAGGGTAAGGTGGCGTACGTTCAGCTGGTGGTTCTATGGCAAACGTCCTGCGCACTCCGAAATCAAACGAATCAAAGGAGAGGTTTGGAGACTGTTCCGCGGAAGTGCCCTCTCCGTTCAATCTTTCGAGGATATCTTCTGCAGACAACAAAGATGGAGAGGGGCGATGAGGAAAGCAGAGCACATACGAAGCCTTCTTTCACGTTGTTCTCCGTCCTCAACCTCAAGTATTTCAGGCTGGTGATCAGAGCCTGAAGGCATGATCAAGTTCAAGGGAGATGACAAACTCTGGTTAGGGTTACGCCATCTTAATACTCAAGGAATTAGGAAAAATCTGTCTACAGCTACTAAGATAACAGATGAAAACGTCGTAAATCGTGAATCGTTACAGGTCGTTACAAGTCATACATTGGTCGTATAAACGGAAATGTCATCGTGCGTTTGCGCCCTCCGATGCCTTGGCAGTCACGTCGCGCCAGAATGCCTCCCACCGTTGTTTCCTCACTAAAACGCTCTCTGTGTCCGCCTCATGACCAGCCGCTGATGTGTCCGGATCAGAAGAAGTGCCATACGCCTGGGCCTGAGCAGCTGTAATGCGGTCCACTGCACGGATGAGTGATGGTGTCATTGGTACTACGCCAACGGACAACGCAGGGTTCGCTGCGTCCGAGCCGTGCCGTGCGAGAAACTGCGGCCTCCAGCCCGGCGTGTTTCGGTCTGTGTGCGTTTGTGCATTGGTCACGTCTTCCTCGTGATCAGAGTACTCCAGCGCATCGTTCTCTCGGCCTCGTAATACTGCACGCATCGCGGGGGCCACTCTCGCCTGATCCCCCTTCATCGGGGAAGTCCTCCAAGAATCCACATTGGATCCGTTTGTTAGCGTCACGCTGGAGAGAGTTGACGTGCGACGTGCTAGTGGAGGTGGAGTAGACAATGGATCGTCCTCGTCATCCGAGCTGAGATCATCGGGATTCACGGCACCAAACTTTACCGCCTCGCGTTTGCGGTGGCCGTGAACCCCTGTATTCTTCAAGCCACGCAATGGAGCCAGAGGATCCTGAGTTCGCTTTCGTGAGAAATTAGGAGAATTATCAAATGTAAGAACTGGCTGCGTCATTGGCTGTGTTTGACGATGATCGAATGACAGGTGTGAAGGGGATGTGTACTTGTCATCGGGAGG
>Ga0137358_10001829_pt1 | contig 11782 bp, 11 predicted proteins | sample Mad1_20_16metaG_FD_105551 | JGI IMG/M metagenome (GOLD analysis project Ga0137358, IMG submission 105551) | Vadose zone soil microbial communities from Angelo Coast Range Reserve, California, USA - Mad1_20_16 metaG | ecosystem: Environmental > Terrestrial > Soil > Vadose zone | place: USA... | reverse complement strand
TTTGGCGGCCGACAAGTCGTAGCCGATGGTGTCAAATTTCTTGCCGAACTCTACCGCGAGCGGCAGTCCCACGTAACCCAAACCGACAACGGCGACGACTTCATTCATCCTTTTCGCTACCTATAATGGTCAGGCTGATGGCGGGCAAAGCGTGCACCGACCGAAGAGTATAAAGGATCGGCCTCACGCCGATCAGTGAAATGTGCCGCATTTCGGACCTGCTTCGTCTCTGCTTAGACGCATTGTAAAGTGGATGCCTTCTCTCTAATCGATCTCCTGAAGATGGATATTGAGGGTTCGGAATTCGAAGTTCTTCTCCACACACCCCGCGAGACACTGCAGCGGTTCCAACGGATCAATGTGGAGCATCACGAACCGCCAGTAGGGACCTCCTACAGCAAGGCTGGGCTGATCGCGCGCAATCACGGATGAAGCGGCGGTACAACCGGCATAATATAGGCAAAGCGAATACCGGAGCACATGGCAATGTTTGTAAGGTCCACGGTCACAGCGATATTCGAGCATGTAGCACGGGAGCAGCAACACACGCTCGTGCCGTTGACGGATGATTTGAAGCTGCTGGAGTCCGGCCTTGACTCGCTGAGCTTCGCAATCATCGTTGCAAAACGTGAAGATTAGCTTGGATTCGATCCGTTCAATGCAGATGAAATGGTGGAATTTCCGATTCCCGACTTCGCGCGCCTTTACGAAAAGCCTCCACACTGAGTCAATATGACGCCTGGAGCGGGTAGGGGCTCATCAGTCTCAAGACTTCGCCGATCAGCGCGAACGAAGACACTTGCGCTCGAGTGATCGCTTTTTGGTACCCCAAGCCCCACCGTCACTCCCGAACCGAGCCCCGACCACCCTGGCTCGGCTGATGAGTGCGTATATCGTGCTCGCCGTCGGCCGGGTGAGCGAGCTCGTGCCCGGGCTTCACCAGATCCCCTTAGTGAAAGTGGTCTTCGTTCTCGCGATCATTTCGGCGATGCGTCATCGGGAGGATCTGGCTTCGGCCACGTGGAAATCAGTTCCGCCAGCGAAACTGACTGTCTTCCTGACGGGTATCATCACCGTGAGCATCTCGTTCTCGGTGCTTCGATCCGCTACTTTCGGACTCATCACGAACTGGGTGACGCTGGTGGCGGCTACACTCATTCTGAGCATCAAGGCGTCGCGCGGTTGGCCGTCCGTCAAGACGATGTTGCACGGTACCGTCTTTACCGCGCTTATTTTGACCATCGCGGCGTTCACCACGAACGAAGCGGGCCGTGCGGGATACAGCAGCAACTACGACCCAAACGATTTCGCGTTCGTGATGGTCGGACTGCTTCCCCTCGTGGTCACCTTTGGCACGATATCCCGGGGAAAGAAGAGGCTCCTTTACTTTGGGACCGCCTTTTTTTTGGCGCTCGCCATACTTTTCACCCAGTCACGCGGCGGGTTCCTTGGATTGATATTCGATATCATTGCGATGACGTTCCTGTTACCGGTCGCGTGGCGCGGCCAGTTGCAGTTCCGCACCTCGAAATCGCAAGTCATCGCGCGCGTGGTTCTGCTCGCTCTGATCGGAGTCGTCGGCTGGCAATCGCTGCCGGGGCCGGCTCGTGATCGCCTCGAGAGCATTACGTCGCTTGGGTCCGACTATAACGCGAACTCGGACACCGGGCGCATAGCGATCTGGTCTCGCAACCTGCCATACGTGCTCCATCGGCCGTGGGGCTACGGAGCCGGAACATTCGAAACCGTCGACGGCCTTTTCGGAGGTGGCCGGTACCAGGCACCGCACAACACCTACCTGCAAGCGTTGGTTGAACTGGGTGTTGCGGGCTTCGTGTTGTTCATCGCCGTCATCGTTTCCAGCCTGCGGTATCTCTACGTGCCGGCAGATACCGAGCCAGAAAACCATAGGGTCACCGCCCCGGATGAGCCCCGTGCGTTTGCCCGCGCGCTCGCAGTCGGCCTGATCGGGCTTTGCATCAGTGGGATCTTCCTCTCTGAACTCTATGCCTTCGTTTACTGGACGTTCGTGAGCCTGAGTTGCGCTGTGGGTATCGTACGCCGCATGCCATCAGGCGCCCGCGGCGCCCCACGCTCCGGCTGGCCCGCGGTGCGTAGGCGCCCGGAGCACGGAACCGACCTCACCGTCCGACCAACTGCCAAGCCAACCACATCAGTTGGTCATAGTGTTCGCGACCGTCGCATACCACGTAAAATCCCGGAACTGGCGAGAGAAAAATTGTGCCTCTATCAAGGCGCTCGTCGTGCTCAATTACTTTGCGCCGCCACCATCACGGAAGCGGTACGAGTTCAGCCGAAGCATGGGACCTGTGCTGATCTGGGTGCGGGTCGCAGAAGGTCTCTTTGAGCGAAATCGACGAATACCTGCATCGTGCCTCGGACTGAGCATGGTACCGGCGCTGCCGCTCCTGTATCATTCCGCTGCGGAGAGGACGGGAGGGCTGATTTGGGTATCCTAGAGTGGGTGCATCGTCGGGAAACGCCGGCGCAGCGGCGTGCCTGGGAATTGTTGAAGAGAACGGCCAGGTTCAACGTCCCCGTGATACCGGCCTTCCACGATCTGCTGCTCGCGGAGCGACAGTTCCGCCGCGGACCGCTTCGGTTGTTGTGGAGCAAGTTCTACCACGAGCCGCTCTTGCGTCTGCAATGCGACAGCGTTGGCGCGGGACTACTGCTATTCGAAGACATGCCCAAGATTATGGGTAACCTTCGTGTAAGGATTGGCGACCGCGTGAAGCTTAACGGTGGACAGGTATGGATCGCGGCAGGAAGCGGAGCCCCGCGAGGGCTTGAGATCGGCGATGACTCCGGCATCGGGTACGGGGCGGAACTGATCGTTGGCGAGTCGATCACGATCGGCCGGCACGTCATGATTGCGAGTCGGGTATCGCTGATGGGTTACGATGGGCATCCGCTCGATCCGTATGCACGTGCTCGCAATGAACCGCCGGGGCCGCACGGGGCCGGTTCTATTACGATCAAGGACTACGCCTGGCTTGGCACCGATTCAATGATCATGAAAGGAGTGACCGTCGGCCGCGGCGCGGTCGTTGGGGCGGGCGCGGTCGTGAAAATGAACGTGGCGGATCTGACCGTTGTCTCGGGCAACCCGGCCAAGGTCATCTGGCAAGTCACCCCGCCAGAAGGATGGTAAAAGCGCCGGCAGTTGCGGGGGCTTGTCTGCACAGGCCTGGTCCACCGGATCACGTCGACCGGCTGAGCGGCGGGAGGCGGAAACGGCCCGCCCCGATTGCCGGAGACGGTCTTGGCAGCCAGAGCAATCGTCGGGCAAACAGGAGTCCTTGAATGCGCCGCAGTACTAATCTTGACTTGGATCGGGTTCATGGGTGACGTTCCCGTAATTGCGGAGGGCCTGTTCTCATTTCAGATCGGCGGGTCTGAGCGTGTGGGCATCGATCTCGCACTGGAGTTCAAGCGGCGCGGCTACGAGGTCGTCTGCTTCGCGTTCCAAGACTCAGATGGACCGATGCGGACGGAGCTGGAACGGTCCGGCGTTCGCTGTTTGGACATGAACTACGGCAATTTCAAAGGTCCATTGCGTTGGATTCGCTATCAATGGCATTTCTGGCGAATGCTGCGCAGAGAGCGGGTTCGTGCGCTTCACGTCCACCACCACGGCGCGCTGGTACTCTGTGGTATACCGGCGCGATTGGCCCGCATCCCGAAGGTGGTTATGACAGAGCATGGGCTGCAGGCGCTGCAAGAGCGACCTCGTGCGCGCAAGCTCGCTGCGCAATTCGGCCGCTACGCGACGGCGATCACCGTGGTCGAACCTGCGCAGGCCGTTTACTTTCACACCATACTCGGCGTGGCGATGGAAAAATTGTTCTGTATCGCGAATGGCGTCCGAGTGCGTGCACGGTCCGAAGAAGCCGTAAACCGAATGCGTCGGGCATTGGGGATCCCGCCGGATCAGTTCACGTTCTTTTACGTCGGGCGACTGAATGCCGTGAAGGATCTTGGAACATTGATCGACGCGTTTGCGACCCTAGCAGACGACGTGTTCACCCGTGCGACACTGTACATGGTCGGGGAAGGGCCCGAACGCACGATGTTGGAGACCAAGCGAGCCGCACTTGCGCTCGCTGAGAAGGTCGTATTGCTCGGTGCGCGCGACGACGTCTCGGATGTCTTGATGGCGGCTGACGCGCTCGTTATGAGTTCCAAGAGTGAGGGGTTACCGATGGTGCTGCTCGAGGCGATGGCGGCCGGCGTGCCCTGCGTCGCGACCGCGGTGGGAGGCATTCCGGACCTCTTCGGGCAGGACAGGGGTCTGCTGGTCCGCGCGCAAGATGCGAGCGAGCTCGCCGGGGCAATGACGGCTCTCGCGCGGTCGCCGGAGATGCGGGCGCGGCTGGTCGCGAATGCCCGGGAGAACCTCACGAGAAATCATACCTTGGATTCCATCGTCGACAGATATCTCGAACTTCTCGGATTGCCGTCACGCGGATTGAAGACCCACGATCTTGAATCGTAAGCGCAGGAAGCTGCGTATTCACCAATTTCACGAACTCAAAAGTATCGCGCGGATTCGTAGCCTCGCGTGGGTACCCTGATTCATCCGTACGGTTGGGGGTGACTGCCCTCGACGAATGAGGGTTTGTCACCCCATGGCGCGTTTGACCGCGTCGATCAGCCCTCGTCGAACAGCCCAAGCGACGACTCGCAGAACCCAAGCCAAAAGGAAGACGCTCGCGACGAGGGCGTGAACCATGTCCCGTTCGTCGCGGACATCGTTGATATAGATGTATGTAGCGAGAAGCCAGATTGCATAGGCACCGGCCTTGTGTAGGCGCCTCCAATTCGCGAGGCTAAGGCGACGCGCGAGCCATCGGAAGGAGGTCAATGTCATGGCGAGCAGGAATCCGCCCCCGGTCAGGTCAAGCGCGGTCACGGTGGAATTCAGCTGGTTCCCGAAAGACAGAACCGAATAGCCCACCAATGCGAGGTGCAAGGCCATGCCGTAGGCGAAGGCGAGCCCAAAGTAGCGGCGGTTCGACAACAGCCAGCGGCTCAGCCGGCCGGGCCAAAGGGTGGCAAGGGACGACGACGTAAAGGCGAGGAGAAATAACGGAAGCGCGCAGCGGACGGAATGCTTGATGATGAACTCCATCCCGTGTGCAGACCGAAAATCCGCGAATGGAAGTCCGAGACAGGTTGCCGCCGTCGTAGCCGCGGCCAGTAGCCAAAACAACCGCCAAGAATTCATGTTTCACCTCGCGGTCCAGTGCAGTGGCTCTGCCGCAGTCGGTCGCGGATTGCATCGGCAATAATGGGACCGGCCATGACCTCAGACCAGTGATCCAGCGGCAGCTTCGTGGTGAAGATGGTCCTGTAAGTCCGGAAGGGCGCCTGGCAGGGCGTCTCGACCTGATCTTCAGGGCGGTCGCGTCACTTGTCGAAACGCGCATCGTACAGGGTGGTCAGGTGGGTGTGGAATTCGTGGCCGATCTGCATTCTACGACCGTGGCGCGACATCGTCGTAGAGCCGAATATACGATTCGGCCATTCGTTCAGCGGTATAGTCTCGCTCGAACCGCGTGCGGGCAGCTTGAGCGATTTTCGTTCGCAAAGGCTCGTCCGCGACTAGGCGCCGAAGAGTCTCATAGAGGCTCCTGTAGTCATTAGGTTCGACGAGCAGCGCTTCGGTTTCATCGTCCAGCATCAGCGGGATGCCCCCGACTCGAGAAGCAACGATTGGAAGCCCCAAGGCCATGGCCTCGAGCACGGCGATGGGCATGCCTTCGGTTTGGGAGGCCAGCACGAAGGCGTCGCAGGCTTCGTAGAGCGGCCGCACGTCCTGGACGAAGCCTAGGAAACGAACGCAATCCTGGATACCAAGGGACGCGGCGTGAACCCTCAAATCATTCAGCAAAGGGCCGTCGCCGCCGACGATGAGGCCGATGTGCGGGAATTCTGACTGAAGCGCGGCCACGGAGTCCAAAACCAAGTGCACGTTCTTCTCCGGCGACAATCGATTGAGCGAGAGAATACATGGACGAAAGGCGGATATAGGATGCCCACGAGGGCCAGCCGCTGGCTTCGCGATGCCGTTGGAGATGACGCGAATTCGGCGATCAGGGACCCGCCTCGCCTTCAGCTCATCTGCGATCTGTGTGGATACGGCAGCGACGCCGCGCAGGCGTCTGAGGACCGGGGTCTCGAGGGCGAAATACCACGAGAGAGTTCTGGAGTGTTCGACGGCTCTGGCGGCCACTTGGTGGTACGTGGCCACTCCCGGTAGCCCTCGGGCAAGCGCGGCGGCACCTGCGAGGACGGTGGCCTTGTAACCATGAACGTGCACCAGCCTGGGACGATGGAAGGCCATCGTGCGGTACAGGTCAACCCACCCGCGCGGCGTTACCCGTCCTACGCAATCGATGAAGACAGCCGGAATTCCCAGTCCCCGAGCCGCTCTACCTACCTCTGTATCCGGGCCGTCCAAACAGAGCAACGTGACGGGACAGCCTTGCCGCTCGAGCTCGGGAAGCAGGTTGAGTAGCATGCGTTCGAGGCCATACAGCCCTCCGCTGCTGACCACATGGAGCACAGTGCCAGACGCTTCGGGCTGGGAGTTCTTCATTGAAGTGCGCAAGCGTTAGTGTTCCCACAGTCTTCTCCGATGACGGATCGTATGATACATCCGTTATAGGTCCGATGCGGACTGATCTCTGGGCGCGGCGAATCGTACGTCCAGCAGCTGGCCAGGGGGCAGGATCACGAGGGGTTCGGGGAGCGGTTGGTCAATAGACCTTCATTCTGATGAGGCTGAGGTCACGCTCCAGCCAGAAGGTTGAGTTGGGCCGAGTCGATGTAAGTAAAATCGCGTGAATCCCGGGCTGCAACGCGGTAGAGCTATCGCCGATTGGAATGGTCGATGAACAAGAGATGAGCGTCATTCGATCGCAGCAGCGCCAAAGTTCATGCTGTACTCCTGACTGGCGCTGTGCTCGTCACTCATCGCTCTGGATATAGGGTGCACGATGCGCGCATCATGGGAACCAATCGATTGTTTGGCTGCCGCCGGCAGTGCCTGTGGCTGAAGATGGTTTCGATAAATAGGTAGCAAAATGGCACAGCTCTATGTTCTTGGCGGAAAGCAGCGGCAACTGACCCTCAAGCAAGAAGAGGAGTGGAATCTTTACGAGTCGGCTTTGTTACTGAAGGTCGATACGGAGTCGGGTGCGGTGCAGGTGTGCGTCGAATACAAGACACCCGTGGCCGCCCGGGTCACAAGGATTCGCCGCACGATGGCCTTCCATCTCCGGACGCATCGCTCTAGCGGCCTACGATCGACATGAGTACCTCAAAGATCGTTTGGAACATGACGACAAACTCGGCCGGAACCGTGGTGAACATGCTTTCCGGCTTGGTGGTGATGCCGTATCTGATAAGTACCCTCGGAAGCGCCACGTATGGCTTGTGGATTCTGATCGGCACGATGGCTGGATATTTCGGCGTTTTGGATCTCGGCGTATCCGCGGCGCTCGGCAGGCTTGTCGCGATTCACCGCGCGCGCGGCGAACACGACCAGGTCAATGAGGTCATGTCGACGGCGTGCGCGCTGCTACTCGTTGCATTTGTGATCGTGTGCGCTGCAACGGGCTTGTCGCTGCCGATTTTCCCGCGAATCTTTTCGGTTCCGTCGAACGAACTGCTGGACGTTCGGTACGCTCTGACTTTGGTTGGCCTGAATCTCGCACTGACATTTCCCGGCTTCACATTTGCTGGATTCCTGTGGGGTCATGAGCGCTTCGACCTAGAGAACGCGGTCAGGATACCTGCTCTGATAATTCGCAGCGTGTTATCGATCATGGCTGTCAACCCGTCGATGCCGCTGACCAGTCTCGGCGTGATCGTGTTCGGCACGAACACACTTGGTAACCTTGTGCGAATGGTGTTGTGTTTTAGATTGGATCCCGACCTGCGACTTTCGTGGAACCAGGTTCGAAGAAGCAGGGTGCGGGAAATCTTCTCGCTCGGCGGCTGGATGAGTGCCATTTCTTGGTCGCGTCTGCTGACACCTCAAATTGCCCCCACGCTCATCGGAATGCGGATCGGTAGCGCGGCGGTCACGACTTTCACCGTGGCCAAGCAATTGGTCGGGTACTCGAACATGTTCGCGATTACCGCGACGCAGGTGCTGGCGCCACGCGCAATCGCCGCACACGCAACGGAAGCCGTCGACGAACAAAGGGCCCTGTTCATCGAAGGAGGCAAGTTTGCGTATGCTCTGTCGCTGCTCTTCTGCGGCGGCTTGCTCGGCCTGGGGCTTCCGTTCATCCACTGGTGGCAGCACGGGTCGCAGGATGCCGCCTATCCGCTCCTTTTTATTCTCGTGCTGGGCGAATGCTTCCCGATGTCACAATGGTTGACGTACAGCGTGCTATTGGGGGCAAATCGGCAGCGAACTCTCGGTCTTCTGTCAATTTGCGAGGCTGTGATCTCGCTGCCGCTCATACTGGCGTTTGTTGGCGGGGCCGACCTCTCGGGGATCAGTATGGCAGTCGCGTTTTCGGCTTTTCTGGTCCGAGGGCTGCTTCAATGGCTGTACGGCTGCAGCTTACTGAAGATCTCGGTGCTTTCTTATAGCAAGCGGGTTTTTGTGCCGGTCACCGTATTTGCAATACCGCCGATCGCTGCACTTTACGTTGTAACGGCGCAGGTTTCACCAGTGACGTTCCGCGGGATGTGCCTTGTCGGTGGGGCGTATTGCGTAATTTATGTCGCCGTTATGAGCGTAACTTTGGTCGGTCCGTCGCGACTGAGAGCACTCGTGGTCGGCGTCAGGCAGGGTTCCAGAAGCATTTAGCGTAAGGATGCGACAATCGTAGGAGCGATCGGTTTGTCGAGAGTGAAGGAGAGGTCGATTCCTCGCATATCCCCTTCCGCGACGGTATCAGACTCCCGAACGAGTCGCTATTATTGAGAAATGTTGCCTTCACTGTACCAACGATCTACAACTGACCGAGCGTCGCTGCGGGTCGGCCTGCTTCTTGATTCGAAGACACTGCCGAGATGCTTCTCCGAGGTCGTCGACCACATCCAGCAGAGCGATTTCGCCCGTCTTGAGCTGTTGATCTTCAACGAAGAGCAAAAGGCTACGGATGCCGTTACCCGGCCGAAGCGATCCTCGCTCCGGAAAGCATGGGATCTGATATTTTCCAGCCAACGCCGCCGGCTACTGCTCTTTCACCTGTATCAGCGCTGGGACCACCGGCATATCGTTCCATCTACGGATCCGGATGCAGAGGTCGATTGCACGTCGAGATTTCAGAACATCGAGTCGATTTCGGTGACCCCGATCGGCAGGCGCTTCGTGCATCGCTTTCCAATCGATGCGATCGCGTTCATCCGCGAAAGAAACTTGGACGTGCTCATCCGGTTTGGTTTCAATATTCTTCGCGGAGATATTCTCGCAGCCGCCCGCTATGGAATTTGGTCCTATCACCACGGCGATGGCGATTACTATCGCGGCGGACCATCTCACTTCTGGGAAATCGTCGAGGAAAATCCTCTGTCCGGCGTCTTGTTGCAGGTCCTGACCGAAGAGTTGGATGCCGGTATGGTTCTGTACAAGGGGTGGTTCGCAACACAGGCCGGCCTCTCGCGGGTGCGCAACTGCATTCAGCCGTATTGGGGCGCCTCGACATTCGTGATCCAGAAGCTTCGCGAATTGCACCGGTACGGCTGGGAAAAGCTCTCGCACGACGCGGTGCGAGCTGCGCCATACCGCGGAAGGAAACCGATATACAGTGCGCCGACAAACTCGGAAATGCTGGGTTGGCTGGGCCCAATACTCGCGCGCAAGTCATTGCGGCGTTTGGTGGGGCGGCCGAAGGTCGAGCACTGGAGGCTCGCGGTGCGGTCTGGATCGTCGTTGATCGCCGATTCTAAAGGTTCTCCGGAGGTCACCGGCTTTCGCTGGATCGAGTCGCCGCCGGGACGCTTCTATGCTGATCCATTTATGTTGGAGGAAGATGGCCGCTTGTGGGTCTTTTTCGAGGATTTTGATTACGCTGCGAACAGAGGAAGAATTTCCTGTGCGGAATTAGGCAATGATGGGGCCTTCGATCCCGTACCTGTCCTCGAAAGACCCTATCATCTTTCCTATCCTTGCGTCTTTCGCGCGGACAACAACCTTTACATGATTCCGGAGAGCGGCGAAAACGGGACTGTCGAGTTATACCGCTGCACCCGGTTCCCGGATCACTGGATATTAGAGAGCACGTTGCTCGAGTTACCGGCCGTCGATAGCACTATTTGGGGGGATGCGGGCATGTTCTGGCTCTTTGTCACACTCCAGGAACCCCGCGGTCACGGCGTTCAATTGTGGTTGTTCTCGGCAAGCACGCTCATCGGAACGTGGACTCCGCACCCCGCCAATCCCATCTCGACCGACGTTCGCACGAGTCGCGGCGCCGGAGCGATATTTCGACACAACGGCAAATTGTTTCGGCCGAGCCAGGACTGCAGTGGGCACTACGGACGTCGTTTCACGTTGAATGAAATCGTCGCCTTGGATGCTGACCGTTACGAGGAAAGGGCCTGCGTAACGGTTGACCCGATTTGGGCTCCGGGCCTCGTGGGTACGCATACTTACAGCCACGTCGGCCAAGTTGAGGTGATCGATGGCTGCGTGCCGCTTCCGGTCGCGCGTGTGCGCGGCTCATACTGAGCACGGCCTTCGCTCCGTCCGCTGTCTCGGCCGAGGTTTCTCAGAGGTTTATGGGACCGTCGCCATCCGCGCGATTGAAGTGCGCGCAGGCCACCGCGGCGCGAGCGGCGGCTAGAGCGGGTGATAGCGCAAGAATGAAGTTCGATGGACCTCGGAGAAATCCCTGGCGGCGGAGAGCGGCGATCCATGCTGGATGTGACTGATTGCTGACGAGCAGATCGCATCCTCCCGCTTCGAGCCGCCGGCAGGCCTCAGCGACCAAAACGTCGACATCCTCGGCGGCCGCCAACCCGTCGACAACGCATCCCAGAGTCATGTTTCCAAACTGGGTGTGGTTGCTGAGGCGAGAGAGGCTCAACACAATCCATCCATCCGGTTTGCCGGACCGGGAAAGGACCAGGCGCACGAGCTTCGGATCGTGCGGCGACAGCTTTCTACGCATGGCGGCTGCCGTTCGATCGCATAGTAGCCCATAATCGCCCCGCAGCCTCGAGAATATGTCATCGATGTCTGACGGTAGCTCCGGCACCTGATCGATCGAGACGGTTGCCGGCACCCGGGGGCCGAACACCCGCCGGCGCGCGCGTGCAAAACCCACCATCCCGGCCAGCGTTCCCGTACGGTATGCGGTGTCAAGAAGACTCCGAAGACGAGTGCGGTGGCGCAGCCAGCGGATCTCGCGGGTGAAGGCGCCTGGATGCTCGATGCGAAAGAGGAACGGTACCTCCGACACCGCCCACCCGAGCCGACTCAGCAACTGGGGTAGCGGCCGCGCAGTGCCGCCCATGCCGAGGCTGTAAAGTCGCGGCTCTCTCGCCAGCGCATCTTTGATCAGTTGAAGGCCGACTAGGGCGTATTTGCGGTCGATGATCCCCTCTGACAGCGGCAATTGATAATTGCCGGCAGACACCCACTCCCCGCCCGCGAACATGCGCTCAGGTTTCAATATATAGCCGCCGCGCACTGCCGAACCGTCGGCCAGTACGTAGGCGGTCTGGTAGGGCGCATCGCGGGCGGTTTCCGCTTGCATCAATTCGGACGGCGCGGCCGGAAAGGCGAAGC
>Ga0137358_10001827_pt1 | contig 11783 bp, 13 predicted proteins | sample Mad1_20_16metaG_FD_105551 | JGI IMG/M metagenome (GOLD analysis project Ga0137358, IMG submission 105551) | Vadose zone soil microbial communities from Angelo Coast Range Reserve, California, USA - Mad1_20_16 metaG | ecosystem: Environmental > Terrestrial > Soil > Vadose zone | place: USA... | reverse complement strand
CTCGGCGTCCTCGTCTGAAGAAGAGGTGTGTTGACTTCGTCCTGCCCTTACTTGACACTCGCCACAACTTGCTGGGATCACGTTCCTCATTCCTACACTCCCTTTCATCTCTCTCTGTATTCTCTCGTAACGTCGGGTCTCATCATACCTCTTCCTCGACTCGCCATTATGCAGGATGTCGTGGTCCTCAAGTCGCCCGACCCGACAAAGTTCAAGCTCGCCAATGCGGCATTTCCTGGAACACCAATCCGGCTGCCCAACACAGGCGAGCTTGAGCGTGCAAGGAGCCGCAGCACAAGCAAACCTAATGCTGATGCCAGTGCTCGGGCCAAGTTGGCTGCCGTCGAGCCTGCCTCCACGACGCCGTCCCCCGCACCACCGGAAGGTTCAGTTTCCATTGCTCCGTTGGTACTCCTCAAGGGTTCGCAGTTCGGCATTCCGGGGACAACATCCAAGTTTCCCTCACAGGTACACTCGAACCCTTCTGGTCTCGTGGAGGCAGGCTGGGACTCTGAAGTCTCAGCTGAGGTGTGATGCAAAGGCCCTGACGCAACTCACCGGTATTATTTCTGATGGAGTGCAAGTTATTACCTGGATTATTTTTTCCCATTCAGCCCTTGTTATCCATGCCTTGGGTATTTTGTTGGTCTGTGCCGATTCATTAGTCCACTTCCATGTCAATCGGACCGTTCTGGAACCATTGGTTTTATAGTATTTACCTGCCCAAGAATAACGGTCATAAAAACGCCGTCTGATCTCGTCTACGCCTTCCGACTGTTGTTCGTATTCTCGCTTGTACCTTACGTCTCATACAACAACCCTTACAGTAAACTTGTATGTAGTAGCTAATCACTAGTTTTGGCCAGGTTCTCTTACGAATGCCCTCTTTTTACGTTCCAAACTACTTTTCTCTTCTCCTTGTTGCCTCTTCCTCAAGGTAAGCAAATCGGGTATCCCTCCCCCTCTTTTTTCATTCTTGACACGTTACAATTTTAGGAATGACTGTATGGTGTGTAATTCACTACGACAACGCAAACGTGGCTTTTCGCCCTTTGAAAACGGTAAGCGGTAAATCAGGTGCCCAACGACTGATATTGAACGAAGACCAGCAAAGATATAAACTTTACGTCATCCTCCTGGGCGTTATCGGCTGATCTTCGTTGCTGCCAGACGGATGGTTTGCAAATATGAAAATGGAAACAAAGCCAGGTATTGTTGACACACCGCCCGTAAGTCAAACACACACAACGCATCCCTTGATCGGCACGCCGATAGTCGGCTATGGTGTTGTTAAAATGTTGAGTTTTTTTGATCAGCCGCGGCGGCAGAGGGGGAGTTCATCCAGCCACGTCGGAGCGGAGGGGAAGAAAGGGGGCAACTTCTCTCCTTGAGCCTCCTTCTCACACTGCTTCTTTCTCCTTCCTTCCCTCATTCCCTCTCAACTCCCCTAACTGTACCCCGTCGTCAAAATTTGGCGCCGCCACTTTATTGCTTCGCATCATCGATGAACGGAAGTAGACTCCGAGACCCGGAGGTTTACTCACGAAAAAAAAAATTTTTTGGGAAATTTTGCATTTACGAGATGCGGAGGATTCGCACTGTCATTTGTGCGACGTCGTTCAAATCATATCATCATCATCACTCGCCCAATCTCTTCATCAATTATCTGTTATTAATAATTATTACTCTCTCACCTTTCTTCCTCGTCGATGGTAACCAAACTCCCTCAATTTCGTATCCCCTTTCAAGCTTCAACGTTTCAACCTTTTAGCCGGGTGCTCGCGCGTTGGCTAAAAGAAGCTCGACGCCACCATACCATTGAGTCTCGAGAGGAAGCTTTCATGTACATGCGCGTTCTCCCAGCACAAGAAAACGTAGGCAGTGTGCCACAAGAAGATAAGCCGGTGGCTTGTCCAGTCAAGGGATCTAGAACTCGTTCCGAAAACGTCGGACAGGGGGGCTCGCCTCCTGTCCGGTCCTGTGGATATCATCATCATGGTCATGCAAAACGTGCAAAACGTCCGAGATGAACATTGCAAGCACTGATGTGGCGTAGTCATTTCGGGGGCCTGAGTTCAGAATGGAAAAAAAAAAGCAAGAGTCGTCCGTCAATGCACGCATTGTTTTCCATGTTTTGCCTGAGAACACTGTGGGATGTACGTCACGGATGTTTCACGGCATGGCAGATTGGAGGTACTCGTCTGAAATAAGTTCAGGCTAAACCTTTAGAGTTGTTTCAAAAATCTCTGGAGGGGCGTTGGGACTCTTTCAGAGAGAAGTAGATAAACACTCGAAGGCTTTAAAAGGAGATCAGAAACTCGTTTGGTCCTTGGAGTTCGATGGATGATGTCCAGATTGGCTGAGTGACCCGGTGTATGTCCAGAAAACAGGAACTTTGGAAACAAATCCGGGCGCCGGCTTGCATGGGTCGTCAACAAGGTTGCCAGCGCATCAATTCGCCAAGGCGGAGCAGTAGATGGATGTATCGTCGTCATCGTCTGTCGGATGCAATTCCATCTCTCCTGCGCTCCAAGGCCCTATCTGATGTCAGGGTCAGGTGTCTGAGAAAGAGGGCCAAAAAAATCAGCGAGTTAGCACACGAGGCGAGCATCAGCCAAGAGAAATTGTCGCCCGTTGCCGCCCGAGATGCCAAAAAAAGTATATCAAAACAAAAATATCAAAATAATCCCTTTTGGTCTGTTTGTTTGTTTATATTTTTGCAACAGCGATGCACGTGATCTGGCGTGACCACCAGTTTTCTTTTTGGGAGACGCAACTCAGGGAGGCTTCGGTGATCACATCACATCAGATGTCGAGAAGGCGTTGCCGCTGCCTCGCCATGTGCGTGGAAATCCACAGCATCTTTTTACGCCGAGTGCACTCTGAGTCTCAAGATAGTTTCGAGTTTGAAACAAGTGGTCCTACTGCTGCCTCTATCCCGTCTGTGATAACACACAACAGAAAAACAGAGAGCGAATCATCATAGACATTCGGAGTGCGAGACCGTACGTATGTAGGACATTAAATAATTAACGCGATCATCAACAATTTCTTGGCGAGGTTCGTGCACATAGCAAGGAAGCATTTGCAGTACAAGTCCGTGACTGAATGGGGGCGCGAGGCGCGATACGATGCAGAGCAATTACTGTAAACTTTCAGAATTACCAACGAACGGGTAAAGGTGGCACATCCCGTAGGGGTAAGCAAATAAGTTAGCCGAATAAATAGCAGTGCAAAGGTAAAAAAAAAACGGGATGTCGATAAATATGTTTGTCATGTTGTGCATTGCGAGAAGAGAGAAGCCAAACATAATGCCGTATTTGAAGTGTCCGATCCAGTCATTCCTGAAATGAATGTGTGGAGGCGAATAGACCAGTACCACGGCGATCTCCCCGCGGGGTCTACCGGGCTCATTCTAGGGCTCATCGAGGGTGGGATATCTGCGCCTGCTGGACTCTTTGTGGCTGGGGAGAGCCCTCCTCGCTCTCTTCTTCACCTTCGCTCTCGCGAGTGTCGTTCCCCGACTGCAGATGCGTACGTGCGTGGCGACGCATGTTGCTTTGGACGCTAAATGTGCGGTTACACCCCTCAAAGGTGCATCTGAATGCTGTGGCGTGTCCCGTGTCCGTGTCAACCGATAAGGCGATTATGGTAAATGTATTGAAACTTACGACGTTCGCCTGTGTGGCTATGTACGTGAATCTAGAACGGTCGATGGAATTAAATTTTCTTCTCCCTGAAACATGAGCCAAGAGGCGCACCTTGAGGCTGCTAGGGCGAGTAAAACCTTTTCCGCAATATTGGCACTCATACTTGGCAGACGGTTGTTCCGGGGCTACCATTCCGGATGGCGTGATAGAGCCGAAGCTTGAATAGGATGGAGCTATTGGTCGTGCATACTGGTAACCCATTGGTGGCGCTCTCGAAGTAGATCCGACAGTATAGCTTTGATGTAATGGCGGTGGCGGAGGGGGGTATGAATACTGCGTCGTTCCGTGAGTAGGTTCGTATCCGGAGCGAGTAGATGTAAAAGAGGTCGATCGCGCAGTCTCGTGTAACTCGGCGTGGAAGGGAACGAATGGACGCGCAGCTGGCGTAGAGCTATCATAACCAGCAGGTTGAGCACGTTGTGGAGAATGATATGGCGTTGTCAACGCCCGCAGCTGAGTATGACCACTAGCTTGAGCATGGCCATGGCCAGGGGTGTAGCCACCTCGTCCTTGTTCACTGCGGTATGCAGACTCATCTGGTAGTGCCAGCTGACTGGCACGAGAAGAAGGAGAGTAGTGGACGGGGGTGCCAGATGCAGGGTGTGGAGGTTGGGACAGCTCTCCTGGCAAGCCGTCAATTAAGAATGCATGTCGGATTGAAAGGTAACGTACTACCGAAAAGATCCCGGATAGGGGGAAGCGTTGGACGATTATCACCACGGCGTGTCTCGTCGGAGGAGGAAGTGCGACGCATTGTATGAGAAGGGCTGTTTGTCGGTGGGACGTTACTGTTGCCACTGGTGAGAATGGGGAAAGGGGATAACTTTCAGCCATGATGACGCGTGTCTAATAAATGGTAGCTGACGTAGAGGAAGAGCGAGATGAGGTGGACATAGGCACAGCGCTGCCGTACAAAATAGAGTGGACTCAAAGACGATGCGCTGAGGGATACGGATGCTGTTACTAAGGTAGCCCAGATGGCCGCTGCTTGGACACGGTCACCAGGTAAGAAGAAGAGTAACACCAGGTGGTGATCAAGGGGACCGGAACAGAGAGCAGCGGGGCTGTTCACTGCTGCGTTTTAGAGGGCCGGCGGAAGGGGGTCTTGGTCATTATCCATGGATGGAAGCGACCAAGAACGTTTATGGTTCAACGTTAGGCGAAAGGCTAAGCGGAACACTTGTAGACAAGAAGTTTCCCGGGGGAGGTGGGCATGGCGCCAATCATGAAGCACGCGACTTACCTGCCCGGCCTAAATCTGGGATCCCACATTGCCCTCCGCGACTGGTATGAAGTAAATGATCGGCCGTGGATCAGCAGGCCGACTGCCTTCCCGTGCCTGTGCAAATAACCGGGACATGCAATTGCGACAGCTCGTCACACATCAAATATCACCAAACGACGACGCTGCGCCTGTTGTGATCCTATTGGTCACCATGCTGGGTAATAAAAAAAAATTAGAGGCTGTGTTACGGGCAAGTTTATCAGGATATTCGTTAGACGTACATAGTTCATTAATTCAGCTCCGTTTCGAGCTCTGACGATCTAGATCTGGACCAGTTTTTGGAAATTTGTGAGCCGGTGCCGCGAAAGAACCTGCGCATCCGATTGGCGTGTGGGTACTTCTGTCCGCCGCTATAGTCATTCAACATACATTTTAATGGCGGCTCTGCCCGCGGCTCCAAGAACAACAGTCAACAGCAGGCAGCAGGAAAAAGGGGAGACGGAACGGGAACTGGGAAAGGGAAAAGGACACGCTTTTCCGGTTCAATAGTCTCCCATGTGACGATGGAGAGGCTTGTCGCCGCGAGGCCTGACTTTGACGCGGCTTACGCATGGCTTCCGACGCAGTACTTTGCGGCCCATGAATTACTTGCTCCGTAGAAACATTCACGTAGTGGAGTACGGCTTCATACGTATTTTTTTCGCGTTAAAGATAAGGAAAAGACGATAAGAACACCCTCTAGGAAACACATCGGTGTCGGGTGAACCAACATGGTGGCCTCTGATGCCGACTTGGGAGTAAGAAGTAAAATAAGCTAGCAGCGCACGGACTGTCAACGAGGGCCTTGAGGCGTGTGTGCTTCCGCCTTGAGGATTTCTGCGTGCGTCTTCGTATTCAAGGATAAGGCATGTAATCCATTTTTTAGCTCTTCCGATAGCGCAGCATAGATCATGCGGTGACGCTGCATTGTGGTCTTCCGGGAACGTCGGACATGAAACATACACTGGGTAACTCAACACCTCACCTTGCCCACAAACTCCTCCGAGACAACTTGTATAGAAAAATCTGCGGCGTACACGAGGCTGAGGCGGGTCTCTTTGTGGGATACGCCAAACTTACGGGATTCGTTATTGCCACCGCCTTGTTCGCGCATAGCGGCATGGTGCCTGTGCTGCCACGAGTCATTTGTGATCGTCAGGATTGACGGTCGGAGGAGACTAGTGAGCTGAGACGGCAGGCGGATCAGGGGCTTGGGTAGCAGTGAAGTAAAATTGATACCCTGCCGCGAATAGCCTCTTCGATGGGTTTGTCAACAGAGCCGCCAGCTGTAGCCATGAGAAATTGACGGTTGTGAAACAGGAGGGGCGAGCTCATTCGACGAGCGATGCGTTGGATGCGCATACAATTGAAATATCCTTTACTCGTTGTCTCGTGATGGTTGCGAGGTCGAGGAACAGGGTCCGAGCCCGAAGATGGCCGAGCATGGCTGAAGGGTTTCAGCGGCATGACGGGCCCTTTTTATTTTTTTCTCGTCTCGTCTGATCATGATGTCGCGGTCTGATTTGAAGGAAAAGGAACTGACGACAAGACAGGCCGCCCTCATCGACAGCGCCTTCGAAGAGGGCCAGTATGAGTCGGGTATTGCAATGCTCGAACAGCTCTGTTCGCCGACCGACCACCCGTCCAGGTGAGCACACACTCTCTAACACGTTCCCAGCTCCCCTCTCATCCCACGTCAGGTCTCACGTCCGCCAATTACTCTATATCGCCCTTTACCCACCTTCACCGACAAGTTTTAACCACAAGTCGTCACAGGAATCCCCTTCGAAGCTCTCCTCTCGACACGCGTACACCGCGCTGTTTCCCTCACCAACTGCCTCAGAGCTTGCAAAGCGCACGCTCTGTGTACTTGCGGACGTAAATTCACCTGCATCTTTACTCCGCGCCCTGCCCGCTTATCCTGATCCAAATGACTCTGATGATGCTCCTCCTGACTTCGATCCTGAACTGCCGTCCGATGTGGATTCTTTCGTCGCATCAGAAGCAATACGGCTAAGGAACTGCAAGAATTGCTGGAACATTCTCAAGTTTGGTTTTATCCAATCTTTGGCCGACGGCTCTTCGACCGTGCCAGGTCCTCGAAAGCGGCGGCGGGGTAATACTACCGCCGCCGACCTTAGTCCCGTAAACGAAGAAACCTCATTGGTGGTCGGCGAAAATGCATGGCCGGTTCTTGACTGGCTGTTGGTTCTCTTCGAGAAGGATGAATCCATGACCGAAGCTTCTCGACAAGGGAGTAAGTATTTGTTCCTAGTGGCGGTAGTACCACTAACATCTTCACGTTAAGCACGATATTCGCCTCTCTTGCTGGCGCAAATACCACCTACGAGGAGCGATGCAGGGACCAAATGGGATGCAAACGACCCTTTGGAGATTGTCTTTCATTGCTTCAAGCAACAGGACGATGCACGGCGTGCCATGGGAAGACGTTTACTCAACCTCGTTTGTACCACGATATTTTTATTCTTTGCGTAGACTGAATGACTTCCAGCTCATCAACCTTGCTTCAACTAACCTTTTTGATCTCCCGCTCTTCATGAATTTGCTCATTCCACGCTTGCCATCAGGCGCGTCGGAGATGCGTGAACTACTTTCGGGAATGTCTTCCACTCCGACGCTCTGCAAATTCAAACTGGCATTATGCCAACGATACCTAACTCGTGCTTGTGTTGGGAGCAACACGTCAAAAGGCAGGGGCAGACCGCGGGCACAACCTCGCCCTATTTCCGCTCGCAAACGTGTGGCCAAGCAAGATCCGACCGCGTTGATGGTGTCGGATATAAAGCCCGACATTTCGCCGTCGTCATATCAGAACCAACACGCCCTTCCTCCGGCATCGGAGCTTTTGCACCTGCTCACTATGAAAACGAACGCGCTCTCAAACATAGTCAAATACGATCTCATCGTAACCTACGGTATTTTGCAACACCAGATGCCTGCGGAGAATAGGAGCCAGGACTGGGTGGAGATGTTGCAGAGCGGACGCGTGGAGGAAGCTGTAAAAGAAGCATTTGGGGACTCGGAGGACCAACAGTCCTCCAACACTTTGCAGAGGATTTTGCTCAGAATGGTTTCTACTTGGCGATAGAATTCCATCACTAGCACATTCGGCTTCAGCGATGCCTCTTGCTCCCGGATGCCCATGAGGCTCGCAGTCATTCTAATCCCGGCTCTTCATATCGAAATGTCTGCTGGCTGTTCTTCTCTTGTCCCTGCGGATGACGCAATCAAACGGGCTTGCAGCGGTACAGTGTCCCCTCTGGCCCGGCAGCGACCTCATTCATCAGCCTAGCTTGCACGGCGTCCGAGAGGGCAGCGGGCAATGCAGCGATCGTCGCAATGCGCAATGTGCGGCCCGCCATCAATATACGTTTAATTATATGCAGCGCCTCATGTATATGCTACATCATCGTCATCATCAGCAACAACAGTACGCAGTTCTCCGGTGATAATCGATGAAGAGGCGCTCCAGAGGCCATTTCATGGTAGATGTCCGCTCCTTGCATAACCCTCGTGCTTAGCATCCCTCTACGGTGGCATTAGGGTGGCTGCACGCGTGCGGAAGTGGTGAGGCAGGCGCTCGCGTGCATGAGCCCGAGTCCGACAGAGACACCCGCCCGTCAATGATCATGCAGTTACATCATGGCCACTTCATTTCAAGCTTGTTCCGTTTGCGGGTCAATTTTCCATTGCGGTCCCCATGTTATGGTCTGCGGAACCAACTAATTTGCCGCCCCATTACGCAGTGCACTGACTTATGTCACTTGCCGACACCGACGCTCTGATCACCGTGATCGATCAAGGAAACCAAGCGAGGGTTCCGGATCATCATCAACTCCCCGCAGCGGTGCGTTGCCACCTTTAACTGAGATGACCATTTCCGCTGGCAGGGACCCGCTATAGAGTGGGTTTCATGCTATGCCACCATCATGCCGATATTTATGCGTGGGAGTTAGTTGAGTGACACGAATCCTGGATCAGTTGTGTGAGTAGTCTCAAGGGCGACTGTTGATGTCCGCCCATTATTACACTGGGACGCTGGATGAATCCGAGCGTGCTGCGGCATGCGTCCACCAACGGACATCATTTTGGAAACACGTCTCTTAGGGCTCTCATGATGCACCCATGCAACCAACGACAGGCGAACGTGCTTTCGATGGTGGCCATGGGCGAGGAAAAATCCGTTAATCTGATCCTGACAAGGATTCACTAGGGAGATTTTGATGCAGTGACTGCCCTCTGGCATGTTTCTAGAGTGTCTCACTCGGTTTGAAACTCCGCCCAGCTCCTTATCTAGGCGGCATACCATTTTCGTGCTACATCAGATACTTCGACACGATGTCTGATAGACAGCCCATTTTTCTATTTGACAGACACTACATGGTTTCGGTTAAACAATTTACTTGGAGCATCGTAGTGATGGACACGGTTTCACAATTTTATGGCAGTTGAGCAACAATTCAGTTCAATTGGTCAAGAAAAATCAGAGTGTTCAAATAAGGGATAGCCTGAGCGTTCGCTACGTTTCTCGTACCCCCATTTTCTTGCTCGGTGCAGCCTGAGCACGCTGAGGGCCCAAGCCAGCGTGTCACTTTATTCTCGTACTAACTGGTTCGACTATAGATTGCGATTTTAGTCCTCCTAAAAGGGGTACGCCATTTATCCCCGGCCCCAGTTTTACTGATTCGGAATTCCTCGGGCCGTGCGGTGTTGGCCCTGAATCGGCCGTTCTGCTCCGTGAGTGTCACCTACCACTCACCTTTTTGAACGCATTTACTGCCCACGAGGCTGGACAGGAAGTAGACAGGGCGCCCGGACCCTTCCTGCTCATCGATGAGGAGATGGCGGCATGCGGACTGATCAGTCTATCAAGAAAACTCTGTACTAGTGGCCTAGAGTCGCGCCGCTAATGGCCGTCCATACTTGACTGACCGTCGATACTGTATTAACAAACAGATCACCCTCATCAAACTCTGTATTGACACTAATGTCTGAGTATGGTAATCCTGAGACCAGACTTTGGTTCTTATATGGTGCCCATCAAATCGATAACGGGCAAGTCTTCCGAGGAACCCCATAAGATGGATTGGAAGACTGGAACAGCAATCAATCAAGCTCGTCCCCCCAGTCATCGTCCATCGCACTCTCAGAGAGCGCTGGATCGATAAGGTGACCGTCGTCAGCGGCACCGAGGTCCTCGCCCCGTTTCTGCTGTGTCCGATACATGCCTGCCAGAAACTCTGTTGTACTAGCCTGTTCCACCGACTTCTCTTCGCGGACACGGACAAAACGAGGAAATCGAAGACTGAGGCCTTTTTCTTCAGAGACGAGTCCCTGTGCGGCAGTTGAGACGGGACTGAGCGTGACACTGTCCGAAATGAGATGACAAGTTGGCCAAGAAGCTGAAAGTACGAGACCCACTCGGCACCCCGTAATTCCCAGACTTCATGGGGTCGGAAGTAAACGCTAGGCGAATAACCTGATTGAGAGTGTTATTTCGGCCCATCCAGTTGGAGGGCATTCGACGTACCCCCAACTTCTACTTCTCCCCACAGAGACAGCTTCGAGCAGTTTGTGGAGTCTTCGGAATACCTATCTCTCATCGACTGTTGGGAACACAGACACATTTAGTGCGTGAACTATGTTGGAGACAAGCTGCAAAAGGACATTCGTACCCTGTAGAAGCTGTCAGATAAACCTGGTGCCGTTGTTAATTTCCGTTTAAGGGCAAGGCATCGCGAGTTCACCTGACATGCATTTGCACATGGCCACCAGTCTATCCGTGCGAGTATCACGAATAGCTAGGAGGATAGGGCTCCACCATTGTGCCTTTCGTCCATTGCCGTGCCAGGCTCCAATGGGCACAACGTCAAGGGTATCTCCCAGGCCAGAGACATAGTCCTTTTTTAACTTCAGCCAGGCTGACGTTCTTTTATCTGATGAGGAAATTTTCGGGAGAAGAAAATTTTACACTACGCTTCAGAATAGAATTTGTAGACTCTTACCTGGCTCATACGTTGAGGGTAATGATTGTATTCGGGATGTGCCCTTCCTGGGACCCGTGCCTTCCAGAACTTTGTCATTGTCCAGAAGCTTTCAACAGATTTTCCAATAAGTCAGGGGAAGGAAAGATATCCTCTTACTTTGATCATCAGACCTTCACACCGACTGTCGATCGCCCGGAGCCAAAATTCCTCAATTGCATCCCTGCCCTCTTCACTCTCGCAACTTTCCACATGCTCAAACTTAGCAGCACCGGGTTGGTCCGCCTGTACTGCGGGGAATTGGGCGCGGAGAAGCTTTCTCCTGCTACGAAAGGGCTCTTGGAGGAGTGACTACCATTAATGACCATATTGTGTTTGATGTAAATATCCGATTATTAGGTTGAAGGGCGCTTACCTGTCCATTTAAATGCATCAAATCAAAGGCGTAAACGCAGACAGGAACCTTGATTTCATGGAGCTTTACGTCCTTTCGGGCCCTGTTAGAGAGTTCTTGGAAAGACTTGAGAGTGTCTCCCCTAGCGTTGATCGCAACAATCTCGGCATCGACAATAAATGAAGATATATCCTGGGAGGCGGCGAAGAGTTGCTGAACCAAGGACACAATGTCAGGGTACTGACATGATGTATCAGCTGGCGCTGGAAATTCGGGGTATATGTCAAACCTTTTCGGTCATGTTCTCCAAATGCCTGGAAAACAGACGGACTGAACAATTTCCCGTTTCGCTCTTCTCGGCATGTATTTGCGCCCGCTGACCATCGTATTTGAACTCTGCCGTAAACGGT
>Ga0137358_10001826_pt1 | contig 11784 bp, 9 predicted proteins | sample Mad1_20_16metaG_FD_105551 | JGI IMG/M metagenome (GOLD analysis project Ga0137358, IMG submission 105551) | Vadose zone soil microbial communities from Angelo Coast Range Reserve, California, USA - Mad1_20_16 metaG | ecosystem: Environmental > Terrestrial > Soil > Vadose zone | place: USA... | reverse complement strand
ATTTCTCAGGCTCCAGTCTCATGGTCCAATCTCACGCTTCGGGATCGGTCAGGGGGAAACAAAAAGAAAGCCGAGCTGCGCTCGGCGGGACGGCCGAGGGCGGCCGTCCCTAGGTGGTTCTGTCCTGGGCAATGGTTACTTATGCTCGGAGTCTTCTTTGGCCAGCTTCATCTTGGCGGATTCCAGTTTCTTCTGCACACGGGCGACATCATTCTGATCGACTTCGGCGGCCACGGTCTTGTTCCACTCCGACAGCGCCTGCTCCCAGTGCGCCGCCGCCAGCTTGAGGCGTCCCGTCTTCTGGTAGAGATCGCCTAGGTGATCCTGCACCGTAGGATCGGTGCCAATCCGCTGGGACGCTTTGATCAGAGTGTCTTCGGCTGATTCATACTTGCCCAATCTGAAGTAGGCCCAGCCCAGCGAATCGAGATAAGCGCCGTTGGAGGGATCGAGATCCACCGCCTTTTTGATGAGACCCAGCGCCTCGTCCAGCTTGACGCCGCGATCAGCCAGCATGTAGCCAAGATAATTGAGGGCAGTGGCGTTTTGCGGATCCACGGCCAACACCTTGCGGAACATGTCTTCCGCCGGCTCGTATTTTTTCTGGCGTTCGTAAGTCGAGCCGCGCAGGAAGTAGATATATTGCTTATCTTCGTCCTTGCTGGAGAGCGGTTCCGCCTTGTCGAGGGCGTCCTCCGCTTCCGGCCAGCGCTTCAGCCGGCTGTACATCTGGGACAGGGTGATGTAAACATCCCGGTCTTCGGACGCGCCCTTCAGCAGCGATTTCACCTGCTGCAATCCAGCATCGGGCTGGCCCATATCGGCGAGCTGGGCGGCGTACACCATCTTTAGCGGGCGGTTGTTGGGCAGCTTCTGTACTGCTTCCTTGGCGGTGTCCGTGGCCTGTTGCCACTGCTTGGCCTCACGGTAGGTGTCGATGATCTGCTGGTAGCCGCGTTCGGCATTCTCGTCGCCTAACAGCACCATCTTCCGGAACGTCTCCAGTGCCTGCGCATTGTTGTTATTGTCCCGGTAAATCGTGCCCAAACGCTCCAGAAAGACGGACCGGTTGTTTTTCTCGGCCTGGGTGTAGCCGTTGTCCGCCTTCTCGGTCTTCTTGAGAAGATCCTGCATTACTTGAATGCCTTCGTCGTAGCGCCCCTGCGCCTGATACACCGCAGCCATGTTGTAGGGCACTTCGATCGAGTCCTGAACCATGGACCCGGCCTTCTTCAGACTCTCCAACGCCAGGTCGAACTTCCCGCTCTTGCGGTAAATTTCCGCCATACGCAGGTAAGTTTGTGCGTCCTCGGGATTGGCGTCCGCAATGATCTTGTACTGCTCGAGGGCGGCATCGGTCTGGCCGTCATTCATCAGGTTCTGGGCCAGGCCGCGGATTGCGTCCAAATTGTCGCGATCGAGCTCAATCGCCTTACGGTAGGCATTGATGGCGTTCTTATATTGCTTCTGCTGCTCGTAGGTGTAACCTAGCGCCGAGTAGAGCTTGGCGGAGCGGGCCGCGTCCGGGATGGAACTGAGGACCTCCCCGGCCCGTGAGGTGTCGCCTTCTTCGTTGTAAAGATAGGCCAGCGTGGTTACTGCCTCTTCGGAATTCGAATCCAGCTTGACTGCGGTCTTGAACTCGCCTTCAGCCTTTTGCAGATCGTTATTCAGGCGATACAGACGGCCAAGCAGAAGGTGATCGTCTACATTGTCGGGTTCGATCTTGATAATCTGCTCGTACTGCTCAATGGCCAGTTTGAGAACGTTCTGGGAGCCCTGTCCGGCCTGAATGTCGCCCAGCGAGCGCAAGTAGATGCGGCCCAGCAACTTGTGCGCTTCCAGGTTGTTCGGATCGCGCTTGAGGATGTCCTGGGCCTCCATCACTGCGTCGCGGATGCGGCCGGTCTTGGCATAGAGTTCGGCCAGCGCGGAAGTCAGATATTCGGAGGTGGGATCGGCATCGATGGCCAGCCGGTATTCCTCGATAGCTTTGTTGGCCAGCTCACTGCGACCGTACATCGCTATCTGCTCCTCGTACATGTGCGCCAGGGTGTAGTGGTAATAGGCCGCGGCCTTGTCCAGTTTGCGGGGTGCAGGCGCGGTTGCCGGTTTGGAGTCCGAAGCCGGCGCTTGCGCGACGGAGGAAACAGTGGTAGCCAGCAGCAAAATAAGGGTGCAGTAGATACTTTTCATCGATAACCTTCGGCTTCCCTGAACCATAGCGATTGGATGCCGAACCGCTGCTGGCAGGTGCTTCTTATGATTGTAAACCGCGGTGGCGAGGGGTGGCGAAAAAGGCTGCTGCGGAACCGGGGAAATCAACGATCAGAAGTACAGGGACTATTAGAATCGACGATCGCAAGATTTTGGAATTGACGGATTGTAAAGAACTGTTACTTGCGACGTAAATTCGACAATTCTGCAATCCGACAATTCGAAAACCCTAGTGCCGGAAGTGCCTCACTCCGGTGAAGATCATGGCCAGCCCTAGCCGGTCAGCGGCTTCGACTACTTCCTGGTCGCGAACGGATCCTCCCGGTTGGATAATGGCGGTTGCGCCCACTTTAGCGATTTCCTCTACTCCGTCCGGGAAGGGGAAGAATGCGTCGGAGGCGGCCACCGTGCCCTTCAGCGGCAGAACCGCCTTCATAGCGCCGATCTTGCAGGAATCCACGCGGCTCATTTGTCCGGCGCCGACGCCGACGGTTTGCCCATCCCGGGCATAAAGAATTGCATTCGACTTGACGTGTTTGACCACTTTCCAGGCAAACAACAACACCTGTTTCTCCTCGGATGTCGGCTGGCGCTTGGTTACCACCTTGAGATCGCTTTCCTGAAGCGGACGCACATCGGTGTCCTGTACCAGAATCCCACCGGAGACGTTTTTGAGCACCCACTTTTGCGGAGCGGTGCTGATTTCGACGAGGCGCAGATTCTTCTTGCCAGCAAACTTGGCTGTGGCCGCCGCGTCGAACCCGGGCGCGGCAATGACCTCGAGAAAAAGTTTGGCCATTTCTTCCGCGGCATCGCCATCCACGACGCGGTTCACACCGATCACACCGCCGAAAGCTGAGACCGGGTCGCATTCCAGAGCTTTCTTGTAAGCATCCCCGAGCGTTTTGCCGGTTGCGGTGCCGCAAGGATTGGTGTGCTTGATGATCGCGCAAGCCGTCTCGTCGAATTCCTGAGCCAGGTCCCAGGCCGCTTGCAGGTCGACGATATTGTTATAGGAAAGTTCTTTGCCCTGAATTTGCCAGCCATTGGCTACCCCGCTGCCCGAGCCGTCGGTGTACATGGCAGCCTTCTGGTGTGGATTCTCGCCGTAGCGCAGATCCATCACCTTGTGGAAAGACAGGCGCAGGTTTTGCGGGAAGCCCACTTCGGGATGGAGCTCGAAGCGGCCATTGGCACTGACGCGCTCGAGCGTGGAGGCGATAGCTGAATCGTAAGCTGCGGTGGTCGCGAATGCCTTTTGCGCTAGGCGCCACTTGGTGGCGGCGGAGAGTTCTCCGCCCGACTTTGTCATCTCTTCCGCAATCGCGTTGTAATCGCCGGGCGAAGTCACTACCGCCACGTCCTGAAAATTTTTGGCGGCGGAACGGATCATCGATGGTCCACCAATATCGATGTTTTCGATCAGATCTTCAAAGGGCACGCCTGCTTTGGCGGCAGTCTTTTCGAAGGCATAAAGATTGACCACGACCATGTCGATCGGCTCGATGCCGTGCTCGGCTACGGCGCTGCGGTGCGAGGGACTCTCCCGCCGGTGCAGGATGCCTCCGTGCACCTTGGGGTGGAGTGTTTTTACCCGCCCATCGAGCATCTCGGGGAAACCGGTGAGTTCGGAAATGTCCTTTACCCGGACACCGGAGTCGCGCAACAGTTTGGAGGTGCCGCCGGTGGAGATCAGTTCCACGCCCAGGCCGGCGAGCCTGTGGGCGAACTCCACCAGTCCCGTCTTGTCGGTCACGCTGAGGATGGCACGCTGTATCTTCGTGTGGGTCGCGGACATGGCAGACCTCGATGGGAACGGGAATGTGCCTGGGAAAGGCAGGGAAATTCTATCAGTAAGCAGTCGTCAGTCGTCAGTCTTCAGTCGTCGGCCAGGAAAGGCAAAAGCCCGGCTGCGGAAAGTCCTTTTCGACGGGAGTTCGGTGCGAATTGAGTAGACGCGGCTTTCGGATCGGCCGTCAACGATCGAAGAGGCGGAGGGGGAACAGCTGACAACTGACGACCGACGACTAAGTCTTCGCTTTTGCCTTCAGTTTTACCTGGCCGTTCTGCATCTCGACCGTGTATTCGACCGCTTCGCAGCCGTATTGTTTGCGGATCTGATCGGTTTTCTTCTGCACGAAGGAAGAAAAACTGTCGAGGTTGCCGGAGACGGCTTCTCCCGATTTCTTCTTGGCTTCGGTGAGGGCCTGGTAGAGCCTTCGCACCTGATCGCGTTCCGCGCGCGCATCGCCGCACTGCACGCTGAAGGATCTTTCCTGGGGTGCGGAGAGAGGGGGCACGGTGGCCGGGGTGGGGGTGCCTGCCGTCGCGATGCCTGCTTCTGCAGCTGCCGTGGTCCCGGCGGCCGCCGCCAGATGCCCAATGCCGTAGACTTTGTGTTCCGGTTCACGCTCTTCCGGACGCACTCCCTGGACGGAGAGAATTGCATCTTGTGGGCGGCGGTAGCCTTCTTCGCGGATGCGGTTCTTCTTCCGCCATAGATCGCTATAGATGGCATAGCGTTGCGCGATCTCGTTGTAACGGAAACGCTGCGAAAAACTCATGCGGCCGCCGTCACTGAATTTGCGCAGCAGGGACAGCACCTTCCACTCAACATCGGTAGGAGGTCTCTTGGCTGGGTTACTGAAATAAATCTCATACTCGATCTTCAGCCGGCGCAGATGCGAATCCAGTGCGCTCAATTCTTCGTCAATGGTCACCCGGGGATCTCCAGCCCACAGTGTAGGGGTCGCCGGCCCGGTCGACGAGATTCCCGTAGGCCACGAGAGGGATGGAACGAAAGTACCCAAATACAGCCGTCAGCTTTCAGCCCTCGGCAAAACCCAAGGCATGCGCTCCCAACTGTACTTGACGGCACATGCTTGTATCGAGAGGTTTACCTGAGAGCTGACGGCTGAGAGCTTACTTCGCCGCCATTTTCTTGACCATGGCCAGCACCAGCTTGCGGTCGCTGTCATTGAGACTGACGGAGTAGCGGCGGATCTGGCTCAGGAAGCGGACTTCATCGTCGGAGAGTTGGGGCAGATTTTTCGAGCCGTTGGTGTGTCCCGACTCGGAGAAGAACTGCGAAAGCGCGATTTCCATGGCGCCGGCAATTTTGGCCAGCGTGTCGAGCGACGGGATGGTATGCCCGTTTTCCACCCGCGAGAGGTAGCAACGCAGAAGTCCAGTGCGTTTTTCGATATCGCCCTGGGACATGCCTCTTTGCAGCCGGTAGTTCCGGATGGTCTCGCCGATGTTCATAGAGAAAGCAACCAAAACAAGCCCCCAATGATGACGTGCATAGTAACCAGAGTAGTACCTTCTGGCAAGAGGAATTTCGTTGCACCAAAGGTGGTGATGGAGTAGCAGCGCGGACTTTGCCTCGTGGATGTGGCAGTTACAACGGCTTTGCAGTCAATGGTTAATCATCAATCGCTCACAATCCATTATTTTTAGAGTTGAGAGCAATCACTTTTTTAGTGTGCTGGCTAGGAATCTGGTCGTGTGCTTCCAGGCGTCGGCGGCGTCATCCGCCGATAGCCCGTCTTGTTGTTGGGATTCTCGAAGGCATGTCCGGCGTCGGGGTAAATCACAATTTCGACTTTGTTGCCTTGCTGTTTCAGCGTCTGCTCAAATTGTTTTACGTCGTCCACTGGGATGCCGCGATCCTGGCCGCCGAAGATGCCCAGTACTGCAGCGTTAATCTTCTTCAGCGAATCCGCATGGGCGGCGAGGTGCCCGTAGTTGATCACGGCTGCGCCCAAGGTGGGCTCCTGCAGCGCCACCTTGAGCGAGTATCCGCCGCCCATGCACCAACCAATAGAGCCGATATGGTCTTTCTTCACGTTCGACAGCGATTTTAGGAACTCCACCGCGGCGTGCAGATCGCGAGCCGCGCGGTCTTCCCGAATGGCGCCCATGATTTCATGGGCTTCTGTCGGGGGCAGTGGCAACTTTTCCCCGATAGAGATCAATCGCCAGCGTCGCGTAACCCCGGTCGGCCAGCTTCGCGGCTTGCTCCTTGACCCAATCATTCAGTCCCCAATATTCGTGGATGACCACAGCGCCGGAAAAGGGCCTTTACCCTCGGGAGCGTGCAGGATCCCCTGCACGGTTTCATCGCCGCTCTTGTAGGAAACAGTCTTGCCGCTAGCGGCGAAAGCGGAGACGGCGAATGCAAAAGCAGAGAACCAGGCACGCAAGTTTCATGGTGAGTTTCTCGTAACCCTCAGGACTGACCCGCGCGCTGTGGCGAGGGCAATCGCCCTCTCGTTTCACAATGCGAGTTCCATGTACAACGCCCCTTCAATCGGGTTGGGGCGATAGGGTGCGATCTCCACGAATCCGAGCCGCCGATACAGGGCCACGGCGTTGGGCATCACCGGTTCGACGGTGTCCAGACGCATTTTCCGGTACCCGATAGACCGGCCTTCGGCGATCACTGTTTCCGCCAGGGCTCGTCCCACACCCCTGCCACGAAGCTGGGGGCGAAGATAGAGCCGCTTCATCTCGCAAATTCCTGGCGCCAGCTGGTGCAGTGCCACGCAGCCGGCCAACCGACCCAGATACTCTGCGACCAGCAATCGCCCGTCCGGCGGGGCGTAGTCTCCGGGCAGCCCGGCAAGTTCCTGGTCGAAGCTTTGAAAACACAGACTGAAGCCAAGCGATTCGGCGTATTCGAGAAAAAGCTCACGAGCTTGAGCGATCTGGGCAGGCGATTCGGCCTGCGTCAGGGTAAGTCTGGGATTGCCCACGCGGTGGCTCCTCGTTCGATCCAGCGCCGCATCATCTAGCCCATTAACATGCCGCCGTTCACGTTCAGAACGTGCCCGGTAATATACGAAGCTTCTTCGGATGCGAGAAACGCCACTGCGCTGGCGACGTCGTCCGGCGTACCGATTCGCCCTAGCGGGATCATCTTCACTGCGTTCTGCTTGAAGTCCTCGCTCAGCCCGGAGGTCATGGTGGTTTCGATGAAGCCTGGCGCGACAGCGTTACATGTAATATTCCGCGAACCGACCTCGCGGGCGAGGGCCATGGTGAGTCCGATCAGCCCCGCTTTTGAGGCGGCGTAGTTTGCTTGTCCCGCCTGTCCCATCTGCCCAAAAATCGAGGTCATATTGATGATCCTTCCCCAGCGTTGTTTGAGCATCGAGCCGATTGCCTGCTGAGCGCAGAGATAAGCCGACGTTAGGTTGGTGTTGAGCACGTTGTCCCAGTCGGCGCGCTTCATGCGCATGACCAGTTGGTCGCGAGTGATGCCGGCATTGTTCACCAGAATATCGATCTTGCCGAACTGGGCGAGGACGGCCTTGAAGGTGGACTTGATTTGCTCCTCGTCACTTACGTCGAGCGGGAAGAGTGCCGCCTTTCCTCCTGCGGCCGCGATTTCCCCAACCAGTGCCTGCAACTTGTCCTGCCCGCGGGCCGCCAGCGCCAGCGCGGCCCCCGACTGGGCCAGTTTCAACGCGCAAGTCCGGCCGATGCCTTGCGACGCACCCGTCACCAGCGCTACCCGGCCTGAAAGAGTCATGAATACTCCTCACCAACAGGACGGGGAATTATACCCGTGAAAGAAACTGGGCTGCCAACCGGGCCAGGCAGAATGCTGAAAGTTGTGCCCCTGTCAGCTGATGCGCTGCAATGGCCAGACCAGAACCTCTAGCTTGCGCGTGAAGTGCAGCAGGGGAGAGCTTGAGGGAAGCAAGATTCCCGCCGCCGCCGCCACACTGTTGATTTCAATTTCGGCTTCCGCCTTCTGCAGAGGCCAGGGCTGATGGTGAATTTCAGCGCGGTAGATGCGGCTGGCGTGAACTGTGTACAGGCAGTAACGTTCGGTCAGCCAGTGTTCAAGGCTGCCCTTTTCGCTCGGTTGAATATCACTGGTGGCCCTGTAGCGTCCGCGAAACTCGGCAGTCATTCCACGACGGCGCGAATCGTAACTGACGCAATCACTATGCATCTCCACTGACATGCGCGCCGGGAAATAAGGGAGGCGGAAAAACCTGCGTCCTGTCCACACGGCGGGGAGGTTGGCCGCATCCAGGCTGAAGAAGTAAACGCCCGGCTTACCATCCAGCGTTACGTAGGTGCGGACATTGAGCTCGGGAAACCGGGATAGCCCTGGTAACGGCGGCAGTCTCCGCGCGTGAATGCGGCTCATGTGGAAAGGAACCACTCCGACCCAGCACCGGCCGTCGAAAGTGTCGAGCGGGAGCTGAGCTGGCACGATCGGTCTCAGAACCTTTGACTCGACGGGACGGTGCGCGAACAACAGATCGTGCCAGGTCTGAGCCATGACCCACGAACCGCCAGGCAGTGGCCAGGGTCGGTGCGACACGGAGTCAAGAGCGGGGTGCATTTTCGTTCAGTTCACCCCTACGACACGAGGTTGCAGTCCGCTCACTTGATGTGACAGGTTGCCAGTCCCTGCTTTTCCAGATACTGCTGGTGGTACTCCTCGGCGGGATAGAACGTCACCGCCGGCACGATCTGGGTCACAATCGGTTTCTTGAAACGGCCGGATTTCTCCAGTTGCTCTTTTGAAATCCGGGCTTCACTTTCTTGCTCCGGGGTATGGAAGAAGATAGCCGAGCGGTATTGCGATCCCCAGTCCGGGCCTTGCCGGTTGACCTGGGTGGGATCGTGGTTCTCCCAGAACACTTGCAGCAGCTTCTCGTAGGAGAGTGTCGCGGGATCGTACTCTACGTCCACGGCTTCCGCGTGGCCGGTACGACCACTGAAAACGTCTTCGTAGGTGGGATTGGCGAAGTGCCCTCCGGTGTAGCCAACGCGGGTTGCGGTCACACCCGGTAATTGGCGGAAGGTGGCTTCGACTCCCCAGAAACATCCTGCGGCAAAGGTGGCTTTGGCCATATGAACAACACTCCTCAGCTAATTATATCGAGTCATTGGATGAACGGGTGGGGACAGAGAAGATCGTATGATGTTCATACGTGTTAACCGTTGGTCTGTGTTTGTGCCGGCCGGCGGCCGGCGCTGCCAGCCCCCTTACTCCATCACCATGCCACCGGTTAGTGCCGCCACCCGCTCTACGCGGTGCAGCACGCACCAGGTTTCCAGCTCGCTTGCGATCTTCTCCGTCGCCACTGGATCCCAATAACTGGCGGTTCCGATCTGCACCGCGGTCGCGCCGGCCAGCATGAACTCCACGATATCCGCTGCGGTCGAGATTCCGCCCATGCCGATAACCGGAATATTCACCGCTTTCGAGGCGTCGTAGACCATGCGCAGGGCAATCGGCTTGATCGCGGGGCCGGACAACCCAGCGGTGACATTGGCGATGCGCGGCTTGCGAGTTTCAGGGTCGATCGCCATTGCCACAAACGTATTGACCAGCGAGACGGCATCCGCGCCGGCATCCTGAGCCACGCGGGCCATCTGCGCGATGCTGGTTACGTTCGGCGAAAGTTTCACAATCAGCGGCCGCCGCGATATCCGTTTGACGGTGTTCACGACTTCGTCGAGCGACCGCGGATCGCTGCCAAAATGGATGCCGCCGGCGACCGTATTCGGGCAGGACACGTTCAATTCATAAGCGGCGATATCCTCACCTTCGTTCAGAATCTCAATGGTTCGCTCGTAGTCTTCGCGGCGGTAGCCGAACACGTTCGCAAACACGACGATATTTTTCATTTTGCGCAGTTTGGGCAGCTTCTCGTCGAGAAAGGCGCGTGCGCCAATGTTTTGCAACCCGATCGCGTTGAGCATACCGGCGGGTGTTTCATATAAACGCGGAGGCGGATTTCCGGCCAGCGGTTCGGCCGAGAGTCCCTTCACCACAAAGCCGCCGAGCTTGTTAAGGTGCACCACATCTTCGAATTCGACGCCGTAGCCAAACGTGCCACTGGCCGCGACTACCGGATTTTTCAACCGTATGCCGGCGAAGCTGACGCTGAGATCAGGGCCGGCAGCCGCCGCGGGTGGGGTCATCGCGAGCCTCCCGCAATCGTGTGGTCGGTGTTCCCTACCGTGGCGGCCAGAGTGTCCGGGGCAAAGGCCTTGCCGGCGCCGGGTCTGAAGTCTCGCCCTTCGACATTCGGCGCGCTTCGATCTGGCACGCCATTGGGGGAATTCGCGGCCCGACGCGGCGGGGCCAGAATTTCGGTCAGAACCCGGCCGACGGAATGGGTGGGAGCGTTGATGCCGAGGAGCGAAGCCAGAGTCGCAGCCAAATCCACCGGCTCGACGTGGGTGCGGTACATTCCCGATTGGAAGGGAAGGCCGTAAAAGACTAACGGCACGTGCGTATCGTAGGTGTACGGTGAAGCGTGATCGGTTCCGCTCGTCGTACCCACCGTGTATGGGACAGGAACGCCCAGCACATACCAACCACCGAGTGGCGAATAACTGTGCAGATACTTCAATCCGGTTTCGGTGTTCGGAGCATCGCCCCGCTCCAACTGCGACCGAGTGTAGTAGGCGCGCAAGCCGATCTGGTTGAGCGCATCTCCCACAGCGCGCTCCGAATCTTCTTCCTTCATCTTAATCGCGGCAAAAGCGTCTGAGTTCACCCACGCCACCGGGAAATCGAAATCCTTTACATATTCGGCTGGATGAGCAAAATGGGCAGAGAGTGCACTGTTCACCTGCGCTCGCATTTTGTCGGCCGCCAGACCAGCCGCCGGCAGGTGCAACTTGGCCGCAACCTGGGGCAGGGGCGCGACCCCGTGGTCGGCGGAAAGCGCGATCCACACGTTGGCCAGCCCAACCTGATGTCCCAGGAACTCAAAGAATCCGGCCAGCTGCCGGTCCATGCTGAGGGCCATGGCTTGCATCTCGGCCGAATCGGGGCCGACTTTGTGGCCGAGAATATCGTTGGCCGACAAGCTGACGATCAGCAAATCGGTGGCGGGGCCATTGCCCAGCTTTTCGTAGGTGATCAGCTCGCGCGCGAATTCAAATTCGTAGTCATTGGCGTAGGGCGTGGAACCAACCAGTTCGTAGAAGCTGCCTGCCTTTCCGTCCGCGGGCTTGGTCGTGCGCAGGACGTTCCCATCGCTGTCTTTCCATTCCTGGTTCAGGTACTTTTCCGACCGCTTGCTTTCGTTAAAATCCTGCGCCCACTTGGGAAGTTCGCTGCGGTAGTAAGTGGATGTGATCCATGTGCCACTTTTCTGGTCGATCCAGTAGGCGCCGTTTCCCGCGAAGCCGGCGGGGAGGATGGCGGCGCGGTCCTTCAACGCGACGGCGAAGACACGCGCCTTGCCCTGCGTTGCCAATTTGAGTTCGTCCCCCAGCGTGTCGGCGAGCAGGTTGTGAGGTGAAGCCCCTGGCCCGCTGCTGGCGATGCCGACGAGTTTGGTGCCATCGTCTTCGACTGAAGTGACCATTTTCTTTTTCTGCGGATCCAACCATTCGTTGGCCATGATGCCGTGGCCGTTCGAATAGGCTCCAGTCAGCAGAGTCGAGTGTCCAGGCGCGGTGCGTGTGTTGGCGTAGTTATAGTTGCAGTCGGTGAAATCGGCGCCCCGTTCGAGCAGAAGACGAAAGCCGCCTTCGCCCCACTGATCGCGGTAGCGCTCCAGGTAGTCGCCGCGAAAT
>Ga0137358_10001823_pt1 | contig 11788 bp, 7 predicted proteins | sample Mad1_20_16metaG_FD_105551 | JGI IMG/M metagenome (GOLD analysis project Ga0137358, IMG submission 105551) | Vadose zone soil microbial communities from Angelo Coast Range Reserve, California, USA - Mad1_20_16 metaG | ecosystem: Environmental > Terrestrial > Soil > Vadose zone | place: USA... | reverse complement strand
GGCCACCACGTGTTTGCAAGCGGCATGAATCCATTTTCCCCGCTGGTCTTTTCGCTTCTGGCTTCCTCGCTCGGTCTGCCCGCCACGATTCTGCTGATCAGTTGGCTGGGCACGCTCTGGAACGCGCGCATCCAGCTCAACACTTCCATGTTGTTCGCCATCGGTTTCGTTTCGCTCTTCCTGGCCGGCGGCATTTCTGGAATCTTCCTCGCCGGCCGCGATTTCGCCGCCGCGGCTGTCAGCGACGAATTCATCACCGGACATTTCCATCTCGTCATGGGTGTCGCCGCCACCTTCGCCATCCTCGGCGCACTGTTTTTCTGGTTTCCGAAACTCTTCGGCCGCCGGCTCAACGAAACGCTCGGCAGGCTTCACTTCTGGCTCACCTTCGCCGGCGTCTATCTCGTCTTCATGCCCATGCACTGGCTCGGCTTGCTTACGCACACCAGCCTGTACTCCGGCAGCCGCATCGCCGCCATCTCAGCGATGGTCGCGCCCATTCGCGCGTTCATCACCGTCGTCGCGATCCTCCTCGTTCTCGCGCAGGGAATTTTTCTCTTCAATTTTCTGTGGAGTCTTTTCCGCGGCGAAAAAATCGAAGAACGCAATCCCTGGCGCGCGACGACCCTCGAATGGAGCGTGTCCTCTCCGCCGCCCGCCGACGATTTTGGCGCCACCGACCCGGTGGTGTATCGTGGAGCTTACGAATTCAGCGTGCCCGGCGTCGCCGAAGATTTCGTCCCCCAGCACCTGTCGCCCGCTTGCCCTGAGCTTCGAGGGGAGTCTCGCAAGGAGCCCGCTTAGCGAAGGGAAGAAGTAGCAAAGGCGCGCTGATCGAGGTTTTGAAATTTCATCATGCCCGGCACAACCTCACCTCCCGAAATCGAACTGATCATCGAAGACATTGGCGGTGGCCGTGGAAATCCGCCCCCAGCCGGCGGCGACGATGGCGACAACGGCGGAGAAAACGACAATCGTCATCGCAAACAATCTCCCTCCCCCAAGCGCTACTCCACAGCAATCACGATCGCTCTCGTCTCCATATTGATGTTTTTCATGGCCCTTGCCAGCGCTTTCATCGTATTACGGCGCGGCAGCGACGTATGGGTGACAGTGCATCTGCCGCCCATTCTTTTGGCGAACACACTGATTCTTCTCGCGAGCAGTTTTACTCTGGAAGCGGCGCGGCGGCGGCTCACTCTCGCTGACCCATCCGGTTTCAGAAAGTTGTGGCTGCTCACCACGGGCTTGGGAATTTTATTTGTTGCCGGACAGTTGGTTGCGTGGCGGCAACTGGTCGCGCAAGGCGTGTACATCGCGAGCAACCAGGCCAGCAGTTTTTTTTATATTTTCACCGGAGCGCACGCTGTTCACTTGCTGGGCGGCGTGGGCGCACTACTCTACGTTTCTTTTCGCAAATTCGATCAGAAAAGAATTTCGCTCAGCACTGCCGCGGGAATCACTTCCTACTACTGGCATTTCATGGATGGACTTTGGATTTTTCTGCTGGCGCTGCTCTACTTGGGAAAATAATTCGAAGCAGCGGCGAAAAAATTTAACATTTCAAAAAATCGGCGATGGCCTCGACGACGCGCGCGATTTGTTCTTTGCGCAATTCCGGATACATCGGCAGCGAAAGCACTTCTTGCGCGGCGCGCTCGGCGTGCGGGAAGTCGCCCGGTTTGTGTCCGAGCGAAGCGTAGAGCGGCTGCAGATGCAATGGATACGGATAGTAGACGGTGCTGCCGATTTTTCGCTCGCTCAAAAAATGTTGAAGAGCATCGCGGCGTTCGATTCGAATGGTGTATTGGTGAAAGACGTGTTCGAATCCTTCCGGCACGATGGGCGGCATCACGCCGGGAATTTGATTCAATAGATGCGTGTACTCGGCGGCGTTGGCTTGGCGCGCACGCTGCCAATTCGAAAGATGGCGAAGTTTGACGCGCAGAATGGCAGCCTGGATTTCGTCCAAGCGGTTGTTCCAGCCCGGCTCGGTGCTGAAATATTTCGCTGTCTGGCCGTGGTTGCGCAGCGTTCGAATGTGCTCCGAGAGTTCCGGTGAATTCGAAACGACCATGCCCGCGTCGCCGTAAGCGCCCAAATTCTTTGTGGGATAAAAGCTGAGGCACGCGGCATCGCCCAGCGCGCCCGTTCGAATGCCCTTGTAGGAAGCGCCGATCGCTTGCGCGTTGTCCTCAATCACAGGTAAGCGGCGCGCCCTCGCGAACGCCAGGATTGGATCCATATCCGCCGGGAGGCCATAGAGATGGACGACTACGATGGCGCGCGTTCGCGGGGTTACGCGGCGTTCGAATTCGGCGGGATCGATGTTGTAGGTTTCCGGCCGAATGTCTGCGAAGACCGGCATTGCCCCAAGGGCGCTTACGGCACTGCCGGTGGCTACAAACGTGAAGGGGGGAAGAAGCACTTCGTCACCGGGCCCGACACCGCAGGCTCGCAAGGCCAATACGAGAGCGTCGGTCCCGGAACCCACTCCCACACCGTGGGCCACGCCGCATAGGCTGGCGATCTCCTGTTCGAACGCGGCGCCTTCGCTTCCCAGTACAAACTGCTGCGAAGCGAGGACTTTTTCGATCGCCACCCGGATCTCGCCGCCAATTGCCGCATATTGGGCGGCGAGATCGAGTTGCGGCACTGATTCGAAAGAAGGGCTGGCGTGTGGATGCGTGCTCATAATTTCAACGGACGGGCTCAAGTATACGTCAACGGGTTCGAATGGGGGTTTACGAACACCCTGCAGCTATAATGCTGGATTGCCGCGCAAACATGTTTGCGAAACGCACCAACTGGGACCTGACGCCGAACCGGCTCAGCGAAGCGCTTGCGGCGCATCGCGCGGCGGGGAAGCCGCTGTTCGATCTTACCGTTTCGAATCCCACGGAATGCGGTTTTTCGTACGACAGCAAAGCCATCCTGGCGGCGCTGGGCAATCCTGCGGCGCTGAGCTACGAACCAAATCCAAGGGGGCTGGAGATCGCGCGGCGGGCTGTCGCCGGGTATTACGCGGAGCGGAACGCGGCAGTTTCCGTCGAGGATATTTTCCTAACGACCAGCACGAGCGAAGGGTACTCGTATGCGTTTGGAACGCTCTGCGATCCTGGCGACGAAGTCCTAGTTCCTTCGCCGAGTTATCCGCTATTCGATTTTCTGGCGGAGATCCAGGACGTGAAGCTGGTGCGCTATCCGCTGGTCTATTCCAAGCGTGCCGGGAAAGCGGGCAACGATCATGAATGGCAGATCGATTTTCATGCGTTGGAGCAGGCCATCACGGCGCGGACGCGCGCGATCGTCGTCGTTCACCCGAATAATCCGACGGGACATTTCACCAAGCCTTCGGAGATGGCCAGGCTGAATGCCATATGTTCCGCGCGGCAGATGGCGATTATAGCGGATGAAGTGTTCCTCGATTTCGCGCTCGAGGGAAATCGCGCTGCGAGTTTTGCGACGAATTCCGATGTGCTTACGTTCACGCTGAGCGGCCTCTCGAAGATTTCCGGCCTGCCCCAAATGAAGGCTGCATGGCTGGTGGTCAGCGGGCCGGGGAATTTGAAAGCAGACGCCGCTGGGCGGCTGGAAGTGATCGCCGATACGTATCTATCGGCGAACGCGCCGGTGCAACTGGCGATGCCGGTTTTTCTGGAGCAACGTGACGATTTTCAGCGGCAGCTATTGTCGCGCGTCCGTACGAATCTCGCGGAGCTAGACCACCTCCTCATCGGGCAGAACGCGTGCTGCCGCTTGGCGGTGGAAGGAGGATGGTACGCAGTGCTGCGGGTTCCTGTGATTCAGGCGGACGAAGAACTAGCGCTCGAGCTGCTGACTTCCAGGAATGTGTATGTTCACCCCGGCCACTTCTATGACTTTCCGAGCGATGGATTCCTGGTGGTTAGCTTGATCACTCCAGAACCAATTTTTTCAAAAGGAATCACTGCTGTGCGCAGCCTTTCCAGGTGATCTGCCCATTCCAAGAGGGACTACAAGCGGGAACGGGGTCTGACTATAAAGAATTCTTTGAGACTTCATAATCTGGTAGGCGATGAGCAATTGACATACAATTTATGGAATATACAGGAATGACCTCAACAATCGAGTTCTAGTACCATAAACCAAACAAAGAAGTTAGCTATGATTCATATAGGAATGACATAAACCATAGATTGGAAAGCCCCTTGCATTGTTTCTTGCCGGACCTGTGGTGGTCCACTAGTTTTTCTATCCTTGAATATGAACATGACGGGAGCAAACGATATGAAACGTGTCCTGCGGGGAGGCACTCTACTGCCTCTGAGTCTGTCCGTGTTCGCGATTGCTGTTCTGTTGTTCAGCCCTCTCGGCGTTCAGCCGGCGAAGGCAGACAACCTTTATGCAAGGATTCAAGGGACAATTACTGACCCGACGGGCGCGGTGTTAGCTGGCGTCAAGCTGACCGCCACTAACGTCGGCACAAACCTCTCTTACGCGACGGAGAGCCAGGCGGAGGGACACTTCGTGTTCCTAAATTTGCCGATCGGAACCTACAGGGTTACGGCGACGAGCTCGGGCTTCCGCACCTACACGGCGACGGGACTCACACTGACGCTCGATCAGGTTTACGCGCTAGACATCAAGATGGAGCTGGGTCAAATCTCAGAGCAGATTGAAGTCCAAGCATCCACTCTTCAGGTCGAAACCTCCAACACACAGCTCGGAACGGTCATTAACGGCGACACCATCGTGGATATGCCGCTGAATGGGCGCAACTGGACGCAGCTGCAACTGCTCCAGCCCGGCGTTATGGCATCCTCGGACCGGTTCGGGACGTTCTCCACCAATGGAAGCCAGAGCCAGCAAAACAGCTTTCTCATCAATGGTCAGGACTCCAACGACCTTCCCCTGAATACTCCGCTGATTATTCCAAGCCCAGATGCTATTGCGGAATTCAGCATGGTGACCAACACTATCAATCCGGAATACGGGCGCAATTCCGGCGCGATCATGAACGCCGCCATCAAGTCCGGGACGAACCATTTCCACGGCAGTGGCTTCGACTTCTATCGGGACACGTTCCTGAATACGGCGGACTTCTTCACACGCAAACCCGCGGTCTTCCACCAGAACCAGTTTGGCGGAACGATCGGTGGTCCGGTCTGGAAAAATCACACTTTCTTCTTCTTCTCTTATCAGGGCTCGCGTTTCCGCCAGCCTCAGGCTTCAAACACGCAAACCGTATATTCCGCGGCTGAGCGTGGCGGCGATTTCAGCCAGGGCGCAGACCGAGACTTTTCAGATCCTACCATTCCTGCCGGGGTGCCCTTTATCGCGGAATCCACTGTGATTGCGCCCATCGCCCTGTGGGGCGACAGTGCGTCACCATGCCCAGTCGGCGGCCCACAATGCGCGGCCAATTCCACGACCTTTGCATCCCTGTTCAGCAGTGGCGTAATTCCCACAGAGGATTTAGACCCAATCGCCACAAAGTTGATGAACCAGTTTGTGCCGTTGCCAAACGCCGCGGCAAATGGCTTCAATTTTACGGCTGTCACGTCAGGCAAGACGGATCAGTACCTCTGGCAGGTGGACCACACGTTTAGCTCGAAGGATTCCATTCGGTCCTACGGATTCCTTCAAAGCAGTCCTTCGCAAGATACGCTTCCGTTTACTGGTTCGACCTTACCAGGTGAGCCGGAACTGGCCGCGCGGCACTATAAGCAATTCACCGCTTCATGGACCCATGTTTTTAACCCGAACGTCCTGAACGAACTTCGTTTCGGCTATACGCGGTTCAACTTCGTGGCCGTGAAGCCGGTGACACCGATACTGCCTTCCAGCTTTGGTTTCAACATCAATCCGCAGAATCCAAAGGACGCAGGGATTCCGGTGATTACGGTGACCGGCACTGGGCAGGGGCAAACCAATTTCACTCTAGGCTTCAGTGCAAATGGACCCCAGCCGCGTATCGATGACGTTTACCAGCTCGATGACAATTTTAGCTTCGTGAAGGGACGTCACACCTACAAGTTCGGCTATGATGGGCGCCGCTTCGGAGTGAAGAATCCATTCTTCTTTGAGAATTCGGGTGTCTACGGTTACAACGCCAATGGCGTGTTTACGACCGGCAACGCGGGAGCTGATTTCCTCCTTGGAATCCCGGACAGCTATTCCCAAAGCAGCGGTGGCTTCATCCAGGCGGGTGCGCAGCAGCACTACCTCTATGTCCAGGATTCCTGGAAGGCCGCGTCCAACCTGACAATCAATTACGGACTCGCTTGGCAAATCAACGGGGCTCTGACCGACCACTTCAACCATGACCGGGCGATCAACTGTTGGCGGCCAGGTCAGCAGTCTGCCATCTTCCCGACCGCGCCTGTCGGCCTGGTTTTTCCCGGAGACAATGGCTGCAAGTCAGCCGGATACTCCACTGGGTACAAGCATTTTGGGCCCCGCCTCGGAATCGCGTGGTCGCCTCATGCAAGCGGGAAGCTCGGACGGCTGACAGGCGATCAAGGCAAGTTCTCGATCCGTGCGGGTGTGGGCATCTATTACAACCAGGTGGAAGAAGAGCTCACTCTTCAGAACCTGCTCGCACCGCCGTTCGCCTTGATCGACTCAGGTATTGGAGACATAGGAGGCAGTCCAAGCTTTTCGACTCCCTTCAACGACATCGCGGGCCGCGCCACGCTCGCGAATAAGTATCCGTTCACCCCGCCTCCAGCGGGCAGCAATGTGGACTTCCCCTTCTTCGAGCCTTTCTCCCTCAATGTCCTCGACCCGAGGTTTGCGGTGCCTTATTCCATCAACGATAACCTGACAATTCAGCGCGAACTCCCTGGCCAGATGATTCTGTCCGTGGGGTACGTCGGATCGTTTGGACGCCATTTGGAGCGGGCCTACGAACTGAACCCGGCTCTTCCAGGAGCCTGCGCCCCCCAGCCAGCTGTCGGTATCGCTCCCAGCGCCTGCGTCGCTTCGACCGGCGCGCGTTCGCAGCAAGGATTCTTCTGGCCGCAAGACTTCAAGTACCCGGCAATCATTCCGGGATCGGTCGGCGCGGACCATCCTAACGGCATACTCGCGTTCGGCTCCGTTGGGCAGCAGGCAACAGACGGAAACTCCAAGTACAGCTCGTTGCAGGCCAGCCTCAATAAACGCATTTCACACGGGCTGTCTTTCCTGCTTTCTTACACCTATGCTCACGCGCAGGACAATGGCTCCAGCTTTGAGAGCTCGTCGTTCGGCACGCGTGGCACCAACCCCTTCATCGACCGACTCAATTGGGGAGATTCTCAGTTTGACGCCCGCCATCGCTTTGTGGCCAGCTACCAGTACGAGATACCGGTTCCTCATAAGCTCACTTCCAATGGGGCCTTAAGCAGGGTCTTCAAAGGATGGAGAGTTGCCGGCAACACCACAGTCCAATCTGGATTCCCGATTAACCCATCTGATTCTGGATTCAGATCTGCTACTTGCTGGGGGTTTACCTTCTACGGGTGCCCGGACAATCCCAACCAGGTCGGTGCAATCGTGAAGGCCGACCCGCGGGCATCCGCGACTCACCTCTACTTCAACAAGGCCGCATTCGCGAGAGCAACTAATGGGACATTTGGCAATGCGGGCAGAAACTCCTTGCACGGACCTGGCGTTAACTTCACCAATCTGGCGGTTATGAAGGACATCCAGATCAAGGAGCAGATGCGGTTTGAGTTGAGACTGGAATCTTTCAACACGTTCAACCACGTGAACTTCAACTTGCCCAACGGAAACGTGAACTCCGGTAACTTCGGACGCGTCACGGGCGACACACTCGGACCGCGGCAGGTGCAGTTGGCTGGGAAGTTCTACTTCTAACCTTTAACCAGTTTACGAGGAGAAAGGGCGTCTTCACAAGGCGCCTTTTTTCTTTTGGCAGAGACAATGAGAGCAGGTCTAGCCAAATTCTTTGATCCCCTCGACCACAACTGTGTCCACGAGCCCAATTGTGGGGCCCAGCGCTTTCTGCGCCCAGCAGGGGAGGCACGCCTTGTAGTGCCGTCACTGGAGCCGTCGAATTCATGATCTTCGCTACCTCGCATTAACAACTTTAAAGACGTTAATGATGTAAAATTAGGATGAGCCACCCAGGGCATTCAGTTTGAGGTGTATCGTTTTCTTGGGCATAAAGATTGAGGCAGACCATGACTGGCGCCACGCGACATACAGTGATTCTCCAATATGGGGGGGCAAAATGAAGCGCCCTTCCTCATTGATTGCCCTTCTCGAATTCTTGCTTTTGATCGTGCTTGTCCTGCCAGTGCCTGCCCTTTCACAAGGTCCCGGGGGGCTTGGTGGATTTACCGGCGTAGATAGTTTGAACAACACAAGCATATCGGTGCGTGTCCGTGGAGCGGATGGATCAAAGCTGGACAGCATGGCGATCGTGAGCCTCTCCAATTTGATCGGGCAGATAGTTCGCAGCCAAACAACGTTCGGATCACAAACAGTTTTTCAAATAGGCTCGGGAGCCTATGTGATTGAAGTAGAGGCGTTTGGTTATGAAAAAGTGCGGGTGCAAACGGAAGTCTCAAGCGCACGCCCTCAGCAGGTTGTTGTTGTGACCCTGAAGCCGGATGCTTCAGGCGGCATAAATCATGCTTCTCCCTCCGCCATCCCGCTTTCTCCCAAAGCGCAGAAGGAAATGGCCAAGGGCGTTGAAAATTTCCAGTCCAACAGGTTTGATGAGGCCATCAAAAGATTGGAAACCGCTCACCAGCTCGCACCGACCAATGCAGACATTCTCTATTTACTGGGCGCGAATTACGAAAAGAAAAATGATATTCCTGCGGCTCGAAAGTATTGGGATCAGGCCATGCAGATCAATCCTGTACATGTATACTCGCTCCTCGCGTGCGGCGAATCCTATCTGCGCCAAAACGATGCCGCGACTTCACGCAAGTATCTGGACAAAGCAGTTGAGGCCGCACCGAATTCATGGCGCGCACACGGCCTTCTGGCTAACGCGCTATTACATCAGAATTCGTACGCGGAGGCTGTCACCCATGCCCAACGTTCAGTCGAGCTCGGCAAAGAACAGGCCCAGTCCTCGCTGCTGATCCTCGGTCAGGCACTCGCGGGAGAGCACCAAGATGCCCAAGCCATCGCGGCACTGAGTGGCTATTTGGCCAGTAAGCCGTCGGAGCAGCAGACACGTGCGGTAGAGAATCTCATTGCCCGCTTGGGAGATTCACGCGGAGCTTCTGCCGCGGATACGGGCATCAACCCTAGTTATGAAAACGTCGGGCTGGCAAATGAAGTTGCTGAGCTTCCGCTGACCAGGGCAGCCTTACATTGGCTTCCTCCCGATGTTGACGATTCAGTGCCAGCGGTGGAGCCAAATGTACCATGCGGGCTAGACGACGTTCTAAAGAAGGCGTCGTCCCGGGTGCAGGAGTTCCCAGCAGTTGTCGACCGATATACGGCTACGGAGCTCTTGCGGCATGAAGACGTGAACATCGCTGGGTATGCGGATCGGGTTGCTGAGCTGTCCTTCAATTACGTGGCTTCCGTTCGAGAGATCCATAACAAATACGGCCAATCTCTTGATGTACAAGAGTATCGCAACGGCAGTACTGGCACGGAAATGTTTCCAAATCAAACGGGGAGTGTCGGACTGCCCTCTATTGTTCTTATTTTTCATCCGATGCTCATCACCGACTTCGACATGAAATGCGAAGGCTTGAGCCGCGCGAAGGGCAACTTTGCCTGGCAGATTTATTTCAGGCAGCGTGAAGAGAAGGAAAGCCGTATTCGCCGCTACCGTGTGGGTGGCCATGTGTTCGCGATCGCGCTTAAAGGACGTGCTTGGATTGACGCAAACACGTTTCAGGTCGTGCGTCTTGAGACAGACCTGCGTGAGGCACATCCGGAGCTGCGGCTCAATTCTGAGCATCTTGTGATGGAATACGGTCCGGTCAAGTTCAAGAGCCGCAATGAAGAACTCTGGCTTCCAACAAGTGCAGACTATTATGCTGTCTTCCGTGGGCAACGGTTCCATCGGCGTCACAGTTTCAAGGACTATATTCTCTTCTCGGTTGAGGACAAACAGAGGATTGGCGAGCCTCTCATAGAAAAAGCCGCAGCACGGCCGGACGAAAAGAAGTCTTCAAACTGAAAATTGAATTTTCGAGATTGGATCCGAAGCTAGGCTTCTACCGGAGGCGGCCGGGGGGATCGGCGGGGGTGGGCATGGGGGCGGACTTGCCGCTGGATGGGGGATTGGCGGAGACGTTTACGGGGGCGGGCTGGGGGATGCCTGCGCCGGCGTTTAGGTCGGCATGGTCCTTGGCGCAGGCGGGGCAGTAGCCTTTGCCGGTATCTTCATCGCGCAGGCTGGCTAGTTCGTAGCAACCGCAGATGCAATCGCAGTAGCCGGTTTCAGAGGCTGTCTTGATGGGAACGAGTGCCATAGAAGCGTGATAGTACGTATTCGGGCCGGGCAATGCAAGAGTGCAAAAGTGCAAGAGGGCAAGTGGCAAGTGGCAAGCGGAAAGAGGGAACGCGCGGAAGCGGGGAAACGGTTAGACCTGGAGACTTTTCAGGTGGGCGAGACGGAAGGGAGAGCCTAGGTTTTCTCTCAGTTCGAGCCAGTGCTGTTCGGGGATGGACATAAAGACGTCGACGACTTGGGGATCGAACTGGCTGCCCGAACAGCGCTGAATTTCCTCGCGAGCATGGGACATGGGCAAAGCCCGGCGATAGGGGCGATCGCTGATCATGGCGTCGAGGGAATCGGCGATGGTGAATATGCGCGCTCCCAGAGGGATTTGCTCGCCCTTCAGGCCGCGGGGATACCCGGAGCCGTCAAAAAACTCCTGGTGGGCCAGCACGATCTCCGCGGCATCGCGAAGGAAGGGAATGCGGATCAGCATGTTGTAGCCGATCTCGCAGTGTTCCCGCATTTTCTTTTTTTCCGCGTCATCCAGGGGACCGGGCTTGCGGAGAATGCTGTCCGGAATGGCCATCTTGCCGATATCGTGGAGAAAGGCGGCACGCGCGAGAACAGGAAGGTAGGGGTCGGGCACGGGCATCGTCTTGGCGATGGAAATACAGAAGGCGGTGACGCGCTGGCAGTGGCCTTCGGTTTCGGCGTCTTTCAAGTCGAGGGCGCTGCCCAGGGCTTCCAGGGTGTCGTCGTAGGACTGTTCGAGCTGCGCCAGCGCTCCGGTAAGCTGCGCGGTGCGTTCTTCGACCAGTTGCTCAAGGTTGCTCTGGTAGCTGCGGTTTTCGATGACAAGACGCCTGTGCTGGAGCGCGCGGCCCACACCAAGAAAAAGCTGGTCCTTTTCGAAGGGCTTGAGGATGTAGTCATAGGCGCCGCGGCGAATGGCTTCGAGGGCCGTTGAAATGTCGTGGATTGCGGTGACCATGATGACCGGGACTTCGGGATCGTACTGGCGCATCCATTCGAGCAGCTTGATGCCGTCCATCTCCGGCATGATCATGTCGCTCAGGACGAGATCGGGTGTGGACTTCTTAACCTGCTCCTGAGCCACCCGGCCGTTCTGGACTGCGGTGCAGCGATAGCCTTTGGACTCGAGCATTGTCGAGACCACTTCTCGAATCGCTTCCTCGTCATCCACGACCAGTATGTTTTCGATCTCCACGTCGGTTGGCTCCCCCTAGCCATTATATGTGACGGCACAGAGGAAGGTGGGTACCCTTGCCCAGTTAGAAAATAGCGTGTTAGCGTCAAAAAAGGGCTTCCACTCGAGAGGTTAGGCCGTCCCTCCGCTGTTCGGCGGCTGCAAGCGAACGG
>Ga0137358_10001820_pt1 | contig 11792 bp, 9 predicted proteins | sample Mad1_20_16metaG_FD_105551 | JGI IMG/M metagenome (GOLD analysis project Ga0137358, IMG submission 105551) | Vadose zone soil microbial communities from Angelo Coast Range Reserve, California, USA - Mad1_20_16 metaG | ecosystem: Environmental > Terrestrial > Soil > Vadose zone | place: USA... | reverse complement strand
GACGAGAGTTGCATTTGCGAGATCGTCCGCACCACCAGCGGATCGTTCCCAAACGTGAGCCGCGTCCATTCATCGACGATCGCGCTCGCACTGAGATCCGAATTCCACGCCAGACGCCCAAAGCCATACAGATTTGCCATCGCGAGCGGATGCGCGAGCCAGTTCACGTCCATGCCGACATTGGCCACGCCGACGAATCCGCCCGTCGGTCGATGAAACGCCCTTCCGGCGACCAGGTCTTTGACGGGTGTGCTCTGCGCATTCGCGTGCAAGTCAAAATCCAACGCCTCTTTCCACATGGGCACCAGAAAACACAAATGCCGCTGCTGGCCCGTATATTCCTGCGTGATTTGTAATTCGATCGCTTCATTCGTATGCTGCAATCCACCCAACAGCGGCGAAACTGGTTCGCGCACCTGGAAGTCAATCGGCCCATACTTGATCTGGATTACCACATTGTTCTCAAACTTCCCGTCCAGCGGATGAAAAATGTCGTAGGCCGCCATGGCGCGATCATTTCTCAGGTTGCGCCAGTCCAGATGATGGTCGTAAACAAACGCACGATAAAACAGCACGCCTCCGTGCGGTTGTAGCGCTCGGGCGATGACGTTAGCAGCGTCCGAAGGCGATCGGCCGTAACTGGAAGGCCCTGCCCGTCCCTCAGAATCCGCTTTCACCACAAACCCGCCGAAGTCCGGGATCTGTCGGTAAATATCGTCGACCTTTCGCCGCCACCACTCGGCGACCCGAGAATCCAGCGGGTCAAACGTATCGAGTCCCCCCTTTGCCTTAGGAGCGCTTAAATCGACCGAGACAGAAAGCCGCACGCCCCAGGGACGGAACACATCCGCCACCCGGACCAACGGTGGAAGGAAGCTATCGGCAAGAACCCGCGGATCCGCATTCACGTTGTTGATGGCGCATCCATTGATCCCCACGGAAGCGAGCAAGCGCGCGTAGGCGCCCGCGCGCGTCAGATCCGCGCGGACATTCCCGCCTTCGAAAAAGATGGAAGCGCCCGCGTACCCGCGCTCCATTCGTCCGTCGAGGTTGTCCCATTGATTTACCCAACGGAGAGGGGCAGAAGGTTGCTGCACTTCGTCGAGCGTCATAATGTCTTCATTACGCGCGATCTTGCTCAGCAACGCGAACACGCCGTACAACACGCCCCGATCCGTCGAGGAGGCAATCAGCACACATTCGAATCCGCGCACCTGACCGTGGCCCAGCCAGTAGCCGTCCTCGCGAATGTTCGATGGAAAGGACAGCGCCGGAGCCAGCGCATGCAGTCGCTCGAACCTGCCTAGAACAATGGCAGGTTCCGCGAAGGGGCTTGCGCCGGTCCGCAGCGTCCGTCCTAGCATCCCTTTCATGCCACGAATCAATTCCAGCTGCGCAGTCTTCAGTAGCAGGGAATCGTTCCATGCGACCGTACGAGTCGGCAGCCGTTCGTATTTCTTCGCAGCCGGGTGTTCGAGCGCCGAGTATCGTAACCACCCTTCAGCGCCGGTGTCCGCGTATAGGAAGCTCGAGAGCACCCGCGAAGAGAAGAGCATGTACGATCGCCCGCGGCCCGAAGCGTTTCATCCCTCGGCTCGGACTCTGTGTTGCGCTCTGGGAATCACCCTTGAAGCCACGGGCTTCAGTGCGCTCGTCCAAACGTTGTCATCCTGAGCGAAGTGAGGCGCAAGCCGAACGCGGTCGAAGGACCCCGCGCCGGCAGAGGGTCGGTATAAATCAGCCGTCACGGTCTCTTACAGTCTTCCTGGTCACTCCAATGAGGGTTGCTGCCGTATGAGCCCCATCCCTTTCTTGTCACGGGAACAGGTGCTTGCTTCGCTACGTTGTACGATCTAGCGCCGACAAAAACCAAAAGCGAGATCGGCAGTAGACACTACATGCCGCTTTGAAGTCAAATTCCTCGCTGGTTTTGTGTCCTCGAGTATGCCCGAGCAAGTCCCGCTCCGCAACGCGCATAAGCGCGTCTTCGGGATAACTCGATACCGCATACCACGGAGCCCTTAACCGCAAAGTTCACAAAGCACCCGCAATGCACGTGAAACCAATTGTCCAAAGAGTTTTTCTTCGCGAACTTCGCGATCTCTTCGCGGCCTTTCCGGTTAGAAGCTTTGGGCGATAAGCCCTCGGGAGAGCTCTCGCGTTGAATTTCATCCACCATGACTTCCTTCTCCACTCAGAGGTAGCAAAGCGGCTGTATTACGAATACGCGGCCGGCCAGCCGATTGTGGACTATCACTCGCACCTGCCCGCCGCTGACATCGCGAACGATCGTCAGTTCCACAACTTGTTCGAAATCTGACTCGAGGGCGACCATTACAAATGGAGAGCGATGCGCGCCAATGGAATCGCCGAACGCTCCTGCACCGGCGACGCGCCAGCCTACGAAAAATTCCTGGCCTGGGCACGCACCGTTCCCTTCACCTTGCGAAATCCCCACTGTAATCATTGTGAGTTACGGACGCGCGCCGGAGAGCTGCTCTTTTGCCTCTTGTCACAACCTTTTGCCTTGTGGGCCGGGGACAAAGCATTTGACCGCAAAGGTCGCTAAGGGGCGCGAAGGTCGCCGGGAAAACCGCTTCGGCGATTTGCTTTGCGGTTTTGAGTACTTCGTGGGCTTTGCTGTTAAAGGCTCTTTGCCGTGGGGTTTTCCACGGCGAGGCCCAGACGGTTGTGTATTATCCGAGAGCTAATTACTGATTGTAAGAATAAGCGGAAGTATTCCACGTGGAACGTCACCAGCTGTGCATCGTTCCATCCAGTTTGCGATTGATGGGCAAGTAAGCGCGCTGGTAAGGAAATTTAGCCGCCGCCGCTTCATCCAGGTCCACGCCCAATCCCGGACGATCGCCCGGGAACATGAATCCATTCTCGAACGTGTAAGCGTGTGGGAAAACTTTGTCGGTCTCTGCCGAGTGCCGCATGTATTCCTGGATCCCGAAGTTGTGCACGCTCAAATCAAAATGAAGCGCGGCAGCCATGCAGACGGGACTTAGATCCGTCGCGCCATGCGAACCTGTACGCACTTGATACAACTCCGCCAGGTTGGCGATTTTTCTCAGGTGGGTGATGCCCCCCCCGTGTACCACGGTCGTGCGAATGTAGTCGATGAGTTGCTCTTGAATCAGTTGCTGGCAGTCGTAGATGGTATTGAACACTTCGCCTACGGCTAGCGGCGTGGTTGTGTGCCGGCGAATCAGGCGAAAGCTTTCCTGCAATTCCGCGGGCGTAGGATCTTCCAGCCAGAACAAACGAAACGGCTCCAGGTCCTTACCGAGGCGCGCTGCTTCGATCGGGGTCAGGCGGTGATGCACGTCGTGCAGCAGGTGCAGGTCGGAAGGAAATTCTTTTCGCAGGCGTGCAAACAGGTTCGGCACAAAATCCAGGTAACGCTCCGATGACCAGAGGTTTTCCTGGGGAGCATCTTTCTCTGCGGGCTCGTAGTGCAGCTTGCCTCGACCGACGCCGTAGGTGCTCGCCAAACCCGGGATGCCCGACTGGGCGCGGACGGCTTTGTATCCAAGTTCGAGGTATTGGCCGACGGCCTGCACGGTGTCTTCAATGTCAGTTCCACTCGCGTGGCCGTAAACCAGAACTGCGTCGCGCGAGGCTCCGCCCAGTAACTGGTAGAGCGGGACGTTCAGGGCTTTTGCCTTGATGTCCCACAGCGCGGTGTCCACGGCGGCGATCGCCGTCATGGTCACGGGGCCGCGTCGCCAGTAGGCTCCCTTGTAAAGGTATTGCCAGATGTCTTCAATGCGGCGCGCATCGCGGCCCATGAGTAGCGGCAGGACGTGGTCGGTAAGATAGCTCGCGACGGCCAACTCACGCCCGTTTAACGTCGCATCGCCCAGGCCATAGACTCCGTCTTCAGTGACAAGTTTCAGCGTCACAAAGTTGCGGACGGGACAGCAGACGTTCACTTTCGCATCAACGATCTTCATCGCGCCTGCCCTCGTTCATGATTGGCAACTCTCTGTTTGTTCTCCATTGCCAGGAGATTGTAATCGCGCGAACCGGTCATACGATTTGTTTCACGACGAATCTTTTTCAATGGGCGAGGTACTTGTCCGCGAAAAGCAGGAACTGGTCCCAATCGAATTCTGTGACTTCATGCTTGCCGGTGCGGATATGGAAGGCGATGGTGTGCAGGATGGATTTATTCGGCGCTGGCATCTGATCGGTGCCGAGATCTTCTTTTCCCAGCAGGCGATAGACTGGGCCAGCACCTACACAGGCAAGAAACTCTCCCTTGGGATCACCCCAGCGGTCCTCTTCCGCGGCCGTGACATATACCGGGCGGGGCGCGATGAGTGCGATCAGTTCGTGCATGTCGACTGGAAGGCGATCAACATGATTAGCATACTTGTGAAGGTTGTCTGCAAACCAATAGGGAAAAGTGCCCATCAGATTAGCGATCGTCTCGCCATAGTTGCGCCGTGCGAGCGATGCCCCGCCTTCTCCTGGGCAACTCGAGATGACCATCGCGAAGCGCTCATCCAGTGCCCCCGCCCATAGCGCGGTCTTGCCCAGCCGCGAGTGACCCATGATAGCCACGCGCTTGGCGTCGATGTTCCTGTCATGCTCCAGATAGTCCATGGCCCGGCTCAATCCGTAGGACCATGCCCCGATCGCTCCCCAGTCTCCGGGTTCGGGTGCGGTCCGGCCGGGCTTGAGGAACAGTGGGCGAATTCCATGGGCATAACCCTCCTTGAAGTCCGGCTCAATGTCCTGGTAGCAGATGGTCGCGAAGGCATAGCCGCGCGCCAGAATCTTTTCGACTTCGAATTCCTTGTCGCGCGCACGGGAGTCTTCCGCTGCCTGCTGGCGCTCATGAGTTTTCCAGGTCCAGATCGTGGGCAGCTTGATTCCCGGGTCGCTGATCACCGACTGATTGCCCATGAAATTGAGCGTCAGGATTACGGGTACCGGCTTGCGCGCACCCGCGGGGACATAGATCAGGAGGCTCTCTTGCGGGCCGTCCTTGGTCGCGGTGAGATCGATGGCGACTTGTTTGCGAATTGCCCTTCCACCGAGCGCGTTCTTGTTTTCTTCGGAGACTTCGAACCTGGTCTGCGCCGGCGCTTTTGGATTGTGTCCGTAAACATTTGTTGCGAACAGTTCGATGATTTCGGTGCGGCGGCGACTCCAGTCGCGTGCGGCGTGGACGGGCTTGCCAGCGGCGAACACCAGCGGATCGGGCAGCGTGTAGGCGCCGACTTTGGCTTCGTCGTAATTTGCGGATTCAACTTGCGAGCCGATGCGACCGGGGAAGAGCAACGTCGCGAATGCAGACCACAAAATCAAACTTCGGAGTTTCATGATATTCGTCATGGCAGACGGCGCACACCTAAAACGAACCCATTTTGAGGTGCTCCGCCGTAACTCCACACCCGCCAAATTTTTATGCTAGCTGTGAATCTGGGCCAGCGCCTTTCGGACGCCATCGGCTTCCGGATAGTTCGGGTTCAGCTTAAGCACTTGCTGAAGGTGTTCCTTGGCGAGCGATGGCTGATCCGATTTCTGGTAAGCGAGGCCCAGGTGGTAATGAACGGTCGGATTATTGGGGTTCTTCTTCACCGCTTCCTTGAAGAGATCAATGGCGGTTGGATAAAGACCTTTATGGTAATAGGCCCAGCCCAAGGTATCGGCCGCATTGGGACTGTCGGGCATGAGGCGACGCGCGGTTTGCGCGAGCGACATGGCTACATCAACATTGCCGCCTGTCTCCAGCATCACGTAGGCGAGATTGTTCGACGCGGCCGGGTTGTCGTGCTGGATCTGCAGCGCCTTCTGGTACATGTTCTTGGCATCGTCGAACTTCTTTTGCGATTCGTACAGTTCGCCAAGCAGGATATAGAATGAGATCTCGTTAGGATTGTCTTTAACCGATTGCTGATAAGTGGCAATTGCCCGATCGATCGATCCCTCGGCATTCAGAACTTGTCCGAGCTTGATAAGCGCATCGGAATTTTTCTTGTCCAAGTCGGTTGCTTTGCGAAGTTCGGTTTCGGCGTTCTTGTAGTCCTTCTTGTTGTTAAAGAGCGCCGTGCCCAGCAGGTCATGGAAGGCGCTGCTATTGGGCACTTTGGCGATTTGCGCGTTGGCGGCGGCGATCGCCTTGTCGACTTGCTTCTGCGTGATGTAGACAGTCATCAGGCCATTGAGCGCGTCCGAATTCGCGGGGTCGACTTCAAGTCCCTTCTGGTAGAACTTTTCCGCTTCGTCATATTGCTTCTGGAGTTGACGCAGATTGGCCATTTGCACGTAGCCGGTAGCATTCTTAGGAGCGACCTCGATGGTCTTGTTAATGTCCTGTTCGGCCTTGGAGATGTCTTTCTGGTTCACCTCGGCGATGGCACGTAGAGCATAGCCATCTGGAGACATGGGCTGCGCCTGGATGATGGTTGAAGCAATCTGGTTGAGGGAACTCCAGTCAGTTTTGCGGATGGAGACCGCGGCCAGCGCGCGCTGGGCTTCCATCAGGTCGGGACGCAAACGAACCGCTTCGCGCCATTCAGTCTCGGCTCGCCCGATATTGCCTTGCTGATCGAAAGCCATGCCGAGATGATAATGAGCGACGCCGTTATCGGGATCGCTTTTCAGGGCCGCCTGCAGAGCGGTAATGGCTTCGTCGAGGTGCCCATCGCGCAACTGAATCTGGCCGCGATAGATCAGACCTTCATTGTCCTGCGGACTGCCTTTCAGTATTTCGTCATTTAGTTTGCGGGCTTCCTGCAGGCGGTTCTTCAAGATGAGAAGCTGGATGTAGTTCTTCTTGGCCTGCAAGTCCTTGGGATGGTCTTTGTAAATGGATGCGTACTCGTCAACCGCCTTGTCGATATCTCCGGTGGCAAAGTAGAAATCGCCCAGCATCCGGTAGCCGATAGGAATGTCGGAAAGATCCTTGGTGGTCTGCCGCAGGAAAGACTCAGCCTCGGTTTTCTTGCTTTCGATCATATAGAGACGGACCAGAGCGGAGCGTGGATCGGGATTTTTCGGCTCGACCGTGATGGCGTGCTTGAACTGTTCCTCGGCTTCGGGCAAGCGACCGCGGGATTGGTAGAAACCGCCCAGGGTCAGCTGCGCGTTCATGGCCTTGGGATCAAGGGCCACCGCTTTCTTCAGGCTAGCCTCGGCGGCATCGTATTGCTGGCCCTGAATTTGCAGGATGGCGTAGTTCAGGAATGCTTCAGAGCGATTGGGGTCCAGGGAAATGGCCTTCTGCATTTCCTGCATGGCTCCGGGAAGATCTCCCTGGCGGTCCTTGAGGTTGGCCACGGCCATATGGACGGCGGGATTGTTGGGCTGCTTGACGGTGAGGATGTCGAGATTCTCCTGGGCCTCCTTGAAATACTTGCTTACGATCAGCATGTTCGTGGCATCGATGCGAGCCTGGTCATTTTCCGGTTCGATCTCAAGCGTACGGCTCAGTTGCTGGAAGGCGCGGGTGGCTTCACCCAGCTTGAGGTAGGTCAGGGCGAGCTGGTAATGAGCCGCAGCGAAGCGCGGGTCTACCTGGATGGCGTTGCTGTACTGAATGGCGGCCTCGCGGTACTTGCCCTTCTCGAAATAGCGCTGTCCGCTTTCAAAGTACTTCTGTTTGCGCACGTTCGGGTCGCGCGAACAGCCCGTGAGCAGACAGGCGGTCAACGTACATGTCAGAAACAGACGGAATGTCAAAGAACGCCTCATGACAAGATCTCCCTAAGGCCGCGCATCGAACGCGCACCTAGTGATGACACTGCGACGATCTGTGCGAGGAAGAAAGAATCGCCCGGAAGAATCATTGCACCGATTAGAAAAAGTTGTTGCATGCACAGTTTCCGGCCTGCCATCGGCCTCCACAAGGGAATCGTAAGCGATCGCACGTCATTGGGGAATGTACTGATTGAGCAACGGCTCAACTTGCTGCGCGAAGGGCAGGAGACGTTGCATGGCGGCGTCTGCCGATTCTCCCGCAAACATGGGGGTGGTCATGCGCACGAGAGAGCCGTCACTGCGATTCATGCGGATGGAATCCGTGACCAAATAAATCTTGGCCCAATATTCGCTAGCGACGGCGCGGCCGTGTGCCCAATACCAATAAAGAACCAGTTGACGATCCGTACCTTTGGCAATCAGGTAGCGGTTCACGATGAACGGATCTTGCCCGGCGACCGACAGCGGGACCCGCTTCGATTCAATCGGGCCCCAACCTGCACCCGGCAGGCAGTTCTTGGGGGAGTGGATAGTATCGCCCGTGCGTTGGGTCGGGAAATAGGCGATGAAGAGGTCGGCATAGGGCTGGGGCTGAGATTCGTTGCGGTACACCCGAAGAAGGAAGTCGCCGGGACCGAGCACATCGAGCGTTTCCTTCGCCATCGCCACGTCGCTGCCGGCCCACGCTCCCAATTGGTCGGGGAAGGAGGAAAGCGGCGGCCGTTGTGGAATGATTTCTCCCCGTCCGCGAGCTTGCAGGAACAGCGCGCTGCTGCCCAACAGCACAAACGCCACCAGGAAACGGGCGTGAGCGCACATCAGCGGGACTCACCTTTGGGCCAGAGTAGTTGCAGCGCTCGATGCAGAAGAAAGAGCAGGACCAGCGATACGACGAAGATCAGCCATCCGGAAAAGACATGAAAGAAGCCCTCGGCTCTCTCCGGATCCCAGTACTGTACAAGCAAGCCCGTGCCCACAATGCGAGAACTGTTGGCGAGCACCGCGATCGGAATGGAAGCCAGCGCCAGTACTAGACGGATCGAGTTCCGCGGTTCCAAAAGATATCCGTAGATCACGGCCAGCGTTGCAAGGGACGTCAGCGAGCGGATGCCACTGCAGGCCTCGGCCACCTCCAATGCCATGGCCGGCAACTGAATGACATTGCCCTCCCGCAGAACAGGCACCCCCAGCAAGGGCAGCGTTACGGCTGCCACCTTGGACGCCAGCAACTGCAGCGGAAAGGTGATTTGGTTGAAGATGATGCTTGGGATGGGGATCATGAACACAAGGAAGAGCCAGGGAAAAACTGCCATTCCCAAATGGTTCCAGCCGTATACCAGCACGACCAACCCGCCGATGGCGAGCAGGAACGAGAAACGTGCAAGGAAGAGTTCGGCTCCCAAGACTCCGGCCGTGAGGATCCCGACCGCGGCCAACAGGAGAACTAGACCCGACCACGCCGGCCTTAGGGGCAACGACGCCAGCCGACCCTTATCCTGCCAGAGCACGAACAAAGAAAACGCCGGTACGAAAAACCCGTGGGAATAGTTGGGATCATGGCTCCATTGACCAATCAAGTGTCCGAGAACTGGTGCATACAGCCACACCAAGACCGCGGCTAAGAGAAGGACTTGCCACATCGGTGTGCGCCCGGCTGACGAACCTCGCGGTGCGAGCGGGGGGGATGCGGTTTGGGCGGCGTGACTCAAAACCAGGATTCTTAAAGGGGGAAGCCTTGCATCAGAGCATATGCGAAGTGGCAAACAGGTGCAATCCCGTGCGATTAGGCACGGAATCACAGAGGAAGGGTCAACCATGGATCGGTGGCGTACCGTCCGAATGGCAATCAATTTCATGTATATGACCACCGTCTCAAGAACCGAAGTGGTAGATTGGTTCCCCAGAATGGGTAAAAACTTTCCCTCCCAAGGGGCAGGGTGTAGGCTATTTCGGGTTGATTCGAGGTCTGCGAACTTCCGCGTGGGACTTAGTAAATCAAAGAAAGCAAAACACATATCTGTCGAGAGCGGCGTGAGGGGATGGTCGGAAGGATGGCACCTGCCGTGCTCTTGGTCCAAACAGCTAAAGCACCCGACTCACTGGTGCTATTCCCACATTGAGAAGCAAGAGCTTACATGTCCATGGACTACTCCGAAGCCGAGGCAGCGAAGGCCAGCATGCGGGATGAAGCATCCGAAGGCAGTTTTGTTGAGGGGCTGGGTCAAAGCATGCGCGCCTTGGAAGTGGTTATCCGAGAGTTGGCGCGGAGTAATGTTCCCGTGCTGCTCCTGGCGGAGCGAGGCGCAGGCAAACAAGCGGCGGCTGAACGGATTCATCGTCTGTCGGAGCACCGGAACGGGGTCTTCCAGGTGGTGAGTTGCGCCGATATTCCCGAAAAGAGTTTGGCGGCGAATGGTGGAGGCCAAGGCCTGTTCGCGGCGGGCACAGTTTATTTGGAAGAGATCAGCGACCTCAGTCCCGCCAATCAGGCGAGCTTGCTGGGAGTTTTAGCGGAGTTGGAGGGAGATAACGGCGCGCATCGGAAACGAGCGCGTCTTATTTGCGGCAGTAGTCGGGATCTGGAATTGGAAGTGAAATCGGGCCGATTTCGTGAGGATCTTTATTATCGCGTCAGCGGGGTGTGCTTGCGGTTACCACCCCTTCGTCAGCGCAAGGAAGACATTCCGTATCTGGTCAGTTTTTTTCTGACGAAGTATGCGCGGGATTTCCAGCGTCCAGTGCCGCAACTCAGTGGAGCGACCCAGCGGTTGTTCCAGGATTATGCGTGGCCGGGAAATATCCGTGAACTAGCGGACGCGGCCAGGGCCATCGTGGCGCTGGGTGACGAGTCGTTAGCGATGGGTGGGTTACGGTCGCTCTTAACGAAGTCGGAAGGTGGAGGCAACGGGGAATCGATTTCGCTGAAACAAGCCTCCAAAGCAGCCTCGCGCGAGGCCGAGAAGGAATTGATCCTGAAGGCACTGACGCGCACGCGCTGGAATCGGCGGCGCGCCGCGCAGGAGTTACAGATCAGTTACAAAGCTCTGCTCTACAAATTGAAGCAGATTGGGCACCGGGACTTCGGTGCCTCGTAGCGATCGGGAGAGCATATGAAGGGAAAGAGCAAGCTCGGGATTTTCTTGCTGTTGGGGGCGCTGGCGTCGTTCGCTTGGGGGCAGGAAACTGCGAAAGCGAACGACCCGGCCAAGCCCGCCTCCAAGGACAAGGCGCAGAGCGAGGCGGCCTCGGTAGCCGGACCGGACTACGTGATTGGAGCCGACGATATGCTGCAAATCTCGGTGTGGAAGGAACCAGACCTTACCGAGTCGCTGCCCGTCCGGCCCGACGGAAAGATCTCCATGCCGCTGCTGAATGATGTGACGGCTGCGGGCCTCACGCCTACGCAACTGGCCGACTCGATCGGCAGCAAGCTCAAGAAGTACATTGCCGATCCCCGCGTCACGGTGGTGGTCACGGCGATGAACAGCCGCAGGATCTACGTGATGGGCGAGGTCACCCACACCGGCACCATGACTCTTCAGCCGAACATGACTGTACTGCAGGCCCTGGCGAGCGCGGGCTTTACGCAGTTTGCCAACACCAAGGGCATCTATGTGCTGCGCATGGAAAACGGAAAGCAGCAAAAGATTCCGGTGCCCTACAGAGCCCTGATCAAAGGCGAGGCCATCGACCAGAACCTGGTTTTGAAGCCAGGTGACACCATTGTCGTACCGTGAGGATGATTGCACGATGAAGATACGCCAGACGATTTGCATTTTGGTAGGGCTTGCGTTGGGGACGGTGGCGTTGTGTGCGCAGCAGGATACGAGCCAGACTCCCTCGGATGCGCAGCAGAAAACTCCACCGCCGGCCGCGTTCGGCCAGGAAAATCCGCCAGTGATGGTGAACGACAATCCACCTATCTCCGCGTTGGATCAGCCGTCGCTGGAAGCGAACGTTCAGCCTCGCAGCATGCTGCTGGGTGGAATCGAAGTGAGCGAGTCGCTGGATTCGAACATCGGCAGCGACGCGCGTCCGACCCTGCATGGGGTGACGCGAGGATTGGGCGGCCT
>Ga0137358_10001819_pt1 | contig 11792 bp, 7 predicted proteins | sample Mad1_20_16metaG_FD_105551 | JGI IMG/M metagenome (GOLD analysis project Ga0137358, IMG submission 105551) | Vadose zone soil microbial communities from Angelo Coast Range Reserve, California, USA - Mad1_20_16 metaG | ecosystem: Environmental > Terrestrial > Soil > Vadose zone | place: USA... | reverse complement strand
GAAAAATAAAGAAAAGCTCAAAGCGGACGCGCTCGACGTCTCCGATACTTCCATGCTCGGCAAAGGCGTGCCATCCATCACCTACGGTTTGCGCGGACTCAACTACTATCAGATTGAATTGACCGGCCCCGCCCGCGATTTGCACTCCGGCGTCTACGGCGGCGCCGTTCCCAATCCGCTCACTATCTTGACCGAGCTATTTGCCAAACTGCACGACAAGAATTTCCGCGTCGCCGTCCCCGGCTTTTACGATGCCGTGGCCAAACTCGGTAGCGCCGAGCGCAAAGCTCTCAACTCACTGCCCTGGAAGAAAAAAGATTTTGAGAAAGCGGTCGGTGCTCCCGCTTACGTGGGCGAAAGAGGATTCACCATCGTGGAGCAGCTTTGGACGCGCCCCACGCTCGAGCTCAACGGCATTTGGGGCGGCTACACCGGCGAAGGCGCCAAGACCGTGATTCCCTCCAAGGCCTACGCCAAATTTTCCACCCGGCTGGTGCCCAACCAGGATCCGCAAAAAATCGCCAAGCTTGTCGAGAAGCACGTCCGCAAGCTGTTGCCCAAGACGGTCGTTTGCAAATTCCAGGTTCTCAGCACCGGCAAACCCTGGGCCGCGCCCTTTCACGCTCCCATCTTCGCCAAGGCACAAGCCGCGCTGCAGAAAGGCTTCGGCAAGAAAGCCGTGTTCATTCGCGAGGGCGGCTCCATTCCTTTTGTCACCCAGATGTACGACACTTTCAAGGTTCCCTGCGTTCTCCTCGGCTTCGGCCTCCCCGACGAGAATGCCCACGCGCCCGACGAGCACATCGCGCTCGAAAATTATTTTGGCGGCATCAAAGCCATCGCCAACTTCTACTCCGATCTGGAGACCTTGTGAGGGGCCCAAATCGGGCCTCCTGCAAGGGCGCAGGACGTGCGGCGAGAGCATCTTGAGGTGAAAACATCGCTCCAAGCTGAAGAAAACCTTGATTTTAGCGGGTTTTTCGCGCTCAGTCGCGAAAAAGCCCCGTTTTTCGCGGTTTTTCGCTTGCGTTCTCATAAAGCCTTGGCTATAGTGCCCAACGGCTCGGATTTTTCGGTGCAAGCAAGGAGAGAGTCCGCGGCTGGCCTCGCGCAACGCGAGGCTCACGAAAAAAATCAGGAGGATAAGAATACTAGATGGCAGCCAAGCCAATGAGCAAGACGAAAGTCGTGTCGCATATCGCGGAGAAGTGCGGCACTCCGAAGAAAACCGCAGCGCTCTTTTTTGAAGAGCTTTTTAAGCTGGCGGTGAGAGAGTGCAAGGGCGCCGCCGGCAAGTTCGTGATCCCGAACATCGGCCGCGCCGTGAAAGCGCACCGCAAGGCGCGCATGGGCCGCAACCCGCAAACCGGCGAGGCCATCAAGATCAAGGCCAAGACGGTGGTGCGTTTGCGCGCATCGAAGGCGTTCAAAGACGCCATTCTGAAGTAGTTTTCGCGGCAGGGAGTTTAGGGCCCGAAAACAGCGCCGCAATCGAATCGCGCCGCAAGCGTCCGGCCCAGACAGGTTACGCAGCGGAGGTTCGAGCGCGCCAGGTCACGGGTAGGTGTCTCAGTTGAGTTTATATCTTGGTTGCGCCGCATACGCTGCGCAACCAAGTTTTTTTGGAGAGGGAGGAAGCGCGATCGTTCCTTGAAATACAGAACGCGATGCCCGCGAGACTAGTGAGTGGCTAGAGAGTTTTCACGTAGGCGATGACGTCTTTAATTTGCGCGGGCTCCAGCACGTCTTTAAAGGGCGGCATCAGCGTGTCGCCATTTTCGATCCAGGTTTTTAGCGTCTCGTCGGTGACTTTATTGTTGTTCACCGTAAATGTTCCGCGCTTGGAAAGGCCCTTCAGTCCCGGCCCGATCTTTTTTTGGTCGTTGTCGGCGTAGTGGCAGATGCCGCATTTTTTATCAAAGATTTCCTTGCCGCGCGCGGCCGCGGCGGCGTTGCCGTTGCCCGTTTTTTTTGCGGGCGTTTTCGCGGGCGGCGGATCCTGCGCGAAAACCGCTCCGGCAACGGCCAGCGCTGCTGTCCCAATAATTAGAAAATTCCGATTCACGGTTCCCCCTGGCTTTTCGTAGATAAAGTTGATCGCTTGAATGATCCCTGTTCCATTTTCCATGTTTAGCGGCAGGAATTCCACTGCGAACCCGGCACAAAGGACAGGTGCCGTCCTGGCACGGATGAGACCTTCGTACTTTTGACGCGCACCAGGGCGTGTGCTAAAAATCGCCGCATGAGCCGGGAAACCCTGACGCGCGCGTGGGAAGTTCTGCAGGACGCATATCAAGCCCAAATGGAAGGCGACTACGACCGCGCGGTGGAGCTTTACCAATCTTCGCTGGAACTGTACCCCACCGCGGAGGCGCACACATTCCTGGGCTGGACGTATCATTTCCAGGGCAAACTCGATGAAGCCATCGCGGAATGCAAGCGCGCGATCGAGATCGATCCGGAATTTGGGAATCCGTACAACGACATTGGCGCTTACCTGATTGAGCTGGGGCGCTTCGAAGAGGCGATTCCCTGGCTGGAGCGGGCCACCGAAGCGCGGCGCTACGAGCCGCGGCATTTTCCTCACTACAATCTGGGGCGTGCGTATCTGGGCAGAGAAATGTATGGGCAGGCAATGCGCTGCTTCCAGGAAGCGTTGGAGGTCGAGCCGCGCTATTCAGCAGCGCGTCAGGCGCTGGAATCGCTGCGGCGCATGGTGAATTAACGACGAGGGTTTGCTGCGCTCGCGGCGAAGGACACTATCATTAATTTTGGTTCTAATTTCTAAGTCAAAACGGAAAACAGCAGAAAAATCAGTTCGAAACCAGGTTCGGTTTTGCGTGCGCGCTGGCCCTTCGATGCGCCGGCCGTTCGAGGCTCCCTTCGCTTTGGCTCCCTTCGAGGCTCAGGGCAAGCAGGACAGGCAGGGTAGACAAGATGGCGGCGCTACCGGGCTTCGGGTTTTAGCACGCGGTCGTAAATCCATAGCAAAACTACGGTGAGGGTGCCGACGGCGGTGATGGCGTACCAGGCGCGCTCGGGGTGGTGTTGCAGCTCGCCGAAGTGATGCATCAATTTTCCGCCGAACCATCCGCCGATTAGCGAGCCGATGCCGATGGGCAAAAACGCGAAGCCCATGTACGTGCCCTGCTGTTCGGCGGGCGCAAGCTTTGAGATATATTCGTAATAGCGGGGCGCTTGCGTGATTTCACCGAGCGCCAGCACGATGATGGACAACACCGCTCCCCACACCGTGGGCCAGAAAGCGACGATCAGCCAGGACAGCGAGGAAATCAGCGTGCCGAGGATTACCGCATGGAACGGCGGAATCTTTCGAATGACGTAGTTCCAGGCGAGCGTAAAGCAGATGACGACCGCGCCGTCGGTAATTAAGATGCGCTCGACGCGAGCGTTCGGATCGATGTAGCTGTGAATGTAGCCGGGTAACGACGTGTACTGCTGCCAGAAAACAATCCAGTAGCCGGTAAAGATGAGCAGAAAGAGAATGAATTTTGGATTGGAAAGCACGATGAGAAAGTTTTTCGCTGTGCTAGCGAGACTCGGCGGCGGGGCATCATCGATGTGTTTGGGTTCGCGGAAGAAGAGCAGGACGAGGAAGAACATCAGGAAAACGCTGAGGGCTGCGGTGCGAAAGACATTCTCCAAACCCAAGTGTGTGTGGGCCCAATCGGCAACGAAGGGCCCGGCAGCGCCGCCGATGTTGACCATGGTGTAGTAAATGGAATAGCCGATGGAGCGGACATTTTCCTTGGAAGCGCGGGCGGTGGTGCCCACGACGCTAGGCTTAACTAGCGAGATGCCCAGTGCCGGGAGAATCAGGATGCAAGCCACAAACAAGCCGAGTGGGAGGGCGTCGCGCAGCGGCGCGAGCCACCCTGCTCCGATCGAACCGATTAGGAAGTAGGCGGCGGCAAGAATCAGGTAGGCGAGGGACAGAGCGCGGCGAAAACCTAGCTTGTCCGCCAGCGCGCCTCCAAAAATCGCGAGGAACCAAACCATTCCGCCGAAAATGCCGGTGAGCGTGCCGGTCTGCTCGGTGGAAAAGCTGAGCTTTTCCTGGAGATAGAGGGCGAGAGAGGAAAAGGCGCCGTAATAGGAGAGGCGCTCAAAGATTTCGCTGATGTTGGCGACCCAGAAGGGGCGCTCGAAGCCATCGCGGATTTCTTGGATGCGCTGGGGGAGAGCCATGCGCGGGGATGATAGCAGAGGCAAAAGAACAAAACTGGAATTTCACCACAGAGTTCACAGAGAGCACAGAGAACGGAGACAGATGGGCTGTGATAGTGTTGCGCGGGATTGAGAGGTGTGGGCTGCTCGGTGAAAGCGGCGGCAAGATCACCGCACTCCATATCGGAGGGTTTATGAAGCTTGCCACGACGATTCTGATTGCTGTGACTTTGGCCGGGGCGGCAGGACCGGCTGTGGGGCAGCAGCGGACACCGTTGCTGCCGGAAAAAGATGTCGCGTGGCTGGCGGAGGAGCTTAGCGGGGAGACGGCGAAGCGGAATCTGGAGGGGCTGGCGCGGCTGCACCGGCAGCGCGGGTCGGCGGGATTTCATGCGGCGGCGGAATTGGTGGCGGAGCGGGCGCGGGCGTATGGGTTGAGCGACGTGGCGATTTTGCAGCTTCCGGCGGATGGGAAGATTTTTTACGGGACGCAGAGGTCGCGGCCGGGTTGGGACGCGGAGGTGGGGCAGATGTGGGAAGTCGGCGCGGTTGCGGCGAGTTGCTACGAAGCTGCGCATACGAAACCGAAAGGAGATGAGGTAGCGCGGAAACAGATTGCCACCTTGCTGAGAGAAGATTGCGATCCGAAGCTCCTCAACGGAGCACTTTTGGCGAGCTATGCGGCGATGCCGATTGTCTTGTCGGAGGACAGCGAGTCGGCGGAAGTGGTTGCGGAATTGGTGGATGTCGGTGATGGGACGAAGGAAAGCGACTACGCAGGGAAGGATGTGAAGGGAAAGATCGTTTTGGCGGGCGCGCAGCCGGGGGCGGTGCAGGATTTGGCGGTGGGGAAATTCGGTGCGGCGGGCATTGTCAGTTATGCGCAGAACCAGAAGACGGCTTGGTGGGGCGAGGATGAGAATTTAATTCGGTGGGGACACTTGGAGACGTTTTCGGCGAACAAGACGTTTGGGTTCATGGTGTCGCTGAAGACGGCGCGGGGATTGCGCGAGCGGCTGGGGCGCGGGGAAACGATTCGGCTGCATGCGGTGGTGAAGGCGGGGCAGCATGCGAGCAACTACGAGGTGGTAACGGCGACGATTCCGGGGGCGGACGCGAAATTGAAGGAGGAAGAGATTGCGTTTAGCTGCCACCTGGATCATCAACGGCCGGGGGCGAATGACAATGCCAGCGGGTGCGTGACGATTCTGGAAGTGGCGCGGACGCTGCAAAAGTTGATCAGCGAGGGGAAGCTGGTGCGGCCGGCGCGGACGATTCGGTTCATCTGGCCGCCGGAGATCGAAGGCACGCTGGCGCTGCTGAACGGGAAGCCGGAGTTTGCGCGGCGGATCAAGGCGGCGGTGCATATGGACATGGTGGGCGGGGGGCCGGCGACGAAGGCAGTGTTCCACGTGACACGCGGGCCGATGAGCTTGCCGTCGTTTGTGCACGACGTGGCGTGGGCGTTTGCGGAGTTTGTGAACGAGCAGTCGTACAAGTTTGCGGCTACCGGGAATGCGGAGTATCCGCTAGTGGCGCCGGAGGGCGGGAAGGAGCCGCTGCGAGCGGAGTATTCGGCGTACACCATGGGGAGCGATCACGATGTGTACCAGGATTCGTCGTTCGGGATACCGGCGATTTACTTGAATGACTGGCCGGACCGATACATTCATACGAATTTCGATACGGCGGCGAATATCGATCCGACGAAGCTGAAGAGGGCGGCATTTATCGGCGCGGCGAGCGGGTATTTTTTGGCGGACCTTACAAGCGCGGATCTTGCCAAGCTCTCAAAGGAGACCCGGGCTGGCGACACGAGGCTGATGTCTGAGTATGCAGCACGTGAAGCCGAATTGCCTGAAAAGGAAGCGCAGAGCCTTATCACAAGGATGGTTTTTCAAGTGGGACTCAGAGAACTTTCAGCAAAGGATTTTGTGGGAGCATCCAAGAAGGATGAGTTTCTGAGGGCTCAGGCCAGATTGTTGACACCCACGATGCCAGCAAAAGGTGATGGCTTGCTGCAGTTCCAGCGGCGCGCGGAGCCGAAAGGGCCGCTGGCGGTGTTTGGGTACGACTATTTCCAAGTGGAATGGGCGAAACAAGCGCACGCGGTGAAACCCGGATTGCTGAAGTATGAAGGATTGTGGGGCGGCGGCGAAGAGTATGCATATGAGGTGCTGAATTTTGCGGATGGAAAACGCAATGCACAAGAGATACGCGATGCTGTGTCGGCGGAGTATGGGCCGGTGCCGTTGGAGTTGGTGGTGGAGTATTTGAAGGCGCTCGAGAAGATTGGAGTTGTGGAGCAAGTGAAGTGAAATTGGAAAATCGAAATTAGATGCGTGGCGATCAGTTGCGGCAGGGTTTGCAGGGCACAGACTGAAGTCTGTGCCACTGGTGTGCTAGCATCGAGATTTGCGCAGCGAGCGGGGGTCCGAGTAGATGGCGGCGGCGATGAAAGCATTGCGGAAGATGCAGGCGGCGAAGGGCTTGCAGATGGATACGGTCGCCGTGCCTTTGATCGGGCCGGCCGACGCGTTGGTGCGGGTGAAGACGGCGTCGATTTGCGGGACGGATTTGCACATTTATGGGTGGGACCGCTGGTCGCAGGGGCGCATTAAACCGCCGGTGACTCTGGGGCATGAGTTTTGCGGCGTGGTGGAGCGGGTCGGGGAAGAAGTTACCGCGGTGAAGGCGGGGGATTTCGTCAGCGCGGAGATGCACGTCAATTGCGGCCATTGTCATCAGTGCCGGCTGGGCGAAGGGCACATTTGCCAGAATTTGCGAATTATCGGGATCGATCAGGACGGCGCGTTTGCGGAGTTTGTGAAGATTCCGGCTTCGAATATCTGGAAGCTGGATGCGGCGATTCCGGAACATTACGGGGCGATTCTCGATCCGCTGGGGAACGCGGTGCATACGGTGCTGGCGGGGGCGATTGCGGGGCAGACCGTGCTGGTGACGGGGTGCGGGCCGATTGGGCTGATGTCGATCGCAGTGGCGAAGGCTTGCGGCAGCTCGACAGTGTTTGCGACGGAGACGAATGAACAGCGGCGCGCGATGGCGAAGAAGATGGGCGCGGATGTGGTGGTGAATCCGGCGGAGATGGATTCCGTGGCGCGCATCAAGGCGGAGACTGGCGGCACCGGAGTGGATGTGCTGCTGGAAATGTCTGGGAATCCGGCAGCGATTCAGCAGGGATTTCGGGCGCTGCGGGCGGGCGGGCGCGCTTCTTTGCTGGGGATTCCGACGGAGTCGGTGCCGCTGGATTTGGTGAACGACGTGATTTTCAAGGGCGCGACGGTACAAGGGATTTATGGGCGGCGGATGTATGGGACTTGGGTGCAGATGACGGCGCTGCTGAAGGCGGGGCGGCTGAATCTGGAGCCGCTGTTTGGGGAGCGCACGCCGATGGAGAAGTTTGAGAATGCGTTTGCGCTGTTGCAGGGCGGGCTGGCGGGGAAGATTTTGATGTATCCGGATGGGATTAAGAGTTGAAGAGTGAAAACGTGAAAGAGTAAGAACATAAAAGCCAATTCAGTTTCCCCAGCCTTAGTTCACGTTGAGGTGCTTCGCTGCGCTCAGCATGACACGCGATGGCGACAGCGAAGGCTTGTCGGCGTTAACACAAGGAGGAAGAGAAATGTCAGAAACGGCGACGCAGAGGGTTGGGCAGAATCCGTTGCAGTACGTTAGCGATCAGCTTGTCGAGCTTCGAGCTAAGGGGATGGCGCCGAAGCTGCGCGTGCTGGAGGGGGAGCAAAAGCCGGTTTGCGTCATTGACGGACGCGAAGTAATCAACCTGGCTTCGAACAATTATCTGGGGCTGACCACGCACAAGGCGCTGCGCAAAGCGGCGATCGAGGCGGTGCGGAAGTACGGGGCGGGCGCGGGCGCCGTTCGCACGATCGCCGGCACGATGAAGATACACATGGAATTGGAAGAGCAGATTGCGCGCTTCAAGAATGCGGAGGCGTGCGTGGTGTTCCAATCCGGATTTACGGCGAACGCGGGAACGGTTTCGGCCGTGCTGGGTAAGGAAGACCTGATCGTTTCGGATGAGTTGAATCATGCGTCGATCATCGATGGCGCTCGGCTTTCGAAAGCGACGATCAAGGTGTTCAAGCACAAGGACGTTGCCGATTGCGAGCGCATCCTGCAAGAGAGCGCGAACTGGAACGGGCACAAGCTGATCATCACGGACGGTGTTTTTTCGATGGACGGCGATATTGCGCCGCTGCCCGCACTGTGCGACCTCGCCGAGAAATACAATTGCATCATGATGGTGGACGATGCGCATGCGTCCGGAGTGCTGGGGCGCGGTGGGCGGGGGTCCATCGACCATCTGAATTGCCACGGCCGAGTGCACATTCAGGTGGGCACGCTGAGCAAAGCGATTGGCGCGATGGGCGGGTACGTTTGCGGCTCGCGCGATTTGATTGACTTTTTGTATTTGCGGGCGCGGCCGTTTTTGTTTTCGACATCGCATCCGCCGGCCACCGCGGCGGCTTGCCAGGCGGCGTTTACGCTGTTGGATTCGGCGGAAGGCGAGCGGCTGGTGAAGAAACTGTGGGCGAATACGAAGTTCTTCAAGCGCGAGCTGAAGAAGCGGGGATTTCAGTTCAAGGTCAGCGAGACTCCGATCATTCCGATCCATGTTGGGGATGCGGCGAAAGCATTTGAATTTTCGACGAAGCTTTTTGATGCGGGTGTCTATGCACCAGCCGTTGGGTACCCTACGGTGGCGGAGGGCAAGGCGCGGTTGCGCGCGATTGTCAGTGCAACGCACAAGCGCGAGCAGCTCCTGAAAGCAGCCGACACGCTAGCGGAAGTTGGGAAGACACTAGGCATCGTATGAGGGTCGGCGATTTTTTGTTGTTCGAGGGCGCTGGGCGACTCTCCTTTTGTCCGCACAGAGCGCGTTAAGGCGCTTTGCTATACTCGATAGGATGGCTTCCTCGCACGCGACTCCCAGGCTGCCTGGCACGGCGCCGCGCAAGAAACTGTTTCTTGTGGATGCCATGGCGCACGTGTACCGGGCGTTTTTCGCGCCGATGAACCGCATGAATGCGCCCTCCGGCGTGCCCACCAAGGTTCCATTTCTCTTCAACACTATCTTGAGGCGCCTGCTTAACGATTATCAGCCGGACTATGTCGGCATTGTGTTTGACCCTCCCGGAAGAACATTTCGCGACGAATTGTTCGACAAGTACAAGGCTCATCGACAGCCGATGCCCGACGAGATGATTGTCCAATTACCGCTTGTACGGAGGCTATGTGAAGCTCTCCGCCTTCCGATCCTCGAGTTCCAGGGTTATGAAGCCGACGACGTGATTGGCACCCTCGCGCACCAAGCTGGTGGCAAGGACTTCGACGTTTGGATAGTTAGCAACGACAAAGACATGATGCAGTTGGTGGGCTCAAATATCTATGTTCTTCGCCCCGGGACGGGAGGAGAAAAGAATGACGTTTTCGTCGACGCAGCGAAGGTGACGGAGCTGATGGGTGTCCCGCCGGAAAGAGTGATCGATGTCATGGCGCTTATGGGCGACAGTGTCGATAACATCCCTGGCGCCAGGGATCCAAACGAGCAGCCGGATCCCGTAACGAAGCGCCGAACCGCTTCAATCGGAGAAGTGGGCGCGAAAGAACTAATTCAACGCTTTGGGAGCGCCGAGGAGACCCTACGTCACGCAGATGAGGTTTCGCGTGCGACCTACAGGACAGCCCTTCAGAAACACGGCGAGTTTGTCCGAATGAGTAAGGAATTGGCTCGGATTAGTCAGGATGCGGCAGTGTCACTTGATCTCCCATCCCTTGCTCGGCGTGAACCGGACCTAGCTGCGCTCTCGGCGCTCTATCGTGAACTCGGATTTAACTCGCTATTGCGGGAATTAGGCTCGGAGGCGGTCGCAGCCTCGGTTCCGGCGAGCGCGCCTGTTGTTGAGGCAGATTATGCCCAGTTCCCTTCGGTGGCCGAATTTCGCGACTATTTAAAAAAGTTGCCGGCGGGGCAGGCGGTGTCCGTGTGGCTGAACCTGGAATCCGGAGAGCGTGAAGCGGAGGGCTTCGGCACGCGCATCGCGTCGATCGAAGTTTCGGCGAAAGCCGGCGAGGGACGCTCGGTGTGGATGGATGAAAAGGGCGAAGCGCTGCAAGTTTTGTCCGCATTCTTAGCGGATGCGAAGCGGCCGAAGGTCGTGCACGATCCGAAATTGCTGCAGATTCTGGGCGGCAAAGCGGCAAACATCCGGCACGCGACGCAGATTTATTCGTATTTGCTGCGGCCAACGACGGCGAATCACAATTTCGCCGACGTGGTGATGCGGCAGTTCAACGCCATGCTCGGCGGCGCTGCGGGAGAGCGGGCGGATTACCTGCACCGGCTGGCGCCCGCGCTGCGCGCGCAAATCGATGCGCAGGAGCTGCAAAGCGTCTATGAAAAGATCGATCTGCCGGTGGCCGCGGTGCTGGCGGACATCGAGCGGGTTGGCGTGCGCGTCGATCCCGAGGCTCTGGACGCGATGTCGTTGGCCATGGAAAAGGAGGTTCGCCGGCTGGAAAAGGAAATCTGGGAGATCGCGGGAACGGAATTCAACGTCAATTCACCGACGCAGCTTGCGGAAATTCTTTTTGACAAGTTGAATCTACTTCCGCCATCGCGGCGAGGCCGCGGACGCGTGCGCTCGACCGCCGCGGACATCCTGGAAGAGCTTTCGGCCCAGCACCCGCTGCCCGCGAGAATCATCGAGTATCGCGAGGTCGCCAAGCTGAAATCGACGTATGTGGATTCCCTGCCAAAATTGATCAATCGCGACACGGGCCGGCTGCACACCAGCTTTTCGCAGACGGGCACGGCGACGGGCCGGCTCAGCTCGTCCGATCCCAATTTGCAAAATATTCCGATTCGCACGGAGCTGGGGAGGCAGATTCGCGCGGCGTTTGTGGCCGAGCCCGGTAAAATTCTGCTGGCCGCCGATTACTCGCAAATCGAATTGCGTGTGATGGCGCATTTTTCGCAGGACCCGGTGCTGCTGGAGGGGTTTCGCACGGGGCAGGACATTCACGAGCGCACCGCCCAGGAAGTTTTTGGCGTGGGGCCGATGGCGCAGACCGCGGAGCATCGCCGCGCCTCGAAAGCGATCAACTACGGGATTATTTACGGGTTGTCGCCGTTTGGCTTGGCGCAGCAGATCGGCGTGCCGCAGAAGGAAGCGGCGCAATTCATCAGCGCCTATTTCGAGCGGTATCGCGGCGTCAAAAAATATCTCGACAATGTACTGATGGAAACGCGGCAAACGGGAGTGGCCAAAACGCTTTTTGGCCGCATTCGACCGATTCCAGACATCACTTCGCCGCAAGTGCAGATTCGCAATTTCGCGGAACGCACCGCGCTCAATTCTCCGCTGCAGGGAACGGCGGCGGACCTCATCAAGTTGGCGATGATCGCCATCGACCGGCGCCTGGGGGCTGAAAAGTTCGAAGCCAAGATGATTCTGCAGGTGCACGACGAACTCCTATTCGAAGCGCCTGCGAGCGAACGCAACGAACTCACCAAATTGGTGCGCGAAGAGATGGAAAACGTGCATAAACTGGCTGTTCCG
>Ga0137358_10001813_pt1 | contig 11802 bp, 14 predicted proteins | sample Mad1_20_16metaG_FD_105551 | JGI IMG/M metagenome (GOLD analysis project Ga0137358, IMG submission 105551) | Vadose zone soil microbial communities from Angelo Coast Range Reserve, California, USA - Mad1_20_16 metaG | ecosystem: Environmental > Terrestrial > Soil > Vadose zone | place: USA... | reverse complement strand
TGCTGATTGCAAAATCGTCGTCTTCCTTGACGGCGATGGCAGCGACTATCCTGAAATGATGAATCGACTGGTCGAACCGATAATTGAAGGAACGCATGATTTCGTGATTTCGTCGCGTACGCGTGGCCGGCGCGAGCGAGGAAGTATGAACTGGCATCAGGTGTTTGCCGGATACATGGTGGGCTTCTTTCTTCGCTTGCTCTACGGTGTGCGCTCGACCGACATGGGCCCGTTCCGCGCGATCAGGCGCGATGCGCTTGAGCGACTCAACATGCGCGAAGAGACTTACGGCTGGCCGCTTGAGATGCAGATGCGCGCCGCTCGTGCCGGACTGCGAACATTGGAAGTGGCGGTCGATTATCGTCGCCGCGCGGGTGGCCGATCGAAGATCGCGGGGACCATTGTTGGATCGACAAAAGCCGCGAGCCGCATTCTGTTTACGCTGGCGCGTATTGCGACGGAGCGGCGTTAGAAAGATCGGAAAGACGATAAGCTGAAAATCCCGTTCAGGCCTCATCGGAAGACGCTTCAGCCGGGCTTCTGTCGGGACATTCTTCGCAATAGGTCGTCTTAAAAGCTGTCATTACAGCGGTCCAATCAGGATTACCGAGAGTGGAACGGTATCCATAGAGGTTACACATGCCGAACCGTGTTGGGTCGGTTCTGAAATGGGTGGAGGGATGCAGTTCATGGCGCTTGTCCTGGATAAGTTCGATATGCCTGCACCAACTCAGTTGCTCACGGGCGATGTCACGGTAAGATTCATACTCGCGCTCCATCACGGGAAGTCTCTCAGCTGGAAGGTCGAGCAGTTTCAGCATCTGAGCGGCATGTTGATATAGCTCCTCATCGCTCTCTTGAGCATGGCTCTTGATCCTTTCCTCTTCAGATTTTGGTCGAGCGGACTCTTCCAATCTACTTTGTAGCGATCGCCCGGAAAGATAATCTCCCGCGCGGCCGAGCAGGGCGGCGTAATTCATTGCCTTTGCCTTGGGTAAAACCTCATCAGCGATATTCTGAGCGTCGGCTTTACGACCGATCAGGTCGTAGAGGTCGGCAAGCAGCATTTTCGCCCTGAGTTCGCCCTCGAGATTGCCCGCTTGGTTGAAGACGTCAATCGCGTGCAGGGCATTGTCAATATTATTCTGAATGAACTCTTCCGAGAACCTCACTGGCTGGCCGAACATTACTGACAACAGTTTTTGGTTAGTCAGAACCCCATGACTAATGTTTCCTCTGGTAACCATGGCATCAGCTATAAGGTAGGGGCTTCCCATCTCGATGGCATCTTTCAAAACTGCGACAGCTTGCTCATCCCACTTAGCGAGCCTGGCTCCCTGCGCGGCGAACATTGAAGGGAAGTCAGTCATGCGACCCACGGCTAACCTTATTCGCGAATCGGCGATCTCGCGTAGTGAGTCCCGAATGAACTGGTGTCCTTCGGCCTCGACCAAATAAATACGTGCATGAATTTTGAAAGAGCCAGACAGGTCGGATTCGTCGATTTCTTTAACCAGCCCCTTAAGTTCACCCAGCAGGGTCGCGCGGCGGTCCAAGTCGCGTTCTCCCAAGAGAGCATAACGTAATCGATTTAGGCGATTGGAAATCGCGAATCTGCCTGCCTCGCTTTCGCTAATCTCATCCAAGCGCCGAGCAAACTCCGTGATGTTGATCCGTCCAGTCTGGAACTCAGAACCATCGCGAATTCCCTGAAGAAAGAGTCGGTCTTCCTCTGAAAGGTCATCGAGATTGAGAGATGCTTCCCCAACCAGAGCAAGCGCTGACTCATATCGCTGCAGATTGAACTCGGCATGAGCATGTACCAGCAAAATGCGCGGAGACTGGGCATCCTTGTCATTCAATAGCTTTATCAGATTCTTGACCTCCCGCGCATAACCGGCAGATACGATTACGGTCCCGCTACTGATTAATATTCTCTTTGCTTCTTGCGGGTCAGTCACCGCTAACGTCTCGGCATCTATTCGAACAACGACCTGTTCAGTACTGCTCGCCGCGTCCAGAATGTCGTTAACCCTTCGCTTGAATTGTGCCTCTTGGCGAATCCTCTGATGGACGAGTTCGAGTGTTTCGGGCGTTACGATCTGATCGAAGCGAATTCTTATCGTCTCTTGCTGCGCCCACTCGGGATTCGCGTCATCGAGCCGTCTGCGCTCATCGCGTGCCCACGCGAACCGAAGCTCGTTACTCGGCGCAACATAGAGAACGTAAATTGGACTGGCACCATTAAGTAAGTAGTTCAAATTAGCGACCCGAACTTGAACGGAAATGCTTCCGTCGGCATTTCTAACTTTCGAATCGGTAGCCTTAAGCTGAACCTGTGAGCGCAGGTTTGTGTAATGACCGTCTACCAAGAGTTCGAGAGAACCGTCAACTCCGGCATCGTCGGTCCGCTCATCGCGGAAGACAAACTTGTTGGGCGAGAGGGCTGCTTGTAACGCAGCTATGCTGAGCCGTTGCGGTTCGGAATTGCGATCCGCCTTCGGTAGAGCGTCTAAGCTTTTGGAAATACCACTCATCTCTAGATATGTATGTTTGCAACAATCAATTGAACTACAAAATGCTGGCTAATGTCTAAATCGAGTTCGCAGGCGATTGACACGTCATGAGTTGGACACACGTCAACGGGAAAAAGCAGAAAGCAAGTGTGAGGAATTGCATTTCGCGAAATGTGAACCGAAGACCTACGAACCGGGTTCCTCGATTGCTCGTATGAAGTCCTCGGGCTTGATGATTTTGATTTTTCGGAAACGCTGTCTGAACTCTTTGCACTCAGCGCTGTGTCCGATCATCAAGTCTAACAAGTCTCTGTCACGAGTTACGAGGTAATTCGCTTCGGCAGCAATAGCGAGATTCAAATAAGGCGCGTCCTTGGGATCTCGCTCAAAGCGAAACTTCTCAGTTACTTCGGGAAGGTTAGTCGCGTGGGCAACGACATCCTCAAGAAAATTGTCTGTTTGCTCCGGCGCTATGTGCGGAAGAAGATTGAGAATCCGAGGGCGCGACAAAACTTCCTTTAGTTCTGTTAGAGTTGCCTGCGAAACGAATAGTTGTGCCTGGCCGTGCCGCACTGACTCAAGACATTGATTGGCAGGACTGGCGGAATTGAGGAAAGCCTGCACGAAGAGGCTGCAATCGAAGATAACTCTGACGGTTTCATCAGGCAAACCTCACGACCTCTTGTCATTGTTTTTGTTTTCTTCCCACATCGCCTGGCGTTCACTCTCAACAAGCTCGTCTAACTCATCTTCGGTCATGCCACTGGCGGCGAAGTCAACGCCTACTGGAGCGAGGATCTCGGCAAGTGTCGGACGCATGGCCTGAGTCGTAATCATTCCCTCGACGAAACTTTTGATGTCCTTGCCTTCAGCGGCGGCCTTTTGAGCCAAAACGCTTTCGACTTCTTTGGGGACAGAAATTGTTAGCTCCATATTCTCACCTCCTTCTGGGCTTCAACGTTTTAATCCTATCACAGCCCGCTGGACACGATCAGGGCGCAGCGGAAAAATTGACTTGTCGCGCAACCAAGCAGAGCAGAGATCAAGCAGAAAAGGAACAGATTCCGAAACAGAGAATTGTGAGTGAAACGGCGCATGAATCTGTTACCGCATGAGATGTTTACCACAGAGGACACAGAGAATCACAAGAGGTGAGGAGACCAATACCTCAATCACGTGCGATCACAACTGTGGTGCAAGCGCTGCCAATTTTAGGGAGATCGCGAGCAGCGGCCATTCTGATGTCGAGTTGAGGACGCTCGCCGCGAATGATTGGACAATAGGTATCGGGTTCGTCCAGTGCACCCTGCAATTGGCGGCGTCCCGCGCAGCCGCCGTGACAAGTCTCGCGAAACTCACAAGGCTCGCAGGCCGACGGCAACATGCGGGTGGCAACAAACGCCGCAGTGTTTACAATTTCTTTGCCCGCATCCAGCAGTCTCGATAAAGGTTCACCCGCACCGGGTGAGTAAACGCACGCTTGTGTAGTTGCACGCGGGGTGACGCGCACGGTTCCGACTCCACAGCCGCCCGCTAGCGCTGGCAGTCCTGCGAACGCGCGCACCAACGGCTCTCCAATAATAATTACATCCGTCTCTGCAAATAGTCGGCGAAAGCCTTCCCAGTATTCTTCGTAAGAGAGAGCGAAAGCATCTGTGCGCACGGATTGATACACGTTCACTCGTAACGCAGCCTCAAACTTCTTAGCCACGCGCGCGACATCGGCGAGGCGGGAATAATTGGCTTTCATCATCACCGCAACAATCGTGACAGGAACACCGAGCCGGCGACAGCGTGTTGCCTGTTCGTGAATTAAACTCCAATTGCCTGCGCCGCGTTGCGCGTCCTGCTCGACCTCGGTCGGATAGTCGAGTGAAAATTCAACGTCATGAAACGCGCGTACATCTTCATCATTGAGGATTGCGATGCTATGACCATTTGAAGTAATCGTGACCTTGACCGGCTGCGTCTTTAAGAAAGTGAGAATGCGTTGAAAGTCCGGATGCATTCCATTCTCACCCGTGCCCAGGTTGACAGAGCGCAGGGGCAAACGCTCCATGACGGCGCGCACTTGATCAAGCGTCAGCCGATCGACTCGATCCGGATCGCGATAACAGAACGAGCAAGCCAGATTGCACTCGTTCGTCAACGCCAGGCCGAGCGCGAATTGGCGTGTCTCTTCTTTTGCCTCTTTGGCTGGTGTAGCCATCCTCATCGGATTTGTGTGCATGCTACAGCTCCAGGCGGCCAGTTCTGGCGGTACTGCATCGCGAACGGCAAACGACCGATTCTGGAGACATGACAATCAATCGCTCGAACGAACCTTTCCTATATTCATTGTGCGTCTATCCAGTTTTCTGATCCCGTCAATTTAACGGACACATCTGAAATGAAAATCCGCAAGGGGTTTCCGTCCGCTGTGCCGTGGTGGTCCGTCGAGATAAGGAGAGGTCCAGCTTTCTTGTAGCCCTCCCAGGTTGCGATGACGGCGCTTGGCTTCTTGGACGAGCCGCGGTGATAGACGAATTGCTCGACGCGATTGTCTTTGCCGACGTAGAGATCCCAGGTATCGCCGGGCGTGTAACCGCCGTCCGAGGGATACTTCACCACGATCAGCTCGGCCGGGCCGTTGCCCACCGGCAATTGTTTCATGCCTTGGTCGGTCACCGTGGCGCTCCGGTCCCAGTAAGCATGGAAGGGGAACAGAAGCCAATAGTTATCGTTGACGAACGCCGGATCGACTTCGTTTTTTACGGTGTCGGGTTGGCTGCTGAGTTCGGACCGCAGATAAGAAACCTTGACCGGCTTGCCGTCTTTATCCTTCCCCTCGTAAGAGACCTTGTTGGTCTTGGGCTCCCAAACCCACGAATGGGAGAGATTCGCTCCGGGGAACTGTGCGTTCCACGTATAACGAATTGCTTCAATTTGCCCGAACGAATCAAGGCCATAGGTCTTGGCAATCTGTTCGGCATTTGTCGTGGAGGTCTTTTCGGGGGCGAACGAACGTTTCTGCGAGCAAGAGTTTGCAGTAAAGATCAGCATCCCAAAGGCCAGGAAACAGATCGTCTTTGAACGGCCCAATGTTGTCATGGAGTCCTCCTTTGCTAAATGAAACGTAGAAACTGCCTGCTGATTTACACCGCCTCATGCTGTGAATAGTTTTAGGCGCGCTCTTTGGCAGCGTGTTTCTTGAGAGGCCGAGCGCGAATTGCCCTGGTTTGTCCTTTGCCTTCTTAGCTTGCGAGATCATCACCGGAATGATCTCTTACCAGAGCGGAATTCTCGGATATTTCCGGACGAGTTTTGCGTCGATACCCCACTTTCGGCCGGCACCACCGACCATTAAGCTAAAGGCGGCGATCATCGGTATTAGTAATTCCCAAATCCAGGCCGTGCCCCACTCAGATATCCATAGAGAAGCGAGAAACAGGAATGCTGCCAAGGCAACGGGCCGCGTGAGCAGTCCCAATATTAGAAACACTCCGAAGCTAATCTCTGTAGCTGCCTGCATCGGACCGGCAATGGTTGCGTGGCTCGCCGCCAAACTCATAATGCTTTTCCAAAAGGCGGGAGCGTGACCCTTGTCAACGTAATAATTGATGAGACCGGCGTAACCATCTTTGCCGTAAAGACCTTTGCTTAGGTTCTCGAAGAACACATAGAGAAACATCACGCCGAGACCCACGCGCATGATTGCCAATCCTGTCGCCGCCGACGTGCTCGCAGTCGTGTTAGAAGAATTGTTTTTGGTCGAATCGTGATTCGGCACGGGAAGAACTCCTTTCGATTCTTTTAAGCCAACCAACCTAAAACAAAGGGAAATGAATCATTTCAACCTATCAAGCGCAGCGCGTATTTCTTCATTGGTTGCGCGCTGCTTGTAATCCGATTCGATCCTGGCCCAGGTAACTTTACCCTGCTTGTCGATCACGTACACTGCGGGATGCGGAATGCCGTAAACCTTCTGACCTTCGTAGGCGGGATCACGCAGCCCGTAGGCGTCAATGACTTTATGTTCGGGGTCTGAGAGAATCGGAAAATTGATTGCGCCCTTCCTATCAGAAGCTATCTTGTCTGCGAAAGTCTTGCTTACATCCGGCGGGTCGATGCTAATCGCGAACAGTTTTACGTTTTCACTCTGCTTCAGAAGTGTTCTGAGTCCGGCCAACTGCCGGGCACAGTACGGTCACCAATAACCACGATAGAAGACGAGCACCACAGGACTCTGACTACGCGCGCCCGAGAGCATGACCTGGTTGCGATTCTGATCCTCAAGGGTAAAGCCAGGAGCCATGTCTCCCACTCCAATTGGTGTGCTGCGCATGGAAGAGGTCGAAGATTGGGACTTCGCCGTCAATGTAACGGAGAATATAACTACGACTTGGCAAAATACCGTTAGGACTTTCACCGTTGCCTTCCTCCTGGCTCGTTAGTGCTGGTGCTCAGTCTCGACTGGCAGCCCAGCATCAATCCAGTCTTGCTTGCCCTCAGCGTAGTCCCGCACGTTCGTGTAGCCTAGCGCCACCAGCTCACGGGCGGCGTTCTCTGATGCGTCTCACGTGGGGCTTGCGCAATAGACCACGATCTCGGCCTGTTTGTTCGGAAGCAGTGTCGCCGCAAGTTCAGCCAATTTTCGAGGCGGCAAGTTTATTGCTCCCGGCAGATGAGCATGATGGTAAGCCGCTTCCGGCAATGTTTCGACGAGCAGGTATTCATCATGGCGATCGATCTTCAACCTCAATTCGTCTCTTGAAATTGTTTTTGGCACGATGTTCCTCCTTCTCAGACCAAGGATCTTATTTCACAACTGTTTGCGATGGTGCTAAATGGATCATACGCTGATCCGGCGAACAATGGCGACTTCTGCCGACGCGTTAAGCAATCATTAAGATGCACGACACACATCTCACCATAACGGCGTTAATCTTACTGCTCCTGATTGCATCAGGCGTGGCAATGATCACGAAATGGGTGCCGGTGCCTTATACGGTAGCTCTCGTTGTTGTTGGCCTGGTTACGAGTCAACTGCATTTTCTCCCGACCATTCACATCTCTCCAGAACTAATCCTGCTGATCTTTCTCCCGGCGCTGCTCTTTGAAGCCTCATGGAATCTCAATCTGAAAAGCTTACGCGAAAACCTTGCGCTGATTCTTTGGCTCTCGGTCGTCGGCGTCTTGGTGTCAGTGGGAATCATCGGAGCGATCCTGCATTACGGTGTCGGCCTGAATTGGTCTTTGGCGCTCTTGTTTGGCGCGATCGTATCAGCGACAGATCCTATTTCTGTCCTGGCGATCTTTAGGAAGGTTGGTGCGCCAAAGAGACTGGCCGTCATCATCGAAGGTGAGAGTCTCTTCAATGACGGCACGGCGGCAGTCGTGTTTCGCATCCTTGCCGGGATTGTGATCGGCACTACCAATGCTACTTCCTCGAAGGCCATTCTGCTGGTCAGTTCATTGGGCCGTTTTGTTCTGGCCTGCGTTGGTGGAGTTCTCATCGGAGCAGCGATAGGTTTCGCGGCATCCTCGATCACGGCGTTCTTCGATGATCACTTGCTGGAAATCACGCTGACGACGATCTCGGCTTACGGTTCTTTCATTCTGGCGGAGACAATCGGCGTGTCGCCGGTAATCGCGGTAGTGATTGCCGGCATCGTCATCGGCAACTATGGCCGGAAGAAAGGTATGTCGCCGAATACTGACGTGGCCGTCGATTCGTTTTGGGAATACGCTGCCTTCGTGGTCAACTCGCTGGTCTTCCTTCTCATCGGTCTGGAGGTGCGCTTTTCATTTCTGGCCCAATATATTCGAGTAATTGCCTGGGCAATTCTGGCGATGACAATCGCGCGAGCGGTTTCCTTGTACGGTGTAATCCAAGTCTCAAACCTCTTCTCAAACAAAGTCAGCGGCAGGTGGCAGCACGTGCTTTTCTGGGGAGGACTGCGCGGAGCACTTTCGATCGCGCTCGTGCTTAGTCTCCCGTTCGATACTCCGGCTCGCGTTGAGCTGACTGCGATGACCTTTGGAGCCGTCACCTTCAGTCTGCTGGTCCAGGGTTTGACGGTTTCCCCGTTGCTGCGGCTGCTGAAGATTCGGTAGCCTCTTAAAGTTGAGTTGCTATCAAGGCGTCGGGTTGAATGAGTTGTGTGACCGCTCCACGCTAGTTCACTCCATCGCCGTTCTTGCCGACCTTTGCACCTTGGGTCTGGTTCGTTCACGCTTGCTCGATCAACTTATCCATCTCATTTAGAACCCTATCTCTCAACAGGCCTATTTGTTCCACGTACCCATCATGTAATCGCTCCAGCTCTCGGACAGCTTCTTGTGCCCCCATCAGTTTCGCACCTCTCTGAGTTTGATCATCGGCGAAATACATCTCCTCTTCCATTTTTGCAAGGGTCTTCTCCGCTTCACCTTTCTGGTGATCCAGGAGATGAATCTGATTATTCAGCCAGTTCAACTCGCTACCTAACGACGGCCCCTGCCCGCTATTCTTTCCGTTGCCTGTATTCAATTCTTTGATCGCGTCCCCCAATTTGATTCTGGCAGTAGTATGGCTACAGCCAAGCCTCTGAGTCCGTACTTCAGGACTACAAAGGCCAACCCTCTTATAACTTCCTTTTGGGCAACTAGAAACTAGCGGCAGCATGGGCTCGCCCGCTCGGATGATCCGCTCGTGGGACATGTGGCATTTCACGACGCCCAAGGCGGCAATCTCCCCGCGCAATAAACGAAGATCGTCGATGCAGTTTTCCGGTTTCATCGTATTTCAATGAGATCAGCATTCGCCTCTGCCCACACTTTTCGCAGTCAACGTGGGAGTTGACCAGCGGCGATTTAGGAGAGGGAATAACGACAGGCTTATACACCTGTTGCAGCTTCTAGTAAATGCTTCAACGTCCAGAAATGCTTAACGATCCTGGCAGCCATAGCTGGCAGCAACACAACTCTAGGACATCGCTACCCAGGATTCGAGACAGCGAGTGATAGCTTTCGTCGTGGTATACTGCCGCGCATAATCACCGTTTATTTTTCGCTAGTAGTCGCGCCGGGCTTCATCCAGTCACAGGGTTTTTTCGGAGCTTAGAATTACGGAAATCCAAGAGGAGATTTTGTGATGATCCCCCGACGCTCGCAGCTTACGCTTGTATTCTCCGCGCTCTTTACGCTCTCAGTAATCCTGGCTCCGTTCATCTCGGCGCAAAATAACTCATCTGGATCGTCGCAAAGCGCTGGAGGGCTCCGCATCGTCACCCTCCCAACGTCGAAGGGCGACGTCAAAGTCAGTCTGCCGGACGACATCCGGGCCGGCGACACGATCTCAGGAACGGTTATCGCTGAACCGAAGGGAAAGGACCCGAAAGAAAAAAAGGAAAACTTAGACCGTCTCGAGGGTTACGTAGTCGTGATTGCCCACCGGTCCGCAAAAGTTTCGGACGGAAAAATCGAGAATATCAAGCTGCCTGATAGCGCGCAGAACGCCGAATTGATCTTGTCGGATGAACAAGGTAAGCAACTCGCGCGTGCGCTTATAGCTCTGGGTCGCCTAACTGCGGTGGGTGCATCAGGCGGTCGATTCTCGTTTCCCGAGTTAGGCCAAAGCGGTATGCCATTTCCAATCGGCGGTCCATTCGACGGAAATTCCGCGAACACCACCGTGAAGATTCGCGACGCCAATGGAAAAGTGATCGCAGAGTCACCCAGAGTCGCCGTCGTATCAATCCCCCAAAACGTAGTCGGCCCAACCAACATTGAAATTCAAGACAATGGCACCAGTACTTCGGGAAACTTTCGCGCGCTGAAAATCGATCTGACTGCGCCCAAAACTTCGCTTATGAAAGGCGAATCCACGGAATTACATGTTGAGGTGCAAGGTCTTGAGGGAATCAGCCAACCGGTGCAGGTCCAGCTTCAGAATCAAACGCCATCGAACATCAACCTTTCCGGAGGCAACACCCAGACGATCCCCATTCAACCTTCGCAGGTGACCACGGGCGGCATGTTTAATTGGAACGGAACCGTGACCGGCACGGGAACCGGCGGCTTCAATATCACAGGAACCCTGCCGACGACTGCGCCTTCGCCGACTTCTTCCCCTGCAACCAAACCCACGCCTACACCCACACGCTCGCCAACTACGAATCCGCGTCCCGTAACTTCTCCCTCACCAACTGGTACAACTCCAACACCCGGTCTCATATCCACTTCCTTGGGAAATTATTTCGCCGGTGCGCGCCCTATCTTATATCAGTGAAGTTAGAATTGGTTTATCAAACTGGTGGTTCGTCGTACGCCGGCGCCGAAGGTCGTCGTAGAATTCGGCTGCGCGGTGGTTCATCTCTTCGGGAGAGTGTTCCAGCTAATCAGGTAACGGAATAAAAGCAGGCTGTGCCATTGATGTCTCCCAGAAACGGCTAACAACTAATTAATTCTTACGGCTTGGGCTTTATTCTGATTTCGCTGCGGCAAAAAACCGAAAGAGCACAAGTACTTTCGGGGGTTACCGGTTTTCCCTCTCCCAAAACTTCTCCAACTCAACCCCTAGTCCATCGGCGAGCCGATTCACAAAAGCGTAGTAACTCGTAACCTGGTTGATGTCCAGAATCGCCTCGTCGCTGAAACCTACTTCACGCAGTGCCGCCACATCCGTCTCTTTCATATTCCACGGTTCGTGCGTCAGCTTGGCTGCGTACTCTAGCATCGCGCGATCGGGCACGCTCACCGGCGCGCGGCGAAAGTTGGACGTCAACTCCTCAACCAGTGACGCGTCTTTTGTCATCCGACGGAGACCCGCTCCGTGATGTTTGATTCAATACTCGCACCGATTAAGCGTTGACACGACGACGGCGATCATCTCTCGCCGCACGCGCGTTAGATCGGAGCGACCGCGCATCAGTGTCTTGTACAACTCAAAATGCCCGGACAGGGAAGGAGGGTTGAGACTGTGGATCTTCATGATGTTGTCCACCCCACCCCACGGCTCGACAAGTTTGTCGTAAAGCTGCTTCAGTTCGCCGTCTGCCTCGTCTTCGTGAATTGTCTTTATCCAAGCCATATCGCTCTCGTTTCTAGCGAGGAATTCTAAGTTCAAACAGATCGGAACGCTGATAATGCCCGGACACATCGAGTGTCATTCGTTCTTTGTCGATGGCCTTCAGGTCAAGTTCAGCAAAAATGATCCGTTCCTCATCAAACAGCGGCTCAACGATGTAGCGCCCGTCAGGCCCGATGATCGCGCTGCCTCCTCTAAGAAGTAACTGATCAGGCTTATCCGATAATTCCGATGCGA
>Ga0137358_10001807_pt1 | contig 11810 bp, 13 predicted proteins | sample Mad1_20_16metaG_FD_105551 | JGI IMG/M metagenome (GOLD analysis project Ga0137358, IMG submission 105551) | Vadose zone soil microbial communities from Angelo Coast Range Reserve, California, USA - Mad1_20_16 metaG | ecosystem: Environmental > Terrestrial > Soil > Vadose zone | place: USA... | reverse complement strand
TTAACAAAAGCATGCGTCCCATAATTTTTTAAAAGCCGTAGTGGCCGAAACGGTGAAGGACTTTTTTTTTGACCCGCCACCACCGCTGCTGCTTTCTCCCTGGGAGTAGTCACAGCTTAGTTCAGTTCAGCAGTGCCTGTGGCCTCAAATTTTTTTCAACGGACCCAATTCCGACGAGTGCACTGGTACCACTAGAGCTACGTTGGTTTTCCGAGCCTAAACGGAGATATATACGCTAGGTGACACCACACGTCCCTGACAAACCAGACGCTTAGCACTGGTTGGTAAATTGGTCACAGTTGCTGAATCCGTTGTGAATATGCGAAGACTACGGGTATCGTCGTCGACTGGAGAATAAATCAATTGATCCACAGCAAGTTCCCGCTATCGACACATTGCCTTCAGGACGTGTTTGACTTCCTAACGCGGAATATGGTTTGTCCGCAGACCAGGCTAGCGCCTCAGTCAGGTCAGGGTTTGACATTAGGCGCCACTACACCAGCATCGCCAAAACCTTCGTAATGTGGTGGGCCTAAGTTAGAATTCCAGAAGAAAAAAAGGTCCTGGTACTGGCCAACCCAACGTGACATCGTCACGGGTGAGGCACGTCTGTCATACAGTCAGTTCGGAAATTTCGCAGAATATTTATACGGTGGAAAAAATATATATATAAAGGTCTAGTCACCGGTACGGAATTATTGAACTGCTAGTAACCGACTTAAGCACTCGGGCTGTATTATACGAGCCTCTCGTTTGGAGTCCCTAATTTGAAAGGTCCTGTACTCCGGTCCGCCCGAGTAGAGGAGCACAGGAGCACTCCTTCTGGAGTTATGATGACAACAATGACGACGAAGGTAGGACATAGTGGCCCGCCTATAACTCCGTTCATGGGGCCTGACCTGCAACTTGAAGCGTCCACTAGAGGGAGTAAGTACGGTTATCGTTATCGCCGTAATGGTTACAGCGTACAGTAATCATTGGATGGTGATAGGCGGCAATCTATTTCGGCATTCGGCGACCATTAAAAACCTGCGGGGGAAATGGGCGTCTCTCTGCTATTGTTGTTTGTTTGTGATCACTGCGGCCAGCCCTGCATGGTCAGCGCCGCAGCGCGCGTCTAAGTGGAACCCACTGGCCATTCCCGTTCAATTCCCGTTCCAGGTTCCAAGGTAATCAAAGAAGCTTGGGTTTATTTATCAGCATGACTCAGATTCCAGAACAGAACAGAACCGTCTACGGAAGAAGGCGAACGAAACGAAATAAGGGCCCCCCGTGCAGAGGCTTTTACTTCCGCGTTCATGATGATGATGCTTGATGCCAACTATACCCCGGTACTTGCCCACACGAGCTTCCCGTTCTCCCGCTTCTTTCGGCGAGGTGCCTCCGAGTCCGCAGGCCGCAGAGAAGGTGCCATACGACTCGGAAAAACAGAACTCCTGCCCTGGCGGTTCGACTTAATTCGCCGTATCTGAAAGAGCATCTCCACCCCCCTCCTTCCTCCAAAAAAGGACGCAGGGGCGGGTGGATTTTATGCGAGTGCGCCCTTCACATTTCGGATCATCCAATGTCCTCTTTCTCCTCCCCACCCTTCCCCATCCTTATACGTGATATAAATATTGCAGGCTGTCGAGCAAAGTGCGTGGTTTGAAACTAAGATGTGCTTTTCAAGTTTATTTTGATTTCTGCGAATGTAGCGCCCGCGTCATAGAAGAGCTACTATCCCTCCCACGCGCTCCTTTTTGTCTTTTAAAGAAGGCTCGTCAATTGCGTAAAAAACTGGCCTCACAGGCCCATGTGACTCCCCTTAGCGTCAAAATACGTTCAGCTACTTACCTGCTCTAGCACTGGTACGGGCGCGCCCCAATCCAAATATTTGTTGGTCCCGTGCAGTACAGTACTGGTAACAATCAGTCGGACCTTCTTCGGGAAACTCCGGATTCCATCAGTCTTTAAGTTTGGCGTCTGGAAATGAAACATCATTTTCACAGGGTCTTTGTGAGTCAGAGTTCGGGCGTCGAATCAACATTGAAATGAAAGTAGGGCACCCGGCCATGTTTTCTTCCTGACTCACTTGACTGCCCATGTGCAGATGGAACAAGAACACGTCACGAGTGTTTTATTGACCTCGGACCCGCTTTAATCCTACGGGAATGCCCCTGTTAAGTTCCCCCATTTGGACGTGTGGTGCTCTTTTTTCCTGGTCTTCGTTTACCGAGGACATACAAAATGCCCAAGTTGATCGGATATCAGAAGAGATCCAGTACTCCTTTCAGCTGCGTATCGGCGCGTACCAATAACTTATATACCTCACTTAATTCCGGCTCTCCCAATTACCACGTCGAATAATGACACCTCTCCCCGCCAGCATCCCAATAGTAATGGAAAAATAGCTGCGACCACTACGGCTGGTTATGGACGATGTTATTTGGATACGTGCGGGGAGAGAAACGCAAGGTATTCTTTTTATGGACGTTTGTGGATGACATTTCCATTTCTGGGGCTCGGTCCAGGACTCGGAGGTGAGAGACCCCAATTTAATTCGCGCCCCCTTCCGTGCTCGTCCTAGTTGCTGACATCTCCATTTTTTAGGGCTGCAGCTGCTCAGTGCAGAAGGACCACACCCATGGGAGATCTTGCACCTGCAACTGGCAACGGCCTGCGTTCGGCACCTCCCCTCCCACTATGATGGTGAAGGAGGGACTCGGAAAGGCCGTATAACCGACTCCTAGGTATGAGTACCAGCTTGAGAAAAAGTCGCCGTGGTTACGTAACTTCTATTGTTTATACGCCTTTCAACCAGGGGTAACTAACTGGGAAGTTACGCAAAGCAATGCCCGGTAGTTGTATATATACAAATGCGGATCCCCCCAACGAGAAAAAAAAAAGGGTACCCCTCGTGCCCAAGCACCATGTGGGATTACCTGCGCCTGATGATTTTCTTTCTATTGCTCTTCGAACGCCCGATCAATTTACACTGACAGCACTCGCCCGCGACCCCGATCTGCTTTTCCTTCCGGCCTTCGCATTCCTGGTCAGCCAAATTGGGCATTCAAAACGACGTCAAACGCGGAGACAGGGGAGGCCATCACTGTCAACCCAATGCCTACGGTCAGCGTATTTCCGTGTTCTATTATGCTGAGGTGCCTCCCGCCAGTAACGGCCAGTGTAATACCTACGTATCCTGTTCCCTTGTGATGTGGTGTTCAATATTTTCGGGCGTGCGAGATGGCCAAGGTCCAAGTTCGCTGACGCGCAAATTTTACGGATACACCCGAGACAAATTAAAGGTGGCGACGTTTAGCATCAGACTGATTGACCCGCGTCTCTGACACGCCATACGCTTGGCTGACTTGTCATTTTTCCGATAGAGGCGTAGGAGCCGGAATGGTGAGTTGCGCGTGGGCTTGTAACTGATATGCAATGTCTGATTTGTCCGATTCAATAGGTAAGGAGCGCTGAAACCGCATCAAATTTTATTCAACTGCGGAGGACAGCTACACTGGGATGTGACATTCAATACAGGTGTTGTTGATGATCAACACCAAACGCAACCTCATTTTGATGTTCAGCTAGGAATGGGGCATTCGTGATCATCATTGATCCGCGACTCATGTCTATTTCTGGGGACACGGTGAGCCATACCACACGTTCAATTGATGGCCACGGAGTTTCATACTGCCGGAGAAGCAAAAGGATAGAATAGAAGGTTTTAATTGACAAGCCAGGAAGACCGGCCCATGCCCCGACAGATCCGTTCGTTGCACTGCGCTTGCCAGTGGTCGATCGAGTGTTGGACAAGTCTCATTGTCGCGAAAGAGTGTGTAGTCCAAAAACTAACAATGATTTTCGAAGCAGGTGTGAAAGGATGGCGTCAGACTACCTCTATTATACCATTATTCACGCAAACGCGGGGGGGGGGTCTGAAATGCTCTTGGCTTACGCCCAACTCGCTGAACGTCATCAAGGCGATGACCACCGACCTCTTAACGATTTCTTTCGCTAAGCCAACGTCAGTTTTTTTCAACCGCCAGACCCAAACCATCGGCTGACAGTGACCTCCAAGCTGGCTTGAAATGCGGCCTGCAGTGAGAATCGCGAGGACGGCGGAAGGTGCATGCAACTTGGGGAGAAGCAGAAATGGTGATTATGAGACAAAACGCCAACAGGAAACTCCCCATTCTTCCCGCGAGAAAGACAAGTGCTTCACCGTTCAAAGGGACGTTGGATTCTGAGCGTATGGGGAAGACAGAAAATTTACTCGAGGTGTGTGACCCTATTAGACCCCACGACAAGGAAAAGGGAAGGGCTCTCCTGTGATATTTGTCTAGAGCCGATGGAGGTTCTGGCCATGGACTCGGATGATTACAAATTTCACTGACACAGAGGTCGAAATATGGTACAAAGAAGAACCCTCGTAACATAGGTGTACCGTGGATATGATCAGCACGTTCGCCGATTCGGATACGGCAAGTACGACTTACGTACTGCCTGCATCGAAAGTAGGATTTGTATGTCAACCTTATTGTAGCGCTGTTGGTAAGCGCGAGTGAGTTCAGGAGGAGGGTGATAAGAGGGTGAAGATGATGAGATAAAGACGAGACGGGGGGAAAGGTCGGCGTGTCAACAGTCGAGGTATCGTTCGTCGTCGTAGCAGTCAACTTGAGGCGTCTTCGTAGCGTCGAGTTCGAGTCAATCAGGCAAGAAACAGAGAAAGAAACAGAGGAAATAAGTCGTCCTGGGACGTTGCGCACACAAAGAAAGAAAGGGGAATAAAAGTGGGGCTTCCGTTCGAGTCCGTCTTGTAGGGTATCTGGTAGCGTGAATATATGCATCTCATGCTACCTAAGGTCCAGGGAAGATGGGAAGCGAAGGGGAGGCGAAAGGAATAGTCAACGCGAGGACCATGTGGTCGCTCGGGCGTCACATGGCGTGTGACACCAAGAATGTACACTAGAACCTGCATGCATGCAGTCTATCATAGTCGAGACATACTGAAGTGAATATCAAAGAATAAAAGGGGATAGGGATGAATAAATGTCTGTAATGTTTGATGTCAAGAAAGCAGTGATAAGATCGGTACTAGGACGCTTCAGGGCAGCCCGTACGAGCGCAGCCACGCGTCTCACCTTACACTTATGCACTTGCCAGTGAACCTGTCAAATGACCAGAGATGGTTCTGAGAGCGCGTCATGACCGGAGGTGGTTGGTTACCTAACGAACGATTGATTATAGTGAATAGCGCGACCACGTAGCAAGTGATATCAAGTCACGTCCGGAAATGGCAGTCGTCTTTGGTCGGGGTTGGGGTGCTGGTCAACGAGCAAACTTGAATTCAACCCGGACTCGGAGGACCGTGACTATTGTACATATGTACAACGTACGCGAACCGCTGACGCAATAACAGCATGAGCTTTTCGGTGCTTGCGGCGCTGTGGTCGCAGCCGCAGCACAGGGAAAATCCGGACGGGTAAGGCCAAATGAGAACCACATGATAGATAAAAGGAATTGTAAAAAATTACGAGCCGAAATGCAAGGTCGACACGGGAAGCTATGAAGCCTTGCCGCCCAACTCGACGTGACTGATGACGCCGTCTTGTGCGCAATTTCCGAGTAGCAAGCAAATCAAGAATTGCCATCCACCTTACGCGGGCGCAAAATGACTGTTAGTGGCAACCCGAAAGGGAGGGACGAGATACCGCGGCTGGCCAAGGTAAAATACACTCGGTTGGTGGCGACAAGCGGCCACAACAACCGTCGCTATGAGCATCACCGCCAGAAGCGCCATGATACGAGTTGTGATACGAGTGTGGCGCAGAAAAGCGAAGGAAAAATTCGGCAGCTAACCGCCTAGGTCGAGTTTGCGAAATGGGCGGCGTCGCGATCGGGAACCGAACTGCAGCGTAGGACCGGAAAGCATCGGAACCAATATTGATTTGCTGCCAGGTCTTCACACACCTTCACAAAGTATCGCAACGGACATCAAAGGAGCTACTGTAATGCTGGCGCGACCCGTCGGTCATGTCAACAGCAGGAAAGTCGGCCGAGAGGTCGCTGCGGCAGATCGATGTCGATGCAGCACGGGTGGTAGTGTTTTTGCGGTCATTGGGTTCAACTGTGCTTATGGTCAGTGATTAGGGTGTGGTGTTTGTACGTATTTGGGGAGATCTGAGCGATCGAGTCAGATATTACCATCTTTTCTTGTCTTGTCGCTCAGACTCGCTCTAGACTCGGACTGTATCAAAAGTCAGCTTTTTCAATATGCCAGGTGACGAGAAACTAAGGAAGGATCACGAAGATTCGGATTCGGAGGAAGAGGAGGAGGTCGAGGCTGTCCCAAAGGTAGACATTGAGGTCTCAAAGTTGACACCGTTATCGCCTGAGGTCATCTCAAAACAAGTGAGTGCGGATCGCTCTCGCTTTTCTCTCTCTTTTCTCAGGAATGTCCTCAGGCCACTATAAATCTCGGTGCCCATCACTTGTTATTGGCTGCGGAGCTGTCTACTCATAGTCGGGTTGCAGGCACAATAGGACATGTCGCACACGGAAAATCCACCGTAGTAAAAGCAATATCAGGAGTCATGACCGTCAGATTCAAGAACGAGCTCGTGCGGAATATCACGATTAAGCTGGGTTATGCTAATGCCAAGGTGTGTATCTATGGCTCTGTTGCGCGCTGGCGCCCCTTTAGGGCATGGTGTTCCCGACGTGACGTACTCTACTAGATTTACAAATGCGAAAACGAGGCTTGTCCGCGGCCAGGAAACTACCGCTCATATCGCTCCGACAAGGAGGATAACCCACCATGCGAACGGCCAGGCTGTGGACACCGGATGAAGCTCATTCGTCACGTCTCGTTCGTCGACTGTCCAGGACATGACATTCTGATGGCTACCATGTTGAACGGCGCGGCGGTCATGGACGCCGCACTTCTTCTCATCGCAGCGAACGAAACGTGTCCGCAACCCCAGACATCGGAGCACTTGGCCGCCGTGGAGATCATGAAACTCGAGCATCTCATCATCCTCCAAAACAAGGTCGACTTGATCAAAGAGGCGCAGGCCCTCGAACATCAAAAAAGCATTGCGGCGTTTGTCAAAGGTGTCCATTCAATTATCCATCTAACCACCCATCTCGCTCTTCGCCCAATGTCTGACCAAAGCGTTTGCTCTTCCTCAGGTACCGTGGCAGAGTCATCTCCCATCGTTCCAATCTCCGCGCAGCTCAAATACAACATCGACGCCGTAAACGAATACATCGTAAAGTGCATCCCGATCCCCGTGCGGGACTTCACCTCAGATCCCCGACTGATCGTGATCCGCTCCTTCGACGTGAACAAGCCCGGTGCGGAAGTCGACGAGCTCAAAGGCGGCGTCGCGGGAGGGTCCATCCTTTCGGGCGTGCTCCGTCTCGGGATGGAAGTCGAGATTCGGCCCGGGATCGTCACGAAGGATAGCGCGGGGCGTAATCGCTGCCAGCCCATCTACTCGCGCATTGTCTCGCTTCATGCTGAGACTAACCAGTTGCAGTTCGCCGTGCCGGGAGGTCTCATAGGTGTAGGCACCAAGATCGACCCGACGCTATGTCGCGCGGACCGTCTCGTCGGACAGGTCCTCGGTGCCGTCGGCAAACTACCCCAAATCTTTACCGGTACGTTCACCACCCTTTCTCCATTGGAAAAAATAAAATAAAAGGTTTCGATCATTTTCACCCGGGGTAGAGTTGGAAATTAGCTTGTTCCTGCTTCGCCGACTGCTAGGCGTCAAAACGGAGGATAAGAAACAGACCAAGGTTGGGAAATTAGTCAAGGGCGAGCTCCTCCTGATCAACATCGGTTCGACGTCAACCGGCGGACGCGTGTTGAGCGTCAAGGCGGACCTGGCTAAGATCCAGCTGACATCGCCCGCGTGCACGGAAATCGGGGAGAAAGTAGCGCTCTCGCGCCGAATCGAGAAGCATTGGCGACTAGTCGGTAAGCACCTCCGTCTTTTCCTTTTTATTTTCATCTTTGTCGCTGAGCTTACGGCTGTTTGTTATAGGATGGGGAAGTGTGCAACGTGGGACTGTATTAGAGGTCGATTAGCATATGCATATCTTGAATCGACGGAACATCCTCATTCATGTTTACGGTGCTATCTGAATGGGCCATCACGCCTTTGCGACCATCAGGCTATCAAGAGGATGCTACGACGATACTGTATGGTGACATGGACGTGAGAAAAAGAGACTGGGTGGGGCGGCTGTAAAGAAAACGAGTCGGTACGGAGTGGCGGGCGATTGCAGACGAATGGGAAAGGAGAAAAAAACGGGGATGTCAACAAATGCGTGAAATGATGTGCGGCTTTCGGCGCCTGCTACTATTGCTTTTTATGCTTCTGGCTTTTCCCGTTCGATCAGGTCAAGCCCCGTCAAGTCAATGCCAGCAAATGACTTGTTTTTGATGTGCCTTTCCTCGAGTTCTCTCTTCGCAAGCCACAAATGGTAGATCTTCAGGCCATCCTTGACCTATAAAAGAAGTTCAGCTCTCGACACCTGCCAGGAAAGAAACGTATTGTGCACTAACCACAATGAAAATACCAAGTCCTAGAACATTTCGCCACCTATTATAACATGGTAAGTAAGTGGGATGGGTGGACGGAAGAAAGTACGTACCAAATAGGGTCGTTCCTCGCCCATTCCTGGCTCGTCGCGAACAAACCTCTAAGCACCGCAGCGCCCAAACCACTACCACCTAACCACCGACGACCATACCCCTGATACCCCACCTGCACCGCACCAACGCCGGCTGCAGGAGCGCCCCGAATAAGCCTGATCAGTGTGCTGATTGGCCCGGAAGGCGGTGAAGGTAGAAGCGGTAAGGGTGGAGGCAAAGGGGCGATGATGGTGCGTAGTAAGGGTACGACGTGTGATATGTGCAGGAGCATCGAACCCATCATGCGGGCGATTGAGGGCATTAGGAGAGCGCCGCCGATGAGACGGCCTAGGCTGGCGCCTGTCACGCGGATTGCGCGCAATGCTATGGCGCCGGGGTCATTCTCGTCTCGTGGAGGTGCAGCTGGTTCTTGTCCCTGTCCCTGTCCTTGCCCTGGTTCTGCGGGGGGTTGCTGTTGTTGTTGTGGATCTTGATCTGCTGGGGCTACAGCTGGAGCTAGTGGGCCTTGCCCTTCAGCGGGCTGTTGTCCCTGTTGCTGTTGATTTGCAGGATTGTCCACCGCCCTTCCGTCGTCGCCGTCGGCTGCATTATTACCAACCGCGATGGCGTGGGCGCGACCAGGTGCGTTCGCGGGCACAGGGGCATCGCGATTGAAGATATACTGGGCGATTTCAAATCCAAAGTGGTCACCTACTTGGAACTGGAAGCGACGCCCAGCGGCTGCGCCGGGAGGTACCAGCTCTATTTGCCGCTGGTGTAGCTCCACCCGCAACTCCTGTAGACGACGCTGCGGCACTTCTTGCTGATTTCCTCGTGGCTGTTGGTCTCCTCCCTGCTGGACCCTCCGTTCCTGCTGCCGTTGTTGTCGTGCAGCTTGAGCGCGCGGCTGGAAAAGATCCTGCACCACCGTCCTAATAACACGATCACGCAGACGGCCATACAGCATGCGGACGATCGGGAACAGAGCGCAGACGAGTGCAGGGGGTGGAGGCCACAACGCAGGGCGGCTAGCGAGCGGGCCGAATCGCACGCTCCAGTTGCTCCCACGAGCTGAGATGGGGACGGTGGATGGCCAGGGGAAGAGGAGCGGGACGAGCGGAGACGTGGTCCATATGACGACTGGAGTGCGTGAGACGATGAGCGAGAATGGGATCATGGGTAGATAGAACCATGCGTGCAAGGGCCAGTTGGCGGGATCGGAAGTTAATAATGCCCGGAAGATACCTGGACCGACGAACTCGCGCACGGCAAAGGCGCCATAAGCCGTGCAAGTGAGGTAAAGACCTGTTGTGTCGCTCGCTTAGCTCGAACTCCCAAAAGGGAGTGCGATGGTGGTGGCGAACTCACCTGCGCCGGTGGAGACAATGATGGTACCGACGCAGCACGCAGTTACGATGCGGCCAGTGCGGGACAGGGTGCGGTTTACGGTGTTGAGAATTCGGAGGACTCGGGGGTTGAAGCCCTCAAACTCGTAGAGCTCGCCGCACTGGGGACACTTGAGATCGCCCCGTGAGCGACCAAAGTCGCGCTGTTGGGTCTTGATCCAGTGGAGGAGACAAGATTCGTGTGCAACTAGTGTGCATTTGCATGGATGTGTCCAGACAGTCGGTGGATGAGGCGGTCCTAGGGTACACACATTGAGTTCGGGGCCGTGTGTGCGGGAACATATAATGGCGCACCATCATGGCGTTCCTCCTCACGACAAATGTAGCAGAGCTTGACCCGAAGGTCATCTACTGTCGGTTCGTGTGTGTCGTCCATGAGGATGAAGTGGTGGTTCGGGCGCAAACGAAGACGGCAAACGCCATTTGCAGGCGGCAAAGAGACTCAAACGAATAACAATTCGGCTACCTTACGCTACTACGGTAAAATAAGAATCATAAAGGCCAACAGCGCAACAGAGGCACATCAGACTTTTTGGGACACAGACAGAACCAAAATTGAGGAGCAGAACAGACAGCAACAAGTCAAGCAACGAGCCATTTTTTGCTCTAATCCACACGGATAGGAGACATGCCAGAACCGTCACCCTTTCGGACTGGAGGCGGGGACCTAGAAACGTCATCTTCCTTGATCGGGGGGGGCGACAGGCTGCGCTTGCGGTCGGGGCTCCTGCTGCGACGGTGGTCGTCCTTCTCCTTGTCTCGATATTGGTCCCTATCTCGGCGATCTCTAACCCTATCCTTACGATCGCGATCATCCCGGTCGTGGTCCTTGTCCTTGTCCTTGTCCTTCTCACGATCCCGGTCTCGGCCTCGGTCGTGTTCACGTTCACGGTCGCGATCTCGGTCACGGCCAGTGCGGCGACGAGGGCTGCGGGAGCGTTCTCGGCGAGGAGGTGGTGAACGCCTATCAATTCGCCACACGGACGATGGAGGGTTCTTGGCCCACTAAAAAAAGGAAGAATGAGCGACATACGATTTAAAAAAAATACTCAAAATCAAGGACTCACCTGTATGCCTAGGCGGGAACCCTCAAACATGCGTCCGTGCCTGAGGGGAAAAAAAGAAAAACGAGGATCAGGTGTGGAATGAAAGGAGAAAGGGTTGAAAGTGAGACATACATGTCATAGTAGGCATCCTCGGCATCGCGGGTGCTGCGAAACTCAACGAATGCGTAACTGCGACAGTCGAGGGATGTTGAGCTTTCGTTCGGACTCGACGCGAGATCGAATGGCGCGGAAAGACGACGGCGCTCGAATCGAAATGAAAAGATGCGTGCATGCGTGTGCGTGCGGAGACGACGGGCGAATGTGCGGCGAAAATGGCACTCGTGGCGCTGCAGCGGAAGAGCAGGGAGAAACCAAGGACGGAAGGTACATACGGATTAGAGTGTGCGGAAGGGTTGCGAGGAGCAGGAACATCGCAACGGATTAGAGGGCCGTAGCTGAGAAAGGAGTCTAGCTGTGAGCCTAAAATTCTCAGGAGAACGGAGACGGGAACCGTACCGTTCAAACTCAAAAGCGAGGTCGCGAGCACGAGTTGCGGGATGAAAGCCGCTGACGAAGAGGATACGAGGCATGGGAGGTGGCGACGACGGAGAGAAGAGAAAAGAGCGCATTTATTTGCATTTCTTTTCTGTTTGTGTCTGTTGTGACAGAGCATACACTGCACAAACAACGGAGGACCGTCCAATGATCCTTGTCAAACGCGCTGCTGGG
>Ga0137358_10001804_pt1 | contig 11816 bp, 19 predicted proteins | sample Mad1_20_16metaG_FD_105551 | JGI IMG/M metagenome (GOLD analysis project Ga0137358, IMG submission 105551) | Vadose zone soil microbial communities from Angelo Coast Range Reserve, California, USA - Mad1_20_16 metaG | ecosystem: Environmental > Terrestrial > Soil > Vadose zone | place: USA... | reverse complement strand
ATTTCCGGGAGGAGATCGCCCTTCCCTATACACTATTCAGGCCACGCTGGTTGCGGGTATCTATGCAATCGGGTGGGGAAAGCTATCGAAAGCCTTTGCCCTTATCTCCGAATCTGTCACACTCTCACTTGATGCACGGACGCGTACGATATTTTTGATGCAATTGAGGAGGAGGTGTGTAAGCGCACATTTTGGTGCACTTATACGTGGGACAAGCTGGCGGGGGTCCATTTTGGCCGGCCACCACATGTGCGGTTACGTAACTGTAATGTTTCTGAAGAGTTCATTAACGTTCATTAACGTTCATTTTACCCGTGATTATACCGGACCGCAGCCCACAGAGACGCCAAGTAGGATGGGAGCATTTATTTGTGCTCATCATGCGTCATCGGTTCTCCGACCTTGTTGCTAAGCCCGTAGCCGATAGTGAACAAGAGAAGAGTGATCGTGAGCGAGATGCCATGACTGTGGCACATTCTGTCGCGTTACAGCTCATCTCTACTCACCTACAAATTGCGCAAAAGGGTCTGATGACATATTGTAAGTAATATATGTGCTTGACATGCCTGACAAATGCCTTCCGCCTGCTCTGCTAGATGGCGTACACGTCATTCATCAGCTTACCCAAGCCCCAAGCTGGCCGTACTCTTATCGGTTTCTTACTAAACTGCCAATCTGACGCGTTACGACCTTTGATCGCACCTGCACTGGATAGCTTACGATCTTGCGTGGGTCTTCTGCGGCACTTCAGTGATCGTTATGTATGCGGTCAACGCTCATGCGATATGATGGAAGAGTTTTGCAGGCGTATGTTCACCTGTTGATATGATTTCACCACACCTAACCGTGTTTGTAGTCACGCAGATTCCACTTGACTTCTTCCCATGAATTTATAGTAAATCCTGTACGTCCCCCGTGGATTCGCCCTGCCCGCAAGAAGAATACGCCCGTTCGTCGTTCTACACCGAGTACGGAGTCTCAGCCGCAAGATACGTCGGAGTTTGCTAGCGACTATATTTCCTTCGCACCAGCAAGCACACCATTCAACCTTATAACCAGCTTTTCTCCTGTCATGTCGGCCCTCTCTCAGCGAGAGTATTCAGGACGCAGGACGTCTTCCTCTCGATCACTTCTCGATCCCGCTGGAGCGGCGGCGGCGGCGGCGGATGGCCAAAAGCTGTTCAGGCCATTAGAGGAGCTGATGGCTATATTCGGAGACAGTGATCTTGACGTTGTAGGTTTGTTTCCCTCCGTCTGGGTTTCCCGGATTTACCATGGATCGACTAGGTGATGTGCCTCACGGAGAAGATTTAGTACGACATGGGAGCCAAGGATCAGATGAGATGGCGGAGTTTGTGTCTAGTCCGTAATCAGACACGTCCTAAGTGTGAACTCATCAGGAATGGGGGAACTACCGATATGACGATCTTGGTAATGCTGTGTCTAATGTCCCTTTCGCAACGCTATCTTTATCTAGCTCTCGTTTGCAGTTGTCGATTTGTGTTGTGTATAGATGACATCTACAGGCCAGATGGGCAGCCATTAAGAGTGGGCACTCAAGTCGGAGAATTTCATATGGCTGTATTATCGAGTTATATGTTGAGGGACTCCATAGGAACAATATGAATACAATGGGTTGTTATACATATGCAGGATGCAAGGAACAGGTACCTTTTAGTCATGTGTAATCATAAAGCAAACAGGTGAACCCGTTCATCTCTGACAGCAAACAGTAGAACAAAGCGATGGCCCTCTGCCTGCCGACGGGAAATGGCTTCGCGTATTTGTGGAGCGTACCCGGTACTCGAGAGAGGGAACGAGGACGCCACGGTTTTCCAAGTCTCGTCATCTGTGACCCAACCGGAAGACTGACACAAAAGATCAAAGACGTTGGCCGGAGTATCGATAGCAATCATTGGGATACCGGATCGTACGGCAGAGCAAATACGCAAACCCATTTCAAACGCTGCACCGAGATAAAAGTGAGCGAATGTCGGGAAAGGTCCCACCTACAAAGCAAGTTCTTACCTTTCTCAAGAAATATCTGTTTCGTTTGCTTCCGCTGCTTGCGGGTATCTCCGGGCAGCAGTAGCTGAACGTCTGGCATGGGCCCAGACCACTTGGATCGGGAAGGACTTTGCGAGTGTTCAGACTGAATAACCGTGCCAGAGGTTTCGGCATCAATCCGCTTCTGCTCTGCAATTTGCTCCTGGAGCCACGATACAAGTTCTGACCTCGAAACTGAAAAAAAGAGGTATGATGTCTGTAACGTGGCAGCCCTAATGAGAATTGCGGAAGTTACCCACCGTCACATTCTGTACCCTTAAGGATGCTTTTTATCCTGAATGCGGGCTGATCGCGCCGCGCAGCACGCGTGCGTGGACATACGGAGAATCTACGAACGTTACGACTATGTGTTGGGAAGAGGCAAACAGATACACACAATATACCCTCTCTGTGACACAATTCGAAGTGGTTTTCGTGTTCGCCGTCAAGAAGACTCGACTCGTACATAACGTCTGCGCTGATGTCGTGTCTCCACAGGAGCGCCGCAACTTCGAGTCTCTCGCTGAGATACCCGGGCGAGTAGGACACGATGTACACATCACATCGCCTTGGACTCCAAAAACCAAAAGAACGTTGTTCCTTGAGAAGATTTTTGACAGAAATCGCCTGATACGCTGCCAAGCCAATGAGGATCTTCTCTAATGAGATTTGCAGCCCCACGGCACAAACGTTGTTGCCAGCGGCTTTTGGCAAAGAGAATTGGGATATGAGGTTGTCATACCTAAGGGTACGGCGTTAGTTAACTCGAGGCGACCATGGCTAGATCCGCTAACCGGCCGCCAGCAGCCAGAATATCGCTCCGCTTGCTTCGTCTGACGACTTCAAAACATACGCCATCTTTAAAGTACGCATTATGGCTGCTTATCATCAAAGGATGCAAGAATATAGGCCTCGTCACTCCGGTAAGGGCAACGTATCGAATTGCCTGCTTTACTTCGTCCAGGGAAGGCGACATCAAAGTCAAAAGAGGCGGTGAGGTCTTCTCAAGTCGAGCAACGAGTGTTACAAGGTCCTCGTCTACATCCATTGAATGGGCTACAAAAGTCCGGAAAACGAAATGAACCATACCTGTATCGCTCAAGATTTCAAGTTCGTCTACTGTACTCCTCAGAAGACCCTTTTTGAGAAGCATTGCCCGCTTCTGGGCCCAGGTCGACTTGGCTTGCATGATAGTTTCAATAACAGAGTCGCGGATGTCATGCGGGACCCGGCTCAAAGCCAGCTCGATAACTGGATAACAGTCAGCGACATACGGCAGTACTAACCAGAGGCATCACCCTTGGAATGAGATATGTGTATCTCATAATGTTGTGAAAGGTTTGGAAACGAATCCAAGCATTCGTTCATGATGATGATTGATTCAGCAATAGACACTGGTCCGCTATTGGTTACGTCTGTGGAAATAATGTCAAAGACGGCAGCCTTGAAGACCCTAGGATGTCCTGCGACCAGGCTGGCGTGCTGGTGAGGGAAGGGGAAGAAGACAACCTTCATACATTAAGACTTACTTGGGGCGGTAGATATCGCCAATGTGAAATCTCTTGATTCGTTTGAGGTTGTTTCTTGCTGCGACGCGCGCAAACGGGAGCAGTGCATTATTTGGAAGCACCACGACCTCTCCGTGTCTATCCACAAACAACACACGTGTCGTATCGTCATTGTTATCAGTTGCTGGCATCATCAACGGCGGCTCCATTTCAATTGCGCCGTGTAGGCGGAATATGGTTGCCAATGTGTCGCGAACAATCCCATTCAGTGACGCGTGTTCTGGATGTTCAACATCGTTGTCATAGAGGAACCCGCGCACACCTCGGGAAGTCTGGTTAAAGAGCGCTGCAAGAACCGCCTGACGATGAGGAGAATCGGTTTTGGCTAGGCGACATATGAGTATCTACTCTGGATCTTGCTTGACAACTTACTCATCATCTTCAAAGCACCTTTGAAATATTCGTCTTCCAATCTAGGGGGAAGTAGGTTGCTCTGAGACAACTCAAGGGCGGTGGGGCGTTCATCTGGGTTGTGTTTGAGCAAGCAAGTGATGACTGGAGAGTATTAATGAGAAGTTGGACAAATGGATGCTGAGCCAAAATTCATACTTTGCCTCTGACGTGTTCGGTAGTGAATATCCCAGTCAACAGGAAAGACCATGTCCTTCCTACGCAAGTCTTCAATGACAGCAATGCGCTCTGCCCCGGTTGAGAAAGAGTAGTTCATCTCAAAAAACACAATCTGAAGACCGTTCGGTGTCTGAAATCCCCGATGCAAGCAGGTACAAACTTACACCGAGACTATACAGGTCCGCCTTAGTATGATTTCGCGGCCCCTTTTTTGGAGACTGTACTTCGGGGGCGATGTACAATTTGGTCCCAACCTCTACAAATTATGATGAAGATGACTGACACGTGAAGTGACTATGCACTAACCGAGCGTCATCTCAGCGTCGGTTGTGATTGCGTGCGGAATCACCTCGGACGGCTCGACTGCTGCAGCCAGACTAGACGTAGCAAGGCCAAAATCGCCGACTTCCAACAGTCCGTTAACACAATCGCAAGCTGTTGGGCACCCGAGAATCTACCTTTACAATCACCTTTACCATCTGGTAAACAAATCAGAAGAATGTCGGCTACAGAAGTATTTCCGTCGCACCGATGAAAATATTCGTAAGCTTGATATCTCGGTGAAGCTGAGGTCCAATTAGTGTAGATTAAAATGATATCAAATTGACCACAGACAATCCCCAAGCTTGACATATGCACAAGTGCATCAACAACCTGGTGGAATAAACGCCACGCTTCGTCCTCCGAGAGACCTTCTGATATGCGCTGCAAGTGGTGCCTTGTCGGTGATGGCAGACGATGTGTATCGGAGGTCATCTTACCTCTCTGAGTGTTTGCCGCTCTACGAACTCCTGCATAATCGTTAGGGTCGTATTCGTGTTGAAGTAAAGAAGCTAACCATCTGAATGTAAAGCGTGCGAGGTCTAGGGGCGGGTGGCGGGCGAGGAACTACGTTGATAACTGCAGAACCGCTCCGTTGGGCATCAAACATCTCCCCGAGCTCATCAGCTTCAGTCTCATCCCCTTCAATATCCCCATCACTGCCCTCTGTGTCTCCGGAACCAGATCCTGTGAAATGTATGCTTGGAAACGACGTAGACGAACGGCTTTCTGATCCGAGGTCATCGAGGTCTATACCAAACGGATCCGACGACCCATCGCGACGAATAATGCCACTAAGAACGGACGTTGCACCATCCGCGGTATCATCACCCGAATCGTCTGAAGACACAGTCGCAGACGCCAACTCTAAATCCTCAAACCATGCAGTATAGTAACGCACAATGAACCGATGGGACAAGCGACTCAGTGCGTTTATTTCTCGTAAGATCTTATTGTCGGTATTCGGAGTCCGCAAGCGTACTTTCTTGACTAGGAAAGGTGTCAAAGGTCTCGCCATGTAGCCATAGGCTAATACATATCCGTACCTGCGTAGACACGAGAGTCGATTTTGTTACGCGCTTTGACTACCGAGCCAAATGCACCGCGACCCTGCCATTGACTAAGATACCTGATTGACAGGTGTCTAAAGATGACTCGTACCAATAGTTCCAGTTCTTCCCAGTCCTCCTTCCATCGGCTCGCTTGTTGCCGTCTTTGAATCGGTGCTCTAAAATAGTCAACCTCAGGTGAGCTCCCATATGCTTGGTAAACAGGCGTCCTCGGATCTTAACCAATTCTTATCAGTGCAACATTCGAAAGTTAACTCTCGTTGATTTACCCGGCGCTGGTATCGCGACCGGGCGCGATTTCGTGAACGGGATTTGAGTTAGTTCGACGAGAATAGCAGCACATGATATATATTTCTTCTTTTGAGAGACCATGCTCAACGCAATCCGTTGAAGGGGAGGGGATATCAGGGCTGTGGGGTGTAAGCAGCATACATGGCGCACAGACATGACTCACAAGATACAAGCGCTGCCTGTGCATCGGGAAAACGCTCCACAACATCACGCCCCAGCAGCATCTGCAGGAGGACTACACCAGCATAATGGATGTCACGAGCTTTCGTATATATCAGTGCCGAGTCGTGGCCATCCTTCGCTAGCCTGAGGTGATTAAGTCCCAGGGTACACAGCATCAATAAATGGAATCTACCAGCTTTCAGGGAGGCTTATAGAATCTAGGGTAGGGAGGGAATTGGGTCCGAATGGATTTGACCGGTGAAGGTCCAACAATTTGACATAGTAGCTGACCTTGACAAGTTTGACGACTTTAGATTGGCCCAACCTTTCCCGACTCGAAAGTCCAACCGAGTGTAAGGAGAGCCCTTTGGACAAAGTCAAACCCAAGTCAAAGCAGGGGGATAACGACTTACCTCTGTGAAGAAGATCTGCACTATGCACCTCATTCAATCCGGTCAGAATTTGGGTGAGATAATTCTTTCACGAAGTCAGACTGAATGATGTGTGACCTTAACTCACTTACCGATGCACGCTCCTCGCGAAGTGTCTCACAATCCTCCAATAAATCGTCCAAAGTCAACTGTGGCTTCTGTTCCATGAGGACCGCCAGCTGGGGTGCACCACTCGACTGTGGGAGAGTGAGCTTGACGGCATGCAATCTAATGACATTCTCGTGAAGGATCCCTATGAGACGCTGAACCTCCTCTTGAACGAGTTTAAGCTTCTTGCGACCTTGATGTGTAGTGTAATAGTGCGTATCGAATGTGATCAGATGAAGCTCGAGCGGAAGAGATGCGGCAATGTCATCGCAAATAGGTTCCGCTTGATAAACGGTACCAAGGCAATCTGCAGTAACTTGAGATTACGAAAAGTGACGTTTGTATTTATAACTGACCATGTCGTGGATGAAACAGTTTAACGGCACGGAAATGCAATTCATTCGCGACGATTTCACGGTCGAAGGATTGGGTAAGTATCCCGTCAGCAAGCTCTTCTGGAACCTCGGTTGCATCAGACTGTGCCCGATGGCGGGCCCGGTGCCTCTCGCGTTCAACCTGGTGCCGATGTGCATCTGCTTGTATCTGCTCATTGAATGCCTCGGCGAAGAGACGCTTGCGCTCCTCCTCTTCTCGTGCTTCAGCCTCTTCACGTCGCTTCTTTGCCTGATAAAGCCAGTGATCCTTGATTAAGAGTGGCATACTCAACTAGACACCCACCTCTTCTTCTTCTGACGCTCGTCTTATCATCTCCGACGCCAAAGAACCGACAACTTCAATAGGAGGCGCGATAGCAGTGGCAATCCAGTCTTGCGCTAAAGTAATGACCTGTATATTATGGTAGTCAGAGTAGCCAGGTTAAAGGAACATAGTGGTGGGGTCAAAGGACCTAGGTTGAGGCACAACGGCAAGATAGTCCCAGAAAGGCGCGCCCCATTCAGAATTAACCGATTCACGAGTTTGCTCACCTGAAAGACAATCTCCGTCCCGCGAGACTGTCGCGCTTCAGCCTGAATAAAATTTGAGAGCTTCGTGATACAATCATCTGGAATGCCTCTGATGGGTTGCTGCACAGTAAAAATTGGGTGGGCGTTTGTGGGGTAAGTCCTGGGAAATCTATGAAAGTATAAATGAGACGACATCATGGACTACAAGAAATTATTGACATGGTATGTAAATGAAAGTAGATCTTAGTAGCATGTTCAGTGTCTGGGTGTGTGATCTTGATGATGAACTCGGGTAGCCTTGCAGCGCCCTATGCATGAAATCACAGTCATTGAGTAGTTCCATTTCCGATTATTTGGAGCCAGTTTGGTACGACATACTTTCCAGGCCCTAGGCTGGCATTCTATGAAGTCGTCGGCATAAATGGACTTTAGAGCGGTAATTTCCTGCTGTTGTTGTTCTGAGAGCGTGTAATCCATTCTGATCAGCAACTAGCCCGAATTTCGGAATGAATAGGAGGGTCTGGAAGGTCCTTCGAACCCCAAGGGCTCAAGCTTCCATACCCTGGCCAACGACAGAGAGTGTTATCTTGATTGACGGTAGAACGAGCTGAGGGACGACAAAGACAGCACGTGCCGCCACCACTCAAGTTGGCGGCTACGGTGTGGCCCGGTCACGGTTAAGCCTCGTTTACTACTTCCATCTCCTAGTCTCCGTCTGTCTCTAACTCCAATCTATGTCGCAGCGGATCGGCATGTTTCTGCCACTCTTTCATCTTACTTTTCTCATTAGCCTACCTTGGTCACTGGCAAGCCCTCTATCATTACATGCCACTCGTCGACGAACGCTCGGGCTTCATCTCCCTTTGTCTAGACGGGAGGTAAATGCAAGCACACCTCGGCGGGTACGCAAGCAAGGCACCATAGGTCTCGGAGACTACTTTGATGTGTGCGTATCTGAACTCACTACTGCAGCCAGCTCATCGCGGAGTCAGAACATACAATGTACTAGTTCACGTAGGCAAGACGCTTGTACCGCTCGTTGTCGGTAGGTTTTATTCCATTGCAATGTGTACCGCCTGACGTTTCCCCCCTTCTAGACACGGGCTCTTCCGACCTTTGGGTGCTCTCTAATCTTTGCTCCGCTGACTGTTTCGCTGCCGGTGTCCCGTCATACCCTCTGACTTCCTTCCAGCCAAGCGGACTTGATGTCCGTCTTGAGTACGGTGACTCCCTGACTGGAACTTTCGCTCAAGGCCCCGTTGGGTTGGACGTCGTCAGTTTTGCGGGCTTGCGGCTTCACGATCAGTACCTTGCTGCAATCTCCGAAACTAATACAGAAGTAGTACAGTCAGGCTCTGTCGGAGTATTTGGCCTTGGTTTTCCGGTTAACAGGTGAGCCAGTAATGCCGTACGGTGGTCATCAATCTGTATTTCGCGGTAACGTCATCCGGGTGTGGGTTCCCATTTCGCATCCGTCTGACTTGCTCGGGTCGGCCCACTATGGTCGTCTTTATGGTGTATCGAGATGCTACCTATTACCTCCTGCCTAGTATTAGCATTACGCACATCACGCCGATCATCATTTCTCTTTCCGCATGTTGGGATGACACAGCGGAGTATCAAAGTGCGGAACGTAGCCTCTTCAGAACAATCCCCGCTTCATTACCTTTTCTTGGTTGTGCTCATGCTATGATCCACCGCAGTATGATTTGGAACAAGTTACTTGCCTCTAGAATCACAAGAGACACTCTCGAGGCTCGGAATTTACCGTCTTTCCAAGCTCGTGTCTTCCCCGACCTCTCTGGTTTCTATGGGCATCGTACTCCGACCATGCTCAGTCACTTGGACGAATCGCTCATTCCAGGCGTGGATGATATACTTGCAAGCTTTGCTAGTAACGGCCCGCTTCTTCCTCGACTCATCTTGACTGGAGCATTAGCTTCACCAATTGTCGCTATATCTCTGCAACGGGATACCATTGATATTGACGGAAATCAAGGTTTGCTTTCTATTGGTGAATTACCAGCAGGCATAACTATGGAAGACTTGACTTGGGTCCCTTTGCGCGGTTACACCTCTGCGGAGGGCGGGCTTCCGGCGCCCGAGGAGTTTCCAAATGAGGTGCGTTTGAACACATGTATATTTTCAACTTAAACGAACGTCGAATCAGATTTACCCCATTACTTGGGAAGTCGCCATTGATGACGTATATTTTGATGGGCAGAAGTTGTCACGGTCATCCCTTACTGCATCAAACGTTACTCTGACTGCACTGCTTGACACAGTTCGTCCTTTGCTTGTCTTCAGATAGGCTCATAGTCCTTGTCATACAGGGGAATGCACTGATTCGCGGCCCCAAAGACGTTCTGGATGCAATTACTTCGAAACTCGGGGGTGATACCTATGACTGCGCTGAAGCCCATACACTTACTTTTCAAATTGGCGGAAGATTTTTCTCAGTTGACCCACGTGACTTCGGCTCTCAGACCTTAGGCTTTGAGGATACTACTTCCCAGTGCACCCCCAATATTGCTCCTACGGATCCTCCGAGCTCAGGCTTTCTATATAGCTGGAGCATTGGGGACCCATTTTTCAAATCGTAAGCAGGCCTACTGATCTGATTGCGGTCACCTACAGACCCACCAGTGTGTTTGTTGCATTCTATTACGGAAATTTAACGCATCCCTCACAAGACCAACCTCGGGTGGGACTCCTTTCAACTGTACCTCCAGACGCTGCGCAGCGCCTACAATCTGCAGTTCAGTCTTCTAATGCTACATTTGGTGGCAACCTTCCTTGTGCGTTACCCCTGGTCAAATAGGCACTAATTTCATTGATATTCTCGCAGCGCCTTCCAGCGCTCCTCTGCCTACAAGAACAAATACTACAGGTGCTCCTCACTCTAACCGGCCTTCACAGATTTCGCATAGCCCCGATGCGGCCCCAATCCATGCACGACCATCGTTAATCAGTATTTTAACACTACTAATAACCATATTCGTAATGTAACAATTACCCCGACCATCCATTACGTGAATGGGACAAGGCAATCCGTGTAACACCACAATTTCAAATAGTTCGACCATACGTACATGACAGAGTAATAGACACCCTTGAATCATTCGGCGGTTGCACATCGAGGGGTACAGTATACAAAAAAATTCTATGCGGTCAGTTGAGTTGGATGGTCAAGGCTGACCCAAGCGGCCTGATATGGGTTGGGAACAGGCAATCAATTGGCTCACTAGCATGCCAGAAATCTGAGCTCGTCTATCCAGCGCCCAGACCTGCTTGTCCTCATTGTCCACTCTGTCTCTAAGGGAGCAAGAGATAGGGTCAACGAATCAAGGTCTCAATTCCGTTTGAGCAGTAATCTAGTAATCTTCGAATCCATTGGCATCCACCAATAATACACCCTATAATACAGTATCGCGAGAAGTGTGCTGGAATGCACGTATTCTACATTCTTGGGTACTGATAGTCGCCATTGCCCGTCATATGCCAGTTGCACTAGCGGGTACCCACGATCATCCTTGGGAGACATATTGTGGTCTTTAATGTACTAGATCGTCTATAACCCCTCGTCAGTACTTGGAGTGCCAAAAACCAAATCATCCTCGTCATTTAGAGGTACGCTCAGGGATCCCCTAGTGTGTATTGACTGAATAATGTCATGACTACCGTGCTCGGTAAGTCAAGATTCTTCCTTAAACGAGATAGAAATCTACGCACCGCTCGAGGAGTTCATCTATACCCAACGAACCTGCTTCCCAGTCTACTCGTACCCAGTTGTGTACAAGCTGGCCCGAGCGATAGACGAGTATCGTGGGAAGCATGTCTGTGTCCACGTCCTCTTCATCCTCATCCTCACTCTTGTTGAGCGCGTCGATGACAGTGGGCTCGTCTGTGTCACTACCGTAAGGGTCATCGTCGTCCTGGTGTGAAAACCTAGGTGAGGTACGCGACTTAGATAAATATGTTGACGAGGGTGGACGTAAACTCCGAGGTTTTGCTTGGGAATTCAGTGCGAATCCAATGGCGGAGGCGCGACACCTGATGAACTTGGTGTTTGGGTTTTCACGCGCCAGACGCATGAGTCGATCGTCAATGGTATCGCATCTACCAAGTGACTTGTGGACGGCCAGGGAGGCAAGAGAGCATCGTGAGTCGCTTGTGTTAATCTAAGCATATTGATCACTGCACTCACAGGATCATATATATGTACCACCACCCACACGTTTCGATCCTCCTCCACTGCGGGGACAAACCCAGATAAGCCGACCTCGCGTAGATGTCCGAACCGTCCCCGCTGCCGCCGCTCAAGGGTAATGGGTTCGTCCCGTT